>Ga0209992_10002251_pt1 | contig 18104 bp, 14 predicted proteins | sample 2SBtaG_2_FD_182564 | JGI IMG/M metagenome (GOLD analysis project Ga0209992, IMG submission 182564) | Deep subsurface microbial communities from Kolumbo volcano to uncover new lineages of life (NeLLi) - 2SBTROV12_ACTIVE470 metaG (SPAdes)... | ecosystem: Environmental > Aquatic > Marine >... | reverse complement strand
AATTGGATTAACGAATTTAGTCTTGCCTGGGGTTTTCCCTGTTCGATGATAATTTTATAGCAACGGCGTTTTCGAGCTTTAAGAGCTTCCAATACTGGATTGAGTCCAAAAACAGTAGAGTTATCGACAGAATTCATATTTAAAAGATGTATCGCTTATAATTAAAGATTGTTGGGATTTTGGAATTTTCTGGACGCAGGACTTCATATGTTCTATAAAGTTATGAAAAAATTGGGTTTATTTTTCCGGGAGGTTTCGGTCGTCCCTTGATGATTTTTATCCATTGAACTTGTTCCTCCTCTGTAGGGCAAATTCAGGTTATTGTAACCTTTTTTATCCAACCTTATATGCCGATTTCAAAAAAAAGGGTAATTTTTTATTTCTTCTTTCTTTTGTTCATCGGTGTGTTTTCTATTTTTTCTCTGGCCTACTATCAGCTTCGAAACCTAGGCGAAGTAAAGTACCTCGCTATAGAAAAAATAGAAGAATTGACAGGCCGAAAAGTTTCCATTGGCAATGCAGAGATGGATATTGTTCGCGGGCTGAGCATTCTCCTAAAAGATATTTCCATTCAATCAAGATGGGATTCCAAACCGGAAGTGACTGCGCGTAGCGTATGGGTGGTAGTGAAACTTCTCCCACTTTTAGAGAAGCGGATAGAGATAAAACAAATTATTGTTCAGGGCTCATCGCTTAGGGTTGTTCGAAATTCTTCGGGACAATTTAGCTTTGGGGATGTTGAAAACTGGATCTCAAAATCCGCAGATAGTAAATTATTCAAGGTGCCCATGGTCAGCTTGATGAATCAGGTAATGGTGGAGGATGGTTCTATCCATTTTCTGGATTATTTAGACCAGCCCAAAGATGAACCTCTTTCCTTGGAAATGGAACATCTTCATTTTTCCCTCAGAAAGAGCCTACTTAAATCTCTATTTCAGTTTGTTTTGGACGGTGAAATCCCTAATACAGGGCCTTCCACTAATTTTAAGATTTCTGGTACATTTGATGGTTTTCCCGAAGAAAATGGATTTACGGGAATATTTATTAACGGGGATATTCATGTAAAGCCTTTGAGTATTTCTAAATTTCAACCTTATTTTAAAAAGGTTTTAGCTAAAACACCTATAGACAGCTGGTTGTCCATCGATTCGAGTTTTTCAGGGAATTTGGGTAGTGCTTTCAAAACAACAGGGGTCTTGAAATATTTTTCTGGCATGAAACAGGAACCAGCAGTGATAAGAGATGCTCGCGTTTCGCATCGAGGTGAACTTGAGTATAAAATTTCAATAGATAAAGATATTGTCGATGTTGAAGAGTTGAAGGTAGAAACCGGACCATTTAAATTTAAAGCAAGTGGTTTTTTAAATAATATTTATTCGAAAGATCCTGTCGTTTTTGTTGATTTAAAAACGGATGCTTTTCAGATTAATAGGGGTATCGATTACCTCCCTCTGAAGATCTTTCCAGAGGAATATCACCACGTACTCCAGAAAACCTTCAAGAATGGATCAATAAAGTTAAACTCGTTTAAATTTGATGGAACAGTCAATCAGCTAAGAGAGATATCCAAACCCAAAAACCACAAAAAGATCACCAGTGAAATCGAGATGCAAAATGTTGACTGGCAGAGCCCTCTGCCAGCCTTACGAAAAGTAACAGGGATCTTTAAGGTGGATAAAGGTAACAGCAGTTTTCAAATTCAGAAGGCTCGATATAAAGAACAGCCTTTAACCAATTTGCAGGGGAGTATTAAAAACTTTATGACCCGGCCTATTGTCGATCTGTCCCTGGAAAATAAAGTTGATGTGGCACAATTTCATAGCACTCTTGAAAAAGCCTTGAAAGGGCGTCCTATTCATGATGCTATTTCGAATTACTCTGACTTTGAAGGCTCAGCAAACCTAAGATTGAATGTTAAAGGGCCTCTACAAGGCTTTGACAAATTGGCGATATCGGGGGTAATCGATTTCCAATCTGTTTCGTTGACTGAAAAAGAATTCGAGCACAGAATAAAAAACCTGAATGGGAAAATAATATATACCCATACGCCTGAGACAGTTCAACGAAAAAGCAAGCCTTGGGTCAGGGTTTTTCAATACATAAACCTCTCCGGAGAATTTTCAAATAGCAAATTTTCGAATTTAAACGGTGAACTTGGGCTAAAAAATGGGGAGCCTCTTAAAAAACTAACAACACGTTATCATTTAGATTCTAGTGATTTGAATTGGATCATTGAAGACGATTCAAAAGATCCCTTGCCGGCATTCCAAGAGGGAATGGATTTTACATCGGGAAAGGTCGTTGTCGATTATAGGTTTAAAGGGAATCCGGAAAAACCAGAGACGGAAAAAAAATGGGGGAAAATCGAGTTAAAAAACCTTTCGTTGAAGTATCGAGATCGACTTCAGGCAATGACGGGTTTGAATGGAAAAATTTCATATGATGGGGAAAAAATACAATTGGAAAATATTTTAGGTTTTTACGGCAATTCTTCTTTGCATCTGGAAGGCAAAATTGATGGCTGGGAAAAATCTATTCCGGAATTTTCTCTACGTTTAAACCTTCCTGCAATTCTGAAAGCGGACTTAAAAGGTATTCCGATTTTTAGTGATTTTAATTTTTCTGGCCCTGCTCAAATTTCTATGAATATAAATGGGACGCCTGAAAATTTTAAATTTGAACAACAGGCAAATTTAACAAGGGCAGGATATGAAATTCCTGATTTGGTTCAGAAAAAAGAAAACGCGCATAACCAGTTCAAAGCAAAAGGCACACTCACTGAAAAAGGTGGGCTGAATATTAAAAACTGGGTTTTTGAATTAAGTGGTAACAAAATTTCAGGATCGATGCAAATTCCTGATTTGAATAAACGAGATTTTACAGTCCAATTGGCATCAAAAGAATTTACAGCCCACCCCTCTTATCAAATCTCAAAGTCGTGGGCAGCTGATGGTTCCATTAATTTTAATATTTCGGGAACTGGAAACCTAAACCAATTAGAAAATTCCCGTTATGAAGGAAAAATAGATTTAATAAATTTAAAAGTCAAACCTGAAAGATTTCCTTCAAACCTACTAGTCAATGCAAAACTAAGATTTAAAGAAAAAAAGTTTGATATCCGATCTGCCAGTATTGTTTCTGCTAGCAATAAGCTAAACTTCAGCGGAGTTTATCGGCGTGGAGATTCTCCGAATTTTCAATTGATTGTTGAAGGGGAAAAACTTGATATTAATGAGCTATTGTCAGCGTCTCGAGATAAAGATGCAAGCGCGGTAGAGTTATTTGCGCAGACAGAATTTTTTCAGAAAGGTAAAGGGCAGGTGATTTTTGATGTAGAACAGTTAAATTTAAAAATGTTACATTTCAATAATGTTGCAGGAAAAATTTTTTTGAATAACAAGGTCTTGCAAATTAAGGACTTCCGTGTAGGCGTTAATCCATTGGTTAAAAACTCTGTAGAACTGACCATTGATGAAAATGGGGTAAGCACTTTTGAGGGACGGGTAAAAGTAAAGTATGTGAAAACAAAAAATGTTTTTAGTCTTTTTGGTGATTTGTTTAAAAACAGTTTGAGTGGAGATATAAAAAAAATTAATGTAAAGCTAAATGGAAAAGGAAAAGATTGGTCAGAAATTTCCAAGTCATTATATGGAAAAGTTTCCCTGGATATTAAGTCTGGTATGACAGATCGGAAAAGGCTCAAACGCGGAGTCAATAAGGTATTTGGGTCTTTACCCGCTGGTTCATTATCTTCAAAGAAAAATAACCCTACCTCATTTAGGCAGATATCCGGTGATTTTATTTCAAGGAATGGGATATTTGAAACAGAAAACTTTATATTTGAAACTAATGATCGTCGGACATCTATTGTGGGAACTTTTGACCTGGGGACAAATCAAATGGATACGGTTGTCGGTGTTGCACCCCTAGCCAAACTGGATCGGTTTTTGACTAAAATCCCTCTTGTTGGAAAAATTTTAACTGCTGGGGATGAAAAGAGTTTGTTGAAAACCTATTACACGGTCAAAGGAAAATTTGAAACTCCTGAAATTTTACCGATTCCTTTTACCTCTTTAGGTAAAAAGGTGATGGGTATTTTTCAGGGGGTTCTACAGACTCCCGTCGAAATTCTTCAATCCCTGCCCGTAATTGAACCTCCCGTCACTTCTTCTACCGAAGACGTCCCTTCTTCTACCGAAGGCGATGAATAAAAAACCTATAACATTGGATAACAGGTTTCCCGTCCTAACTATTTAACGGGATTGTATATTGACGATCCTGAATTCGTCTGGCCTTTTACCCATATGTGCTGCCAAAGAAGCAGTTATAGCAGCAACTTGATCGTCTTGTCCTGGTGTACTACTACCAACAATTTTTCGGGCCGGAGCCGCGGGAGATGCCTGGTAAGGTATAAGTTTTACCAGAGTTTTAATGGTAAAAATAAGAATGATCAACACCGTAAAAATAACGGACATTGCAAGAATAGAAACATTCACAGCGGATGAAACACTGACTTCCATTTTAAATTTCCTTTAATGTTTTATTGCATCAACAACCGTTGCAATAGCTTGAATCCCTGGTTCTGGATTTCCGATCACTGGAGCTAAAGACGCATGTGTGTCTACTCCACTGATATCCCCAAAGAGGGAAACAAAGATACCTGCTGCAACCGCACTACCTATTACGCCTGCTACGTTAGGTCCCATTGCGTGCATCAATAAGAAGTTAGAGGAGTCGGCATCAGCCCCTACTTTTTGTGAAACCCGGGCCGCCATGGGAACGGCTGAAACACCGGCAGAACCAATTAAGGGGTTAACTTTTCCACCTGTCGCTTTGCACATGATTTTCCCGAAGATCAGTCCCCCCGCTGTAGCAAACCCAAATGCCAGTAAACCCAGCACGATTATTTTTATGGTTTCCAACCGTAAGAATGAATCGGCAGTCATTGATGAACCCACCGATAGGGCAAGCATTATTGTCACAATATTGATTAGATGCGTTTCTGTAGTTTCATGCAGGCGTTGCGTTACTCCCGATTCACGGAACAGATTACCCAGCATAAACATGCCAAGAAGAGGAGTAACTCCTGGTAACAAGAGACAACAAACAAAGGTCACGACAATCGGGAACAAGATTTTTACCGTTTGCGAAATTGGCTTTAATTGCGCCATTTTTATCTTCCGTTCCTCTTCCGTGGTCAGAAGCTTCATGATTGGCGGTTGAATCAAAGGAACCAGGGACATATAGGAATAAGCCGCAACGGCTATGGGTGCTAGTAAATGGGGTGCAAGTTTACTGGCTATAAAAATGGAGGTAGGACCGTCGGCCCCACCAATGATGCCGATCGCAGCTGCCTCCTGCATGTTAAACCCTAAATAGACCGCTCCAATCAGGGTCGTGTATACCCCTATTTGTGCGGCAGCACCCAATAGTAGTGTTGTAGGGTTAGCCAGTAGGGGGCCAAAATCAGTTAAGGCACCCACTCCCATAAAAATAATCGGGGGAAGAATTTCGTGTTGGACCCCTTGATAGAAAAAGTTCAGTAGTCCACCGGAATCGGTGGCTTTCATCATGCTCAAAGGTAGGTTTGCGAGAAGGCAACCGAACCCCATGGGAAGCAGCAGAAGAGGCTCAAACTTTTTCCCGATCGCGAGGTAGATCAATGTGCAACCGACTCCAATCATTATTAGATCGCCCCCGGCCAAATCTGAAAAACCCGTACTATGAATTATTTTTGATGCGGATGCACCGAAGCTAAATTCCATTACCCTATAGTTACCAATTGATCGCCGGTTTGAACATTGTCACCTTCTTTAACCAAAATGGATTGGATAGTACCCGCTTGATGGGCTTTTACTTCACTTTCCATTTTCATGGATTCCATTACTAAAACGGTATCACCTTCATTGACTGCATCTCCGACATTGCATTTCATTGAGAAGATAGATCCTGGTAAAGGCGCGGTGAGAGGAGAACCCCCTCCACCAGTAGGCGCTGCAGGTGCAGGCGCAGCAGCAGGTGCAGCAGCAGGTGCAGGAGCAGGAGCCATAGTCCCTGATCCCCCCATTGCTACTTCAACTGTGAAATCTTTTCCATTAACTCGAACTTGATAAATCGATGAGCCACCTTGAACTGCTGCGGGGACCTTTCCTGCTGGAGAACTGGCAGGTGTTGATTTGGCTGCTGCCGGTTTTTCTGGTAAAGCTTTTCCTCGAGTTTCGAAAAACTTTAAAGCAACTTTCTCAAACAAGGCATAGGTCAGGCGGTCTTCCTCGCTGGTGTATTTATCTCCGAGTTCTTTGCAAACCCCTTCCCACTCTGGCTCAAGTAAGTCAGCGGGCCGACAATCTGTAACTTTTTTATCGCCAGCAACTTTTGTTAGAAGATCCTCATCAATAGGTGCTGGCAATTTACCATAATTCCCCATTACGCATTGCCGCGTTTCCTTGGTAATGATTTTATAACGCTCCCCTGTTAGAACATTCAATGTTGCCTGTGAACCAACAATTTGACTTGTTGGGGTGACTAAGGGAGGGTAACCCATATCTTTTCTGACGCGCGGCACTTCCGTCAGGACTTCTTCCAATTTGTCTAGTGCATTTTGTTCTTTCAATTGATTTTCCATATTGGAAATCATGCCGCCAGGTATTTGTGATTTGAGAATATTGATATCCACACCTTTAAAATCACTTTCAAATTCAGAATAATTTTTCTTAACTTCTTTGAAGTAATCATTGATCTCTTCAAGTAAGTTTAAATCCAGTCCTGAATCTCGCGGTGTTCCTTTTAAGGCTGCTACAATGCATTCTGTTGCGTAATGGGAGGTTCCCATCGATAGGGTAGAAATAGCGGTATCCACCATGTCGACTCCAGCATCAATTGCGCACTGCATATTCATCCCCACGAGCCCGGTTGTAGCGTGTGTGTGCAAATGGATAGGAAGCTTTATATTTTTTTTCAATTCAGTGATGAGCATTTTGGTTACATCGGGGGTCAACAGGCCAGCCATATCTTTAATGCAAAGAATATCCGATCCCATATTTTCAAGGTCTTTTCCCATCTTGATATAGAGATCCATATTGTGGACAGGACTGACTGTATAGCTGATACAACCTTCGACTGTTTCTCCGCATTTTTTCACGGTGTTAACGGCTGTTTCTATATTCCGGAAATCATTGAGCGCATCGAAAATTCTAAAAATATTTATCCCAACTTCTACAGATTGTTTTACAAACCGCTCTACGATATCATCTGCATAATGCCGGTAGCCCACCGCATTTTGCCCTCGCAATAACATTTGAAACGGGGTTTTTGGCATCTTTTTCTTGAGTACCCGTGCTCTTTCCCAAGGGTCTTCATTTAGAAAACGGATGCAAGTATCGAAGGTAGCTCCCCCCCACATTTCCAGCGAGAAAAAACCCACCTGATCGAGTTTTTCTGCAATGGGCAACATATCTTCTGTTTTCATTCGTGTGGCAAGAAGCGATTGATGGGCGTCTCTAAGTACCAATTCTGTAATTTTTAGAGGATTTGTTTCCATTATTTATAATTTCCTTAAAATTTCCTTAAAAAATCAGAGATGCTATTGGTTTGCAAGTATCCTCTGAAAAATTAAATAAATACTAAAAAAAAATTCAGCAAGTAATAAATGTTTATCTCAATAGTGTCCGAAAGTTCTTAATCCTTTCCCATATGGATGACCTCATTCTGGTTTGGGAGAGGAAATATTAATTTATTGATATTGCAAAATCAAATCTTATTTCCGCCAGGTCATAGGAAGCAATAAAAGGAGAATGCCATATATTTCAAGTCTTCCCAATAACATGCAGGAAATTAAAATTCCTTTTCCCATAGAGGGTATAGAGGCGTAATTACCCATTGCTCCAACCCCTCCCAGACCCGGACCGATATTAAATAGAGAGGCAATCGATGCAGAAATTGCAGTGGTCAAGTCAACCCCCATAAAGGAAAGCATTATTGCGCTAAGAGCTGAAATTCCCATGAATAAGAATGTCAAGGCGGCTACATTAGATAGGTCATCGGAATCGATAGTTTTATCTCCTACTTTCACATGAAAAATAGCCCGCGGATGAACCAGTTTTATAAGCTCTCTTGTAATAATTTTAATTAGAATAATAAAACGGATGACCTTAAAAGAACCACTGGTGGAACCAGAGCAACCGCCAATCATCATCATACCCAGTATCAATAGTTTTAAATATTCAGGCCATAAATTAAAATCCTCGGTGACGAAACCGGTTGTGGTTTGTATGGATACTACAGTGAAAGCGGCACTCCTGAATGCTTCGCCTGCATCGCCATCAGGGGAGACGCGGGTGAGCCCCCAAGTCACTACCAGAATACCTATTATTAACATGGAAAAATAAGAGCGAAATTCTGGATTTTTTAATACGCCTGCAAAATTTCCTCTCACAATTTGAGAATGTAAAGCAAAATTGATTCCGCCAAAAAACATGAATAGGATGATAATTGCTTCTATATAAATATTGTCAAAAATACCCACGCTACCATTGTGTGGCGAAAATCCACCAGTGGCAACGGTAGAGAATGTATGGCAAACAGCATCAAATAAATCCAACCCCGCAAAAAGTAGCGCAATAATTTCAATGATGGTGAGGGCAAGATAGGTTTTCCAAAGGATTTTAGCGGTTTCAGCTAGCCGGGGTTGCATTTGCTCCACTGTTGATCCACCAGGGATTTCTGCTTTAAATAAATGGAAACTACCAATACCGAGCATTGGAAAAATTGCCAGAGACAGTAAGATGATTCCCATTCCTCCGACCCATTGCATCAGGTTTCTCCAAAAAAGAATTCCGTGAGGCACCACATCAATATCAACAAGGATAGATGCTCCAGTAGTAGTAAAGCCACTGGCACTTTCAAACAAAGCATCTATATAATTGGGGCAAATTCCGGTTAGGTAAAGAGGCAGAGCTCCAAAAGCCGACATGGCGATCCAGGAAGACGCAACGATCGCAAAGCCTTCCCGGTCGCGCAGTTTTTCAATCCCAGAGGGGAATAACTTCCAGAATACAAGACCTGTTATAAGACCACCTACAAACGTCAGACTGAACGCAGTAGTTTCCGAAATATAACCTTCGAGAACCGGATGGTCGTAATACATGGAAACTCCTAGCGGAGCCAAGAGAAGGCCAGAAAGAAGAATTAATAAAACTCCTACTACATTTAATATCGCTTGGATATTCATTGGAAGGGGAGAAAGGAGCGCTTGCGATCAAAGAGTTTTTCAATTTTTTCTATTGCCCCAGGGAGAGCGACTAGTATGACGGAGTCTCCAGCTTCTAGAGTGATTTCATCATTAGGAATCAGCATCTCTCCCTTCCTAAGAATGGCACCGATGATAGCTTCCTTTGGAAATTTGATCTTAGAAATTTGTTTGTCCACGATAGAGGAATCCGGTTCAACTCCAATTTCCATGACTTCGGCATCCTCGATCAGCTTAAATACCGACATTACCCTTCCTTTTCGCAGATGCTTCAATATGGCGCTGACAGTTATCAGTCGTGGGTTGATGGTGATATCCATACCAATGGAATCCAGGATAGGTAAATATTCTGGATCGTTGGTAATTACTAAGGCTCTTTTTGCACCATGCTTTTTAGCCAGTAAAGCAGAGAGGATATTATTCTCATCGTCATCCGAAAGAGCCAGAAAAAAATCTGCTTCCTTCATATTTATTTCATTGAATAAATCCATATCTGTTCCACTTCCATGCATAACAACAGTTCTCTTTAAAGCATCTGCTGCAATATGCGCTTGTTCCCTAGAAGGTTCAATGATGCGTACATCGCGACTTCCTTCTTCCAAAGCCTTTGCGAGATGAATGGCTATAGGGGTGGCACCATAAATGATTACTTTTTCAACTTCATTCAAGGTTTTATTAAGCATGGGGAGTAAAAAAGGTAGAAATTCTTTATCAACCAGCGTGTAAAACCTATCTCCTGCATGAATTATATCTTCATCTTTAGGGAGAACTAATTCCCCATTACGAACGATGGCTGCGATTATGAAGGACTCCATTAAAGCGATGTTACGGATATCCTGTATAGACTTTCCTGCAATGGGAGCATTTTCTGGAACATCGAATTCGCGTAAAAGAACTTCTCCGTCGGCGAATTCTGCAACGTTAACGACACCTGGAGTTTCAAGGAATTTCAGAATGGTTTCGACCATTATCTGCGGCGGGTTGATCGCCTGATCGATAAATAAATCTTGAGGAGAGAGGATAGCACCGTTGGTGGTGAATTCCATATCACGCAAGCGGGCAAACTTGTTAGGCACTTTAAAACGGGAAGCAAGAAAACAAAGGAGCAGATTGACCTCGTCTTTTCCGGTGAGGGCAATCAGCATTTCAGTAGACTTTATTCCCGCCTTGACCAATACGCTGGGTAAACAGGCGTTGCCATGCATAGCCATGACATCGAGCGTATCTGAGATACGCCGGATTCGGTCAAGGTCCATGTCTACGATGGCTACATCATGACCTTCTTGCGAAAGTTCTTGGGCAAGATTGAATCCGACTATTCCCGCTCCAACAATGAGTATTCTCATACGACCTTATAAAGAAAGAGTCTCTACTACTATAATAAGAGGTTCTTGTTTATTTTTCCACCCAGTATGTTGGGAGTAGGTTATTTAGACTTATTAAGGAATCCCAGAAAATCGGAATCCTCAGACATTAGGAGAGTGGTATCAGTTTTTAAAGATTGTTTGTAAGCTTCCATAGATCTCATAAAGGAGTAGAACTTGGGGTCTTTATTAAATGCATCGGCGTAGATTTTTGTAGACATTCCATCCCCTTCACCACGAATGGTCTGTTCTTGCTTATAGGCTTCCGCAACTAAAATGGTTTTTTCTTTATCCGTTTCGGCGCGAATTTTGGTAGCTTCTTCCTTGCCCTCGGATCGGTATTCCATGGCAATTCGTTCACGCTCTGTGCGCATTCGATTAAATATGGAATTAGCAATTTCAGGAGGCAGGTCGGTTCGCTTAATTCTTACTTCAACGACTTCAAGCCCATATTCCGCGGCTTTTTTGTTTGCCTCCTTGGTTACCTTGGTCATGATTGCATCGCGCGTTCCCGTAACGATACTTGTCAAGTTATGTTGGCCGATTTCAACACGCAATTCGGAGTAAACAATATCATCCAGCCGTGCACGGGCGCCTTGTTCACCGCGCACCGTTTCGAGAAATTTCAAGGGCTCAATAATACGGAACATGGTGAAATTGTCGATCAATAAGTTTTTCTTATCCTTGGTGATAACTTCAGCAGGAGGAGAGTCGTTATCCAGCAACTGGTTGGAAAAATATTTAACCCGTTGGAAAAATGGAATTTTGAAATAAAGCCCCGGCTCAGTAATCGTTTCCTTAGGTTTCGATAGCTCTAGTACAATTGCGTTTTGCGTCATGTGTACCGTAAACATGGATGATGAAAGTATGATAATTGCTATAACGCCTGCGATAATAAATGAGTTTTGTTTCATGGCTATTATTTATTACCTCCCAAGATTGAGTTTTTACCTAAAGGAAGGATCGGCAGAACATTACCGCCTTTTTTATTTCCCATGATTACCTTATTTATCTCAGGAAGAATTTTTTCCATGGTTTCTAGATAAATTCTTTTGCGGGTAATATCAGGGGCTTTTTTATACTCCTGATATTGTTGAAGAAATCGTTTGGCATCACCCTCAGCTTTTTTTATTTTTTCTTCACGATATCCCTCTGCGACTCGAACGATTTGTGCTGCCTGCCCACGGGCTTCAGGGATCACTGCATTACGATAACCCTGAGCCTCATTGATCATTCTCTCTTTATCTTCACGAGCACGAACTACGTCTTTAAACGAATCAGCAACTTGCTCGGGTGGATGCACGTTCTGAAGCTGAATTGTCACTACCTGTAGGCCGGATTTATATTTATCGAGAAGGGCTTGCATCTGATCCTTTGCTAGCACCTGAATTTCTGCTTTACCTGTGGTCAGAGCCTCATCAATTTTTTTACTACCCGTGATCCCACGAATTACCGTTTCTGCTGAATCGCGAATCAGTTTATGAGGTCGGCGTACATTGAACAGATATTGCACCGAGTCCATAATTCGGTATTGAACAACCAAGTTCATGTCAACGATGTTCTGGTCACCTGTAAGCATTAATGATTCTGCAGGCACTCTTTGAGTGGGTCGCCCCTGTGCTGCTCGGAAACCAATTTCTGCACGCCTTACCTGTGTGATTTTTGGAGTGGCTGCATGCTCTATCGGAGAAGGGTATTTAAAATGAAGTCCGGGCGAACTAGTGCGGTCAAATTTCCCAAACCGGGTCACCACACCTTCTTCGTCGGGCTCTACGAAATAAAAAGTACCTGGGATAATCCATACTATCAGTAAAAGTAGAATAATGCCCCACAGCATGGAAGGTTTGAATTGAGGTATCTTTATTTGAGGAATATTAAAAGGTGGCTGAGGAGGACCTTCACCCTGTCCTCCGCCCCCTTGACCTCCTCTATTTTTAAACCTATCTTTAGGTTCTTTAGATTCGTGTAAATCGTCCCAGGGCATACGTTTTTTGCTTCCAAAAAAGATTATTAAATAGTCAAAACACTTGAATTTACGCTATCAGACCCCACCATTCTTGTCAACTCTTGTCAACCTCCAGACGATGTTTGCCGACTAGAGTGTGTAATAGTCACATTTATTATTTTTGTGACATACACCCCTCGGAGAACAAAATTTTAGGAAGAATATCACGTACCTTTTGAAAGGACGAACCATCATTCCAATCGGGTGCGGCTCAAACAAAAGCGCGCTAGTTTGACAGGGGAAAGATTTTAAATTACCCTATAATTTACCCGAAACGTTGGATTTAATTTCCTAATTAAAACTATTTGGAAGAGATAATATGCTTGCTTTTGTTTTAGACATTACCCAGAACAAACCCGCAAACTCTAAAGAGAATGAGAATGATGAGGTGAAGCAGTATATGGATTACCAGCGCAAGCTAAACCATATTAATTTGGTCAAGCACTCTTTGGATTACGCTAAAAATCAATTACAGGAAAATATAGATTCTCCCGAAAGCGAAAAACTATCTCAATTTTTGAAAAACATTTTTCCTATTTCACATCAATTTGCTGATGTCGAGACTCTTATGCTGATGCTAAGAAAGTTGATGAATAGTCACAACTCTTCTAATAACTGGTATCGCATGAATTCCTTTTATCACGCGGTAGTTTTTGAAAGCATGAAAGAATTTGTTAAATTTTATAATCTATTGTTGGTCGAATCTCCAGAAAAGGCAAAAGACCTTGGAGTGTCGGAGGGAACAGAGGTAGATTTCGAAGACTGGTCTTATCTTTATTTCCAAGATATGGATTTTCATATAGGTAAAAACCTTAGTTACACGCATTACCCTTTCGCGAAACGCAACAAAACCATTGAAGGGGAATGGCAAGAGAAGATTAACGAAGGCAAGTCAAAAGTAGAAGCCCTGAAAGCTATTCAAGCTGATTATGAAATAGATGATACGTCGGTGAAGATTTTATTGGGACAAAAAATAAGTCCTCCAGACCTTGAATTGCTCTATACATCAGTAGAAAATCCTATTTATGAAGCTTTGACTGAAGTCGAAGATGGTCGTTGGGGAGTTATGGATGGCGAGTCCATGCTTGACCATACATACTACATGGGGGCACATTTGAAAGTTTGGGAATGGAGAAAACGTGAGGAAGTGGAAGCAGAAACCGAAACGGTTATGGATCAGCTTACTAAGTCATCCAAAAAATAGGTTTTTCTTTTAGAAATAAAGAGAATTGTGAACGAGTATTACGGGCTAATGCTTTTTATAGATTAAACGCGAATATGAGCAGGAGAAAAAAAGTTTACAATTTATATTGAAAGTCATAATATGCTCCCCATGTTAAAGGTAGAGTGTTATTCATCCTCAAAATTGAATGAAAGACCGGTAGCTTTCTCCCTAAGTAATAGTCGTTACAAGGTAGAAGAGATTATCGACCGTTGGTATGGGGAAGGTTCGCGTTATTTCAAAATCAAAGCTGACGACGATAATATATACCTCCTAAAGTACGATGAGCGCAAGGATAGTTGGGAGTGGGTTTTTTATCAAAATCCTAAAATGCTGGGTGCCTTGCCCGATTCAGATCTTGGTTCGTTGCAAGGTCCTGGACGAGAGATTGAAGACCTGGACAATATCCATCCTATAAACTGAATTTCAAAGAGCGGTTCGCTCATACATTTATTTTTTTAAATATTGCGGGATAAGGTGTTATGAACCGATTGAACCCTGAGGCAATCTATTCGTATGCAGGACAGCGGCGAAAAATGGTCGAAGAACAATTGGGCGATCGCGGCATTAAAGATTTGCATTTGCTCGAGGTAATGAGTCGGGTGCCTCGACATCTATTCACGCTCGACTCTTTTCAACATCGCTCCTATGGCGACACGCCTTTACCAATTGGTGAGAATCAGACAATTTCACAACCGTATATTGTCGCTGCTATGACAGCAGCGTTGGAATTAAAAGGGGATGAGCGAGTATTAGAAATTGGTACCGGATCGGGTTACCAAACTGCGGTAATGGCTGAATTAGCTGCGCAGGTTTTTACGATAGAACGTATTAATGCTCTTTCGCGTAAAGCCCAGCAGATTCTTGAGGGACTAGGTTATGCGAATATTGTTTTTAAAATGTTTGATGGAACTTATGGTTGGCCGGATCAGGCACCATTTGACGCTATTATGGTTACCGCCTCGGCAAAAGAAATTCCCGAAGCCTTAATCAAGCAATTAGGAGAGGGTGGAAGACTTGTGGCACCCGCAGGAAATGCGGATAAACAAAAACTAATCCTTTTGGAAAAAAAAGGCAACCAGGTGAGCAGGAAAGAAATTTGTGATTGCAAATTTGTCCCTCTGATCGGGAAATACGGCTGGCCCGAAAAATAATATGCACCCGCTCAAAAATAAAAGTTTTATAAGAGGTCAGTGTCTTTGTTCAGCAAAGTCTGATTAACTCTTTTTGATGAGATAATAGACCTCTCCCTTTTCATGGTAGTGGCCGGCCATAGCTCCTGCCTTCTGTCCCGTCCCAAAATAAAGGTCGGCGCGTGCCTTTCCGCGAATAGCACTTCCCGTATCTTGATCAATGACAAACCGGGAAATCTGTTTCCAGGACTTTATCTCATTATTGGCATCGAGCACCGGTTTCCGTATTTTAACAAAGACCAGTCCGCCTGCTGGGTAGATCGACTTGTCGGTAGCGATAGATCTTCCTCCTACCAGTTCACCACCTCCTGAGCCGATTGCTCCTGCATCGCTGAGTGAGAAAAAGATATAGCGTTTGTTCTGGTTGAGATATTTAGAAACGTTTTGCGGGTTATTAGTGAAATATTTTTTAATTCCCTGCATCGAACCATCACCGGTTGTGATCACTCCATCACGAATCATTAATTTGCCGATGCCGTTATAGGAATATTTGTTGGACCCCTGATAGCGAACTCCCTGCCGTGTTCCACCGGGGAATTCGAGAACCCCTGAACCCTGAATATGGAGAAAATAGCGTTCAAGCTCATTTTCCAGCCAGGCAACTTCGAGCCCTTGATTGCTTAGAGCACCTTTACGGTCGATTTCCTCGCGTGTCAAATTTCTCCAGTTTTCACCAGATTTGTTTTGGAGACTCTGCTTTATTCCTTCCTTGGAGCCTACTAATCGAATGTCTAGTTGTGTTCCCGCTATATGAAAATCTTTTCCCGGCATTTTGTAAATCGGGAATCGGTAACGAGGCGAAGGAACCGGACTCGCTGGGATTACAGGCCGGTAGTAACCGGTAAAAAGAACTTTTTTATCTTTGCCTTTTCCTACTCGGTAGAGCAAAAATTCCTCATAAACTTTTTTATCGAAATCTTCCTGGGAAATATTTTTTTGTAATAGTTTTTGAAATGCTTCTAGGGTTTCTATAAGCCGACCGCGAGTGACGGTGAAGTCGCCCAGACGTATTGGCGAAGCCGGGTCTTGCTCATACATAACTTCCAGCTGGTTGTCTATAGCGAGCTGCAAGGATGTGGGATCCATGTCATCCGCAAAACTTTTTAGGTCTGCAATCGATCCCAAGCTAGGTTGTAAACCTACAGGCTTAGATTCTTTTTCTTTTGTTATAGGCTTGTTTTTACGGTAATCAAATTTATAGGCATGATTTTTTATATCCTTTGCAGATTTGTGCGAATAGATATCTGCAGTTCGGCTGGGGCCTTTGGCAGAGCAAGAGGCTAATAAGAAAAATAATCCCAGAATTATTAATTGTGAAATCGCTGGACGGAGTTTGCAAAGAGAATTAGATTGGCTTAAAAACACAGGGCTCCCTTGTTCGTTTAAATTGAGGTTCCTAATTTAATTGTCGGCAAACTCGCACTCAATGTTGTCCATGGCTTCGTTAGCCAATTGGTCGCAGCGTTCGTTTTCGGGATGGCCAGCATGACCTTTTACCCAGATCCAGGTTATTTTATGTTGTTTGCTCAGGCTATGAAGTTCCTGCCACAATTCTTTGTTTTTTACAGGTTGCCTGGAAGCAGTCAACCAGCCTTTTTTTATCCAGTTATGGATCCATTCTGTCATCCCCTTTACCAGATACTGTGAGTCAGTGGTTAGAGTTACTTGATAAGGCTGGCTTAATTCTTTTAAGGCCACGATAGCTGCTGTCATTTCCATGATGTTGTTTGTAGTTTGCGGGTGGGATCCTTTAAGTTCCAGAACATTACTATCGCCTCGAATAATGCAACCATAGCCCCCCGGGCCGGGATTTCCTTTGCATCCACCATCTGTAAAAATTTCAATTGATTTCATAACTGGCAGAGCATGTAGGTAATCGATCGGAGCATTTTGAAATAAGTAGTGATCGACTAGTTTATGGATAGTCTTTTTTCAGTTCTTTCCGATAGCTATACTTCAGGGATCGGGTAAGGACTCGAATTATTACGGGCACCATAACATATTATTTTCATTAAGGAAATTTGAATTTATGACATTTATAAAGATTCTCTTGATTGGCAGTATTGAAAGATATGATAGATTAACTGAATCATTTATTGTTGGAGACATCCGGTGAAAGAGGCCCCAAAAGAACCTGAGTTAGTCAAAGATTCTAGAGATATATCATTACAATGTGTTGATGCTGTTGAAATTAGCTTGTTCATTGAAAAGGAAGGTCTCGCTTTTTATGAAAAGGCGGCAAAAAATGCTTTGGACTCAAGGGTGAAGGATATGTTTCTGCGTTTGGCAGAGGAAGAAAGAATACATATTCAGACTCTACAAACCAAAATCCAATTTTTACAACCTGCCATTTCCGGCAAAGGCAAAACTCGAAGGCCCGTGGATACCTTTATCAGTGAGGAGATTAAGGAAAAAATTTTCCCAACCTTTGAAATGAAAGCGGTGAATAAATTTACAAATGATGTCGAAGCTCTGGATTATGGGATCGAATCAGAAAAACGTTCGATTGAAACCCTGGCTCGACTACTGGAAAATGAGAAAAAACTGGATGTGAAAGCCGTTTTTTTGCATTTGATGGTTGAAGAAAAAAAACATCTGGCTCTCTTAGAGGACTTGAAGAAAGAATTTTAATTTTAAAATGGGTGTGAAACTCAGTTTGCCCCTGCTTCTTGGTGTTATGCTGTATGCAGGAATTGCTAAGAAAAACCACCCCTTAGCAGTAGATTTCAACTGTCTGAAGAGATATACTAAAATCCTAGGTCGGAAAAGGCCTAAACATTTTAATTATTAAGGTTTGACAACGTTTTTGGCCTGGTTTATTATTGTTCTCTTTTTCTCTACAAATTAACTTAAAGACTAAGGATTACAAGAATGAGCAACTACGAGGTCAAAGCTGGCCCGGAGGCGTTTTTACCTCCTGCTGCAGCATCAATGGGGAACGTTTTACCCGATGAGGGTGAAGCGCATATTGGAGGTAAAGTTGTGCCTGAGGAAGAGGCATATGAAATCGCTGCCAGAAAGATTTTAGCGGCCAAAGTTCCAACTATTTTTCCAGGACCTTTGGTGTTGTGGA
>Ga0209992_10002249_pt1 | contig 18109 bp, 15 predicted proteins | sample 2SBtaG_2_FD_182564 | JGI IMG/M metagenome (GOLD analysis project Ga0209992, IMG submission 182564) | Deep subsurface microbial communities from Kolumbo volcano to uncover new lineages of life (NeLLi) - 2SBTROV12_ACTIVE470 metaG (SPAdes)... | ecosystem: Environmental > Aquatic > Marine >... | reverse complement strand
CGCCGACGGAGGCGAGCAGGTGGTCGGTGCCCGAGACGATGCCCGAGTGGGCCTCCCAGGCGTGGCCGGAGCCGACGATGACGTTGTGGGAGCCGTTGCGCGTGTCGTCCTCGCCGATCTCGTTCCAGCCCACGACGATGTTGCCGGTGCCGTCGCCGTCGCCGTCGGTGGAGCCGGTGGCGTTGCGGACGTGCAGGTTCACGCCGGTGAGGGCCCAGGCGCCGGTGCGGGCGTCGTAGGAGACGGGGGAGAGGGCGGTCTCGGTGGCCTCGAGGCGGGTGGTGAGGAGCTGGAGCTCGGGGTCGATGGCGGCGACCTCGGCGGCGGTGCTCGCGGTGCGGGTCTCCAAGGCGCCGATGCGTCGGCAGACGGCGTGGGAGGCCGCGCCGGCGAGCTCGCACAGGGAGTCGAGCTCGGCGCGGGTGCGGGCGACGTCGGCCTGCAGGGCGTTCATGCGGGCCTCCATGTCGGCCCACGCGACGGTCAGGGGGACCTCCTCGCCGTCGGCGGACGGGGCCTCGAAGACGACGTCTCCGGCGGCGGTCGTGCAGCCGGTGAGGGCGAGGAAGGCGAGGGGGGCGAAACGCAGCATGGGGACTCCGACACGGCGCCGCGAGCGCGGCGGGCTCGGCATCCTATACCCTCACGTCCGGCGCTTTCGTCCATTCCACCCGCGAGTCCCCATGTCCCACTTCACCGGCTTCACCCCCGAGCTCTTCCAGTTCCTGCACGAGCTCTCCGAGAACAACGTCAAGTCGTGGTGGGAGCCGAACAAGCAGCGCTACGAGGACGTGGTGAGGAGCCCCGCGCTGGCGTTCATCACGGCGATGGGGGAGCGGCTGCACGAGGTGTCGCCGCACTACACGGCCATCGCGAAGAAGTCCGGCGGCTCGATGATGCGGCCGTTCCGGGACACGCGGTTCAGCAAGGACAAGACGCCGTACAAGACGAACGTCGGGATCCAGTTCCGACACAAGGCGGGCAAAGACGTGCACGCGGCGGGGCTGTACGTGCACATCGACCCCGATCAGGCGTTCCTGGCGACGGGGATGTGGCATCCGGAGAGCTCGGCGCTCAAGGCGATCCGCGAGCGCATCGACGAGGAGCCGAAGAGGTGGACGCGGGCGCGGGACGACAAGGGGTTCCGCGCGAAGTTCGAGCTGCAGGGGGAGTCGCTGAAGCGTCCGCCGCGCGGCTACGACAAGGAACATCCGCTCATCGAGGACCTCAAGCGCAAGGACCACATCGCGGTGATGGACCTGACGATCGACGACGTGCTCGACATCGGCTTCCTGGACGACGTGCTCGACGCGTTCAAGGCGGCGAAGCCCTACATGAGGTTCCTGACCGAGGCGGTCGGGCAGGAGTTCTAGAGGAACGGGCGCCGGGGACGATCAGGGGACGACGGTGAGCTGCCCGCCGTTCTGGGAGGCGACGCCGGTCCCGAAGCTCTGCATGTCGATGTAGTCGGGCTCGATGAGGATGACCGGGTTCACGGTCGCGCCCTTGGTGTTGGCGTCTCCGATGATCCCGGCGTGGACCTGCCAGTCAGACCAGGAGTAGCCGCTGTCGAGGCAGTTCGGCGCGCCGTCGGTGATCAGGGTGTAGCTCATGACCGAGGCGTAGGCCGAGTTCATCAACGCCCAGGCCGTGGCGGGGCCGGTGCCGGTCGCGCCGGTGGGTTGGAGGGAGTTCACGAAGGCGACGGCTTCGAGCTTGTTCTGCGTGGTGGCGGGCACGAGCTCGTCGGCCCAGGCCCACGGACCGCCGATCCAGGTGACGATGTCGAAGGGGGTGCCGGGCGGCACGGCGAGGATCGACCGGGTGACCTCGGCCTTGGCGCGGTCCATCCGGGTGCCGGTGCGGGTGGCGCCATCCAGGGCGGTGTAGGACTGGGAGTCCCAGCCCATGCTGCAGGAGACGTCGATGACGAAGACGATCGGGGCGGCTTCGACGGGGAGCTCTTCGCCGGCCGAGGCGGTGGCGGCGAAGGCGGGGAGGAGGAGCAGGGCGAGAAGGAGGGTGCGGGACATCGGTTTCTCCAGGCGCCGTCTCGGGGCGCAGGGAGAAAGTACGGTCGGGGCGGGGCTTGCTTTGTCGCAGGACTGTCGCAAGGTCGCGGGCGGCGGCCGGGCCGGTGTTCGGCGCGGCCCGGGTCACTGCTTGCCGGCGAAGGCCTTCTGCATCGAGCCGAAGAGGGCGAACGGGAAGACGAAGGTGCCGAGGGCCCCGATGGGGACGACGACCTCGGGGAGGTCCATCCAGCCGAGGGCGGCATGGGAGGCCGTGCCCTCGGCGATGGCGGCGACGGCGAGGACGCCGCCGACGTAGGCCTTGACCCCCCACGAGGCGGGGTCGGGCTCGCGGCGGTGATACTGATATCCGGCGGCCTGGGAGCCGGCCACGGCCGCGACGACGAGGGCGATGCTCGGTTCGCCGACGCCGAAGCCATGGATCACCGCGGCGGCGAGAAGGAACACGACCAGGTGGACGGCTGCGGCGACGAGCAGTTCGTTCGAGTTCATCGAGGGGCCTCTGGCGACACAGCTTGCCGGATCAATCTGTTTCGGGGCGCTGTGTCGTCCCTGGGCGACGTAGCTGGGCGGATCAACCTGTTTCCCCCCAGCTACGTCGCTTGGAGGCGAGACCGTTTGAGCCGAGTCGACGCTTCAAGGGGTGCGGAGGCGGACTTGGCCCATCACGGCCGCGAGGACCTCCTCCGAGACTTCGACGGAGGAGAGCCGCTGGACCGTTCGCGTCGACAGGCCGAGCTGGGTGGCGAGCACGGCGCTCGATACGAGATCTCGCCCGATCGCGACGGCGGCCGCTCGGGCCAAGTGGGCTTCGGGACGGCGTCCTCGGATGCCTGGAAGGCACAGGGCTGCGGCGGCAGCGTCCGCGAGCGCGGGCAGCTGGCCGAGCCCGAGCGACTCATCAGCGATGAGGCGCTGCGGGTCAGGCAGGTGTTCGAGAAGGTCGGAGCGACGAACGCGGGGGAGGTAACGCCGCACCTCGGTCGCAGTCCAGGGCGCGAGAACGCGTAGACCGAGGAGGTCCGGGAGATTGCCTGCGTCGTGGAGCGGATCGGTGCGGAGGCCGTGATGGTGTTCCTGGTCCAGGATGTACTCGAAGGCGTTCCGGAGATGCCGCTGGCCTCCGACCGGCTTGATGTTGGGCGTCGAGAACGGAGCTCCCGGACGCAGGGAGTTCTGGATCGAGATCTCGACCCTTCGGGCGAACTCTCCCGCGTCCTCGCGATTCGCGATGACGAGGGAGTGTAGGTGGGTGTCCACGGCACGAAAGGCGACGAGTCGGAAGCGACGGTCCCTCTCGAGGAAGCAGCGGGCGAGTCGTCGCCTGCGGGCAGGGGTTGTGCCGATGACGCGGTCATCGACGAGGCGGGAGATGATGTGGTGTGCGAGAGGTTCCATGAACTCACTGACGGAGAGAACACGGGTCCGGACCGAAAAAGATCAGGATTCGACGACGCAGCTCGCCGGATCAGGCTGTTTCGGGGCGCTGTGTCGTCCCTGGGCGACGCAGCTCGCCGGATCAAGCTGTTCCCTCCCGCTACGTCGCCTGGAGACGACGCAGCTCGCCGGATCAAGCTGTTTCGGGGCGCTGTGTCGTCCCTGGGCGACGCAGCTCGCCGGATCAAGCTGTTTCCCCCCGCTACGTCGCCTGGAGACGACGCAGCTCGCCGGATCAAGCTGTTTCGGGGCGCTGTGTCGTCCCTGGGCGACGCAGCTCGCCGGATCAAGCTGTTTCCCCCCGGCTACGTCGCCCCGCTCCGTCGCGCCGCTCCGTCGCCCCGCTCCGTCGCCCGACCCTCACGCCAACGGGTGCACCTTCGGCTCCTTCAGGGCGAGCAACCTCTCGCGCAACCTCGCGGCCGCCGGGGGCAGCCGGTGCACGCCTCGGTGGATCAGCGTGAGGGTCCTCCGGATCGGCGTCCTGGGATCGTCGACCTCCACCAGCGACCCGGCCTCCAGGTCCCGCACCACCGCCGCACGCGAGATGAGCCCTCGCCCGATCCCCTCCCGGACGTTTCCCTTCACGGCCGCGATGGAGGCCAGCTCCATCACGACGTCGGCCTCCGGGAAGTGCCGGTCCAGCAGCGCCCGGAGGCTGCTGCCCTCGGGGAACGATACGAACGCCGTCCCCTGCGTCTCTCTCTCCCCGCGCACCACGATCAGCTCGTCGTCGATGCACGGCTCGGCCTCGAACCAGGTGTGCCGCGGCGGGACCGTCGCGTCGCTCACGAGGCCAAGGTCCAGCTCCCCGCGCTGCAGCGCGTCCCACACCGCGGGGCTGTGCGCCTCCTTCAGGAAGAACCGCACTCCCGGCGCCTCTTCCCGGAACGCGGCCAGGGTTCGAGGCAGCAGGTAGGTCGCGGCCGTCGGACCCACGCCGAGCCGCACCACGCCGACATCCAGGCCCGCCACCTCCGCCACTGCCCGACGCCCGTCCTCCACCGCCGCCAGCGCGTACCGCGCGTGAGGGATCAGCGCCGCCCCGGCCGCGTTCGGGCGCGCGCCCCCAGGCCCGCGGTTCAACACCTTGGTCCCCAGCTGCTCCTCGAGTCGCTTGATCGACGCGCTGAGCGACGGCTGCGTGAGGTGCGCCCGTCGCGACGCCTCCGTGAACGTGCCGTGCTCGACCACGAGCAGGAAGTGACGCAGGGAGTCGAGCATGGCCGAACTATATAGGCATCACCGATGACCATGAGCTGAACAATCGATTGGACCAATGTCTACCCCGAGCGCACCGTGAGGGCGAAGGGAGCGCGCATGGTCCTCGCCGTCGCACTCGGCCTCCTCGCAGGCCTCCTCACCACCGTCGCGGGCATGGGCGGCGGCCTCGTCCTCACCCTGGCCCTCGCCACGGTTCACGACCCCGTCGTCGCGCTCGCCGCGGCGGGCATCGGCCTCCTCGTGGGCAATGTCCACCGCGTCTGGATGTACCGCGCCCGCGTCGTGCGGACGACCGCCGTGCCCTACGTCCTCGGCGCGCTGCCCGGCGCCCTCGTCGGGGGCCTGCTCGCGACCGTCGCCCCGGAGGACCTCGTCCGCGGGGGCATGCTCGTCCTCGCCGGCCTCGCCGCCGCCAAGACGGTCTTCGGGGTCCGCTGGAACGCGCCCGCCGGCGCCATGCTCCCCGGCGGCGCCGCGGTCGGCTTCATCAGCGCGACCTCGGGCGGCGGCGGCCTCCTCGCGGGTCCGCTGCTCCTGGCCACGGGCCTCTCGGGTCGCGCCTACGTCGCCACCGGTGCCGTCGGCGCGGCCTCGGTGCACGTCGCCCGCCTCACGGGCTACTCGGCGGGCGGCGCCCTCGCCCCGGACGTCGTCCTGCTGGGCCTCGTGCTCGCCGTCGCGATCCCCGTCGGCAACGTCGCGGGCGAGCACACCCGACGTCGCCTCCCCCCGCGCTGGATCCCGAAGCTCGAGATCGGCGTGGTCCTCCTGGGCCTGCTGCTCGCGCTGTCCGGCATGCGCTGACCCGCGTCTGCTACAAAGCACGTCGCGATGTCCCGCCTCGCCCGCCTCTGCCTGATCGCGACCCTCCTGGGGGCCGTCGCCGCGTGCCCCGTGGACGTCGACGAGCCCCCGCCGCCTCCGCCCGATCCGACCCCCGAGCCCACCCCGTCCGGGCTCCCGCCGCTGGTGACGGGCCTGGACCTCGCGGCGGTCACGTTCAACCAGGGCGCCGAGGGCCGCCTCGTACGGGGTGGCGACGTCCTGTCCTGGCCGAGCCTCCCCGTGGTCGCGGGCCGCGGCGGCCTCCTGCGGGCGCACGTCGCCCCGAACAACGACTGGGAGAACCGGGTCGTGGTCGCCACGCTCGAGCTGACGGGCCTGGACGACTTCGGCGACGACGACGCGGGGGACGACGACGACGCGGGCGACGACGACGACTCCGCGGCGGCCGACGAGTGGTGGATCGACACCAAGGAGATCAGCGGCTACTCGGACTCCGCCGACCTCGACTCAACCTTCAACTTCGAGCTCCCCCCCGAGGCCGTGCAGGTCGGCGTCGAGTACAGCATCACCCTGCGCGAGGTCGATCACGGCCTGGACGTCCCCGGAGAGGTGAGCGACGCGCGGATGCCCGCCGAGGGGACCGCGCCGCTGCACGCGTCGGACTGGGGCGGCATCGTCCGCGTCGAGATCATCCCGGTCCAGTACAACGCCGACGGCTCGGGCCGCGTCCCCACCGTCGACGACGAGCGCATCGCGGCCTACCGGTCTTGGTTCCAGCGCCTGTACCCGGTGCGTGAGGTCGAGATCACCGTCGGCGACGTCTACGAGAGCGACATCCCCATCCTGTCGGACGGCACGGGCATGTCTCACCACCTGTCGCTCATGGCCGACATCCGGGAGGAGCGCGAGATCCCCTGGGAGCGCTACGTCTACGGCCTGCTCTCGCCGATCGCCGAGGACGAGCGTTCCACGTGGTGCGCGTCGGGCTGCACCCTCGGCCTGTCCTATCGGGCCTCCAACCCCAACTCGATCCGGCGACGCGTCAGCATCGGGCTCTCCTTCGACGAGGTCGACTCGACGTCCAAGACCATCCTCCACGAGGTCGGCCACGCGCACGACCGGGGCCACGCGGACTGCGGCGGCGCGAGCAACACCGACGACGGGTACCCCTACAGCAACGGCCGCATCGGTACCTGGGGATGGGACCTGCAGGAGCGCGTGCTCATCGACCCCGACGCCACCGCCGACCTCATGAGCTACTGCAGCCCCTGGTGGTTCAGCGACTACAGCTTCGAGGCCCTGTGGGACCGAATCCACATGCTGGAAGCCATCGGCGAGGCCAACGGCCTGGTGCGCGAGGCCAAGGAGCCCTGGCGCGTCGTGACGGTGGAGCCGGACGGTCGACGCGTCCTCGGCCCCGTGCGATGGATCGCCCCCCCCGACGGCGAATCACGCCGCGTGGAGGTCGTCCGCGAGGGCGGCGTGGAGCGCGTGGACGCCGTCCATTGGCCTGTCCACCACCTCCCGGGCGGCACCCTGCTGGTCCCGGATCCCGGGCAGGACATCCTCGACGTCCGTTGATCAGCGCACCAGGAAGATCTCGGTCTCCCACCCGAAGCTGACCCCGCCGCCGGTGTACAGCGCCATGTGGATCGTGCGCGGCAGCAGCGCCGCCGCGGGCAGGGGGCCGATCGCGACCGGGTCCTCGCCCACGTCGCCGTGGGTCTCCGAGCCGCCGGGCGTGGTCGACCACACGTAGAAGGCCGTCTCGCTGTCGGCCGCGGGCCAGTCGCCGCCGCCGCACTCGCCGTTGGTGCCGGGCGTGAGGAGGATCCACTCCCCGTCCGTGCCCACGACGTACACCTCCATGCCGCTGCCGGAGCCGTCCTGCCAGCTGTGGCCGTCGTCGTCGGCGGTCGTGGCGACCATCCGCGTGCTCGGGTGCAGCTCCGCGATCAGCGGACGCAGGGCCTCCACCGCGCGGGACGCGAGGACGGAGTCGGTGACCACGTCGCGGAACTCCGGCTCGATCGACTGCTGCCCGCCGCCCTCGTAGTCCTGCTCCACGGCCTCCTCGTCGTCCAGGTGGTCGTAGTGCTCGACCGCGCTGTCCGCGCACTTGAGCCAGGGGTTGTCCAGGGAGCTCGTGAGGACCAGGACGCTGTCGCTGTCGTCCAGGGACAGCCGCATCCAGCCGCCGCCGTCCGTCGTCATGTCGCAGCCCACCTCGAACGCGCGCCAGGAGCCGTCGCCCTCGATCCAATAGGTGCCGTCGGGCGCCTCGGGCTGGTCGAACAGGATCGCCTGGCAGTCCGCGGCCGGGCACTCCTCGATGCTGCCGAGGGGAGCTTCGAGGCAGGGATCCACCTCGGCCGAGTCGTCGTCGTCGCCCGCCGCGGAGTCGTCGTCGTCCACCGCGTCGTCGTCGTCGACGGGCGCGCCGGCGTCGTCGTCGCCCTCGGGGCACGCGACCGCCCCGGCGAGCAACAGCAGCAACCACCACTCAGCGCGCCGAGTCATCGTCGCCCCCCGAGTCGTCGTCGTCCGCGTTCAGCAGCGCGTCCAAGTCCAGGTTGCCGAGGGGCAGGTTCGACCCGTCCCCGCTCCCCAGCTCCGCCTCCAGGTCGATCTCCCCGAGGGGCAGCGCGGGGCCGCCTTCGCCGAGGTCCGCCTCGAAGTCGATTCCGGCGGTGTCCGAGTCGTCGTGCGCCCAGGTGGTCAGCTTCGGCACGTAGGCGATGACCAGCACCCCGATCGCGAGCATCCCCAGGAACGGGAGCGCGACGCGGTACATCGTCGTCACGGGTTTGTCGAAGCGATAGGCGCCCAGGAACAGGTTCATGCCCACGGGCGGCGTGAGATAGCCGAGCTCGAGGTTCGCGAGGAACAGGATCCCGAGGTGAATCGGGTCCATGCCGAACACCTGGGCCATGGGGACGATCAGCGGAACCACGACCACGATCGCGCTGAAGATGTCCATGAGGCAGCCGACTACCAGGAGGAACAGGTTCAGCACGAGGATGAACAGCACCTTGGTGCCGATCTCCGTCTTCGCCCACTCGGTGGCCAGCTGCGGGATCTCGGCGTCGACCAGGTAGTTGGTGAAGCCCAGGGAGACGCCGAGGATGATCAGCACGCCGCCCATCAGCGTCCCGCACTCGACGAACACCCGCGGGACGTCCGCGCGCAGCTTCAGATCGCGGTGGATGACGACCTCCGCGAAGAAGGCGTACGCCGCGGTGAAGGCGGCGGCCTCGAAGATCGTGAGGAAGCCGCCGAAGATGCCCACGAGCACGAGGACCGGCATCGCGGCCTCCCACTTCGCGTTCCACAGCGTCCTGAACGCGGACTTCGGCTCGAAGCGGGAGCGGGTGACGTCGTTCCGCATGGCGTGCCACACGCCCATGAGGATCAGGAGGCCCACCAGGAGCCCCCCGGGGATCGCGCCCGCGATGAAGAGCTTGTCGATGGGCACCTGGGCCACGACGCCGTACAGGATGACCGGCAGCGACGGCGGGAAGAGGAGGCCGATGCTGCCCGACGCGATCAGGAGCCCGATCGCGAACTTCTCCTTGTAGCCGGCCTTCAGGAGGACGGGCAGGAGCAGGCCTCCCAGGGCCAGGATCGTGACGCCCGAGGCGCCCGTGAACGTCGTGAAGAACGCGCACACGAGGACGGCCGCGGCGGCGATGCCCCCGGGGAGCCACCCGAACCAGTCCCGGAACAGGGCCACGAGGCGCTTGCTCGCGCCCCCCTCGGCGAGCAGGTACCCGGCCAGAGTGAACAGCGGGATCGCGGGCAGCGTCGGCGAGCTCACGAGCTCGAACGTCTCCACCGGGACGGCGCTGATCGGGGTCGGCAGGGGCTGGCCGTAGAAGAGCAGCATCGCGAGGCCGCCCATGACCGTGAAGATCGGCGCGCCCAGGGCCACCGAGAGCAGCAGGATCGCGGAGCCGGCCCACACGACCGGCTCGCGGGCCCCCACCGGGACGAACACGAGGCCGATCGCCCCGAGCACCACGAGCAACGCCGTCAGGCGGCCCTTCCAGCCGCGGTTCTCGGTCCACGCCAGGTACAGGGCCGTGCCCGCGAAGCCCACCGGCATGATCGCCTGCACCACCCAGATCGGGACGCCTCCCGGGAGGTGATGGCCCGCCGCCATCTCGGTCTTGACCAGCAGGACGGACGCGTACGCGAGGTACGCGGTGACGGCCGTCGCGATCGCCGACGTGAAGGCTTGGATGCGGGCGAGGAGGCGGTCGTCGAGCTTGAGCAGCTCGCCCGTGGACAGGTTCAGGTGGTGGCCGGTGCGGGCGGCGATGATCGCCCCCACGAACGCGAGCCACAGGTTGAGGTGCTGGACCCAGGTGTTGGCGCCGATGAGGCCGCTGCCGGTGATCCACCTCAGGACGACCGCGCCCACCGGGAGGATCACCATCGTCGCGAAGACGAGGACGAGGAGCCTCTCCTCGATCCGGGCGAGCCACGGGATCGGGGCGGGGGTGTCGGTCTTGGGGGCGGCGCCGGTCATCGGGTGCGAGTCCAGGGGTGCGTATACGGCCGGGACTGTACCCCTGTCGAGGCGGCCCGGGAGATGTGGTCACTGGAGTGACCATGCCGGTCGAGACGTGTTCCGGGCGCTGTGGCGAGCGCGACGGAGGTGTGGAGAGACCCCTCCGTCGCTCGGTTCTTCGGGGATCTGAAAGAAACGTGCGTGTTCTTTCTGTGGTGATCGCGCCTTCCCCGTTGTCCTTCTCCCCGGGGTCCCCAACCTGCCGCCCATGCAACACACGAATCGAATCATCGCCTGCCTGCTCTTCGTGCCCGCGATCGGGTGCTACAACGCCGACGACCTCGGAATCGGCATCACCGAGCCCCCCGCCGCCGAGGGCACCAAGGACTACAAGGTCGAGTGGTCCGACAAGGACGACCCGGCCCTGTTCGCCGACGACCTCGAGTACAGCTTCGCGGCGCTGCCGCAGCAGGCCGAGGTGACCGTCGCCCCGTGGGCGGGCAACTACTGGCCCATCTACGAAGACTCCATCAACGTGAAGTGGAACGGCGACACCAGCGACTCCGCCGCCAAGAAGTACGGCGACGCGTTCGACGTGGCCGACATCGAGGACAAGGTCAGCGCGTCCTACGGCGTCGACCACTACGCCACGCGCACCGCCTGCTCCACCGACGATCAGTGCAGCGCCGACATCGGCGAGGCCTGCGCGATGCGCGAGGGCGCGACCGAGGGCCGCTGCATCCCCACCTGGTGGGGCATCTGCCACGCGTGGGCGCCCGCGTCCATCATGGAGCCCGAGCCGGTGAACCCGGTGACCGTCAACGGCGTCACGTTCCAGCCCAACGACATCAAGGCCCTCGTGTCCCTCGCGTGGGACAAGACGACGACGAAGTTCGTGTCGCTGCGCTGCAACGAGGACCTGTCCCAGAACGAGATCGACTACGACGGCTACATGCGCCCGACCGGGTCGGACATCGAGTGCCGCGACACCAACCCCGGCACCTACCACGTGCTGCTGACCAACTACCTGGGCCTCAAGGACACGTCGTTCGTCGAGGACCGCACGATCGACGACGAGGTCTGGAACCAGCCCTTGCGCGGCTACCGCATCCTCGAGCAGACGGAGGTCTCCGCCCAGCGCGCCAACGAGCTCGTAGGCGTGCCCGAGGGCAACGCGCCCGGCAGCACCCCCGAGGTGCGCACGGAGGAGTTCGACGGCTCCATCGCCAAGGACGCCTGGTTCCACCAGCCGAAGATCACGGTCGTGGGCGGCGAGACCGTCGCGGTGACGATGACGGGCAGCGGCGACGCCGACCTGTACGTCGCCTTCGGCCACGAGCCGTCCCCCACCGACTGGGTCTGCCGGCCGTACCTCAACGGGAGCAGCGAGTCCTGCGCCGTGACCGTGCCCCCCAACACGCGCGACCTGCACGTGTCCGTCCAGGGCTACGCGAGCAACAGCAGCTACGACGTGAAGGTCGAGATCTCCAGCCGCCCCGGCGGCGGCGAGGTGCCGACGGACTACACGTTCAACGACGAGGCCGCGACCCTCTACCACGTGCGCCTGGACGTCGACTATGTCACCGAGGCGCCCTCCACCCTCGACGGGAACCTCGCGCACCGCATCGACGACTTCACCCGCACCGACCACTACCAGTACATCATCGAGGTCGACGCCTCGGGCGACGTCGTCGGCGGCGAGTGGGTCGGCGCGAGCAAGCAGAACCACCCCGACTTCCTGTGGCTCCCCGAGGGCCGCAAGGACGAGCCCATCGCCGAGGGGGCCATCACCTACGCCCACATCCAGGAGCTGCTGGACGCGTCCGTCGCGCCCATCACGCCGGGCGGCGGCGCGAGCACCGAGGTGGCCACCGAGAACGAGTCGGGCTCCGTCGCGCAGGCGGCGTGGGAGCACTTCGGTCCCTTCGAGAACGTCTCCGGCACCTTCCGCGCCGAGATGACGGGCACCGGCGACGCCGACCTGTACGTCCGCGAGGGCGCCCAGCCGACCACGTCGAGCTGGGACCAGCGCCCCTACACCAACGGCTCCAACGAGACCGTCGCCATCGAGGGCGAGGGCTCCTACTACGTGTCCGTCCGCGGCTACACGGCGTCGACGTACAGCCTGGTCATCACCTACACGACGGCCACGAGCGGCGACCTGCCGGGCGGCGGCGACACGGGCGGCGACACGGGCGGCGGCGACACCACGCCCCCGCAGCCGACGCACCTGAACGAGTCGGGGAACGTGGCCCAGGGTCAGTGGGCGCGGTTCACGCTCGAGGTCACGGCCGGCCGGGTGGTCACGGTCCGCACGACGGCCCCGAAGGACGTCGACCTCTACCTGCGGGCGGGCTCGGCCCCGACGCTCGACGACTACGACCAGCGCGCGTGGACCTACAGCGGCAACGAGACCCTGACCTTCACGGCCGCGGCGGCGGGCACGCTGCACATCGGCGTGATGGGGTACGAGGCCTCGGACTTCACGCTCATCACCGAGTAACCCCGGCGCGCGGCGCTCCCTACTTCTTCGAGGCGCGGAAGTCCTCTACGTGCTTCTGCGCCTCGTCGAAGACCGCCTCCGGGACCATCTTCCCGCGGAACACGGCCCAGCTCTTGCGGCCCGCCTGCTGCCAGGCGCCCCGCACCTCGGCGTCCACGGTCGTGACCTTCAGGCCGTACTTCTTCATCACGTCCACGGCCTTCGTGTCCAGCTTTCGGACCTCGGTCTTGATGTCCTCGCCGGCGGCGAGCGCGGCCTTCTTGAAGTCCGCGTGGTACTTCGCCGGGATGGCGTTCCAGGCGTCGGTGGTGATGACGGTCGCGCCGACCAGCGGTGACCACGGCACGTCGAGCATGTTCTTGGCGAGTGCGAACCACTGCTGGGAGAGGGCCGCGAGGGGCGTCGCCGGGAAGGTGTCGATCAGGCCGCTCTGGAGCGACGGCAGGACGTCCGTGGACGACAGGGGCACGGCCTGGAAGCCGATGGCCTCGATCGCCGGGGCGCTGGCCGCGTCGCCGCCGTAGCACTTGAACTTGTTCGCCTTCTCCGGGTCCAGGAGCGGGTTCTTGCTGAACAGGTGGACCCAGCCCACGTCGCCCCAGGTGAGGAGCACGAAGCCCTGGTCGAGCAGGCGCTGCTCGAAGGTCGCGTTCATCTTCTCCATGACGTAGTCGAGCTCGTCGTAGGTGTGGATGAGGCGGGGGGCGGCGGTCACCTGGGCCGCCGGATCGACGTCCGCGAGGCCCACGTTCGTGATCGCCGCCGCGTGCAGCTGGCCGATGCGCATCTTGCGGATGGCGGCGCCTTCGTCGCCCACCACGCCGCCCGCGTAGATCTTGACCTTGACCTCGCCGTCGCTGATCCGGGCCCACTCGTCCGCGATCTTGCGGACGGCCTTGTACCAGGTGGACCCCTCGGGAGCGAGGGTGGCGATCTTGATGGTCACCTGCGCCTGGGCAGGGACGGCGAAGGCCGTCAGGAGGACGGCGGCGAGCGTCGAGAGCAGGGCTCGTCGGTTCATCGGGGCAGCTCCGGTGGGGAGTTCTTTGCGTACGTCGTTCGGGCTAAAGGAACAAGTCGTCGAGGTGTTCGAGGAGGAACCGGGCCTTCTGCTGGGCGTAGTCGTTCGCCAGCCGATCGTCGGGGTGGGCCTCGAGGTCCACCGACAGCGCCTTGTCGAGCAGCTCCACGAAGAGCTCCTTGTCCTGGTTCTTGAGGGCCACGGCTGTTGCGTAGGACACGTGCGGGCCCGCCTTGCGGTCACCCTGGATCTCCCGCGCCCGGTCGTAGTGGGCCTTGCTGCGCTCCTTGCCCCCGGGCATCGGCAGCGAGGGCTCGAGGGAGATGAGGATCTCGTGGATGGCCCCGTCTTCCCAGTCCGGGTCGAGCTCGAAGCAGCGCTTCATGGCGGATGCGGCGACGGCGAAGAGACCGAACATCTCCGGGTCCTCGAGGTCGGTGCTCGCCTGGGAGATCTGCGCGGCGGCGAGCCAGAAGAGGTACGGGACGTCCTCGGCCGTCATCTTCGCGAGCACGGCGTCCGCGTCCGCGGCGTACTGGGCTCGGAAGTCGGGGTGACGCAGGTCGAGCGCGTCGAGGGCGTAGTTCGCGGCGCGACGGTAGAAGCCCCCGGCGCGCTTCTGGGCGGCCCGATAGGCGTCGAAGTCGTCGTACTTCTGCTGCTCGCCGGGCCACTCGACGAACACGACCCCGTAGGACACGAAGCCCGAGGCGAGCGTCAGCTTCATGCCGACGTGCTCGGGGACGCCCCCGTTGATGCCCTCCATGAGCTTGAGCGCGAACGGCAGCGACTCGCCCACGAACTGCAGGTCTTCGTCCTGGGAGAAGGTGCCGCCCGTGCCGCCGCTCAGCTCGTCCGCGACGGCGTTGAGGGCGATCTGCTTGATGGAGCACCCCGTGAGGGAGGCGGCGAGGGCGAGGAGGAGGAGGAGTCGAAGGTGTCGCACGGTCGCGGAGACTATCGGATGTGTGGTGGAGATGCGGCTCCGGGCTTCGTCGGCTCGCCCCAGGCCCTCGACAGGACGGCCCGCATCGCGGGCGTCGACGCCAGGAAGTCCTCGGCGTGCGTGGGCCCCGAGAACCACTTCCACACGAACGCGCCGCGGACGGCAGGCTCGGCAGCGATCGCGTCCAGGGCGGCCTCCATGCAGCGGGTCTGCAGGCCTTCGGCGTCCGGGCCGCCCCGTTCGTAGTCCCAGGGCTCCAGGGCGGCCTTCGACGAGACGTTGTAGCCGAGCTCGGTGAAGACGATGGGGCGCTGCGCGGCCTTCGAATAGGCCGACAGCTTCGTCATCACGCGCTTCCAGCCTGCCCGCAGAGCGTCGTCGTCCACGGGCGCCTCGGCGTTCGGCACGAGCGGGAAGTACGCCTGGATGCCGACCGCGTCGAGGGCGTCCCAGAAGGCGATGCGCTCGTAGGAGTCCCAGTTCGACGCGAACGTGAGCGGGCCGGAGTAGCTGCTGCGGACCCTCTTGATGATGTCCCGCCACCAGACCTCGTGGCCCGTGAGTCGGTCGAGCTCCGTGCCCACCACGAAGAGGTCCGCGCCCTTCGACGCGACGGCCATGGCCTCGATCCACCGGGCGTAGCTGCGCTGGAAGCGGACGAGGTCTTCGCCCTGCAGGTCGATGGCGCCGCGCCAGTCCCACTTCCTCCCCCAGTAGGCGAGGTGGGGCTTGATCATCATCTTCAGGCCGAGGGCGTGGGCCTCGCGGATGGGGCGGGCGATGTGCTTCGGAGGCGCGGCCGGGTCGACGGGCTTGAAGCCGACAGTGCCGTCGTTCTCGATGCGCGCGTAGGGGTGGATGGTGATCCACTCGACGCCGAGGGCCTGGAGCTCGGCCATCGTCTCGACCATCTCATCCGTGCCCCACTCCCACCCCCAGGTCGGGCAGGACACGGTCATGCCTTCGATGCGCTCGGGGACGGTCGGGGTCGTCGCGGCGTGAGCCTGCGCGACGACCCCTATTCGGGGCGGTCGCCAGTGACCTCCTTGACGGCTTCGAGCTTCTCGCCCGCCGCCTTCGCCGCGTGTCGGGCGGCCTGTTCGGCGGCCTCCGCGGCCTTGCGCGCGGCGATCTTGGCCTTGCGGGCGGCCACCTTGGCGGTCTTCGCCGCCTCCTTCGCGACCTCCGACCCCTCCTTCGACGCGACGGCGGCCTTCTCCTTGGCGACCTCCGACGCGCGGCGGGCGGCTTCGGCGGCGCGGGACGACGCCTCGGCGGCCTTGCCGGCAGCCAGCAGCGCGGCTTCCTTCGCGCCCGTGGCGGCGGCCTCTGCGGCCTCTCTGGCCGCGGTCGTGGCGGCCTTCGCGGCCTCCTCCGCGGCCACCTGCGCGACCACGGCCAAGGCCTTCTGAGCCATGTCCCCGGCCTTGTCGGCCACCCCCGCGGCGGCGTTCTTCACGGCGCTCGCGGCGTCGTCGATCTTCTGTTCGGCGCTCTCGGGGGCCAGGGGTCGGAGGAAGTAGTACATGCCCAGGCTGCCCGCGAGCAGCAGCGCGAGGACGACCGCCATCTTGACGGTCTTCTTCATGAGGGCGATCAGCAGGAAGCCGGCGACGACGCCGATCGCGACGCCGAGGATCAGGGGGAGGTTCATGGCAGGGAGTCTAAGGCCGGTCGAGTCCGGACGCCCGCGGGTCAGAACCCCAGGAGCACCGCGTCGCCGACGGCCGTGCCGTCGTTGCCGTTCCCGGTCAGGTCGATGAAGTCGGTGTCCAGCGGCAGGTAGGCGACGAGCCCGGGCTCCGTCCCGGTCAGGAGGACGCAGCGGTCGGCGTCGATCTCGGCGGCCGTCCGGGCGACGTCCCAGATGCGGACGTCGTCGATCATCCCGTCGACCTCGTCCACGAACAGTCCGGCGCCGTCGTCCCGCGCGCCCAGGGTCCAGTCGCCGGTCGCGCTGAGGGCCAACCCGGCGGGCTCCGTCGTGCTGCCGACCTCCACGCCGTCGACGTAGAACCGCTGCACAGCGCCGTCGTAGGTCATGGCGAGGTGGTACCAGGTGAACACCGAGGCGGTCGTGCCCGCGGTGACGGTCGTCGTCGAGCCGGTCCACAGCTCACCCACGAAGTCGAAGCCGCCCTCGGCCGCGATCAGGACGTCGTCGCCGTTGGGGGAGGTCTTGCTCACCACCGCCCGCTCCTGGGGGTTGCCGTTGAGGAGCAGGTTGTCGAGCCACACCCAGAGCTCCACCGTGATCTCGGTCGTGGGGGCCATCGGCGGCAGGGTGATGCGGTCGCCGAACCCGTCGAGGTCCGCGGCGGTGTAGCCGATGTCGGTCGTGCCGTCGCAGTCGTTGTCGTTGCCGTCGCAGATCTCGACTGCGCCGGGGTAGGTGTTCGGGTCGCCGTCCAGGCAGTCGTTGCAGCTCGGGTAGCCGTCGTTGTCGCCGTCGATCTCGCCCGCGGCGTCGAAGTCGGTGGCGCCGTTGCAGTCGTTGTCGAGGCCGTCGCAGAGCTCGGTCGCGCCGTCGTACACGGTGGTGTCGTCGTCGTCGCAGTCCTCGCAGGTCCAGTACCCGTCGCCGTCCACGTCGACCTCCGGCTCGCCCTGGAAGTCCGCGTCGCCGCTGCAGTCGGTGTCGATGCCGTCGCACTCCTCCTGGATGCCGGGGCGCGCGCGGTCGTCGTCGTCGTCGCACTCGGCGCACGCGATGAAGCCGTCGTTGTCGGCGTCGATCTCGGCGTCCGGGTCGCCCCCGTAGTCGGCCACGCCGTTGCAGTCGTTGTCCCGCTCGTCGCACTGCTCTTCGGCGCCGGGGTTCCGCTCGAAGTCGTTGTCGTCGCAGTCGTCGCACGACGGGAAGCCGTCCAGGTCGTTGTCCTCGCCCTCGTCCGGGCCCGGCTCGCCGTCGCAGTCGTTGTCGAAGCCGTCGCAGATCTCCTCGTTGCCGGGATGGTTGTCCTCGTCCTCGTCGTTGCAGTCGGCGCAGGCCGGGGCGCCGTCGCCGTCCACGTCCTGCTCGCCGCCCTCGGCGTCCGCCTCGCCGTTGCAGTCGTTGTCCTCGCCGTCGCAGAGCTCGTCCGCGCCCGGGTGGACCGCGGGGTTCTCGTCGTCGCAGTCGTCGTCGCTGCGCGTGTAGCCGTCGGGGGCTTCGCAGGCCTGGACCGTGCCGCCGTCCGCCGAGCCGTAGCCGTCTTCGTCCTGGTCTCGATGATGGAGGGGGGCCCCGGGGACGTCGCCTGCGTCGACGATGCCGTCGCAGTCGTTGTCCAGCTCGTCGCAGATCTCCACCGCGCCCGGGTGGATGTCGGCGTCCGAGTCGTTGCAGTCGGCGGGGGCATCGTGGCCGTCGCCGTCGGCGTCCGAGCCGCTGCCGGGGCCGTCCGTGGGGCAGCCGGTGAGGAGGAGGAGGACGAAGAGCAGGCAGGTCCGACGCATGCCCGAGCCTACCCGGAGCGGCCGTCCGTGAGGGGGGGCGGTGACGGGGAGGGACGGGGACGGGGACGGGGACGGGGACGGCCGGAAGTCGGGGTGGATCGCCGATCCTGGGTGGGTTCTGTCCGCTCTGCGGCCGGAAGTCGGGGTGGATCGCCGATCCTGGGTGGGTTCTGTCCGCTCTGCGGCCGGAAGTCGGGGTGGGTCGACG
>Ga0209992_10002247_pt1 | contig 18112 bp, 17 predicted proteins | sample 2SBtaG_2_FD_182564 | JGI IMG/M metagenome (GOLD analysis project Ga0209992, IMG submission 182564) | Deep subsurface microbial communities from Kolumbo volcano to uncover new lineages of life (NeLLi) - 2SBTROV12_ACTIVE470 metaG (SPAdes)... | ecosystem: Environmental > Aquatic > Marine >... | reverse complement strand
CGCTTCCGGCTGATCTGGGCGAAGTGCTGAGTGGATTCTCGAAGTACCTGGTTCCTGAATTGAATAATGGTCAGTTGGTCCGGCTGCTTCGGGATGAGTTCCTCCTGCCGATGGAAGCCATGAACAAGATTCAGGGTCGTCCATTTGGACCTTCCGAAATCGCCCGAAAAATTGCCGAAATGGTAGGTTAACAATCTTATACGAGTCGCTGACCCGGTCAGACACACACTTATGGCTGATAAAGAACCAAAATCGAACAAGCCTCTTTCGCGCAAACCAACTCTGCCTCCTGGAGCGAATACCAAGAAGCCGACACTGCCGCCCGGAGCGAAGTCCAAACTTCCTCCCGGAGCAAAGTCCAAATTGCCGCCCGGGTCGCGCCCACCGTCACCCGGAAAACTCCCTCCTGGCAAGCTGCCTCCCGGGGGACCAGGGAAAGGCCCCCGCACGCCCGCGGGCGGAGACGGGGCGCTCAAGAAAGCCGACTTCTCGTCTGATCAGGACGTTCGCTGGTGTCCAGGGTGTGGTGACTACGCCATTCTGTCCACTGTTCAGAAACTGATGCCCGAGCTCGGCGTGCCTCGTGAGAAGCTAGTGTTCATTTCAGGAATCGGATGCTCGAGTCGGTTTCCGTACTACATGAACACCTACGGAATGCACTCCATTCATGGCAGGGCTCCGACGATCGTGACCGGTTTGAAAACGGCGCGACCTGATCTTGACGTCTGGATGATCACGGGAGATGGCGACAGTCTCTCCATCGGTGGCAATCACATCATCCACATCATGCGTCGGAACGTGAATGTGCAGATCATTCTGTTCAACAATCAGATATATGGCCTGACGAAAGGTCAATACAGTCCGACCTCGGAAGTTGGCAAGATCACGAAATCCACTCCTTTCGGTTCGATCGATCACCCGTTCAATCCAATCGCGCTGGTGCTCGGGGCAGAATCATCGTTCGCCGCGCGCACGATGGATCGTGATCCAAAACATATGAAGGAGATGCTGCGTCAGGCTCACGATTACCAGGGCACTGGTTTTGTGGAGGTCTACCAGAACTGTAACATCTTCAATGATGGAGCCTTCTTTGACTTCACCGAGAAAGCAACGAAGACTGATCGGGCGATTTTCTTTGAGCATGGCAAACCGCTTGTCTATGCCGGAGGCACGAAAGGTCTGAGGTTGGACGGATTTCATCTGGAGACCGTCGACCTGGAAAGCGGAGACTGGGGAATCGACGATTGTCTCATCTACGATGAAAGTTCTCGCGAACTGGCCACGATTCTGGCCCGTGTATACTGGAGGGAAGATCTTCCGCAGCCGTTCGGGGTATTTTACCGCGAAAACCGGCCGACATATGACGATCAGGTCAATGATCAGATCAAGGCGGTGACCGACAAAAAAGGCAAAGGATCGTTGGAAAACCTTCTCGCCGAAGGAGACACCTGGGTGGTAGGATAGTTCGCCGAAAAGGAACGTTGAAGTACTTTGTTGGAGGAAAAAACCACGAAAAGGATGTTCGAGAGTGTATTTGAGATTGAACGAATCTTCTTGAACAGCCTTTCAGATCTTCGTATATTTCTAGGCTCCCCGGTATTTCATTCGGGAAACGAACATTTTACCCCACCTCACGCGAAAGAAGATGATTCGCGAGGACAAATAGCATGAAAAAGGATATCCATCCAGATTACCACAAGCTGACTGTCAAGCTGGCCGATGGTTCAACCTTCGAGACACGCTCAACCATGAGCGGCGACACCTATGCATCAGAGGTGGATTCGACGAATCACCCTTTCTACACTGGAAAACGCCAGTTTGTGGATACTGCAGGTCGCGTTGAGAAATTCAACCGTCGATACAAAAAGCCTGGCGCCGCGGACGAAGCTGCTGAAGAAACAGCCGAAACGGAAGAAGCTGCCAAGTAGAGTGGTTTCAGGACGAATATGAACCAGTTTGTTGCTGGTTTCAGGAGCGGGGCGCCTTCGGCGCCCCGCTCTTTTTGTATCTATCCTATTCTTGTCCAAAAAAGGATCCCAGCCAGTATGCTTTCGTAAAGAGGGCCAAATCACGCCTTTCTCACCCACCAGATGAAGCCATGAATCGTGTCAGGACGATGTTTACGGTATTAGTGCTCACAATTACCGCTACGTCTGCCCTAGCCCAGGACAGCACGGACACCGTGGCAGAGGAAGCGATATATGTCGCGCCGCTGGATTCCATCCGTAATTACCATCCGATTTCAGACGTGCTGACTACGGGCGGCCAGGTAGGCTATGATCAGGTCCCACTGTTGAGGGACGCCGGCTTTCAAACGGTCATCAATCTTGCGACTGCCAGCGAAGAGTACAACGCCATGGAAGGATTCCATGTGTCCAGCAGCGGATTGACCTACGTACAGATTCCCGTCGTATGGGGCGAGCCGACGTTGGATGATGTCGAGCAGTTTTTCAATGTAATGGAAGCCAATCAGGGGCGTAAGGTCTACGTTCACTGCGTGGCAAATATGAGGGGATCGGCGTTTTCGTACTTGTATAGGGTTCTCGTCGATGGTGTGGATGAAACCGAAGCCCGCAGGGATTTGAATGCCGTATGGGATCCCGCTGAGAGTTCGGAAACCTGGCAGAAGCTGATCGACGATGCCCTCGCATCACCTCGCTTCGCCGAAAAAAGTAACCGATGATCGGGCAATTCCATTCATATCAAGTGCGAAATGATGCGTAGCGCAAATCGATTCAACGTCATCGATCTGATTATCAAGAAGCGGGAGAAGGGTGCCCTGACTGATCAGGAAATTACGGACCTGATCGAGGGCTACACAATCGGCGATATACCGGACTATCAGATTTCGGCTTTTCTGATGGCCTCCTACCTGAATGGGATGACCGACGCCGAAATGATGGCGCTCACAGAAGCGATGCTGAATTCGGGCGATGTGTTGGATCTGTCAGACATCAACAAGAAAAAGGTCGACAAGCATTCAACCGGTGGCGTAGGAGACAAGTCTTCGCTTCCTCTGGCAGCCATCGTTGCCTCGTGCGGTGTTTGCGTCCCCATGATATCGGGACGAGGCCTGGGGCACACAGGTGGAACGCTTGACAAGCTGGAGTCCATTCCAGGTTTTTCGTCTCAAATGACGTTGGCCGGGTATCATCGCCAGCTCGCCGAAATTGGTGTTGTCATGATGGGGCAAACGCGGCAGATCGCTCCGGCCGACAGGAAGATGTATGCGCTGCGAGATGTGACGGGCACAGTCGAGTTCATTCCGTTCATTGCCGCCTCGATCATGTCCAAGAAATTGGCAGAAGGTATTGATGCTCTCGTACTCGACGTCAAGTTCGGTTCAGGGGCTTTCATGGAAGCTGAGGCTGACGCCCGCAAGATGGCGGAGACATTCGTGCGAATCGGGGATCGGTTCGACACCCGGACCGTCGCCCTTCTTACCGACATGGATCAGCCGCTCGGACGAAAGGTCGGCAACTGGCCCGAAGTCGCAGAGTCGATCGAGTGCCTTAGAGGAGAAGGGCCCGAAGACGTAACCGAAGTCATCTCTGCCCTGTCTGCAGAAATGTTGGTGATGGGCGGCGTTGCCGAGTCGCTCGAGGAAGGCGCTGAACAGGTGCAGGACTCGATCGGCTCCGGACGAGCATTCGAGCTGTTCAAGGAGATTGTCACCCGGCAGGGAGGAGATGCCCGGGTAATCGAGGATCCCGAACTCATGGAGTTGAAGGCGCGCACGATGAATGTTGTGGCACCGGAGGACGCAGCGTCCACCATCGCGCGAATTGACGGACGAGTTGTGGGTCGATCAATGAATGTGCTGGGGGCTCAGCGTATGACAAAAGAAGACGATGTCGATCCTCTGGCAGGTGTGACGCTTCTGGTGGCGCAGGGAGATGAAATACCCGAAGACCGGGTTATCGCCAGATTGCAGGCCTCCACAGATGAACATTTTGAAGCAACCGAACAGCTGTTTTCTACTGCCTTTGAGTACTCAGAGAGTGCCTCGGCACCATCGTCACGGATCGTTGATCGGTATTCGAATGGCAGTTGGATGAATCCGTAGCGCCTACTTTACGTAGGAAACGTTCGTTCAGTCCATATTTCGGACTGAACACCGACCTTTGAGGTGTCTTCCTGCGGTATATTTAGGTGATTGAATCCCCGTCATCACTATATTTAACCGGGGATTCCGACTCCCGCTAACTCAACAATAAATAAAGACATGTCCATCTGGTCACGATTCACAAGATTCGTTAAGTCAGTTTTCGGCGGCGCTATTTCAGCCCTCGAAGATCCGAAACTGATTCTCGAACAGAATATCCGGGAGCTCAATGATCAGGTCCCGAAGATGAATGAGAACATCGCGACGGTTAAAGCCAACGTGATGATGCTTCAGAAAGAAGTTCGCAAATATGAGAACGAACTGGCTGATGTAACGGCAAAAGTTAAAGCCGGTATTCAGGCGGGACGGGACGACATCGCGGAGCGCTATGCAATGCGACTTGAGTCCATCAGAGAAAATGTTTCGAGCACCAAGGAGCAGCTCAAATATGCATCGGCCGCCTACGACAAGGCGATTCAGGTCAAGAAAGCCTTCATGCGCGAGAAAGAACGCAAGATAGCTGAAGCCAAAGACGCACTTCGTGCTCACGAACGGGCGAAATGGCAGGCCAAGGTCGCAGATACACTGGAGTCGTTTGAAGTTGCTGGAATCGATCAGACTCATGACGAGATGATCAACAAAATCCAGGAACAGACTGCGCGCAACGAAGCTCGCATGGAAATGGCCCTCGATTCTGTGGATACCGAAGCGCTCAAGATCGAAGAAGACGCTCAGAAAATCCGTGCTTCCGAGCTCGTCAAGCAGTTCAAGCTTGAGATGGGAATGGGAGATACAAGTGGCGCCGAAGAAGAGCCTCAGCTCGACGTTTCCGAACAGGAAGCGGAGACCAGCGGCAAGACCATCGGTAGAGAGCGTACACAGAATTAAAGGATCAGCGCCGTGGCGATGACACCCGAAGAATACGAGCAGTTCAAAGAGGCTGAGAAGCAGCATCTTCGCAAACTCAAAGAGTTGAAGAAGGAGCATCAGCAACTTGCCAGGAAGGCCAAGGTCACTAAAGCGGTGACTGACATGGCTGATGGTGTGCAGAACCTCTATGATGAACACGAAGAGATGGTGGATCGTCTCGAGCGTGGCGCTGTGGGGTCGGAAGCGAGACTGGAGGTGGCGCTCGACAGTATGGGTTCGAGCGATGCAACACAGGAAGCACTGGACGCTGCTCAGCTTGAGGAAGACCAGAAAGCTATTCAGAAGGCCAAAGCGCAGGAGTTGATTCGACAGATGAAGCTTGCCGACGGCGCACCCGATGAAAGGCCGGCTTCCAGTGCGAAATCGGTTTCTGAAGCAAAAGCGGATGCCAGCGAAACCAAAGGGGAAGAAACACCGTCCGATCTACCTGAAAAAACAATCGGAAGAATGCGACGCTGATCTCGGGATCAGGTTGAAAGATATCGGCACAGACGTGCCGGGGATGAAGAGTCAGAATTGAAGACGATAGACCTGGACATCAATTACACTAAGGAAGCATTCCTGCATCCATGGAATCTGACATTCCTCATAATGTCGATGCTGTTGGCTTTTGGTGTTAGCCTCACGGGAGCCACATGGCCTTTCGACGTGGCATTGATATTTACGTCTGGCGTAGAACTGGCCTATCTGGGAATGATGCCCCGGCAGGAGCGCTTCAGAAGGGCTATCCGCTCTCGACGAGCAGCTGAGTTTGCCAAGCCCCCATCCCAGAAAGAGCTTTTTCAGACACTCGCCGCTCCGGACAGGCGGCGATACGCCCGTTTGCGGAAGCTGGAAAAGGACATTCGGGCCAACTACAGGAAGTTGAGTTATGCCTCACAGGGCATGCTGGACTCGCATCTCAAGAAGATTGACGGTCTGCTGGAATCCTACATGAAGCTCCTCTATCAAAAGGAGCGCTACGAATTCTCGGCACAGTCAGGAATTGAATCCGAAGTAGTTCGTTCGATCGAGACCCTTCGTGAGGACATGGAGGACGATTCGCCTCGCGTGAGGGCCATCAAGGCCCGAAGGCTCAGGATTCTCGAACAGCGACTGGAACGCTCCAAGAAGGGACAGGAAAACCTGGAAATCATCGAAGCTCAGCTCGAGACCATCGAAGATGTCGTCAAATACATCCACGAACAGTCTCTGACTCTTCGGAATCCGGAAGAGATTTCATTCCAGCTCGATACGTTGCTCACGGAAGTCGAAGAAACCCAGGCATCTGTCGAAGAGCTCGAGGAAGTATTCGCAAATCCGGTTGATCTCCTCAACGAAATGGACACCTTCGAGGACCCTACTGCTGTGGAATCCTCTGTGCCGGATGAGCGTGTACAGGAATAGTCCTGACGTTCTTTTCGTTCAATCGCAGTACGCTGCGGATCATATTCTACCTTTCTCCACATGCCGTACACCACACTGCTGGTAGACGTTGATTCCCATGGAATCGCCATCGTCACCATCAATCGCCCATCGAAACTGAATGCCCTGAACGCAGATGTTATCTCCGAGCTGGATGACTGGTTTTCAAAGGCCGAAAACGATTCTTCGGTCAAAGGAGTGATTCTGACAGGCGCTGGCGATAAAAGCTTCGTGGCCGGAGCTGACATCGCTCGTTTCAAAGAACTCTCTGGCGAGGAAGGACAGCGTTTTGCTGCGCGAGGACAATCGGTCTTCAATCGTATCGAGAACCTCGGCAAACCTGTCGTTGCAGCGGTTAACGGCTTTGCGCTGGGAGGAGGCAGTGAGCTTGCTCTGGCATGTCACATGAGAGTGGCTTCGGAGAATGCCGTTTTTGGTCAACCGGAAGTCAATCTCGGCATCATTCCCGGTTACGGCGGCACCCAACGGCTTCCAAGGCTGGTTGGAAAAGGTCTGGCGACTGAACTCATTCTGACCGGCGCGATGATTCCCGCATCCCGAGCCTACGAAATGGGTTTGGTCAATCACGTCTTTGCGCCCGAAGAATTGCTCGATGGTGCCAAGAAAATCGTATCCAAAATCACGTCGAAAGCTCCGGTCGCTATTGCACTGTCACTCGAAGCGTTGAGCCATTCCGATCTTCCTCAAGCAGAAGGACTGGCTCGTGAAGCCGAATTATTTGGAAAGGCGTGCGATACGGAGGATTTTACGGAAGGAGTCGACGCGTTTCTGGAGAAGCGCAAAGCTGAATTCAAAGGTCGTTAACAGGCCTGAACCTCGATGGAAATCGCCTTAATTCTGGTTGCACTCTTCCTGAGTGCCTTTTTTTCCGGATCTGAGATCGCGTTTGTTGCGGCAAACCGATTGCGTGTGGAGGTGTACGCCAGACGCGGCGGTATAATTGGTCGGGTCGTATCCCGTTTTCTGGAAGAACCCGCTACGCTCCTGACAACGACACTCGTCGGTAACAATCTGGCCCTGGTCATCTACTCCACGCTCGTTGCTCTCTATCTGGAAGCGCCGCTTCTCGCGCTGTTTGGCGGCAGCCTCGGACTGGAAGGAAGCACAGCCGAAGTCCTCACGCTGACGACACAGACGATTGTTGCGTCATTCGTCGTGCTGATCATCGGGGAGATCATACCGAAGTCCATCGTTCGAGAGATTGCCAACCGGGCCGTATTCGCTCTCGCGATCCCCCTTCGCATATTTTACTACCTGTTGCTTCCGCTCATCTTGATTTCGCGGTGGACGGCCACCGGCCTTATGAGAGCAATTCGGGTGGATTCTACCATGTTTTCGGAGTTCATGCGACGCGACTTTGAGTTGCTCATCGAAGAAAGCAAAAAAGCGGGCGAACTCGAACTGGACGATGACGAAAGCACGCTGCTTACGAACGTGTTTGCGATGAGTACTATCCGCCTCAAAGAATCCATGCAACCGCGCACTGAAGTCTTTGCACTTGAGGAAAACACATCTCTGGAGACGTTGCAGGAGCAGTTCGTATCGACCGGGCACTCGAAAATTCCGATTTACAGGGAAAACATCGACAATATCGTCGGAATTGCTTTCGCCTACGATCTGTTCGATGAGCCTGCTTCGCTGGCTGAAATGCTGAGACCGGCATCATTTGCCCCCGAAACCAAACTCTCAAAAGAGTTGCTGCAGGAGTTTATGGCGACTAACACGTCGATCGCCATTGTCATCGATGAGTATGGTGGCACGGCCGGGCTCGTCACATCCGAAGACCTCCTCGAAGAGCTTTTCGGCGACATCAAGGATGAATTTGATTTGGACGAGAACACCCTGCGTGTCGTGAGTGATACGTCTGTTATTGCCAGTGGAAGATTGGAGATTGACGAGCTCAAGGAGCGCTCGAATATTGAGCTTCCGGATGATGGGGATTTTGAAACCGTTGCCGGCTATTTGCTCGAGCGTCTAGGGACGATTCCGGAAGTACGTGACGAATTCGTCATCGATGGCTTCAGATTTGTCGTGCTGCATGCCAGCGCAAATCGAATCGAGACTGTCCGTATCTCGGTCGAGAGTGACTTGCAGAAGAAACTCACCGAGAGCTGAGCTCAACTGGTTTCAGCCTCCTGACGCGTGCCGTACGTAAGCCGCGATCAGTCTCACGTGCGATTCCAGCTTTCTCAAACTGTCAGTCTCTACCAATCGTTCGTGCGGGCTGGTTTTCATTCCTGGCCGACTGACTCGTCCCATCCAGAGAAGCATCGCGTTGTAGAGGATCTGCCCGATGGGCAACGTGGCGGCAGGCAGGTGTACGGCGTAGAAAGCGGCCTTCTTTTCCAGACGCTCGCCAACAACACTTCCGTTTTGAGCTTGCCCCGAATCATCAGCGTCAATCATGGTGCTGCCCACGAGATAGTCTCTGTAGAGAAACGGTGTCACGAGGAGTGATTCAGCGAGATCACGCTCCGTCGGCGCGGAGGCCTCGACGGCCCGAGCCGTTGCCACAGAAACAAGGCACAGGGACTCTTCAGCGATCAGCTCGGCATCGGCGGCATCCATGACAGATGCTACGAGGCCGGAGAGCTCCTGGGCGATGGAAAACACGCCCAGCGTTGAAAAAATGGCGGGCTGTATGCGGGACACGGTTTATGGGACGGTGAATGTCAGGTATCGGAGTCTTTTCCGGTCATTCTGCCGCTATTTCTTGTCCGTCGGACTGTCGCCACTGATGGAGCGGCGCATTTTAGTGTCAGCTTCGACGTTTTTCATGTTGTAGTAATCCATGATGCCCATATTTCCTGATCGGAAGGCCTCAGCCATGGCCAGCGGCACTTCAGCTTCAGCGGCGACAACCTTGGCGCGCTGTTCCTGTACGGCAGCTATCATTTCCTGCTCACGGGCAACGGCGGCAGCACGTCGCTCTTCCGCTTTGGCCTGAGCAATCTTTAGATCCGCATCGGCCTGATCCGTCTGAAGCTTGGCGCCGATATTCTCACCCACGTCGACATCTGCGATATCGATGGAAAGGATTTCGAATGCTGTACCCGAGTCGAGTCCTTTTGAGAGGACAACCTTCGAAATCGAATCTGGATTTTCGAGGACTTCTTTGTGGGTGGCGGACGATCCAATCGTCGAGACGATGCCCTCACCCACACGAGCGATAATGGTTTCTTCCCCCGCGCCGCCGACGAGGCGTTCAATGTTCGCACGAACTGTCACACGGGCAATGGCCCTGACCTGAATTCCGTCTTTGGCGACAGCTGAGACCGGAGGCGTTTCAATCACTTTTGGATTCACAGAAACCTGAACGGCTTCAAAGACATCCCGTCCGGCCAGATCGATGGCCGTTGCTCGTTCAAAGTTAAGATCAATGTTCGCTTTGTCGGCCGAAATTAGTGCGTTGACCACCTTCTGGACCTGACCTCCGGCAAGAAAGTGAGCCTCCAGCTGAGGTGGGTCGACTGAAATTCCTGCTTTGTGGGCCGTAATCAAAGGCCGAACAATGTGCACGGGTGGCACCTTTCTGAGGCGCATTCCCATGAGATCACGAACCAGCTTGACCTTGACGCCTGAGAAGAATGCTGTAACCCAGAGGCCAACCGGGATGAAATACATGAATATGATCAGACCCAGAAGGATCAAACCGATCAGCATAACGCCCGAAGTAGTAATTAGAGATTCCATTGATCAAGTATTGTTTTCTGAAGTTCAATAGTGGGTCTGAATTTCAGGTTGTTTTCTGATGACCGGGTCAGCCGATGTTGGGCTTGCGGTAGTCGCCACTGGCGCCTCCGGTTTTGGCCAGCAAATGAATGTCATCGATCCGAATGTCTTTGCTGATCGACTTACACATGTCGTATACGGTCAGCGAAGCAATGGAAACTGCCGTCAACGCTTCCATCTCGACTCCGGTAGGTCCGATACTCTTGGCAAAGGCGCGGACTTCAACTGCATGCTCGCTCTCGACGAGTGTCAGCTGGACATCGACGCCCTGAATCTGAACCTGATGGCAGAGGGGAATCAGTCTGGAGGTTTCCTTTGCTCCCATGATTCCTGCAATTTGTGAGATCGACAAAACATCGCCCTTCCGGACCGAATTCTCCTTGACCCGTGTGAAGGCTTCCTCGCCCAGCAACACTGTGCCGACCGCAACCGCGGTCCGAACCGTATTTGATTTGGTGGACACGTCCACCATTTTTACGCCGCCTTCGGGATCTACGTGGGTGAAATCCGACATGGAGGGCCTGTTCGTTTCAAGGATTGAGTGGTTTTGCCGACTCGTGAATTACAAACACACGAATCAGGATGTCGAACGAAGATACTCGGCGTGTGTTCGCATGCCAAGTCATTCATTCAGCATCGAATCTTATCCGCCGATGAGAATCATAGGGCGGTTTTCGGACGCCGCGATCGCATCCATTCCGTCGTGACTTGGTTTCTTCCTGGACAACGCGGTTTGGATTTCGCTCAACAGTCTATCATCGGAATGTCCTTCGCGCATCATGTCCCGCAGATTCAGCTCCTGAGCTCCGAACAGACACACTTTCAATTGACCATCTGCCGTAATGCGAATTCTATTGCATCCTGCGCAAAAGTGCTGACTCATCGAACTGATAAATCCGACCGATCCCTTGAAGCCCGGGACTTTCCAACTTTTGGAAATATTGATTTCCGAATCGTCGGTGCAGCTGAAATCGGGAAAAGACTTCGAGATCTGGTCGACCATCTCCTTGTACGGAACGAACTTGTCTCGATTCCACGCATTGCCGTCGAAAGGCATGTATTCGATGAAACGCACATCCAGCGGAGCATCTCTGGTCATCTCGACGAAGCCGGCGAGCTCGTCTTCGTTGAACCCGCGAATCACGACACAATTGATCTTGACGGGGCTATATCCGGCATCCGTTGTGTCTCGAATGGCGCGCAACACCTTGTCGATTCCGGGTCGCCGTGTGATTCTCCGAAACTTGTCTTCCTGAAGCGTATCCAGAGATATATTGAATCCCGTTATGCCGGCTTCCTTGAGCTGCGAAAGCTTCGAAGAAAGCAGGATGCCGTTGGTGGTGATGCTCAGATCCTGAATCCCTTCGATGGCGCTGAGCTGACGTACCACTCGATCCAACTCTTTTCGGATGAGTGGTTCTCCCCCGGTAAGCCGAATCTTGGTGACTCCATTGCGGGCAAACAGTTTACCGAGACGGACGATTTCTTCGAAGCGCAAAATGTGGCTTTTGGGCTTGAGATCGACACCTTCGGCTGGCATACAGTACGTGCATCGCAGGTTGCAACGCTCGGTGAGTGAGATTCTCAGGTACGTGTGCTCCCGTCCCAGTCCGTCGGTCAATATGTTGCTGTTATTCGGCGTAATGCTATTTCTGAAGTGTTCTAGTCAAGAGAACCATAAATGAAGACTCCACCGAATGCTGTCGCGACAACTTCGGTATCGAGAATCAGGGGAGGAGCTATCGTCATGATATCCTGCGACAAGACAACGAAATCAGCGTGTTTTCCGGGCGACAGTGATCCCAGTTGGTCGTCCTGAAAGGCGGCCCAGGAAGCGCCCTGGGTGAACGCGTGTAACGTTTCTTCTCTCGATAGACGCTCTTCCGGATACCAGCCACCTTCGGGAAAGAGATCCTCCGTCTGGCGGGTGATCGAAGCGAAGAAGCCCAGAAGGGGATTCGATTTTTCAACCGGAAAATCCGAACCGAACGCCAGCGGTACACCCGCATCCAGCAATGTCTTCCATGCGTAACCACCTTTGACACGGTGAGGTCCGAGACGGTCTTCAGCCATGTTCAGGTCACTCGTCGCGTGGGTAGGCTGCATGGACGCTATGATTCCAAGGCGTTTGAATCGCTCAACTTCTTCGAGCTCGATGATTTGGGTGTGTTCGTCACGGTGTCGCCCTTCGGGTGTGACTCCAGCCATTTCGTAGCCGTCGAGAAGTACCCGGTTTCCCATGTCGCCAATTGCGTGGGTATTCACCTGATAACCGCATTCGACAGCACTCTGGACCGCATCGTTGAACTCTTCCACGGTAGTTCGTATCAGGCCGTGATTCCCCGGATCGTCCGAATACTCTTCAATGAGCGCCGCTCCGCGGCTTCCCAGCGCACCGTCAAGCACCAGCTTAACGGAGCGAATGGTCAGGCGATCACCGTAATCGATGAGATGATTATTACAGTACTGATCGAACGTACTTCCCGTACCTCCCACCATTCCGTACATGCGAACCGTAAACCGATCTTCGTCGATGAATCGCTTGTATCTGTCGATTGTCTGAGACCCGATTCCTGCATCGTGGATTCCTGTCAGACCCATTTCGGCAGATTCCTCCAAGGCGAGCTCCAGGGCCAGATCCATTTCTTCCTCTGTCGTACCGGGAACGACTCGGCTGACGAACCTGATAGCTGTGTCAATAAAGACGCCGGTAGGCTCACCGTTTTCATCTCGAATAATGGCACCGCCTTCCGGGTCTTCCGCCGTTCGGATCTCGTCCATTCCGGCCATTTCCATTGCTTTGGTATTGAACCAGGCGGCGTGTCCGTCGATCCGTCCGAGGGATACAGGCCGATCCGGGAAATGTGCGTCGAGATCCTGACGGGTCGGAAAAGCGCGGTCCGGCCACAATTCCTGATTCCACCCGCGTCCCTTGAGCCACGCTGAATCCGGTAAATTGGCCTCAAACTCTTTAAGACGGCTGATGGACTCTTCGATCGAGCGGGTACCTCGAAGATTGACATTCAGTTTTTCCGTGCCGAGTCCCATGAAGTGGGCGTGGGAATCGGTGAACCCGGGAACGACCGCGCGGCCTCCCGCCGACATGACTGGGAGATCGCCGTACTCGGCGGCAACGTCTTCTGCAAAACCGATCATGGCCACTTTTCCGTCAACGACGGCCATGGCCTCCGCCACCGGAATCTCTTCATCGACGGTGTAGATAATCGCGTCAGTCAGGACGTAAGATCCATCGGCGCTGACGTCGGCGGAATCTCCGGCTGAATCACAACCGGCAAAAAGAATCAAGAGAATCGCGGCAGATAGGCGGCTCATTGGAAGTGGGAGTCATGGTTAAAAACGGGGAGGCAAAATAGGCCCGGAAGCCGAATTTATTTTGCAAATCTAGGTTCGTCGTTCGATCGATAACGTGACAGGTCCCCAATTGACCAAATCCACATCCATCATGGCTCCAAATTCGCCGCGTTCAATCTCACTCCCCATAGCCTCGGACAGGTGCTCGCAGAACGCTTCGTAGAGAGGCTCGGCGAGTTCGGGTCGGGCGGATTCGATAAATGATGGACGGTTTCCTTTTTCAGCGTTTCCGTAGAGCGTGAATTGCGAAACGACGAGCGCATTACCGCCATGGTCCAGCACCGAACGGTTCATCCGGCCGTCTTTATCGGGAAATATGCGAAGGTTGGCACATTTGCGCGCGAGCCAGGGCACAAGTTCGATGGTGTCGGATTCGTGAACGCCCAGGAGTATGAGCAGTCCTTCCCCGATTGAGGAGATCTCGTGACTATCGACCGAGACGGAGGCTCTTTTGACTCTTTGTATCAGGGCAATCATTCGTTTGGCTCTCCCTCGTTTCTCTGCTCCAGCAATACGGCCAGGTATCCGGCAAAACGCTCCAAAGCGCGGCCCCGATGACTGATGCTGTTTTTCTCTTCAGCGCTCAACTCTGCAAACGTACGCTCATATCCATCCGGCACGAAAATGCAATCATAGCCGAATCCCCCGTCTCCGCGCTCCTCTTCGGTGATTCGTCCCCGACACGTTCCTTCGAAGTGGTAGGTGCCGCTGTTCAGAGCAAGGGCGATGACGGTACGGAACTGGGCGCGCCTGTCGTCCACTCCTTTCAGGTTTTCCAGAAGAAAACGGCGGTTGGCTGCGTCATCGGAATCTTTGCCAGCATACCGGGCGGAGTGGACGCCAGGCGCGCCACCCAGAGCCAGTACTTCCAGGCCCGTATCGTCAGCCATGGTTGCCGTAGATGTATAGGCGAACAGTTCCTCAGCCTTTTTTGAGGCGTTCTCTTCCAAGGTGTCTCGGTCTTCGACCACCTCGGGAGCGTGTGGAAACGCGTCCAGACCCACCAGTTCGAGGTCCAGGTCCGTCATGATTGCGTGAATTTCACGCAGTTTGTGTTGATTTCTGGTCGAAACAACCAGTTTTGGGCATTCAGAACCGGGCATTTTCTTTGCGCTCTAGTAGCCGGAGGTCGTATATTAAAAGGCTGTTAGGATATTTTTAATACTCTCAAAGGAGTGATTTATTGTGCCTGTAGGTATCAAAGTAAGGGATAACGAGTCCATAGACCGCGCTCTTCGCCGTTTTAAGCGAGCCGTAAACAGAAGTCGCGTACTTCGCATTTACCGTTCGAACATGGCGTACACCAAGCCTAGTGAAGAACGCCGTCTCGCACGCCAGAAAGCTGCTCGTAACTCCCGCCGTCGTACACGCTACTAGATAGCTGACGCCCGAGTTGTAGAGTCCGTCCGGCTCCCCACCATTAAGCCGCGCGGACACATCAGAGAGGAATAGAAGGGTACGCTCCGAAAGGAGGGTACCCTTTTGTTATGTCCGGACGTGAGCGTGTCCAACTCTTATGCGTGACATGCGGAATGCAAATCGAAAACAGCAGACGGCAAACCGAAAACCGCAGCTCAGCTCCTTCGCTCGATCAACCTCCCAGAGCTTTCTTGACGATCGCAGCTTGTTCTGCCTGATGGATGTGGGCGCTTCCCGTGGCCGGACTTGCGGCGGCAGGACGACCGACATACTGGATTTTGCCGATGTCGAACCCGGCTTCTTCTACCGCTTCTTCCAGGTAGTGTCTGACGAATTTCCAGGCGCCCATATTGGCGGGTTCTTCCTGAGCCCAGACAACATCGGTGGTTGAAGGATACTTACGCATCTCAGCAACCACTTCCTCAGCCGGGAATGGATAGAGTTGTTCGAGTCGCACGAGGGCACAGTCGTTCTCCCCAGAGCGCGTGTCATCGGTCAGCGCGGCCTTCAGATCGTAGTAAATCTTCCCGCTGCAGAACACGATGCGTTTTGCGCCAGCGTCTGCTGCCGATCCGATGACCTCCTGGAACGAACCCGAGTGCAGCTCTTGCGGCGTCGAAATGACTTCCGGGTGTCTGAGTAGGCTCTTCGGTGACATGACGACCAGAGGTTTCTGGATTTCGGCTGCAGCCTGGCGGCGAAGGCCGTGGAACAGGCTGGCCGGTGTCGAGAACGAGCAAACGATCATGTTATTCTCGGCACACAGCTGTAGGAAGCGCTCGAGTCTTGCCGATGAATGTTCGGGCCCCTGGCCTTCATACCCGTGGGGTAGCAACAATGTGAGGCTGCTTCTCTGCGCCCATTTCTCTTCAGATGCCGAAAGGAACTGGTCGAAAATGATCTGCGCTCCGTTGGCAAAATCGCCAAACTGGGCTTCCCAGATAACAAGCGCCTCAGGATTGGCAACCGAATAACCGTATTCAAACCCACAAACAGCGTACTCACTCAGGAGGGAGTCATATATGAGCAGATGTTCCTGCGAGTCCCGTGCATGGTTGAGTGGAATGTATTCGCTACCATCTTCTTGATCGTACAGAACCGCATGGCGATGACTGAACGTGCCTCTTCGTGAATCCTGACCGCTGATTCGAATGCGCGTGCCATCGAGCAGGATCGTCCCCAAGGCAAGTGCTTCAGCAAATCCCCAATCGATACGCTTTTCTTCGAAGAACAGTTTTTCTCTGCGGGAGAACTGACGCAAGAGCTTCTTGTGGACGTTGAACCCTTCCGGCAGGTAGTTCAGCGCTTTTACGACGGTGTCGAGGTCTTCCTCCGAGGCTGCTGTGTCTACGCGGGGCAGAGGAACGAGCGTCTTCTTGCGCAGCAGGTTTTCGGGCGCAGGCACGTCACGCTCGACGAGTTCCTTCGTGCGGTGGAACGCATCCTGAAGTCGGGTTCGATAATCATCGAGCATCGATTCTGCCTCGTCGGGCTTCATGTCGCCGCGACGTAAAAGGAGCTCGGTGTACAGCTTTCTGGGCGAGCGTTTGGCTTCGATCTTTTTATAAAGCGTCGGCTGCGTGTACGTCGGCTCATCGCCTTCATTGTGGCCGCGTACGCGATAACACAACATGTCGACGACGACATCCTTGTTGAATTTCTGGCGATACTCCAGGGCCAGTCGGGCTACTCGAACGCACGCCTCAGGATCGTCTCCGTTGACGTGAAAAATGGGTGCCTGAATCATCCGGGCGCTGTCCGTGGCATAGGTTGAACTTCGGGCCGATTCCGGTCCGGTTGTGAACCCGATCTGATTGTTGATGACCACGTGGATCGTGCCACCGGTCATATATCCTGGCAACTGGCTCAGGTTAAGCGTTTCGGCAACAACTCCCTGACCGGCAAATGCCGCATCGCCGTGAATGAGCAATGGAATGACTGAATCGAGATAATCGTTGTCCGGATTGTCTGATTCCTCCACTCTGGCTTCCTGACGTGCCCGGACCATGCCTTCTACGACCGGATTGACCGCTTCAAGATGGCTCGGGTTCGAGGCGAGAGCGATTGAGACCTCCTGACCGCCGGGGGCTTCGTGCGTGCCAGTTGAGCCGAGATGGTATTTCACATCACCCGATCCCTGTGTGGTGTTTGGATCGATGTTGCCCTCAAATTCCGAGAAGATGACCTCGTAGGGCTTGTTCATGATGTTGGCCAGCACATTGAGACGCCCTCGATGGGCCATCCCCATCACAACCTCGTCTACTCCCTTCTCAGCTGCATCCGAGAGAATGCGGTCCACCATCGGAATGATGGTCTCGGATCCTTCAAGCGAAAAGCGTTTGTGTCCGATGTATTTGGTGTGCAGGAATGTCTCGAATGCCTCGGCTGCGTTCAGCTTCTGAAGCATGCGGTGCATTTCATCTTCCGAAATCGTGTATTCCGCACCACTGGGCTCGATGCGCTCCTGAAGCCAGCGTTTTTCCTCGGGAGAGGAGATGTGCATAAACTCAACACCCACTTTTCGGGTGTAGGTGCGCCGCAGGATATCCAATATGTCCCGCAGAGGAAGCATATCCTTACCACCCAGTCCACCGGTCACAAATTCGCGATCCAGATCCCAGATGGTCAGGCCATAGTTCGCTGGATCCAGTTCCGGATGGGCATCCCATTCATATCCCAGCGGATTGATGTCTGCCTGAAGATGTCCACGAACACGGTAAGCGCGGATGAGCTGAAGAACCGAGGCTTCCTTGCGGATGACATCGACTTCTGAAAGCTTGTTCGTGCTGCCAACCCTGGGTGTCGTGTCCTGGGCTAGTGTCCACGGCTGGACAGGGACATTCAGATCCCTGAAGATTCCTTCGTAGAAACCATGCTCACCGCGGAAAAGAGCATCGATGTACGCCAGAAACGCTCCACTTTCTGCTCCCTGGATTACGCGGTGGTCGTATGTCGAGGTGATCGTCATCACCTGTGAGATGCCGGTCTGACTGATCATCTCAGGAGGAAAGGCATAATATTCGGTCGGGTATCCGATCGAGCCCACGCCCACGATGACTCCCTGTCCTGGCATGAGTCGCGGTACACTCAGGTTGGTGCCGATCATGCCCGGGTTGGTGAGTGTACAGG
>Ga0209992_10002245_pt1 | contig 18120 bp, 23 predicted proteins | sample 2SBtaG_2_FD_182564 | JGI IMG/M metagenome (GOLD analysis project Ga0209992, IMG submission 182564) | Deep subsurface microbial communities from Kolumbo volcano to uncover new lineages of life (NeLLi) - 2SBTROV12_ACTIVE470 metaG (SPAdes)... | ecosystem: Environmental > Aquatic > Marine >... | reverse complement strand
CTCCAAAGAGAAAGGCCGCTCCAAAACGAAAAGCAGCAGCAAAAAGAAAAGCAGCTCCAAAGAGAAAGGCAGCAACTAGACGCAAAGCCGCTCCAAAGAGAAAGGCAGCAACTAGACGTCGTCGTTAGTTCTGTCTATACAACCTTTTTTGAATTACAACTCAGTGTATACTATATTTCTAAATTCGAGTTTAGAAATATACTAAACAATTACTCTTGCATCTTTAATTCAGGCAAGATGAAAACTTTGTCAGGTTTTATTTTTAAAATAATTCTTTTTTCATCAGCACGTTTGAAAGGGTATTTTTCTCGTCCCATGTATTGTTGTGTTAATTTATCTGCATGAGTGTAATCATAGTCGGGAATTAATTCCGTAACAGTTCCACGAATTGTTGTCATATCAAGGGGATTATCTTTTGATACAACTGAAACTGCAACTCGAGGATCACGTAAAATATTTTTGTGTTTTATTCTACCTTCAGCAGTATTTACCAAAATATGGCCATCATCATAATTTGCCCAAACAGGAGATACTTGAGGCGAACCGTCCCTCATCACTGTTGCAATAAAGACTAAATTCTTTGCAGAAAATAATTGAATAACTTTATCATCCATTATTTTTTGCCATTCTCAAAGATATTAGTCATGGCACGATTCATAATCTCCATTACTAAATATTGTGAATATCCTTCAGATTTTTTCCCTTTAGATTTGGTAGTTTTTGGAGCAATTCCCTTGAGAATCTTTTCAATTTTTTCAGATGTGTTATCGATGATTTTAGAATATTTTGAATCAAAATCATCAGGGGTTTGAAAATCCAACAGCTTTGTTGATGTACTGTAAAATTTTGTAATGGCACCTCGTGATTCTTCAATTTTTGCAATCTCAATTAGACCAGATTCTTTTAGAATATCTAGATGATGTCGCACAGTAGTTAGTGCTTTTTTGAATCCAGATTTTTTTAGAGCAGTACAAATTTGGTCTGCAGATAATGCTTGACGATATAACAGTTCTACAATTTTTGCACGTGCAGGGTCTTCAATTGCTCGTGCGTGTTCAATACTTGTCGTAACAATACGATTTACTTTGATTTGCTTTTCTAGTAAGGTGGACATGCTAATATTACCCTCAAAAACTGATCTAAAAGATCCTTGTATCATATTTTTTTGTCTAATCGCATCAATTTTTTCTGATTTTAATAATTTTGATACTGCTACGAAAATAATGAGTAATATTACTATATTGTTCATATTAATATCAAAAATATCATATTGCATACAATAATTATGATACCAGTACAAAATCAATAGTATCAGTAGAGAAATTTTTGTAACGGTTTTAAAAATATTGTAAAATATCAAAAAAAGTAAATTCTGAAAAGATATTCTACAAAAGGGCTAATCAAGGTATGATTTGATGTATCATCAAATAATTAATTCGAGTTGAAAGTTAGCTTCTAGTCAACATGTAATGAATAATTATAGTTAAAGTGAAGAATTTGAAAGTTTTTCAAAAGCTGTAACATATCGTTGTGTCATTTTTGAAATAATTTCTTGTGGGATTTGAGGAGCTATTGGTTCTTGACCTTTATCACGTGCATCATCAAATTGTTTCTGATATCCATTGGCAGTTAACCAATCTCGTAAGAGTTGTTTATCATATGCTTCTTGAATTTTACCCACCTCATAGGAATTTTTGGGCCATAAACGATATTCATCAGGACCTATTGAATCACCCAAGGTGATTTTTCCATCAAGTAATCCAAATTCTAATTTCAAATCAGCTAGAATAAACCCAACACCACCTGCAATCTCTGCCATTTTTTTGTAAATTGAAATTGATGTATCTTTTAACCAATCAAATTGTTCTTCAGTTACAAGATTCATTTCAAGGGCTTTACTCTTATCTATTGGAATGTCATGTTCTGACTTTGTTGTAGGATCAAAAATTGGCTCAGGTAATTTTGCAGCCATTATAGTATCAGTGCCTTCTGGAATTGTAACTTCACCTTTTTTCCATCGATTAATCAAACTGCCATAAAAATAGCCTCTAACTACGCATTCTATTGGAAGCATTTTCATTTTTTTTACAACAATTTCATCATCAGATTCTCGTCGTACAAAGTGATTTGGCACATCAAGTTTATCAAACCAAAATTCTGCAAATTTGCACAAAACTTTGCCCTTTTTAGGAATATCTTGATTAAATTTTACATCAAATGCAGAAACTCTATTTGAGAATTTGAAAAGAATTGTATCATCATCAACATCATAGAGATCCTTTACCTTCCCACTAGTAAGAAACTTCAAACAATTACACACAATTATGATTGGATTTAACTGCTAGGGAATTCTACGATCCCATCATTCCAACCATTTTTGGCATCTCTCGATATGCTTTACTTACAAAAACATCATTATCTGCTGAAACCATTACAAACTCCATGGGATTATCAGGTGGTGGTGAAATAATGATTTTTTGTCCAGTTTTCAAAGTACCCAAATCAAGTGTATCACCTGCCCCAAAATTTACATGAACATTAGTTAATGGTTGAGAACCAGTATTTTGAATAGATATTCTACCCATCACAAACAAACTTTGTTTATCTAAAATTGGATCAACAAAAATATCATACTCTTGAGTAGATATTGAAAATTTGAACAGATCTGCACCAATAATGACACCCATAATTACAATTGCACCAATACAGACTAGAATTATTCCAGTGTATTGTTTCACAAATTGTGTATTGTTTTTCTAATAATAAAATATGATGAAAAATTAATTTTTTACAGATTTTATCCAACCAGACTTGCCAAATGAATAAAATCTATCTTTTTTCATAGATACAAAATCTTTTGAATCAAGCATTTTCTTCTACTCCACAATGAATGCACATTTTTTTAGATAAAATTTCAAACCATGAAAAAGAGTGAGCATATCCAGATTTACAACTCATAGAATTATTGATGTTTTGAGATGTCATACAAATAGCAAGGTCAACATTAGTATCGATCAAAGTAATCGACATTTACTCAGCACATATTTCTCAAATTAAATTTTTAAAATATTTATGAAAACAGTCAATGATGAGTCAGATAATTGGTTATCAAAGACTGATGAGTATTTTGAATCATCCAAAAACGATGTTAAATTAAAACATATTATATTATATTTTGATGATAATCTTTTGAATTAATTATAAAGAATTATTTTACATCAACACCATTCCAAAATGCAATCATACCTTTGATTTTGGAGGCAGCATCATTTGGTTCAGCATAGTACCATGCACAATCTTTGTTGGTTTTCCCATCAACAGTTACAGAATAGTAGTTGGCCATCCCTTTCCAGCCACAAAATGTAGTTAATTCAGTTTTAGAATAATATTGCTCTTTTATTGAATCAAATGGGAAATAGTGATTACCCTCAACTATTACAGTATCATTACTTTCTGCAATTACTGTTCCATTCCAAATTGCTTGCATAATTTATCATCAAATGTAAAATATTTAAAAAAATACCCTATTCTCCCTTCATTTCCTGACGAGTCTTAAATTCAGGTGTGATTCCAAGGGATTCATAATTACCTGATGAACATGTAAAACACATCGAATCAGTTGGAATTCCAACAGCTGCTGCCAAATTTTCAGCATCATTATACCCCAAAAAGTCAGCACCAATACTTTTTCGCACCATCTCAGTAATTTCTTGTTGATTCAACTCTTTACCATCAGAAAATGTTGCAAGTTCTTCTTGGGATGGGAAATCAATTCCAGCATAACATGGATATTTTATTGGAGGATATGTTATCACCATACTAATTTTTCTAGCTCCTGCTCGTCTTAATGCTTTGATTATTGCTTTAGAACTAGTACCTCTAACTAGACTATCATCAATTACTACAACATGTTTGCCTTCAATAATTTCTTTAATTGGAATAATCCAGCGATTTATTTCCACTCTGTCTGATTGATGCGGTTCAATGAAACTTCGTAGTGGACCTTTCTTACTGTAACGGTCTTTGAGTAATCCTTCATCAAAGGATACCCCAAGTTCTTGTGCATATCCTAATGCTGCAGGTCGTGCAGAATCAGGAACAGGGATTACTAAATCTGCATCAAGTATTGGAAATTTCTTTGCTAAAAATTTACCAATATTTTTTCTTGAAACATAGATATTTTTTCCCTCCATGTTACTTGAGGGATGTGCAAAATATGTAAACTCAAAAGAACAGTGTGCACGTGCAGGTTCATCTGAAAACATTTCAGTCTCTATTCCATTTTTACTTAGTCTAATTAATTCCCCAGGGCTTACATTTCGTTGCATCTTTGCACTTACTGCAGAAATTGCAGAAGATTCAGATGCTACAATATAGGTATCATCAGATTCTTTATGTCCTAAAACCATTGGACGAAATCCTTTAGGATCACGTGCAGCATAAACTGAATTGTCATCAGAGATAAATGTAAAACAATAAGAGCCAACCATTTCATTTTTTAAAATTGATAATGCTTTTCCCATCTGACCATTTTCAGAAATTAATTCAACTAGTCTCTGGGCTGCAACTAGTGTGTCACTGGCATTTTGTGGAGTAAATGAGCATCCTCCTACTAGATTTGATAATTCTTGAGCATTGGCAATTGTTCCATTGTGGGCGATACACAAATCTTTGACTTTGAGGGGTTGTGCGTTTTCCAAAGAACTCCTGCCCATAGTAGAATATCGAACATGGCCAATTACTGATGATGAGGCATATTCTTTTGTGATTGCTTTGAATTCACCAGATGCATCAGATACTAGACCAATTCTTTTTAACGGTGGTTTATTTGGAATTGCCAATCCCCAAGCTTCTTGACCTCTATGTTGTAATGCACGTAAAGCATCAATTACCATAGGAACAACATTAGTTCCAGTAAGACTAAAAATTCCAACTACACCACAATTCTCTTTTGGTTTATCATCAAGACAATCCAATCTAATTTAGATCATAATTTGAAGAATAAAAATGCAGAGTAGTATATGCGATCAAAATTTCAAATATTATCAGAAAAAAAGTGAATAAAAATAGAACTATGCGTCCTAGTTCTGATCATTTGTAAATAGCCTAAAATTATGACAATCTATATGGCTGTCTATTGTAATCGTATGTTATCAAAGACCTTGTAGATTCCTTTTTCAGATTTTGAATGACTTTTTTAGATGAGGTATTTGCTTTTCCTGCCTCATTACATATTGGAGAAATTTGAAATTTTACCCAATAAATAAAACCGTCTTTTTGCTTTGTTTCTGATATAACCTTTGATTGTTTTAACCTGATAGTACTAAATTCTTTAAAGACGTCATCCAAGTTTTATGTGCCTTATCTACTTTCAAATCAATAATAGATTTTGTTTTATTGTTAAATTGAATTTTTTCTCCTCCAAATTTTCCTATTATTTTAAATGAAACTCCATTATTTTTGAGAATTTTTTCAAGTTTTGAAATATTTTCTCTCTCAACTGTTAACAAGTATCTGGAATGGCTTTCAGAAAATAATATTCTATCAGGAGTCAATTTTTCACCGGGAACCATATCTAATGAGATATTGCAGCCAATTTGACTAGTCATACATAATTCAGATACTGCAACTGCCAATCCACCTTTAGAACAATCATGTGCGGATTTGATAATTTGTTTTGAAATTATATCCAATATTGTTTTCATATTTTTCTTTGATTCTTTGAAATCAACTGTAGGGCAATTACCTCCAATAAATTTATGAATATATTCAAAATATTCAGAGCCACCAAGTTCATCTTTTGTATCCCCTACAATTACAAGGCAATCCCCATCAATAATTTTTTGAGGAACTAGAGGTTTTTTCTCAATTAATCCCAAGACACCAATTAGAGGAGTGGGTTTGATTGAGCCTGTAGGTGTTTCATTGTATAGACTCACTTTACCACCAATACAGGGAATTTCAAAGTCTTTTGCAAATTCAGTTAATCCTTTTAGTGATTCTAAAAATGTCCAAAAAATTTCAGGGTCTTTTGGACTACCAAATTGTAAATGATCAAGCATACCAACAGGTTTTGCTCCAGTACATACAACATTTCTACAAGCCTCCTCAAAACATCCAATTGCACCTTCACGTGGATTAATGTAACATTGTTTTGGGTTACCGTCAATTTTTACTGAAAGAAATTTCCCATTATCTAATCGTAAAACAGATGCATCCCCACCAGGTTTCACAACAGTTCTAATTCCCACTTCATGATCATATTGACTATACACCCAAATCTTACTTGCAATATTTGGTGCAGATAATAACTTCATCATTATTTTTGAATAATCAGTAATTGATTTGAGTTTTTTTTCTTGTGTTATAGTTTTTAGATATGACGGTTTTTTTGATGGTAAATCAAGGAGTGTTGCATTTGCAATAATATCAGCAGAGATATTTGCAAATGTTTTACTTCCTTTTTTTACATGAACTTTGTTATCAAATTTAACATTGCCAATTACAGAGCATCCAATTCGAAATTTATCACAAATTTTATGTAATTTTTTTAATTTTGTTTTACTTGTTACAATTAACATTCTTTCTTGTGATTCTGAAACCATAATTTCTTCAGGATGCATATTATTTTCTCTAGTGTGAACTTTGTTTACATCCATCTCAATTCCAATATCCAAAGCTTCCGCAGTTTCTGAAACTGCACAAGACAATCCACCACCACCCAAATCTTTCATTGCATGAATTAATTTTTGAGTTCTTGCCTCAAGAATTACCTCAATAATTAATTTCTCAATAAAAGGATCAGGAATTTGAACTGCAGAACGATCCTCTGACTCTAAGGAGTCAGATGCAAATTGTGAGCCACCAATACCATCCCTACCTGTAGAGCCTCCAAGTAATACTACTACATCTCCTTTTTTTGCATGATTTTTGATTAGTTTATCCTTTTTACCAAATCCAACACATGCCACATCAACTAGTGCATAGTTTTCATAACATTGATCAAACTCTACCTCACCACCAATTGTTGGAATTCCTAAACAATTTCCATAATCAGCAATACCCGTAACTGCATTTTTGAATAACCATCTTGCTTGTTTGTCTTTTTCAATATTTCCAAAACGTAATCCATCAAAAATTGCAATAGGACGAGTTCCTGCTGACAAAATATCTCGAACTACACCGCCAACACCAGTTGCAGCCCCACCATAGGGTTCAACAGCTGAAGGGTGATTATGACTTTCAATGTGTGCAGTTACAACATAACCACCCCCAACATCAAGGACTCCCGAATCATATCCTTTTTCATTAATTACTAGAGGACCAGTCATCGGTAACATTTTGAGATGTCTCTTTGATGACTTGTATGAACAGTGTTCAGACCATTCAGCAGCTACAATTTGTAGTTCAGTAGATGTAGGAGTTCTGCCAATTTTAGATTTTAACTCATCTAATTCTTGGGGTTCTAAACTCAATTCTTTGCACCCATTTGTACCAATAATGATTCAAAGATTAGAGATGAGGGTTTACTATCAATTGGATTAATTTCAGACTCTACTGCACGCTCAGGATGAGGCATCATGCCAACAACATTTCCATCTTCATTACAAACACCTGCAATTCTATTTAGCGAACCATTAACAACTTTATCATATCGAAATACGATTTGATTTTTTTTCTTTAATTTCTTTAAAGTATTATCATCCACATAGTATTTTCCCTCTCCATTAGCAATAGGGATAGGAATTTTTTGTTCTAGTTTGAATTTATTTGTAAATGGTGTAGTATTATTTTCAACAATTAATCTAGTCCATTCACACATAAAATTCAGAGAATCATTTTTGAGTAAAACCCCAGGTAAAAGTCCTGATTCAACTAGTATTTGAAATCCATTACATACACCTAAAATTGGAATTCCTTTTTCTGCCATCTTTTGAACATCTTTGATAATAGGACTATGTGCTGCAATAACTCCAGCCCTAAGCCTATCTCCATATGAGAATCCACCAGGCAAAACTATTGCATCAATATTTTTTGGCAATCCCTTATCATGCCAGAAGTATTGTGTATCAAGATGAAAAACATCAGATAATACATGATACATATCACGATCACAATTACTACCAGGAAAAACTACAACCCCAACTTTCACAATTGTTTTAAAATTTCGAGATATTTAATTTAAATTGAGAGATATCAAAATTCAAAAAATAGTAATTGATCGCTTAGGCATCAAAAACATCAATGGTTACTTTACTAACCATAGGATTGTAAATTCGTAAATCATCACAAATTTTCTGTACCTTTGATTGTGCAGTTTTTTTATCATTTTCTTTAATAGTAAATTTCAACATCTTTGCAGTTTTTATTTTTGAGACTGATTTGTGTAATCCCCGCAAAACTAGATCATTTAGAATCGTTTCACCCTCAGGATCACTGATTCCAGATTTGTTTTCAATTGTAACATGTACGTTAAAAGTTGCCATTAATAATTTTCAAAACCAAATTAGGTTAATCTATCTTCCGAAGTTCAGTTAATTGATATGATCAAAAATGCAATCATTGCATCATTTGTAACTATTCAGATGCCTAACGAGGAATGGATCAATATTGTCAGGATATAAGAATAGTACAATATAACTAATAAAAATTAAAATTTTATCATTTTCATAATAAAGGATATTTTAATACGATCATATGAATTTGTTAACTGATTCAAAGAAAAGAAAATTATACAAATTTTAAATATAGAAAAATGTATTAAATAATATGGAACACTGTGATCTTTTAACAGAAATTTTAAAGATTGAGAATACAAGATTTGTAGGCATGTACAACATGAATATGGAAAAAATCACGGATGGATATAGAGCTGGTATAATACCTCATCTTAGTAGAGATGAATATCAAGATTCAGTTAGATATGACATAAGACGCTGGGAAACTTACAAAATGTTTCAAAATCAGTTAGGAATTGCAAAGTTTGCCATGGTAAAATTTGAAAATGCCACATTGTTAACTTTTGCAATAGCCAATGATGAGTATTTACGAGTTTCAATCGAACCAGACATAAATTATCATGATGTAATTGAAGAAATTCAAGAAATATTAAGAAAGGAGAATTTTATTCAACCATAATTTCCATATGATTAAAATATCCAAAAAAATAATTATCCATATTCATAATGAATTCCTTTTTCCCCACGAGGATGATGCCATTTAGTTTTTTGTGAGCATGTACCACAATCCAGACATCCCTCATATTGTAAAATTATTTTTCCATTTTCTTCAGCATAACATTTTGCAGGGCATAAAATAGTCATCTTTTTTATAAATTCATTATCACTATCTAACAATTCAATGTGTGAAAGATAATCGTCATTGTAATTCAATTTTGAAATACGATCAGCAAGTGAAGGAATTTCTGGAGAATATGTCGAGGATAAAGTTTGTCCTAGGCGTTCAGCTAATTGTATTGGAACTTTGACGTATGTGTCTTCTGTCTCAATTATGGGTAAAAGTTTGTCATATCCAAGAATATTTGCAAATTTTATTGCAATACCTCTAAATGTATTGCTTGACATCATTTTTAAAATTGGGCCATATCGTGAACCAATAATATCTTTTGGAACGTCTTTTGTAGCATCAAGAAATATTTTCAGATAATCTTTGTCAATATGTTTCATATCAGTTGTATATGGACTATCATCAATTAGTTGTGAATAATATTTACCCATAAAGTTCTCAGAAAAATCATCTGCATCTATAGCCCTTGCTACAGCATTAGCTGCACGTACACCATCATCAATCCCTACATTTAGTCCCTCAATTCTTGGTCCGATAAAAATACCCCTACCAGCAGCATCGCCAACAAACAAAATATTTCTGAAAAAGGGTTTTTCCATCCTACATCTCTTGCCATCGGGAATTAATTTTGCACCGTATTCAGATTCCACATAATTAACTCCAAAATCAATATTGAATTTCTCTCTCATTTGTTGTTCTGTGCGTTCCAACTGTGTTTTTACATTATCAGGGTTTTCACATGTGGAGGTAAGATACATTCCTCTATACAGATTCCAATTTTTAACTAACCTTGCAATATCAAAACGAGTTTTAAGCTGTTCTTCTTGGGGTAAACTCTTATCAATCTCATTAATTATTGGAACCTTGTCTTTGATTAGTTCACTTATCATGGGATTTTTTAGGAGAGAATCAATAAACGCATAAGGTTCAACAGGATTTTTCAATAGAGAATCAAAATGGTAAACAGCTCCAAGTGATAGTGTATCATAATTAGTGTATAGAAAACCTCCTCCAATATGGTTTAGCGTGACATCCCCTGCAAACAGATGTGCTGCACCCTCATCAGAATTCACCTCAAATCTTTCGTTAATTATTTTTTCAGGTAGTTTTATTACAATTTTAACACCTTGATACATCTCAGATGTTTTGAATTTTGATCTGGCCCCTGTCATTTCAGCTATTTCAGAATTTACCCCATCTGCTGCAATTATTGCCTTGACTTCAAATTCATCAAGTTCATCAGTTTGAATAATTGCTCGTCCTTTCTCATTCCAAGTTATTGATTTTACATGAACTCCAGGAATTATTCCTCCGCCAAACTTTTGTGAAATTTCAGATGACTGCTCGGCAAACCAAGAATTAATTTTGGACATAAGAACAGAACAACCAAAATTAGATTGATATTCATGAGCTGCAGTTAGATCCATAGAATAGATTTTGTCTTTGGATGTAGAATGAAGAATATATTTTGTAATTTTTCTTTCAATTGGGGCATCATCTAAGAAATTTTCATAAAGATCATCAACGTTGGTCACTTTACCTTTTTTTGGTTTTTTGGAGTAAAGAATTCCGCCAGACATATTTTTAGAACCAATTTTTCTACCTGCCTCCAAGAGAATTGCTTGTTTTCCAAGATTTGATAGTTGTTTTAACGCAGCTAATCCAGAAGAACCGCCACCAATAATTGCCACATCGTATTGTTCCATATTATTTGACCACCATTGTGGGTAGTTGTTTTTTTATCTCATCCATCAACAAAGGAATCACATCCTCCATCCTGCCTTTAAGAAGAATATCAGAAGCATCTTTTATTGGAGCATTTTCATCAGAATTTATTGAGATAACAAATTGAGAATCTTCCATTCCCGACAAATGTTGCATGGCACCACTAATTCCAAAAGCAATATACAACATTGGACTAATTTTGTGTCCACTAGTACCAATAACTCTAGCTGGAATCATGTAAGTTGAAGTAATTGCGGGACTGGCTGAAAAAACATTTTTAGAAATTGGTAATGAGGTACCTACCTGTGCCCCAATTAGTTTTGCAAATCCTTCAACTAGTTTAATATTTTTTTCCGGGGATTCTTGAATTCCTCGTCCAAATCCTACAACGGCTTTATAATTATCAAAATCAACTTCACTTTCAACAAATTTCTGACTGATAATTTTTATTTTAAGATCATCAGGATCTATTTTTGGTTCAAAGTTAACCACATTACCGACTCTCTGAGAATCAGGTTTTAATGGCTCAAATGCTCCAGGTATTATATTACAAGCTTGTGGAGAGTACTTGCGTAGTGGAAATTTTTCATTTGTATTATCAAGACAAAGAATAGTAGTCCATAAAAATCCTGAAAAATCAACTCTATACATTTCCAAGGTTTTTGCATACATTACTTTCTTACCACCAGTTTTAACAGGATGACTTATTTCTAGATCAGATATTACAAGTTTGTTTACATCTGAAGCCAAACCAGAATCTAATTCTGCTAAAACAGTAGATGATAAATGACGTCCTATACCATCTGCTGCAAAAAACATGTATCTTGGTCTTTGAAATTCTGTTGCATACAATGGTTCAATTTTAGCTGCTGTATTTTTATCCAAACATATTTGACAGATTATTTTTGTGTGTGTTTTATTTATCAGTGCATGTAATGCTGGATGATCTGCAATCACAACAGTGTCAGCTCCGTGTTCAATCAATGTTTTTGATAAATCTTGGACATTATGTCCCAATACAATTGCAACAACTTTTTCATTTGAGGAATATCTCATGTTATAGTCATCAAACAATCTTCTTGCTTCTCCCAACATTTCCAGGCTTACAGGAAGTAATTTTCCATCAATATGTTCAATAATAACAAAAACGTGACGGTATGGTTCTTCAGTCATTTAATCACCATTGCAGAGAATGCTTCTTTAATTGCAGTAACAGTTTGGCGTATATGTTCAGGATTTGAACCATCCAAAACTTTGGCACTTCTTGTAGCTTTTCCTTTTGGTACACGTTGTACATTATACACTATTGTTGGCGAACCAATCAATCCAACAAGTGTTTCATCTGCACCCAGTTCTTCAAGTGTGAAAGTTTGAAGAAAATCACTATAATGTTGTGCTCGTTCAAAAGCTTCTTTTTTATATTTTTCAGCAGTTAATCTCAAAGAAACAGAATCAAAATAATATTTGTAAGATGGATCAATTGCAATAAACACAGGTAATGGTGCTTCTACTTCTTGAATAATTTCAGGTACACCACGTAAGTTCACCAAACGTTTAGCTGTAACAGTTCTTTTTGTCAAATCAACATCATAACTAATGACATTTCCCAGAAATGTAAGTCCTAATTTCCATGCTATTTGTGGACCAACCTGACCAGTTTCACCATCTGTTGCTCTGTGACCTGAAAAAACAATATCCATTTTTCCATTCATTTTTCCAACTCCATTTTTTAGAACTTCAGCAGTGCCTATGGTATCAGCTCCTGCAAACTTATGGTCACTATATAATTGAAGAACATCAGCATCACAAGTTTCCATGGCAATCTGCAATGCATTATTAGCTGCATGTCCACTCATGGTACCGATAGAAATGTTTGCACCGTATTTGACCTTGGCATAAAACGCAGCTTGTGCTGCAATTTTACTATGAGGGCCAAGTGTATTTTTTGTTTTTTTCCGATCTAGTGTACCGTCTGCATTATAGCTGATATTTCCTTCAGATAAATCAGGTTCAAGTTTTACAACTACTGCCAAATTTAGATCAGACATACAAGAACAGCAAAAATGCATAATATTAAGAGTGAATTAACATTGTTAAGGTTACAAATAGAACAAGAATTAACAACGATCACACAGATTAATTCATCATATTGAGAATATACAAGAATGGATTTAACTAAGTCAGTTTACTGCCAAAAATTTGTGCTTTTATACTTTTTTTGTGATATAGATCATGTAATTTGGTTCTGAGGACTTGTGTTGTTGTTAATATTACCAGCCCAGAACCAATTACTTTATCATTATTTCATCAACATTTTCTACAATAAGCAGAATAATTTTGAAATCATAGAATTGTGTTTGCTAATTGTATACAATATTCATTAAAGATTAATCCATTTTTGTTTTTTTGTTGTCATTCTATACTTTGTATTTTTTTAAACCCTCACTTACAACCAAATTCAGTACTCGGGAAAAACTAATGGATTTGGGCGAAGTGGTAATCATCTTTGCTTGAATATTTCGAAGTTTTCTGACATTAACAGTGTCAATTACTACAGTTATTCGATCACTCACAATATCTATACGTCGATTTGATATAAAAACAAAATCAAACCTATGACATAATGATTGTCATAATTGAATACAGTCACATAGTTTATTTCAAAAAAACAGGGAATTATCGTATTTTTTCATAAAGATATTGGAATTTATATCAGAATAAATCTCAGAATAATAATATGACGAGGATGAGATATTGGAAATTAACTTCAGATGAGATGGTTGATCTCAATTATGATGAATCAAAATTATTAAATTGGGAAATAAAATGTATTAGAGAACCTGAAGATGAAGCTCATTTTATCGGGGTATTCATGTATAGAGATGGTACAGCATATGATTATGAATCAGTAAAAGGGATTTGTTACTTTTACAACAATATTGATAGAAAAGAACTCCCAGAAATCACAAAATTTCTCCAGGGAAAATATAACGGTAAACAGTTAGAAAAAGGTGAAAGGGTGTTACTCAAAGATTCTAAAGAAATCTACGCTAGCCAAGATATTGGAGGTTTAGCAAAAGAGATGGAAAGTAAATTCAACACAAAAGCCGTAATTTCTTTAGAATTTGATGGGCTATCACAAGAACAACTCAAAGAGGCAGGAATGCCTGAAGCAAAACTATTACCAATTCCCAGTAAATAGATATACCATTAATCACAAAGAGATCCGATGTCAGAGCTTGATGGTATCAATAGACATTTTGAAGAATTAAGAAAAAGACTGTTACGAATTGTTCTAGTTATTGGTATAATTACTGCATTAGTTCTTGCCTTTCATGCAGAACCAATTCAAGTGGGGGAAATCACTTTGTATTATCCAAATCCAGAACCAGTAAACAATATTGCAGCACAAGTAACACAACATATGAAAATGAATCTTGTTCCAGAAAATGTTCAATTAATTCAGACAGCTCCTGGACAAGCTTTCTTTGCTCAAGTATACATTGCAGCATTAGTTGGTGTCGTAGTTGGAATGCCTGTAATAATTAGAGAGTTTGTAGGATTTATCAAACCAGCATTAAAAGAAAATGAAATTAATGTTAGTAGAAGTATTTCACTTCCAGCATTAGGATTATTCATTATTGGTTGTGTGTTTTCGTACAATTTTGTTATCCCATACATTTTAGATTTTTTGTATAGATACGGGGAATCTGCAGGACTAGTAACGTTTCTTAACATTATGGATTTTGTTACTTTTGTTTTACAATTTTTGTTGGCATTTGGAGTATCGTTTCAACTTCCACTTGTAATGTATGCAATATCTGCATCAGGGGCAGTTGATGCATATTTTTGGAGAAAAAATATCAGATATGCCATTGTTGCAATCGTAATTTTTGGTGCAGTAATTACCCCAGATGGAAGTGGTGTTACAATGTGGTTTATTGCAGGTCCAATGATTGCACTTTATGTTACAGGCATGGTATTCATAGAGCGTAAAGAACGAAAAAATCGAACATTTAAATCAGAAATTAACAAAGATGAAATATAATGCTTGGAAGTACTGAGATCATTGTTTTAGTGGTAGTAATTGGTGTTTTGATATTTGGTGCAAAAAAGATCCCAGAACTTGCAAAAACATTTGGTAAAGCCAAAGGAGAATTTGAAAAAGGAAAAATTGCAGGAGATAAAGAACTCAAAGAGTTTAAAGATGAAATCGACAATGTTGCAAAAGATAAAGACATTAAATCTGACTAGTTTTCAGCAATTTTAACAAAATCATTTATAATTTTACTATAATTTTCTTCAACATTGTTTTTTGTAAATAATTCAGAAATTTTCATTTTGCCTTTTAGTTTCAAATTTACATCAATTAAGATTTTAGTTCCATCAGAATGATCTAAAAACTGCTCTTTGATGTGACTGCCCTTTGCATCCCCACCTATTACAAAAATTTCATGTAATAGAGGAGATTCAATTACATGTTTTGCCATAATTACCAGTTCTTTATCACCTAATATCAAATGCTCCTCTACTACTGCAGTATCATTTCGGATAGAACGAACTCTAACTGATGGAAAATGTTGAGATAGTAATTTTTGATAGTTTTCAAAATTTGAAAAAATTTCAAATACTGAACTTCTTTGAGCGTTGACTACTTTATCAATTGAAAATTTTGGCAAATTAATTCAAAGTTCCCCATCGAGGGTACAAGTTATGCTCAATATCAAATTGGTCCAAACATTTTCCAACTCCATGATTAACAATATCATCAATTGATTTTGGTTTTGTATAAAATTCAGTAACAGGAGGTAAAATCACAATCCCCAATCTAGATAACTTTAACATATTTTCTAAATGAATTGCAGAAAGAGGAGTTTCACGAACCATTAAAATTAATTTTCTTGATTCTTTAATGGTAACACCAGCAGCTCGTGCAACTAGAGTATCATCATATCCATTTGCAATTGCAGATAAAGTCTTCATGCTACATGGCGTAATAATCATTCCATCAATTTTATGAGTTCCGCTAGAAACACTTGATGCCATATTTTTTTCATCAGATGTACTAGTTGCAAGTGATTTCACATAATCTAAAGAAAATTCAGTCTCCATAGAGATGCATTTTTCTCCCCATTCAGACATGATCAAATGAGTCTCAACATTTAGCTTCTTTAGTGTCTCAAGCATTCTTACTCCATAAATTGCTCCAGTACTACCAGTAATTCCAATAATTAATTTCAATATTTTATTATGATATTCATTGTATTTTATGTGTTAGAAATGTAACTCTAGAAATTTTGGGTATCATCGTTTTCTTGAGCCTCTAATTCTTTTCTAATTTTACGTCGTTTATACCATAATGATATACCACCCACAGTCATAACCGTTAACAAAATTACCCCCATCATTTGTAATTCAAAATTATACAGCATACAAAAAATCAAAAAGTAAATAAAAAAAATCTTGTGATTTTTTCCGATCGAAATAATTGAAAACTAGCTATATTAGATCCCAATTTCTATTCAAAATATGATAAAAAGTTCTGAGATCAAAAAAATCGTTAATGATTATACTGATGTCAAAATAGGTGTCCTAGGCAGTCACTCAGCACTAGAAATCATGGATGGGGCAAAAGATGAGGACTTTCAAACCAGGGTTTTTTGTCAAAAAGGTAGAGAAGGACCATATCAAAGATTTGGAAGAATTGCAGATGAAATTACAGTTTTAAATAAATTCAAGGATATGGGATCAGCAAAAATTCAAAAAGAATTACGAGATTCAAATACAATAATTGTCCCCCACAGGTCACTTACTGTTTATCTAGGATACAAGACAATAGAGAATTCTTTCAAAGTTCCAATTTTTGGAAATAGAAAATTATTTCAAGCAGAAGAAAGAACTGCAAAAAAAGGTCAATACTATCTCCTAGAGAAAGCCAGAATTAAATATCCTAAATTATTCAAAGACCCAAAGAGAATCAACAAACCATGTATTGTTAAAGTTCAAGAAAAAAAGAGACCGCTAGAAAGAGCGTTCTTTACTGTTTCATCATATAAAGATTACAAAGAAAAATCAGAAGCTAAAATCAAACAAGGTGTAATTGCAAGAAGTGATTTACAAAAAGCAAGTATTGAAGAATTAGCAATTGGAACATACATGAATTTTAATTTCTTTCATACACCAATATCAAATCAAGTAGATTTCATTGGAATTGAGAGAAGGCTACAAACAAACATTCATGATTACAATGCATTACCTGCTAGAGAACAATTAGAAATGGATATCGATTTACAAAATATCGAAGTAGGACACACCCCAGCAAGTATCAGGGAATCATTACTTGAAAAAGTAATCAAAATGGGAGACAAGTTTGTAGCAGCAGTCAAAAAAGAATATGCCCCAGGAATAATTGGACCATTCTCACTACAAAGTGTAATTACAAAAGATTTAGAATTAATTGTGTATGATGTATCATTACGAGTTCCAGGAAATCCTATTGTTGCAACAACTAGTCCTTATACAAAATATCAATACGGTCAAACATTTGGAGTAGGCAGAAGAATTGCAATGGAAATTAAACGTGCACAAGAAGAAGACCGTCTTGATGAAATTGTGACATAGATTAATTCAGAAATTTATCCAATTATCCAGATTTTAAAAAACATGGTTTTTCAAAGAAAATTAAAGGCGTAAACCCCTAACTGCAGAACTTTGAGAGAATACCTCTCGTGGTCAGAGCGTTAAACGCCTGATTGCCTTTTTCGTTCTGCGGGGCTACGCAATCCTAATCGCCAGATTTTATAACTAACGACATCATATTATATAATACATAATGATATTTAAGAATTTGTAAAGAAAAATACAACAAACAGACCAATTTATTATAATTTATGATTATATGAATTTCAAAAAATATCATTTTAATCCATAAAATATCAAGAAAAACATATTTTCGGTAATAATCACTTTACCATGTTAATTGGTTAGATTGGGAATATACTGAATACCATTCGTTCTAATTTTGAATGATTAAAACGGTTTGACATTCAAAATGGATTGCTGATACCAATTAACAATACAAACTCTTTT
>Ga0209992_10002243_pt1 | contig 18139 bp, 19 predicted proteins | sample 2SBtaG_2_FD_182564 | JGI IMG/M metagenome (GOLD analysis project Ga0209992, IMG submission 182564) | Deep subsurface microbial communities from Kolumbo volcano to uncover new lineages of life (NeLLi) - 2SBTROV12_ACTIVE470 metaG (SPAdes)... | ecosystem: Environmental > Aquatic > Marine >... | reverse complement strand
CCCACTCTTGTGTGCACCCACAGGGTTAAAGTATCTAAGCAGTGCGATATGCCAGCGATCATCTGCAACAAACAGATCTTGCAAAAACTCCTCAACCATTAACTTGGAGCGGCCATACGGATTGGTGACCGACAGCGGGAAATCTTCCTTAATCGGCACCGTATGTGGATCACCATAGACCGTTGCGGATGAGCTAAAGACAAAAGTTTTGCAACTGAAATCACGCATCACTTCAGCGAGGATAAAAGTGCCACCCACATTGGTATCATAATACTCAATCGGTTTCTCTACCGACTCACCCACCGCTTTCAGCCCTGCGAAATGAATCACGCCATCAATGGCGTGTTTTTCAAATACGCGCGTTAGTGCTGCTTTGTCACGCACATCTACCTTGTAAAAAGGAATATTACTATCTACTAACTTCTCAACACGCTTTAACGCCTCTAGCGATGAATTGCAGAGATTATCCACCACCACAACCTCGTAGCCAGCTTTAAGCAACTCAATGCAAGTGTGAGAGCCGATATAGCCCACGCCGCCTGTTACTAATATTTTCATCTTGCTTTCCATTCAATATTCACCCTAAAAGAAACATCATTGAGGTGCAATATTTAGCATTAAACATTCTCATTAGCTACGCTAATGAGAAACCCCATCTCGCTTAACCACCTTTAAAAAAGTCATCCATAGTATCTTGATATCAAACCAAAAGGATTGGCGATGCAGATACTCTACATCTAACGCTACTTTACTAGCAATTGACAACTCATCTCTACCATTCACTTGCGCCCAGCCGGTAACACCTGGTAATAATTTATCCACGCCCTTTTCAGTGCGTAGAGCAATTAAATCTTCTTGATTAAATAACGCAGGTCGTGGCCCTACAAAGCTCATATCTCCTTTTAATACTGAAAATATCTGAGGAAGCTCGTCCAAACTGGATCGACGCAGAAAACCACCAATAGGAGATAAATAATCATTGGGATTATCTAATAAATGTGTTGCTATGGGGGGTGTATCAACTAACATGGAGCGAAACTTTGGCATTTTAAAGATTTTATTATCTCTTCCAATTCTATCTGACCAATAAAACACCCTGCCCCTTGATGTTGATCGAACTGCAATAGTAATAATCAACATTATTAGGGTTAAAAATAACAAAAGTAAAATCCCAATAAGTAAATCAAAAGTGTACTTCATTATAGCTTTTTTATTTGTTTTCTTAATCCAGTCAACTGAGGTTTTTATACTCAACATTATTTCATCCAATCTGGCGCATCTTTCTCAAATAATGTTTCTATAATGCGCCGCTCTTCTTCTTCCATGTCTGTTGTTATTTTTGCATGGATTATCTTAAGCCCTTCAGATAAACTTGATACTAATTTAATTTTCCTTTGCTTGCTAACTCTTTCTTTAAATTCTTGCATTAACCAGTCATTAAGATGGACTGATTTATTGTCGATAATTCCAAAATCCCCATCTCTTGTTACAATTACAATGTCCTTCTTACTGTCAATAGAACATTGTACAATCCACTCCCAATGGATTGCATCTCCATACGAATTATCTTTATTTTTTCTGGGCGGATATCCTAGTAAAAATCGCTTATAAGCCAAATCCCGAATATCAAATCTCCTTTTATCTTTTCTATCTAAATTATAAGGACTTTTGTATTTGAAAATTCGTTGTAGCGATTGGTACACAGGATCATTACGAGAGGGGTTGTGCAATATCTTTCTAATTTTTTCGTTAACTTTTTTTTGTTGCTTTGCTATCTCATTTTTTTTACTTTCAATCATTTTAGCCGCCTGTATATTGCCAACAATTACAGGTGGTTTGATCTTATTCCAATCTGGTGAGGAGTAATCACTTAAAGATTTAAGAATCACTCTTTGTCTATTTTTCTTATACTCCATTTCCAGTTGAGAACTCAGTATGAGTCGATCTCTGCATGCTTCAATCTGCTCCAAAAATTTTATGTGAATATTTGACTTGCTATTTCCATAAAAATCTAGAAAAATATTGGTATCAATAAAAAGCAAAGCGTCCATTCTATTATTTTTTTTAGTTGGCATATTAACCTTTATTTATTTTCCTACTTACAAGAAGTTCTAACAGTTTATCAATCGTTTTTTCCTTATTGAATATTGTAGCCAATAATCGATCATTTTCTCTAGTAAAGCTATTTTTTTCTGATTGATTCATATCAATACACCGCTGAAATATGTTTGAAATATTATTAATATTTGATGGGTCTGCACATAATCCCAGGTTATTATCTTTAACTATATCAGCAGCATCCCCATTGATAATTGCCAATATAGGCTTTTTAGCCGCAATATAAGTTTGAGTTTTGGCCGGAACTGTGACTGAAAAAATAGGCTTGTCAATAAGGGAGACAATTAGAAAATCACTGGCCTTATAATAACTGGCCATATCTGACCTTGGTTTTTTTCCATGAAAAGCAATATTTGGATTGTTATTAACAAGTAACCGTAGATTATCAAAATTAGACCCATCTCCGATAATATTAAGTTGAGATTTTTCTTGATACTCGCTCGAAAGCAAACAAAAAGCATTAATAATATTTTCTAAATTTTGAACTTTTCCAATATTACCTGCAAAAGTAAAATGCGTCGTCTCTTTAGATTTTCCAAAATTTTTCGACGCAAGATTGTCATCTAAATCATCCGCCCAATTCGGCAAATAATGGAATGTCAAGTCTTTCTCAATATAAGGAGACAACTTCAATTCAAAGCCTTTTCCAGAAATTGCAATCGAATCAATATTCCGATACATAAATCTTACAAATATACCCAATACTGTCGAAAGTATTTTAGTTTGCTTAAAACCATACGCATACACACTATCAGGCCAAACATCTTGCACCCAAAACATCGTTGGTTTTTTATACAGTTTGCGTACAACTATCGCTGGCAACATGCCAGTTAAAGCGCTCATATTAAAACCAAAAACATAATCATATTTTCTGCCAATAAAAATCGCAGCAATACTGCCAAAAGCCATAAAGTTTATATATTTTAATATCTTTTTAATTGCACTATCCCTATACCCTGTAACGGCGCGCACTCTATAAATGTTTATACCTTGATATTCATCTCTTCGAAAGAAGTCATTTTTATAGCCTGGAAAAACTTTTCCTAATGGGTAGGTTGGAGTTAAAGTTAGTACATCAACATCATAACCTTTATCTTTCCATGACAAAGCAACGTCATTTATCTTAAACTCTTCAGGGTAAAAACATTCTGTAACAATTAATATATTTTTCTTCTTTATCAAAACTTCAAATCTTATATTGAGAATAAAGAGTGTTATTATTAACAATCAAACTAACCATATCAGAAATCATTTCGTCGTAAGACGGGATTTGGTAATCCATTAATAATCTAGTATCAACAAAACTCTTATCGACATTATCTCCATCCACTGACTTAATATTGATATTTTTTTTTGTATACTTTTGAAATAATTTTAAAAGTTCATACTTACTAATTAATGTATTGTTAGTCACATGATACAAGCCGGTTATATCATTATCAATTGACCACTTAATAGCTTTTGCAAGCTCTATTGTGGTTACGCCTGACCAAATCGCCTTAGTAAAACCAAAAATATCGTCTTGTTGATTCATGAACCAATGAAAAAGACCTTCACCATTTTCTTTTAACTCTGGGCCAATAATAGATGTTCTCAATGTAATATTAGAATCATCTTTAATCTCTCCTAATATCTTTGTTTGTGAATAAACTCCTTTTCCATCTTTAACGTCTGACTCAACATAGCCACCTTTATTGCCAGAAAATACACAATCAGTTGAAATATGAATTAATTTTGCAGCAATTTTTATAGATATTTTTTTTAATTGATGTGGTAAGTACGCATTTAAATAAATGGCATTTTCCACATTGTTACTTCCATGAATCAATACGCCAATACAATTCACAATATAATCAGGACTCAACTCAGTAACAATCTTTTCAAATGCTATCTTATCTGTCACATCTGAGATGATAGTTTTCTTTCTTAGCTTAGATCTAAAGGCAATATCCATGACATTATAATCATCAAACTTTAAAAAATAATTAACAACTTGATGTCCCAACATCCCCGTTGAACCTAGTACCAATATCTTTTTTTTCAAAACTAAATATCCTTATACCAAACAGTTCTATTGATATAATCAACGTAAGACAAGATAATTCGTAAAACCTTCTTAGAAACATTATCTGCTTCATAGTCCTTAACAGGCTTTATTGCTCTAATATCTTGTGAATTATGAGCTGTTGCAACTTCAACTGCATCAATAACTCTAGTCTTATTCAGTCCAGACATAATTACTGTTGTTTCATCCATGCCCTCTGGCCTTTCATGCGCCTGGCGTATTGTGACAGCAGGTAAATTCAATATTGAAGCCTCTTCAGCAATAGTGCCACTGTCTGAAATCACGCAAAATGCATTCATCTGCAGGTTGTTATATTCATGAAAACCATAAGGCTTCGAGAATCTAATCAAAGGGTTTTCATTTTGATATTCAATATCTTCCAATTTCTTCTTTGTTCTTGGGTGTGTAGAGATAATAATTGGCATTTTGTATTTCTTAGTTAGCTCATCAATCGATTCTAATAAGTCACTAAGGTTTTTAGGTGAGTCAACGTTCTCTTCCCTATGAATACTCATTACAATATATTTTTTTAACTTTAACCCTTCTCTTTCTAGAATATCGCTAGATTTAATATTTTTCATATTGGTATTTAAGACTTCTGTCATTGGAGAACCGGTTTTAATTATTGTTTCAGGTTTAATACCCTCTGCAATCAGATAATCCCTGGCCTGTTCTGAAAGAGGTAAGTTGATATCACTCAAATGATCTACAATTTTTCTATTAATCTCTTCTGGCACTCGTTGGTCAAAACATCGATTCCCTGCCTCCATATGAAAGACAGGTATCTTTCTCTTCTTAGCAGAAATAACACTTAAGCAGCTATTAGTATCACCGTAAATTAACACCGCATCAGGCTGTATTTCATTGAAAATATTATCTGACTTTATGATAATATCGCCAATAGTTTCTGACGCCGTACCTTTAGCGGCTTCCAAAAAAATATCAGGCTTTCTAATATCCAACTGCTCAAAAAATAGTTCGTTTAACTCATAATCATAATTCTGCCCAGTATGTACAATTATGTGGTTCACATACTCATCCAGCTCTTTCATTACTTGACTTAATTTTATGATCTCCGGCCTAGTTCCCACTATAGTCATCACCTTTAACTTATTCACTTTTCAAACCCTTTTGTATATTATATATTTAGTTTTTTCTGTAAAATTTGACTTGTCTTTTTTTTAGATAACACTCTACCACACCACCTGTCGTTAAAACTCTACTTAATTCCGATTTTATAATCTTCTGCTGTTAAAATTAACAAAAACCTTAATGGTTTTCTAAAAAACTATCCTTTTCAGTATTAGAAGGATAGTTGATTAATACTGCTTGCAGTGCGCCTTTAAAAACAAAAAGACTTCCAGCTACAGCTCCAATCACTCCGCAAACATTAATAAGGCTTCTCATATCGTTAAGACTTCCAGCTCCACCCAGAATCGAAATAGGAACCTTTACAACATCGCGCAAGTTCTTAGCCAAAACAAGATCATAACCACTCATTGCGCCATCCAAATCAATAGAGTTAATTACAATCTCTCCAGCGCCAAGCTTTACTGCTAATTTGGCAAGCTCTAGAGGTGTGTTTTTTGTCCTAGCTGTACCATTGTGTGTATAAACTTCATATTTTCCAAAAATATTTTTCTTAACATCAAGAACAACCACCACACTTTGACTTCCAATTTTCAATGATATATCTGTTACCAAATTAGGATTACTTATAAAACTAGAGCTAATTGCAATCTTTTCAACACCTAAACTAACAATATGCTCAGCATGAGCAACGGTTTTTATGCCACCACCATAACAAAGAGGCATTCTGCATTCTGCTGCTATTTTTTTTATCATTGTAAAGTCTGGACTCAACCCCTTGCTAGTGGCATCAATATCTAATACAATCAATTCGTCAACTTTTTTTTCATTGAAGATCCTGACAGCATTCATTGGATCTCCAATGTACTTAAATGGCTTGAAATTCTTTGTTTTAACTAAACCCCTGTCTCTTACTAGTAGACAAGGGGTTATTCTTGATCTTAACATGTGTTAAATTTCTGCAAAGTTTTTTAAAAGAGACATCCCAAAGTTGTGGCTTTTTTCAGGATGAAATTGAACTCCAAATATATTTTCTTTTGTAATAGAACACGTAAATTTTCCACCATAGTCTGAAGTAGCCTCAATGTTTGCACTTTCGAAGGCATCAAAATAATACTCATGCAAAAAGTAAAACATCATATTTTTATCTATATTTTTGAATAATTTGCTATCAGAATTTGGACTAACATCATTCCAGCCCATATGTGGAAGGATGGCGCATTTATCTAAATCGAGCCTCTTGACTGTTGCGTCAATCCACCCCAAGCCTTTTAACTCCCCTTCTTCACTTGAATTTGCCATCATCTGCATACCCACGCACACACCTAAAATCGGTATTTTTTTTTCAATAACAAGATATTCCACCTTCTCACGCATACCAGACTCGTCTAGCTGTATCATGGCATGATCAAACGACCCTACACCAGGTAAAATCAATTTGGCAACATTATTAAGATCTTTTGCAGATTTTGCAATTAAAGCTGGCACACCCAGCCTACTGTAAACATCTTTAAATGCCTGCACATTCCCTAAACCGTAATCAATAATAGCTATCATTTATATAGCCTTTTTTCCAGTCCAGTTTTTTGCATAAACTTAGAACCTAAGTTTACAAGAAATTGTTTATTCTTATAATTATCAATAATTTTATTATTCCCTTTAAATATAATTTCCAATTCAGCAGAGGTTAGTCCTAATTTATGAGCAACATACTCAAACTCTTGCTCTATAAAATGAGCGTCAAGCTCCATATAATCCATCCTTTTAATGGCAGCCTTTCTTGTCATTTGATCGGTAAGAATTAGACTAGAAAAATGAGCCCTTCTTCTGTCAAAACCAAATTTTTTCGGCAGCCAGTAATCTTCAAAAAAACGGGTGAAACGAGACTCATGATGTTTGTGCTTGAATCTCTCCCAACTACAAAACTTGTTCAACTCATCCTCAGCATCTGACTTTATATACTCAATAAAATCCAGTGGCTTAAACACCTGCATTCCCAAAATATACTTATAATAAACTTTAGATACAAATACATCTATAATCGGGAAAGTTGTTAATGGCCTTGTTCCGTATTTAGAATGAATATCCAAAATTAAGGTTTTGTCAATTCCAGGGCATACCCCCCATTCATCTGGCTCTCTAATACACTCTGTAGAATAATTGCCGCCAGTCAAAACATATTTAATTTTGTGTTTACGTGCAAATTTATATAACGCAGAAAAAAAAGCAGTATCTTGTGGTATGTCTTGATGCGGAATTTGCGATTTCAGAAATGAAACTTGAAGATCTTTCATTTCCTCCCAGTTTATTACTTCAGTATACAAATCCAATCCCAATGCATCAACAAGCTTTTCAATGTTTCCGACCGCCTTGTCAGTATTCCAGCCCGCATCCACATGGAATAACAAAGGCCTTAAATTAAATTTTACTTTTGCAATATAAGCCAAATACGAACTATCCAGCCCACCACTTAGCCCTATAATACAATCAAAATCTTTGCCATTACCTTCTTTTTTTATTTTATTTATAGCTTTATGCAATCCTTTCTCATTATTGATATTAGACTGCCATTTTGGAAAGATTGTATTATAAAAATTATTACAGTATACACATTGACCACTCTCATCAAACTCAATACTTGAATCTGATGAGTCCATTACGCAATTCTTACAAATTCTATACTCGTTATTCATGACTTAATTCCTTATATGTATCTGCAATATATGTCCATGTTTGATCTGCACAGCGTTGCCACGAATATTGCTCTGAAAGATTTTTTGCGCATTTAGCATTCTCTTTTCGTATCGACGCATTGTTTATTATCTCTTCTATAGCGTAAACAATAGACGAAAAATTTTCAGGGTTAAAGTATACCCCTCCACTCTGAAGAACTTCGGGCATAGGTCCACGATCAGAACACGCAATAGGCAAACCTGATGACATTCCTTCGATCAAGGTTACAGGCATGTTTTCACAACTTGACGCAAAAACAAAAATATTGGACTTTGATAAGTACTCAGGAATCTTGCTATGAGAAACAAAACTAACAACCTGAACAAACAAAGCATCAGGATCGTACTTTTCGATACTTTCTTCTAGTAACTTTTGAGCTTTCCCCTTTCCTCCACCAATTAATTGCAATGTAACATTGTATCCGCGCGCTCTTAAAATAGCAAACGCCTTAACAACAACCCATTGATGTTTATACATTTCTGCATTCGATATATATATACATCGAATTTCCTTACTAGACTCTTTAGGCCATGAATAATCTAACTTAATGGATCTAAAATCTGAATCTACACCGTGTGGGATGCATTTAACATTAGAAAGAGGCCCTGTTGATTTTTGTATAACTTTAGAGGCGTATTTTGTCAAAAAAATAACGCCGTCAGAAGAACGGAATGCATAATTTTGAATCAACAAAATTGCCAACAATCTTAGGCGTTGGCTTGTGAAGCCATAATGTTTCATTGCACCAGGCTCATATGAAAGCATATCTTGACTAAGTACAATCATTGGCTTAAATCTACACAGTGTGCTCGCATCAGTTGCAAACATAATATCACAATCAGCACGACTGGCCTCACTACCTAGCTTAGTTGATTGCCACCATATTTGCCTACCCAAAGACTGCTTCAATTCTTTTGGAGAGTGTTTAACCAGCCATTTGTAATCTTTTAATTTGGATAACAGATCCTCTGGAGCCCACAAATGCACTTCCTTTATACCGTAACCTAAGGGATTTGCACTGGATAAAATTCCTATTAAATAAGCTACAGCACCACCAGATCGATTTCTTGATGCGTCAATACCAACAGTTAACTTGTGCACTTTTTACCTTGCAATATAAAAAAACCTATTATTTTCCTTGTAACAAAGATCAATAACTATAGGTTTATTTATTTCTTTGAAAAAGACAAATATCATATATTTTTACCAAAAAACTTGTTAGCCAATTTTTTCTAATGAGTTATTTTTATATTTAAACTTGTGTTGCAACATTATTACCATTGCTATAAAAAAACCAAAATGAAAATTGCCATACATATGAACGGGAACAAAAAAATCTGCAACAACAGCTATAATTATAGATAGTTTTATAGATTTCGCTATTACATCTTGGTGTGTCCCATTATTGAAAATCAAAATTCTCCTATAGGAATGCACAGCAAAATAATACATGAAAAAAAAACCTATAAAACCATATCTAAATATATAGGCAAATGGCATGGTAAAAACATCATGAATTCCACCATCTGGTCTAAAATTTTCCTGATGTATGCCGCCTTTCACTTTAGCATAATTATCATAGTATAAAGCACCAGACCCAAATCCAAAAAATAGTGAATACGGAGATTTTTCATACAACATATTGGTTATATTTATAATTTCCGCAACTCGAACAGATGTACTTGCATCTGCAAAATAATCATTAGTTTCAACCAATTCCACTGTATTTTGAAATCTATCAAATACACCATCATCAGAATACAATAAAGTTCCACCTGTGATAAATAATGCAAATATGCTTAACAATATCCTATCCTTAAATTTAGAATAGAAAATAAATATCAATACAAATGCTAAGAGTGCAGCTATAGTTCTTGCTTTGCTCATTATTAAAATTGGATTTATAGCATAGCCAATAATATAACCAATTAATAATATTTTTTTTACCCCAAAAACAAGTCTATTTTTTAATAGAAAATAGGCAATAAAGAAATATAAACTTTGAACCTCAAGACCATGTTTAGCATACTCAAAAATAGGCGCCCCTTGAAAAACATAACTCACTTTAGAGGCTAGCGAATAATAGTAAGATACTAACTGTATCGCCAATAGGCCGTATAATAAATATATAATTCTATAATACTTTAGCCTTCTTAACAATAAAATACCTACCGAAAATCCTAAAAACGGAGCTATATATCTCGCAATATCTGCAGAAATATCTATATAACTCCACTCCATGTAGAAACCGACTATTGCTGATGGTATTAATACAGCTATTGAGAAAAGAGGCCACTTACTCGTGCGTTCTATACTATTTTGATAAATTAAAAAAATCAAAGTATATAATAAGAAAATAATTGCATATATTACCTTTGGATGAATTTCAAAATAACTAAATAATAAAGAAATATGTAATAATAATATTATTACTATCATATAAAAGTTGTTATATTTTTTTAAAATTGTCATTAAGAAAAAAAACTAACTTTAGAAAACAAGTATCTTATCGCTATCTTTATAAACAGCAAAAAAGAGTTTTGCATTAAAATAATATTTACACCTCTGAGATAATTTTTCTTATACTTCATCTCCATAAAAGCAATCATTACATTTATCTCTTTAATTCTTTTCTTCTTTTTAAGGTTTGATACATCAATACACTCATGCCATTTATCAAACACCATTAACTGCTCTTCAAATGCAACAACTTTCTGACTTAATGTTAAATTGTTTTGGTGCTCTCTATATTTTGCAACATACTCATTGACCATTCCAACACTATAAATGCTTGAAATAGCACATGAAACATAGTAGTCTGAAGCGTTCAAATACCCTTTTGGAAACCCTCCTATTCGCAAAAAAGCCGCTTTGCTAAATAAAATAGAAGGGCTTGCAATAAAGTTTCCGTTTAACAGTAGTTCTTTCAGAATAGCACCGTGTGGCAACGTCCTATTTTTATAATAATCATGTACTATTTCACCAACTTCAATACTTTTTTCATCAATCTCCAAAACCCTACCATAGACCAAACCTAACTCAACACTATCAATAGTTCGTTTTTGTATTATATCCACTTGAAGCTCTAATTTTTTTGAGCACCAAACATCATCTACATCTAATATACCAACCCAGCTGCCTTCAGCTTTCTTCATTGCCTCCACCCTGGCATCACCTAGTCCTGTATGCTTATTAGCGTAAAAATATCTAAGTCTAGGATCGTCGTACTCTAAAAAAAGTTCAGCACTTGAATCGCTTGATTGATTATCCCAAAATACTATTTCCCAATTTTTGTACGTTTGATTAATAACACTGTCAATAGCTTCAGAAAGATACCTCTCTCCATTGTAGCAATTCATCAATACAGTTACCAGGGGCTGCTCCACACTCATTTAATATTACCCTTGATAGTGCTTTACTGTTTTTTGAATTCCACTTTTGATAGTTGTTTTCGACTTCCAGCCCAGTAATAACTCTGCTTTTGATGTATCTGCATAAAGACACATGTTTTCTCCAACTCGATAAGAAACCCTTCCAAATTTTGGAGCACCTTTTCCGATATAAGTTTGCACCTCTTCTATCATAGTGCGAATAGATATTGGATACCCTGACGCAAGGTTTATTATTTCTCCATTTACATTATCACTCTTCAATGACTTTAATATTCCATCTGCAATATCATCGATATAGCAAAAATCTCGCAACTGTTCACCAGAGGAAGCTTCAAACTCTTTTCCAGAAAAGCAGCCTTTGATAATCTGAGGTAAAAATCTACTATCATCTTGACCTGGCCCATAAACTAAAAATAAACGCAAAATCACAGCCGGAAATTTTTCAGTTTTTGCCAACATTTGCAACAACTGAGTTGATGCCACTTTTCCTACTGCATATGAAGAAATTGGAGACTCTCGTAGGCTTTCATGCTGAGGGGCAGGTGCATCACCATATTCATCACTACTACCAATTTGTACAAAACGTTTTAATTTACTCCAGTTTAACATCTGTAATAAATTCTTCACTCCACCAAAGTGAGTATCAATTATTTTATTTCCATCATTCAAAAAACAATCGTGGTTAATATAACCAGAAAGATTAACAACGTAATCAATATCATCAATATTTTTCTTTTGTAAGCTTTTAATGCTCGTAATGTCTGCTTGTATATATTCAATGCCATTAAGCTTTTTTTCTACGGGCGGATTAAGTGATAATACTACAACATCAAACCCCTTCTTAATTGCTAATTTGGCAAGCTCTTTACCAATAAACCCAGATCCGCCCACAATCAACAATCTTTCTTTGTCTATACTGACCATGGGGCGTCGCCATTATTCCATAAATCTTCTAGAGAGTCTCGATCACGCTTAGTATCCATACATTGCCAAAATCCATCATGCTGATAAGACATTAGCTCGCCCATTTGTGCAACTTTTTCCAAAGGTTCTTTTTCTAAAATTGTACTATCATCTTTAATCAAATCAAAAAAATCAGGGTTGGCAACAAAATACCCACCATTAATCCAACCTTGTGTTACCTGCGGCTTTTCTTTAAATGTATTGACAATATTGTCATTAATATCCAACTCTCCAAAACGCGCCCCCGGATGGACTGCTGAAACAGTCACCATTTTTCCATGACTTTTGTGGAATTTTACTAATGCTTCAATGTCAATATCCGCAACCCCATCTCCATAAGTTAGCAAAAAAGGCTCATTACCAATAAAATCTTTCATTCTTTTAACCCTTCCACCAGTCATAGAATCAAGACCTGTATCTACCAACGTTACTTTCCAATCATGTACATCTTGCTGATGTGGGGTAATTCTGCCACTACCTAAATCTACAGTAAAATCAGAATTAAGCACCTTATAATTTAAAAAATACTCTTTGATAACTTCGGCCTTATACCCTAAGGCAATATAAAAATCTTTATGCCCAAATTTAGCATAGGTATTCATAATATGCCACAAAATTGGCTTGCCGCCAACAGACACCATTGGCTTGGGAATTGATTCTGTATACTCACTTAATCGAGTTCCAAATCCTCCAGCTAAAATTATTACTTTCATTGATCAACACTCCAATCATAATTTAAATTATTAATTTCTAAACGATCAACCTCATTAGGGTTATGTTCAATATTGGCAATATTTAACAACATCGACCCCTCTTCTGAAAGGTCTTGAAACCCTACCCATACCATTGTCGGAATGGTCAATCTACAGTAGTTATTTTTTGAGATTACAACTTCTTGAAAAGACGTATTTGACTCATCCCTGTCATCAAATAAGACAAATTTTATTTTCCCCACAGGAACTATTAAATTAAGGGTCATTTTCTTATGTCGTTTCCACGCCTTTATAGCGTTGTTATTTATTTGAGAAAAGTACGCCTCTCCAAAGCCAACGAAACCAACACTGGTCTCTTTTATCCCATGCATGACATTACCGCCTGGAGTGTCGACTATTTTTAAACGCGTAATAATCACATCTTTAATCATCGCCAGCCCATGTAATACCTTGTAACTTTGCGGCCTTTATATATGCCTCAATCTGACTAACCGTAAAGTCGTGCAACGAATATGTTTTGTTTTGATAGTAGAGCTTATACCATTCGACCGTCATTTTTACAGTCTCTTCAAATTCCAGAGCAGATCTCCATTGCAAATCACATAGCGCCTTATCACAATTAAGTTTTAACAGTCCTGCTTCATGAAGATGACCTTCATCTTTAGAGGTGTCATTCCATTTGATTTGATCCCAATACTTTGACATCTCATCAATTAATTGACTTACAGGGTGGTTTTGGTCTGATGACGGACCAAAATTATAAGCCTCCCCGTGATTATCGCCACTAGTAAATAAATTTACTGCTAAACATAGATACCCGCTTAACGGCTCCAACACATGCTGCCATGGCCTTGTTGCGTTAGGGCTACGTATGTCAACAGTTCTTCCACTTGCCCATGCATCCATACAGTCTGGCACTATACGATCAACCGCCCAATCACCCCCTCCAATAACATTGCCAGCACGAGCAATTCCAACTCTAACATTTGACTCTGTGGAATTAAAAAATGATTCTACATAACTGCGAATTGATAATTCAGCCATACCTTTGGAAGCGCTATATGGATCTTTACCACCTAAACGGTCAGTTTCTCTATATCCCCAAACCCACTCAACATTGTCATAAGCTTTATCACTGGTAATCATAATAGCAACAACTTTTTTATTAATGACTCTCAATCCATCTAGTATATTAGCAGAGCCAATTGCATTTGTTGTAATGGTATCCAATGGATTTTTGTATGAAGGACGAACCAAGGCCTGAGCCGCCAAATGAAATACAAAATCAGGCTGAATTTCTTCAATTAGTTCCCTAACAGCACTAGCATCTCTTATATCGATACGGCAATCCTTTATTGTGTCACTTACAGATGACACATCAAAATTAGAAGGTTCGCTTGGCACATCAATAGAAACACCCACAACATTAGCCCCCATGTGAGTCAACCATATTGACAGCCAACTCCCCTTAAATCCAGTATGTCCAGTAATTAATACCGTCTTTCCAAAAAAAATATCTTTTAAAATGTTAGTCATCTTTTTTCAATTAAGTTAAATTATCCGCCTCATCATGCCAGATGTATTCTTTTTTGGGCGTTCTCCAATATTTACCGTATGTGAACTCCAGACATTTTTCCGAGTCTTTGGGGACTTGAATTAAGCAGTTATTATATTCAATTTTCTTAAACTCCATAAGGTCAAATGGATAACTATAACCCGTATGATTCATATATTTAATTGACTTTTTATACAAATACTCTTTAGTAGAATTACTTAAAAAAAACTTTACTACCAGTAAAGCCCTAACTAACACAAACTGCATGATTTTCTTTACCTTGAAACTGGAAAATTGAATATTTTTACTGGATTTTTCCCATATTACTTGTATACAGTATAGATAAAAATTTGCAAAAAAAGATTCTGATGGTGCTATCCATTTAATGGAGGCAATGCTATCATTAACTTTATAAAAACTAATATCTATTTTTTTATTTTCTCCGTAAAAATGCAAACAATCTACATCGCCAAAAACCAACTCCTGTTTATAGCCATTACTTATAAATAAATCAATTATTTCACGTTTTGAATTTTCTGAATCCCAAACTGCAAAATCCATATCATGATCCCATGGAAGGAGCCTATTTTCACGAATGATGCCCAGCAATGTCCCATGACAAATCCAAAAATTAACACTATGCCTATTTAACAACTGACAAACATCTAAAAAAACTTTATCATCTTCGCTCATAAACTATTATTTTTTTAGAATAATTCTCATCAAGACAGGATTATCATCTTTATATATAGACAAATCGTTCTCCTCGGTAAAATAAACCAATTCAAATCCGATTTCCAATACTTTTTCTAAAAAAATCTTAGAATTGACAAATCTTCGTTTATGGTCTGTAAAATAAGTATCATGATCACAATATTCCCCTACTCCATATAATGGATCATTTGTAGTTCTAACTTCAATACATAAAAATCCATCTTTTTTCAAAGATTTATAGAGATTTGGCAAAAGCAAATCTTCGTCTTTTTTAGTAATTGAATGAATGGTAAATCTTGAATAAAAAGCATCTATAGTGTCATAAGTTGAATAATTTTCTTTTACAAAATCTAATGCTTTTGGTTGTAAAAACTTAGCAATCTCAGCATGTAATTTTGTTTTTTCTATATCAATAGCAATGGTGCTCTGATCTATTGCTATTACATTAATCTGATGATGTGCAAAATAAATAGCATCCCTGCCATTACCAGAGCCTAATTCCACAATATTACTTACCTGTTTAAGAGAAAAGAAATTTAAACAAAAATCTGCAAAAGTACTACAAGTACTTATATTTTTATCTTCTCCATGCTGTTTATAATAACTATTCCAATATTCTTTATCCATTGTTAACCCTCTTTGTAAGCATTAAACGCATAATATACACCTGCCGCATATGTTACTACAGACCTTAAAACGATGAGCATAGACAAAAATAATAGTAATATTGATAAATCGTAATCCAGCACAAAATCAACCAACAACACCAACAATAAGAAGTCGATACTACGGGCTCTAGCATCTAAAAGTGCTTCATATCTATAGTACCATTTAACAATACCTGTGGCGTTCTCTGGGTCTTTAAGATCTTCTTTTAACTTATTGTCTCTACTCACCTTATCCTTGTCCGAAGTAGATTCTGTGCTTTTCTGATAATATAAAATATCAGAAAACCAGTTTAATTTACCAATTAACAATACAAATGCTATCATAGGAAACAAGAACATTAAATCAGGATAGTGCCCAAGCGCGTAATAGACAAATGATATTCTAAAGGCCATGTCAGTTATATATGCACCGTAAACATCAAGTGCATGACCTAGAAATGAAGTCTTATTCAGTCTTCTTGCCAAGGGGCCGTCGGCCCAATCAAAAGTGCCCTTGGTAAACACCATAAACACCCCAAGAAAAAAAAGATCCACATCTTTACTATTTAATAAAAAGGCGCCAATAACCCCAACTATCATGTATAAAAAAGTTACAAAGTTTGGTGATTTAATAATTTTTTGCGTTGTATATAAGAACAACGAGGCTGTCTCAATATAATAAACTGCCTTCACCAATGTATAAGGTGATTTAATATTGATCAAATCTGCCCAACGTGTCAATTGAACTCTATACAATTCGCTTCTTATTTTTTTATATTGCTCCATATCTCCATCCAAAATGATCTCTTTTACCTTTTAAATATAATTGTTTATAGCTCAAAATTTACCAAACTATTATTTACTCTCTGGCTGTTTTCTAAAGATGCCTTTAACGTTTCAAGATCTTTATTACCAATGCCGTAATCTTTAAAATTTGTCGAAACATTTAGTTCATTTAAAAGATATCTTAGCTTAAGGGATGACAACTCTCCAAATATCTCTTGCAAGGCATCATCTATAAAGTCATACTGTCCAATTATGTTATCAATCAACATTGGCAAAGTAAAACTACAAGCTACGCCATGATCAATGTTTTTATGCGTGGTTATATAATAACTCATCGCGTGTGCAATGGCAGTTTGTGTGTTTGAAAACGCAAACCCTGCATACATGCAGGCTTTCATTATATTGCTTCTATATTCTAAGTTTTGCAGGTCGTTTGAAAGCTCAACCAAATTACCCATAACAAGTTTTGCCGATCTTATTGCATAACTTATTGTGACAGGGTTGGCATTCTTGTTCCATATAGACTCTAGGGCATGAGAAAGTGTATCTAAGCCTGTTTGAATGGTTATTTGTTTTGACACAGACAGGGTTAACACTGGGTCATAAATAGCTATCTCACAAAACAAATCAGGCAGATTTAAGGAATACTTTTGCTTTGACTGCATATCCCAAATGGTTGAATATGGACTTACTTCACTACCTGTGCCTGCTGTTGTTGGTATTGAAATTATTGGAATAACTTTATAATCTTTTGACTCTATTTTACCTTTTGTTAAATTTTCTACAAATTGATAGCCTTTATTATTATGAACAGCAACAAACTTTGCAGTATCCATCACACTACCGCCACCTATGGCAACGATGAGTTCAAATTGATTTTGATGCGCTTGATTATATATCTTCTCTATGTCTACAAACTCTGGGTGTGATTTTATATTTGATATTGCCTCAACAATATTATTAGTATAGGTATTAACTTCATCAATCAAACCCCGTGTAACAAAACCTTGAGAGGTGATTAACAAGGTTTTTCTATGATTAATATACGTATCAATGTCTCTAAGAGAATTTTGGCCATAGACGACCTTTGTAGGCATATGATAAGTGAAATTATTTAAATTCATTGGTCTTTACTACATTTAATGGCGGCCTTGGTGTTTCATCATCAACACCACACTTAACACAAATAAACTTTAGTCCATCAATACCTTTGATTATTGACTTAAAATTATATACTGTAGTAACTATATCATTAACAACTTTAAATCCAGAATTTCTTGCAATATTGATATAGTCAAGATGGTTTTGATAGGTATTCTGCCCACCTGTTGATTTGTTTTGTTCATTGTCAAACAAAATATAAG
>Ga0209992_10002242_pt1 | contig 18140 bp, 14 predicted proteins | sample 2SBtaG_2_FD_182564 | JGI IMG/M metagenome (GOLD analysis project Ga0209992, IMG submission 182564) | Deep subsurface microbial communities from Kolumbo volcano to uncover new lineages of life (NeLLi) - 2SBTROV12_ACTIVE470 metaG (SPAdes)... | ecosystem: Environmental > Aquatic > Marine >... | reverse complement strand
CGTCGGCTTCGGCTGCGACCGCCGCCTGCCGCTCCTGATCGGCCCGGAGCCGCTCCTGTTCGGCGACGTCGCGCTCGTGGCGGGTCTCCTGTTCGGCCAGTTCGGCGCGGGCCCGGGCGACCTCCTGGGCCTGGCGCGCACGGTCGGCGTCCAGGTAGAGCACGAAGAACAGCGCGGCCAGCAGCGCCGCCCCCGTCACGAAGAAGGTGGCGACCAGCTGGCGGCGGCGGGCCCGCCGTCGCTGGTCCTGGTCGCGCCGCAGCCGTGCGCCCTCGCGGATGGGATCGGCGAGCCAGTCGTGGCCGAGCTCGTAGAGCTGGTCCCGCTGGTGTCGCCGAGCTCGCAGGATCCTCGCGCCCTCGAGCACATCGATGATGCGGTCGGCGTCGTCAGAGGTGGCGACCTCGGTGATGACCTCGTTCCGTGACACCTGGATCCGACGTCCCGAGGTGGCGTGGATGAACCGGTTCTCCAGCAGGGACTGGGCCGGCGCCTCCAGCGGACCCAGCCGGGCCAGCGTGTCCACCAGGTAGCGCTCGAGGATGTGGGCCGAGCTGGTGGTGCCCGCGGCGTCGGGGCCTCCGAGCTCGTAGAGCTTGCGGCAGACGATCTGGACATAGGCGCTCTCGACGGCGGTCCCGTCGGTCCGCCACTCTCCCGGGACCTCCATCTCCCGGATGAAGGGCAGGAGTTGGCCCCGCTGCCAGCGCTGGGGCACGTCCCCGGCTTCGGCGGCCTGGACCACCGCGGACAGCGCCTCGTCGACGGTCAGGCGCTGGAGGCGAAATGTGTGCCGGAACAGGTGGGGGTGATCTTGGAGCAGGTCGGTCCAGCGCCCCAGGTAGTCCTCGCGCAGGGACAGCACGACGTGGAGGTCCCCGGCGCGGCTCGCCCCGAGCTCGGCCAAGCGCGCCACGAACGCCTGCAACACGTCGGCGTCGTGGTGCACCAGGAGCTGCTCGAGCTGGTCCAGGAAGAGCAGCAGAGGACGGTCGGAGATGCAGAAGGCCAGCTCGACTGCGCCCTCCAGGTCGTCGGGGGGCAGGGCCCCCAGGCCCAGCTGATCAGCAATGGCGCCGACGATCTGGCCCACTGGGCCCTGGACCGCGACCCGCTGCGGCGGCCAGCTGTCCGACGTCACGCAGCGTGCATCGAATTCCTCGCCCAGGCGCGGGCCGACCGCGGCCTGAAGCAGCGACGACTTGCCCGCCCCCGACGGCCCGAAGACGGTCATGACCCGGTGTGAGATCACCGCGTCCATCAGGTCGAGGGACACCTCGTCCCGACCGTGGAAGTGGTGGCGATCCGACGCCCTGTAGGGCTGCGGGCCGGGAAAGGGATTGGAGGCGGCTTGCACGGCGCTCCTTGAGGCGATGACGATTCTATCGGCGAGAGGGGAAATTCGGCCTGCGGAATGCCGGACTGAGCGAAGACGCCTCAGGCGTCTTCCAGGAGCTCCTTGAGGTGCTCCAGGCGCTCCTGCTCTCGGCGCAGTGTGCGCAGGTGGTTGCCGCCCTTCAGTCGGGCCTCGAGGCCCATCGCCTCGAACGCTCCGCGCGCACTCCCGAAGCGCAGCACCGCCGCCTCCAGCACGGCGCCACAGAACGCTTCGCAGTGATCCAGGCGCAGAGGAGGTGCACCCGACTGGCTCCGGCGCGCGAGCTCGTCCACAAAGGCAGTTGCGGCGGTCGCGATGGTGTCCAGGAGCGGACGCACGGCGGTGCCGAGCTCGAGCGACAGCGCCTGGCGGACGTGCTCCTCGGTGACGACCACCTCGTCGGTCGACACCCCGAACTGCCCCTGACCGGCAAAGGCATAGGCCCTGACCACCACGCTCTTGAGCTGCCTCAGGTTGCCCGGCCACGGTGCGCGTCCCAGCGCGGCGCGGGCGGGAGGCGTGACCCGGACCAGCTTGTTGCCCGTGTGGGCGTGGTGGGTCCTCCGGGCCATGAACGCGGCCCAGTCCCCGATCTCGTCTGCCCGCTCCGCCAGGTTTGGAATGCGCACGGGCAGCACGTTGATCCGGAAGTAGAGGTCCCTGAGGAACGTGCCCCTCTCGACGGCGGCTTCTAGATCTGTGTTGGCGCCGACGATGAAGCGCACGTCGGCCTCCCGGTCCCCGCGGCCCCCCAGCACGTGGTAGCGGCGCTCTTCTAGCAGGCGCAGCAGCTTGGTCTGCGCGTCCAAGGGCAGCTTGCCGATCTCGTCGATGAAGAGGGTGCCCCCTTCTGCCCGGGCTACGCAGCCCTGGTGGTCCCGCGCAGCGCCTGTGAACGCACCCTTGCGCCAGCCGAAGAGCTCGGCCTCTCGCAGATTGTCCGGCAGGCCCAGGAGGTTGACCGGCACGAAGGGCCCATCGGCCCGAGAGGAGTGCCGGTGGCACCACGCGGCCAGGTTGGTCTTGCCGGTGCCTGTCTCCCCGCGGATCAACACGGTCTCCTCGAAACGCGAGAACACCCGCAGCAGGTGCACCGTCGAGGCCATGGAGCGTCCGATCACCGGCAGCCAGGCGTCGGCCTGAACGGTCTCCTCGGGGTAGGGCGCCACCTGCAGGTGAGGCGTGACCACATCGGCGAGCAGCTGCAGCGTCGGCTCGCAGCGGGCCCAGTCGGTCAGGTGTTGGCCCAGGGCCCCCACGCAGCCCAGCTCGACGGCGACCATGCCGCAGACGGTGCCGCGCGGGGCGCGCAGGGGCAGCGCCAGCAGGTGGGTGACGTCCCGCTGCATGAGCCCCGCCCGGCTCTCGAAGCCGGGCACGACCTCGTCGCCAGTCTCGATGGGCACACCCGCCGGGGTGGCGAACAACCGGGCGACCACGTCGACCGCCACCGGCGAGCCCCGAGCCTGGACCCAGCGCCAGGCCGTGCTGCTCGGCAGCATGGCCACGGCTTGGCTCTCGCCTTGGTGTTCGACGACGGCGAGGCCCTGGGTGCCCAGATCCGGGCGCAGGTGGACCATGCCGCGAAGCACCCGCACGCGACCGGCGAGCGCGCCGTCGGCGAAGCAGTGCTCGACCACTGGGAACATGGCGGCCAACAGAGCCCCAGCGGCGGCATCGAAGTCGGCGGCCGCACGCACTCGGGCGAGCAAGGAGACGAGCGCATCGGACATGAGAGCTCCCGAGGTGCTGAGTATGCGACGAAGGCGGGCACCCGAGGGGGATGCACGAGAGATGCCAGGGAGGGAGAGACCGTGAACCGCCGGTCCAGGGGCGCCGGGACCCTGATTGTGCCTCGGGCCGAGAGGGCCGGACCTCCCGCTGGGAGGTGTGGCGTGCTGGCCAGCGGCGGCTGCCGCGGCCCCGGACACGGGGTCGCCGGCGCCCCGTGGCCGCCCCTGTGCCTGGCATGGAGCTTGCTCCTGGTCCCTGGGCCGGACCCTCCCCGGGCCGGCAGGAGCCGACATGGACCAGAGCCGCAAGGTCGTTCTCATCATCGCCGGACTCACGCTGGTCCTGGTGGTCGTCGCCCTGCAGGTCCTGCGAGGCATGGGCAACGGTGCCCCCACCGGCCAGGCCACGGGCGCGAGCAACAAGACGCTTCCCAATGTCCTGCTCGTCATCGCCGACGACATGGGCGTAGACAAGCTGGGGGTCTACGCCCAGGACGTCGACGGGGACTACGCGAACACGGCGACCGCGCTGCCGCTGACGCCGACCCTCGACGGGCTCGCTGCCCAGGGGGTCCGCTTCACCGATGCCTGGGCCAACCCCAGCTGTTCTCCGACCCGGGCCACCCTCTACACCGGCCTGCATGCCTTCCGTCACGGCGTCGGCACCGCCATCGGCGGCCCCATGTCCACCTCGGGGCTGGACCCCGACCTCACCACCCTGGCCGAGATCATGGGCCATGCCCGCTACGAGTCCGCTCTGTTCGGCAAGTGGCACCTGGGCGAAGGCGATGTGCCCGACACTTGGGGGACGGGCGAGGACTGGATCGACCACCTGGGGGAGACGGTCACCACGGACATCGGCCCGGCCCATCACGGCTACGACATGTTCGGAGGCAGTCTGTTCGGGGCACTGGACGTGGACGGCGGCGGCTACGAGTCCTGGACGCTCTTGACCACGGTCCACCCGGGCGTGACGCGCGTCTTGGCGGTCGAAGAGACGACCTATGCCACCAGCCAGCAGGTGGACGATGCAGCACGCTGGATCCGAAGCCGCACCCGGCCCTGGTTCGTCACCCTGGCCTTCAACGCGCCGCACAGCCCCTGGGAGGCGCCTCCCGAGGACTGCCGCTACACCACCGCGTCGCCGACCACGGACGTGACCGCCTACCAGGCGATGGTCGAGTGCATGGACATGGAGCTGGGGCGGCTCATCGACAGCATCCCCGAGCTTCGGGACACGGTGATCCTCTTCGTGGGCGACAACGGCACCGACGCCAGCCTGGCCGAGGAGGTCTTCGATGACGGAAGGGGCAAGAACACCCTCTACGAGTCCGGCGTCCGTGTCCCCTTGATCGTGGCGGATGGCTGGACCCTGAGCGGCTCGACGGGCGGGATGGGGCCGGGCCCCGGTGCCTCTGGCCGGAACCTGGCGGTGCACGATGCCGGTCGCGAGGTCGCCGATCCGGTCCATGTGGTCGATCTCTTCGCGACCATCGGGGAGCTGGCCGGGGCGGACACGTCGACCGGGGTGGACAGCACGAGCCTCGTGCCCTTGCTGCGGGACACGTCGGGCGACGTGCCGGTGTATGCCTACACCGAGCTGTACATGACGGAAGGCACGGGCTCTGCGGCCCTCCGCTACGACGCCCACAAGCTCATCGTCACAGTCGAACGCCAGGCCTCCGGGCTGTGCCGCTCGGCCTACGAGCTCTACAACGTCGTCTCGGATCGCCACGAGTGGACCGATCTGAGCGCCTCGGACCCGGACACCCTGGCCACGCTGACCGCATTGATCGACGAGCTGGCAGCGAGCGAAGAGGGGGCGTGGCTGGACGTGTCGGACTGCTGAGTCCTCGACGGACCCCAGGTCGAGGTCATACCGGGCCTCTCCCAGGAGTTCCGATGAAGTGTCGCGCCGTGATCGCCCGTGTCCGCTCTGACGGCTGGGAGGGACTCCAGGTCGGAGGCACCCCGCCGGAACCCTGGATGTTCGGCGAGCGCCTGCTGTCCAAGGTGATTCGCTACCGCGGCGACCTCGAGGGCTTCCTGGATGGCCTGTACACCTACGAGGACAAGGCCTGGCAGCGGGTCGGCGACCCCGCGGGGCTCATGGCCCCCGCTGGCTTGAAGCCCGCGGACTGGCTCTATCTGTTCGACCTGGCCGCCCGGACCCTGACCATCCACAGCGGGGACGGCGACACCTTTCTGGTCGTCCGCTTCAACGAGCGGGGTCGGGCCGACCCGATGAACATCACCCGGCCACCGGCACCCTGGGGCGGGCTCCCTGTCCACGACGCTTGGCAGCAGGCGGCGTGGCTCCCGGAGCTCGAGCGGGTCTGCAGGGACGTCCCGCCGGACGACGCCGTGGGCGACGCCCTGGCCGAGCTGCTGCCGGACGAGCCCGAGCACCGGGTGGTCTGGCCCAGGGTCCCCGACGCGGGGTACTGGCCGGTGCGCCTGGGCTCCCGGACGCTGCTCTACCCGACCCAGGCGTGGCGCCAGGAGACCGGCTGGGCCCAGCGCTCCCCCAACGTCCTGACCCTGTGGCGCCCCCCCCACCAGGAGCTCCAGGTCAGCCTGACCCCCAGCCAGCTCTGCGAAGAGGTCGGGCTGGACGAGTGGGCCTACGAGCTCATCCGCGCCACCTGGTTCGCCCGCGGCGGCAAGGGGGACCTGGCCTACGCCGACCAGCCCTTTCCCATGCGCCGCTGGAACATCGTGACCCAGGTGCGGGACCCGGAGCGGGAGCTCAAGGCCAAGGGCAAGAAGCGCAAGGCCGGTCAGGTGGAGTCCCGCCCGGTGGACTGCGCGGGCTGGCAGTGGCAGGTGCTGGACTGGCTGCGGTGGGGGCAGCTGCGAGAGGGGTGAGGGGGAATCCTTGGAGCGGGTGACTCACCCCGCTTCAGGGTCCTCACTCAGGTACGGCCTCAGCCGCCTGGACATGCGCTTGAGCCAGTTGGACTCGAAGGGGGACAGCCGGGCCCGCATGAGCATGCGCCGCAGGTAGACCTCGGAGTCCTCCCTGCGGTCCTTGCCGGGTCTGAACACGTTGGTCATGGCGAGGGTGTCCAGGATCTCGTGGGCCCGCTGGGAGGCCTCCAGCGCCGAGATGATCTGGATGGGCTGGGCGTCGGAGCCGTCGGCGCTGGGCGCGATCACGCCGGCGTGGCGAGAGAGCTGGTACATCACCACGCTGGCGGCCATCGCCACGTTCAGCGAGCCGTGGCCCCGGGTGCTGGCGATGGTGTACAGGGAGTCACAGCGTCTCTGCTCCTCGTGCGACAGCCCGGTCCGCTCGTTGCCGAAGACCAGGCCGAACCCCTCGGGGCTTCCGGTCTCACAGATGTGGTCCACCGCGTCCTGCAGCTCGCCACGGATCGGGCGTAGGGTTCCGGCCCGTCGGCTGAACCCGATGAGGCCCGAGACCTGGCCGTCCAGCTCCGCCAGATCGTCGACCACCATCGCCCGATCGAGGCAGTCCGTGTAACCGTTGGCCATGTGCAGCAACGCGTCGTCGTTCCGCCAGCCATCCGGCGGACCGACCAGGACCAGCTTCCCGAACCCGAAGTTGGCCATCGCCCGGGAGACCGACCCGATGTTGCCCGCGTGTTGCGGACGGCACAGGATGATGCTCGCGAGCGGCGGATGGGGCATGGCGGCGGATCGGTCCCGTGGTGTCCCCCCCGGCTATCCCGATGCCGACCCGGGGCGGGTGCGCCGATGAGGGACCTCCGGTCAGCCCTGGCCGGCACCAAGTGCTGGGACCTGCAGACCCAGGCGCTCTTCGAGCGACACGGCGAGGCGCTGGAGGACTGCGCCTTGCAGAACCGCGAGGAGCTGCTGGGCCTGTGCGAGTTCATCGAGGACCACGACATCCGGTCCTACCTGGAGATCGGGGTGTGGACCGGCCGCACGGTCCAGGCCCTCCAGGCGCTGTTCGGGTTCGACAAGGTGGCCGCCTGTGACCATGGGTGGGCCGCCCAGCGCGGGCTGCCGATGCACGTGCCAGCCGAGGTGGACTGGCTCCACGCGGACTCGGAGTCCGATGAATTCCTGCGCTGGCGAGAGGGGCTGGGACACATCGACCTGGTGCTCATCGACGCCAACCACAGCTACCGCGCGGTCAAGCGGGACTTCGAGATCAACCGGCGCTTCCCCCACCGCTTCCTGGCGTTTCACGACATCACGGGCTTCCACCCGGCCACGCGCGGGGTCGCGAGGCTGTGGCGGGAGCTCGAGGGGAACAAGCGCGAGATCGTGCGCCCCCACCTGGAGCTGGGCCTGGCGCACAGCACGATGGGGATCGGCATCTGGTCGGCCGCCTAGATCGGATCCTGGGAGCCGGGACTACCGGTCCGCGCCCTCGACCGAGCCGATGCTGGGTGGCTCCTCGTAGCAGGCGCCCAGCCGGTCACCCATCACGCCCGTGCCCGAGACCCCGGCCCCCACGGCCGGACTGTCTGGGCCGATGAGGCCGTCGGCGTCCAGCCCGGGGTCGACGCCGATGAGCGACCCGACGACGGTGCCCGGCAGCTCGGGTGCCGAGTCCCCCGGCGCGTCGGACGCGTAGAACAGGTTGTGGGACCAGGAGAAGGAGTCCGGGTCGGTGTCGGGCCCGATGTTGACGTCGGTCGAGACCGCGTCGCGGGCAAAGACGACGAGGTTGTTCATGACCGCGCCGCCCCCGGCCGCCAAGAAGCTGTAGTCGGCGTCGGTCACGCTCTCCTGGAGGATGCGGAAGAGCCACTTGTCCGGGTCGACCAGGGTGTTGTGGGTCGCGCTGCAGTCGACGCAGCCGACGAAGGCGAGCGACGCTTCGCTGCCCTCGATCCAGTTGCCGACGGCCCGCAGGTCCCGGGCCTCGAAGTTCTCGCCCTCTGGATCCAGGGGGGGGCGGAAGAACTCGGTGCCGGTGGACCCGCCCAGGTTGAAGCCCCGTGCGCCGGCGTCGACCAGGCGGTTCCAAAGCAGCAGGACGTCGTCGGTGCCGCCCTTGGCCTGGACCGCGTTGCCGCTGGTGCGGGTGAAGTGGTTGCGGGCGATGACGCCCCGGTGGCACCCGACCATGTCCACGCCGCTGCCCGAGCTGCCCCCGCCGCAGTCGGCGAAGGACGAGTCGAGCACGTGGAAGTCGCGCAGGCCCGAGAGCTTCAGGCAGTCCTGGTTGCCGTCGCCGCCGATGTCCCGGACCTCGAGGCGTTGGAAGATCACGTGGTGCAAGGCTTCGGGGTCGTCGTAGTCCCCGCGGTCGTCGAAGTTCACGCCGTTGTCCCGGGCGCTGTCGATGACCAGGTCGTGCACGACCAGCCAGGCGCCCCCGGACAGGTGCAGGCCCTCGGACGCCCCCACGAGCACCGGCGGCTCCTCGCCCGGCGCCCCCCCGATCCAGATGGGCGCGTCCGCGGTGCCGTAGACGTCCTCCAAGTAGGCGTTGCCGAAGGACCCGGCGTGCACCCGCACCGCGGTGCCTGGGGTGGCCTGGTCCACGGCGTGGACAAGGGTGGCGAAGGGCGAGCCACTCGAGCCGTCGCCCGCTGTGTCGCTGCCCGTGGTGGCCACGTGCAGCTCTCGGGATGGCTCCAGGCCGTCGGCCCAGGTGTCCAGGGCGTCACACGCCGGCGCAGGGTCGGTCGTCGTGGCCGTGTCTGTGTCGTGGCCGGGCGTGACGCTGTCGGTGCCGGTGCCGGTCGTGCCGGACGTACAGGCCAGGGTGAGCAGGGCGAGGAGCACGGCCCCAGCCTACAGCGGGCACGGCGCGAGGCTTCGGTCTGACCAGCGAGGTCGTTCCGGCGACGGCCTGGCCGAGCTGCGACGGGTCCTTCCCGGCAGCCGCGCGACGTACCCTGCAGCCGTCCCCTGAGCGAGCTCACCATGCGTGCCCTGGTCGTCGGCGCCCTCGCGGTCCTGGTCTCGGGGTCGCTCCACGCGCAGCCGCCCAGCCAGGAGGTGGACTTCGACACCCTGCAGGTCGACGCGTTCGCGGTGACCCCGGGAATCCGCCTGATCTCGGAGACCCTGCCCGACCACGGCTCCCTCTGCCAGGAGCTCAGCGCCCAGGACCTGTTCTTCATCGAGGCCCGCTACCACGCCGTCACCAAGGGTCGACCGGTCGGGGACCTGCCACGACGGCGGCTGGGCCCGGCGACCGTTCCCCTCGTGCCCCTGCAGCTGCGAGCGTGCATCTACAACTCCACCTCGGGCTTCTGGACCCCGTATGAGCTGGAGGCTCGGGTCCAGCCCAGCGGGACCTGGTGGATCACGGACACGCCCCTGTCGTACTGCCGGTGCGAAGAGGGCACCCAGACCGGGACCCCCGGCCTGAACCCACTGGAGTTCGGGACGCGGGGGAGCTGCGAGGTGAGCGACGAGTGCACCGACCTGCGCTCCTTTGCCTACGCCGCGGTGCCGACCGCGAGCCCGTACGTCCATCTGACCCCCCACGACAAGGCGCTCTGGCGAATCTACAAGGCGTGGCGTCGCGTGCCTGGCCGCCCGCCATTCTGCCCGGCCGAGCTGACCGAGCAGCACTTCTGGGCGACGTTCGAGTGCGAGGGGCTGACCGGCGCCGAGCGGCGCCAGTGCTTCGCGGACCACGGCGTCCGAGAGCCCCTGATGTGCCGTTCCCCCCTGCCAGAGGCCGCGGCCTTGATGGACTCCCCGGGGGTCATGCTGATCAAGACACGGGGCAGCAGCTACCTGCTGGCACCGGACGAGCCCCACTTCTATGCCGTGGTCTGGATGCCGGGGCCAGGGCAGGCGACTTCAGCGCCGCCTCGCCAGGACCGATGAAGCGGTAGAGCTCGATGAGGGAGTCGACGCCCGGGCTCCGTCCTGTTGATCCGTCTCATCTGCTTGTAGAACCACCAGACCCTCCGTGACGCCATGACTTCACCCCCCGAGTTCACGACCTGCGCCACTTGCGGTCTCCGCCACAGCGTCCGCGAGGACGGCAACTGTCCCCGGTGCGTGTCCAGTGCAGCTGCGCCGGCCGAGACCGCCGCCGCGTCGACCGGGCCTCGCGCCCCCCGACTCCCAGACCACGTGGTCCAGGACATCCTCAAGCGCAAGATCCCCCTGGTCCTGGTGACGCTGCTGGTGGGCCTGGGCGTCTACAACCCGTTCGGGGACCCCACCTCGGGGCAAGACCCGTCCAACGACGCGTCGACCCAGATCCGGCAGGCGCAGCTTCAACGCCAGCTCGAGACCCAGCGGTCGCGGGTCACGGGGCCGGGGCCGGACACGGAGTACAGGATCGCGCTCAACGACTGCGTCAACAGCGAGCGCAGCAGTTGTTCGAGCGACTGCTATGACGGCAGGAAGTCCGAGCTGACGTCGGATCCCCGCGTCGGTATGCGCATCCTCGATTCGTGTAACCGGAGCTGCGAGCCGGAAGCCCGGCAGACGTGCGCGGCGAAGCTCAAGAGCACCAGGGTCGACTAGGCTAGCGCTGGCGCTTGGTCGAGCGGATTCGGGTGGGGGCCGTGTCCGACGAGAGGCTGAGGGTCTCGAAGACCAGGTCGTCGGTGGCGGGTGCCTCCGTCCCCGATGGGTCAGAGCCCTTTCCCTCTTCCGCCTCTGAGCTCCACGAGGGCCGATTCGGGGGATTCCTGGTCCTCAGGGCACCCAGCGGGCAGTTTTCGCCCGCCAGACGGAAGAAACCCGAGACTCTGGACGGGTGGGCGGAAGAAGTGCGTGGCTCTGGCTGGATCCGGGGGGTGGACCCACGCACGGGGCTGCTCGCATCTGGTGAGGCACCTGAGCAATCGGGCGGAGTGTGGTGATACATCATGGAGTTCCTGGGGCTGCAGGCGCCGAGAAAGCGAGTAGTCGGAGGGGTGGGTGGTTGACACACTCTGAAGGAACCCACACGGAGCTCACGTTGACCCTGTTCCTCATCACCCTCGCTTGTGGTGGCCCGCCGGCTGCTGCGCAGGTTCCTCTCTCGGTCCACACGACCGCTCCGGTCCAGGAGGCCGCACCCATGCCCACCCGCAATGTCTCCATCAACGGCGTCCGTCTGGATGACGACGTCGTGAGCCAGCTCGAGTCTGCCATCGGCCACGTCCAGGACGGTGCCTATTGGTACGACCCGGCCACGGGCGTGTGGGGCACTTGGAATGGACCCGCAGTGGGCGTCCTCCGGGCCGGTCTGCCGACCGCCGCGCCGATGCCGGCGCATGCCTCGGGTGGGAATACGGGTGTCTTCATCAACGGGCGCGAGCTCCACGCGATGGACGTCGCCTTTTTGCGCAACTACTCCCCGGTGTGGCCGGGCCGCTACACGATGGATGCGCGATGGAACGTGTCCTACGAACAGGGTGGCTACATCGGCAACCTGGCGTTGGCCATGCGTCAGGCTGGTGGTGGCGGTGGTGGTGGTGGTGGCAAGGGTTTCTACCGGAACAGCTACACCGGTGCGACGGTCGGTTCATCCGGCGGCACCAGCTACGTCAGCTTCTCCGATGGCTCTGGCGTGATCATCGACTGAGCGAGAGGTCGGGTCCGTCGGGGTCGACGCCATGCTGATCATGGGCCGGTCCCGGTGCGGCCCGCCCCTCGCGGTGCGACTCCGGTGTCGGCACCCGGTGACGGGTTAGCTGTGTCCCCATGATGGGGTCCTGAGATGAGTGAAGGCGGCTACCGAATCGACGGGGTCACGGTCAGTGGCGAGATGGCGGATGCCCTGGGACTCCAGACCCTGGCGGGGTCACTGGACGCAATCGCCGAGCAGATCCGCCAGCTGGTGGGCGCCCACCAGTCCGCCGTCAGCTACATCCCCGACGGCGACTTCACCCGCGCCTCCCACGCGACGTCCTTCTCCGAGAAGTACGAGAAGTACAAGACCTACGACGTCATGCCCACCGGCCAGGGCATCTGGTCGGTCATCTTCGAGAAGCGCAAGGCGATGCGTATGACCGAGGCCGAGCTCTACGCCCACAGTCGCTTCAAGAACTTCTCGGACCTCAAGGACGAGCGCGGTCTGGAGCACCCCCCGATGCCCGGGTGGCTCGCGGTGCCGGCCCTCCGGCCGAATGGCGAGGCCATCGGCGTGCTCCAGCTCTCCGACCGATTCGACGGTGACTTCACCGAGGACGACGAGCGGCTCCTCACGCGGCTGGCGGCCATGGTCGCGGCGATGTTCGAAGCCGAGTACGTCAAGGAGCAGCTCATCGAGACCCAGCTCGAGCTCGAGCTCCGCAGCAGGGAGCTCGAGGCGTCGAACCAAGAACTGGAACAATTCGCCTACATCGCGTCCCACGACCTCCAGGAGCCCCTGCGCAAGATCAGCAGCTTCACCGGACTGCTCAAGCGGCGCTACGCCGACCAGCTGGACGAGACCGCCATCCAGTACGTCGACTTCGCCGTGGACGGCGCGGCGCAGATGGGCCAGCTCATCGAAGACCTGCTCTCCTTCTCCCGCGTGGGCACCCAGGCCGGCGAGTTGCTGCCAGTGGGCCTGGACGACGTGGTCGACAAGGCCTTCGAGACCCTGTCCATCGCGGCCGAGGAGCAGGGCGGGCGCCTGACCCGGGACGCGCTCCCGGTCATCCGCGGGGACGCCGGTCAACTGGGTCAGGCCCTGGTGAACCTGGCCTCCAATGGCCTGAAGTTCCGAGGCGAAGAAGCCCCGCACGTGCACGTCTCCGCCGAGCGGATCGACGGCGGCTGGGCGGTCCACGTGCGGGACAATGGCATCGGCGTCGCGGCCAAGTACCAGGCGCGCATCTTCCAGATGTTCCAGAGACTCCACCGGCGGGAGACCTATGAGGGCACCGGCATCGGCCTGGCCATCGTGCGCAAGATCGCCCGGCGCCACGGGGGCGACGTGGTGCTCGAGTCCGAGCCGGGCGTCGGCTCGACCTTTACCCTGCGGCTCGCGGACGACCCGCGCCAGGGCACCGTGTGACACTGTCCTGAGCCCTGCGGCCCTTTCGGAGACGACATGCAGCCCCCTCTCGCGTTGGTCATGCTGATCGACGACAGCGACTCGGACAACCTCTACCACCAGATCGTCCTGGAAGAGACCGGGTGCTGCGCCCGGATCCAGGTCGCGACCGGCGGCCAGATGGCCCTCGACTTCCTGACCACAGCGGTCGACGGCGAGTTCCCGAACCCGGAGCTGATCTTCCTGGACATCAACATGCCGGGCATGAACGGCTGGGAATTCCTCGCCGAGTACGTCGCGCTGGACGACGCCTGCACCCAGGGCATCGTGGTGGTCATGCTGTCGTCGGCCGACCGACGGCTCATCCCCAAGGGCGTGCCTGGGCTCGACGCCATGGACGGCTACCTGACCAAGCCCTTGACGACCGAGAACGTGGCTGAGCTGCTCGCTCAGCACTACCCAGATCGGGTCTAGCCTCGAGGCAGGGGACCAGGCTACTCGGTGCCCAGTCGACGGCGTGCGAGACCAGGGTCCCGTCGTCCGTGACCTCGTCGCTGGTCAGGACCAGATCAAAGGTCAGGGCGGCCACGTCCTGGACCGCCAGTCCGCCCCCGTCGACGGCCGTGTTGCCGGTCGCCGTGACCCCGTCCAGCGCCCCAGCGCGGCGCTCCTCACGCGTCAAAAGGACTCGCAGCCGGTGTGGTCGATGGTCTCACCTTCGTGGTGGACCAGCACGGTCATGGGGCCGCTCGCCACGCCGATGCTCTGGTGCCAGACGTGGTCTGTGGGGGACGGGCTGGCGCTGCAGACGCCGTCCAGGTTGTGGTCCGCGAAGTAGTCCAGGGTGTAGGCCACGCCGTCCTGGAGCAGGGCCGGGAAAAACAGGGACACGGTGTCGCCGCTCAGGAATTGGTGGTCCGTGGCGACCACCACGCCGTCGTGGTCCCGGACCACGTTCAGGTAGAAGTCCTCCTCGTGGTGGAAGCGCTGCCAGGACGAGCCCTCCGCTGCCAGGTCCCACAGCACGGGCGCAGGGACTGTGTCGACCGGGTGGCCGCCAGTGCCGGTGTCACCACCCGTCGAACCGGCGCAGGCCAGCAGCAGTGAGGGCAGCAGCGGGGCGGGCATGGGTGCATGATGCGCGCCCCCCTGCCCGCGAATCAAGGCCGCCGCCGGGGCGGGGTCCACCGGAGTTGGTCAAGCCCCCAGAGTGTTAGATCCGGCCCATGCTGTGCCTCCCCGTCGCGCTCCTCGGCAGCGCCCTCGCTGCCCCCCTCCCTCCGCTCCCGACCCAACAGGAGACCGCGGCGTGGCCGACGCTGGCGGTGGGCGGAGACACGCTGCTCGCCACGTGGCTCGAGCGCGTGCCCCCGAAGCGCCGCAAGCACGAGCCCACCTGGGCCGTGCGCTTCGCGGCCTTCGACGGCACCTGGTCCGAGCCCGTCACCCTGGCTGCGGGCGCCGACGTGCTGGGCAACTGGGCCGACCGGCCCGCGGCGGTCGCCGGGGGCGACGGAGCCCTCTACGCCTGGTGGCTGCAGAAGCTCGAAGGCGGCCCCTATGCCTACGGGGTCCAGCTCGTCCGGTCGAGAGACAGCGGCGCCACCTGGACCGAGCTGGGCTGGCTGCACGACGACACCTCGCCCGTGGAGCACGGCTTCGTGTCGATGGTCCCCGTGCCCGAAGGGGTCGAGGCCTTCTGGCTCGACGGTCGGGCGATGGTCGACGACGGCCCCACCGCCCTGCGGACCGCTGTGGTCGGCGAGACCGTGCCCCCGTCCCAGGTCGTCGACGACCGGGTCTGCGACTGCTGCGCGACGGGTGCCGCCGTCGGGCCCGAGGGCACGGTAATCGCCTGGCGCGACAGGTCCGACAGCGAGGTTCGCGACATCGGGCTCCAGGTCGCCGGACAGCCCCTCGCCGGCAGCACGGACGGCTGGACGATCCAAGGCTGCCCGGTCAACGGTCCGAGCGTGGCCGGCAGCCCGCGCGGCGCTTCGGTCGGCTGGTACACGGCCAGCGACGAGACCCCGCGGGTCCAGGTGGCCTTTGTCGGGCCCCAGGGGCTCGAGGAGCCCATCCTGGTCGACGGCACTGCGCCGGTCGGGCGGGTGGACGTGGTCCAGCTGGGCGCCGACGAGCTGGCCGTGACCTGGCTCGACGAAGGGGGCGAGATCCTGGCCCGCCGGGTCACCCGGGACCGTCGTCTCGGCCCGGTCCTCCAGGTGGGTCAGACCGATCCTGGGCGAGGCTCCGGCTTCCCCCAGGTCGCCCGCCTTGGCGATGACCTGGTCTGGGCCTGGACCGTGCCAGGGCCGGACAAGACCTACACCCTGGCCACGGAGCGGCGCCCTCTGACCGCGCTCCAGGCTCCCCAAGCCGGCAGCGAGACGGCCCAGGCCCAGTCCCCGGCGGCGCCGCCCCGGGTACCGGCCCTGGTCGCAGAGACCTTGGACGGCGAGCCCTTCGACCTGGCGGACCTGGCCGGTCGGCCCCTGCTGGTGAACGTCTGGGCGTCCTGGTGCGGCCCCTGCGTGACCGAGCTGCCGCACCTGGCCGCCCTGGCCGCCGAGCACCCGGAGCTGGCCATCGTCGGCGTGAGCGTGGACCTGGACGGCCAGGAGGACGCCGTCCGGGCGATGGTGGACCGCTTTGGGCTGACCTATCCGAACGTTTACGGCGGCGGGGATCCCTGGGCCCGGGCCCTGGGGGTGACGAACATCCCGGTGACCTGGCTCTACGGGGCCGACGGCAACCTGCTCTGGCACGCTGTCGAGGCCTTCGAGCCGAGCGCCCCGGCCTTTGTCGAGGCCCTGGAAGAGGCGCTGGTGGTCTCTCCTCGATGACACTCCTCCCGCTGCTCTCCCTGCTCACCGGCACGCCCGCCGCCGCCACGGGCCCAGACGCCCTCGTCCAGGCCGCGCTCGCTGCGCACCCGAGCCTGTCGGCCCTCCAGGCCCGGGTCCACGCCCTCGAGGCGGCGGCCCTGGCCGCCGGCACCTGGAAGGACCCGATGGTCGGACTGGAGGTCTCCAACTTGCCCCTGTGGAGCCTTGGCCTGGGGGACCATGCCATGGCCGGGGTCCAGCTCAAGGTCCAGCAGACCCTGCCCGCCCCCGGCACGAGCGCCGCGGACCGGCAGGCCGCCGACCTGCGGGCGGCCACGGCGACCCACCGTGTCGCCGAGGCCCGCGATGCGCTGGCCGCGGAGATCGCCCTCGCCTGGTGGGAGCTCACCCTGTCCCGGCAGCTGCAGCGGGTCACGAGCGCTCACCTCACCCGCACCGAGGAGCTCCTGGAGGCGGTCACCGCGCGCTACGAGGTCGGCGGCGCCGGCCAGCACGCCGTCGTGCACCTGGAGGTCCTGCGCGATCGGCTCCGGGACGACGTGGTGGACTTCGACGCTCGGCAGGCCGTGCTGACCGCAGCCCTGGTGGCGGCCACCCAGGGGGCTGCGACCTTGCCCGTCGCGACGCCGGCCGAAGTCGACGTCGCCCCCGTCACCGGGACGGCGGTGGCGTGGCTCGACCAAGCCCGCCAGGCCCGCCCGGAGCTCGCACGCCTGGAGGCCGAAGCCCGCGCCGCCCAGGCCGCCGCCGAAGCCGCAGCCCTGGGCGTGCGCCCGGATCCGACGGTCTGGCTGGGCTATCGCCTGCGCACCTTTCCCGACGACCCCCGCGATCTGGTCACGGTGGGCGTCTCCGTGCCGATTCCCAAGGGCAGTCGCACCCGGGCCGATGCCATGGAGGCCATGCACGCGGCCACGGCCACCGCCGCTCGCCAGACGCTGGACGCCCGCCTGCTCACCCTCGAGGCCCAGCTCGCGGCGGCCGAGGCCCGCTGGTCCCGAGCCGCCCAGAAAGCCGGCACCTACGTCGACTCCCTCCTGCCGGCCGCCGCCGCAGCCCTCGAGACCACCCTGGCCGACTACGCCGTCGGCCGCGCCACCTTTGCCAGCCTGTACGAGGCCGAGGTCACGCTGCTCGGCCTGGAGCGGGCCTGGCGCACCGCGGTCATCGACACCTGGCGTGCCGCCACCCAGGTCGAAGCCCTGATCGGCGCCCCCGCCACCGGAGCCACCCCGTGAAGCGCCTGTTGACCCTGCTGGCCCTCGCCCTGCTCGTCGCCGGCTGTGGCGCCGAACCCCCGGCGGATGACCACGCGGACCACGACCCCGTGGCTGCTCAAGCCGAGCTCTACACCTGCGGCATGCACCCCCAGGTGGTCCAAGACCGGCCCTGCAGCTGCCCGATCTGCGGCATGGATCTGACGCCGATGGCCGCCCCGGACGGTGAGGAGCCCGGGACTCCCGGCAGCGCGGTGATGATCGATCCGACCGTGGTCCAGAACATGGGCGTGCGCACCCAGCGGGCCGAGCAGACCACCGTCTTTCGCCACCTGCGCACCATCGGCGAGGTCGAGGTCGGCGAGGACGAGATCTCCGTCGTCAACCTGCGCTACTCCGGCTGGGTCGAGCGCATTCGGGTGGACCGCACCGGCGACCCGGTCCAGCGCGGCCAGACGCTGTTCGAGGTCTACAGCCCGGAGCTCGTCGCCGCCCAGGAGGAGCTGCTGCTCGCCCTCCGGACCCAGGGCGCCGACAGCCGCCTGGCGACATCGGCCCGGCGCAAGCTCGAGCTCTGGGACCTGTCCAAGCGCGACATCGACGGCGTCGTGGCCAGCGGCGACGTCAAGCGCACCTTCTCCGTCCGGGCCCCCCGCAGTGGCTACGTCTTGCACAAGAACGTCGTCGAAGGCGCTCGGGTCGACGCCGGCAAGGACCTGTACCGGATCGGGAACCTGCAGCGCATCTGGGTGACGGCCGAGGTCTACGAGTTCGACGCCCCCTGGGTGTCGCTGGACCAGCCGGCCCAGATGGCGCTCTCCCACCAGCCTGGCGAGGTGCTCGAGGGCAAGGTCAGCTACATCTACCCGACCCTGAACCCGGGCAGCCGCACGCTGAGCGTGCGCCTGGAGTTCGACAACCCGGGCATCGCGCTCAAGCCCGGCATGTTCGCGACGGTCTACATCCAGTACCGGCGAGCCGACGACGTGCTGGCCATCCCCACCGAGGCCATCCTGCACTCGGGCAAGCGCCAGCTCGTCTTCGTGGACCTGGGCGACGGCTCCTTCGAGCCCCGGG
>Ga0209992_10002241_pt1 | contig 18141 bp, 18 predicted proteins | sample 2SBtaG_2_FD_182564 | JGI IMG/M metagenome (GOLD analysis project Ga0209992, IMG submission 182564) | Deep subsurface microbial communities from Kolumbo volcano to uncover new lineages of life (NeLLi) - 2SBTROV12_ACTIVE470 metaG (SPAdes)... | ecosystem: Environmental > Aquatic > Marine >... | reverse complement strand
ATAATCTCTCTCCTTTTAAGTATTCTATCTCGATGTCAAACTTATCTGTGTTAATAACTTTTGGGACATTGATTTTTGCTTCTAGTGCCTTGGATAAGATTTTTGCTTCTGAACGGGTTCTCCGAGTCCTGATTTTTTTGTCTAACTCTTTGTGCCTGTATCCTTTTGAGATTCTTTTTTTGAAAATGGACGATTTTTCTCTAAAGACTTTTGCCTCTGCCCCTTCTGCAATTAATTTTTGTGACATGAGGATGGATGTCGGAAGATATTTAAATAATTAGCGTCTTTGAGGGGTATGGTGAAAAGAGGACTTCGAAGGAGAGATAAGTATCTGATTATTTTTGGGATGTTTTTGGTTTTAGGTTTTGCTGCAGCTTATAACTCTGGAGGGCCTCCTCCGGTTTTTGGACATAGTGCTGGAGAGATTGAAGACATAGAAAGTCTCTCGGTTAATTATCTTATGAATGGAGGAGTTATGATTCCAACTTCGGAGATTATCCTAGAGGAAAATTATGATTCTTCTTCTGGCCCTCAAGGTCCTTTTTACGGGTTAATTGATGTTGGTAGCAATCCCAATATCCCCTCTTGGGCTAAAGAAGTTTTAGTTTATGTTACCGCAGATATTACCGAAGAATCTTTTTCGAATATTGCTTCTTGGAAAATTGAGATGAATAATGAAGGGATTGTTTGGAGAGATTTGATTGTTTTAGATGAAAAATGGGATAATTTACATGGAGATTTTTTGGTTAAACTTCCGTTGAATAGTAGTCAGATGATGGCATTTAGAGCATCTGGTTCTCCTGGAAAGGCTTATGTTAAAGTGGAGGTTCAAGGCTATAGCGCCTAATTTTAAGATGGATGAAAAATTGTTTTATGGGGTCTTGATTGGGACCTTTATCATTTTTGGAATTTTTTTAGTTGGGGCTTATAACCCTGGAGGTCAGGCTGACCCTTCAGTTTTTGGACATAGCGAGGATGAAGTGGAAGGGATTCAAACTTTGGTTAATACTACAATTAAAGTTTCTGGAGTTATGAACAAGGTTCTTAAGCCTGGAGACCCCTCAGAGATTATAACTTTAACTGGCGGAGGGCCCTATTATCCCTCTGATGCTAAAGAAATTTTGGTGAGGGCATTTGTTCAAAATGAATTTGTGGATGGAAGTTCTCTTCCTTTAAATCCTATCTCTCTTAGTATTTCTTCAGACAAACTTTTTTTACAAGTACATAATCATGTTTTAGGTTCGTTTATGAATAACGGAGATTATTCTACCCAAGAGTTTTTTTGGTTTCCTGTTGGCGGTGATAGGAAGGTCACTTTTAGTGCCTCTAATGGGGTTGATCCAGGTGCTCAGGGCTCAAATGGAGATAATGTTAGATTCATTGTACAGATTTATGCCTATCGTTCTTAATTTTACATAAATATATAAGTGAGATTTAATTTAGTGGACTATGAGGGTAGAATATTTAATTTTTGGAATGATTGTTATTTTACTTGGGGGGGCGATGGTTTTTGCTTATAGTACTAATAATCCTCCCGTTTTTGGACATAGTGCTAATGAGATTGAGGTAGTTAATTCTGCCGTAGGTCCTGTTTATACAAGTGTATTAACTCATTATATCTCTAACAGCCAAAATCCGTTTACCAGTGATTCTGGAACGATTACAAATATTTCTTCTTATAGTGGATTTTCAATTCCTGGTGGTGCAAAAGAAGTGCTTTTGAATGTTAGATTTTTCCAATCATCTTCTAGTGTAGCTCCAGTGGAAGTTGGATTTAAATATCCTGGACATAGTTCTTTTAAGAAGAGTTTGGTATCTCCTGATGGGACTATTCAAAGCGAGTCTAAATATTTTTGGATTCCTTTAAATTTTCAAGGAGTTGTAGAATGGGAGATTAATCATCTTTCTGCTAATCCTGATGTTTCAACAACTTTATCTATACAAGGATACCGTTAGAACTTCATTTTCCCTTTAAACTTCTTTGCCATTTTCATCATGGTCTTTTGGTCGATGTTTCCATCTGCCATTCCAGATTGCATATTCATCATCTCTTTTATCATTTTATATTGTTTTAAGAGTTCTCTTATTTCTGTCGTAGTTGTCCCCGAACCCTTTGCAATTCTTTTTATTCTTTCTGTTTGTTTTTCTAAGATTTCTGGATTTTCAATTTCTTCTTCAGTCATTGAAGAGATTGCAGATTTCCAATGTTTCATTTTTGCCTCTTGTTTCTTTAAGGCATCTTTTGGAACCTTGGCAGAGGACATTCCCGGCACCATTCCAAGAAGTTTGTCCATACTCCCCATTTTATTCATTTGTTCAAGTTGAGAGTAGAGGTCAAGAAGTGTGAATTTTCCTTCTTTCATTCTTTCCTCTATTCTTTGTTGTTGGGAATCGTCTGTTGCAGATTTTACATGTTCTAAAAGGGCTTGTAAATCTCCCATCCCTAGAAGTCTTTGGATAAATGATTCTGGGTCGAAAGTTTCTATTTCGTGAATTTGTTCTCCAACCCCGATGAAGAATACAGGGGATTTTGTTTCTGCGCATGCAGTTAGGGCTCCTCCTGCCTTACTTGTCCCATCCATTCTAGTGATTATTACTCCATCAATTGATAATGCTTTTTGAAATTCTTCGCTTTGAGTTTTTGCAGTTTGTCCTGTGTCTGCCGGCATTACTAATAGATTGTAATCGGGTTTTAGGGCTTTATTCAAAGATTTTATCTCTTTTATTAAATCTTTGTTAAGTCCGTCTCGACCAGCAGTGTCAATTAAGAGAAGGTCATATTTATCAAGATCTTTTTTAAAATTTTTAATAATTTTTAGAGGGTCCTTTTCTTTTTTATCTACGAAAGCCGGAATTTTTGCTTTCAATGCCATTTGTTCTAATTGGTCCATTGCAGCAGGCCTTTGAGTGTCTAGTCCGAGGAGGGCCACTTTTCTTCCCCTTTTTGAATAGTAGAATCCTAGTTTGGAAATTGTGGTTGTTTTACCTGCTCCATAAAGTCCAAGGAACATAATCTTTGCTTTTTTTGGAAGTTTTAACTCCTTTCTTTCTCCTAAGAGATTAGCGATTTCGTCGTGGATTAATTTTACTAATTGTTCCTTTTTATCAATTCCCTTTATAGTTTCATCATAGGCCAATTTTTTTATTTTCTGAGAAAGTTCAAAAACTAAATCAATATTTACATCTGCTTCAATTAATGCTTTTTGAATATCTTTTACTATTCCCTCTATTAGTTTCTTATCTAGGAAAATTGCATTTGAGATTTTCTTTACTCCAGATTTTAAGGCTGAGCCTAGTTTGTTTAGTACCATGTTTTTGGTTGTGTTAGTTTACGAATACCCTCTAAATGTCTGCCTCGCAGACAAACCCGCCCTTGTTTTTATGATTTTTCCGCGGGTTAGGTAAACTAACTTCTTGTGTATATTTGGTGTAGAATGAGGGTTATTAAATTTTGGGTTTTAGGGTCAAAGTCCCAATTTACTGATTAATTTTTTCTTGTCGAAGACTTCCAAGTCATCATACTCTTGGCCTGTTCCGAGGAAGAGAATCGGCTTTCCTGTAGCACATGAAACTGAAATTGCTGTTCCTCCCTTTTCATCGACATCGGCCTTTGACAGAATTATTCCAGTGAGACTTATTTTTTCATTGAATGCAGAGGCTTGGTCAATGCAATCATTTCCAGTGATTGATTCTCCAAGGAATATCTTCATATCGGGGTTGGTTACTCTTACTATTTTTTCTATTTCGCTCATGAGAGAATCTTTGTTTTGCATTCTTCCTGCAGTGTCTATTAGGACCACATCTATTTTGTTCTTTTTTGCGTGAGTGATTGCGTCAAAGCCAACTGACGCAGGATCTGAGCCGTAGTCTTTTTTTGTTAAGTGAATTTTTAGTTTGTCCGCGTGTTGCTGTATTTGTTCTATGGATGCTGCCCTGAAAGTATCTGCTGCGGCGAAAGATACTGAGAGTTTGTTTTTTTGAAGGTAGTTTGCAACTTTTGCGATAGTGGTTGTTTTTCCAGAACCATTGATTCCTGCCAGTAGAATTACAAATGGTTTTTTTACTGTTAGTGAATCTTTTATTGTTTTTATAAAATCTGGGCTGTCTATTAAGATAGAGCCTATAGATTCTCTTAGTTCTTTTGAGAGATTGACTTCTTTTAGATTTTTCCCTATAAGTCTTTCTCCTAAGGATTTTTTTATTGATTCGACTGCCCCGTAAGCTACATTGTTTTGTATTAAAATTAATTCAAGTTCTTCGAATAATTCTTCGAATACACTTTCAGTTAACCTTTTTTTGAATTTAACAAAAAATCCAGATTCTTCTTCCGGTAGTGATTTAAGAGTATCCTCAAGTGATTTTTCAAGTTCATCCTTTTTTTGGGATTCTTTTGTTTTTTTGGATGTTTGTTTTATCTCTTTCTTCTCTTCTAGAGATTTCTTTTTTCCTTTCTTCTTCGGTTGTTTCTCTAATTCTGGTTCTTCTTCAGTTTTTTTTACCCAACCTTTTAATTTTTCTTTTAATTTTCCGAACATATTTTTTGAAGGGTTGAGAGTTTTATAAATTGTTTGGGTAGGGAAATTCTTCAGTATAACAATTCTTTTAAATTGGTCGCGGTTTCATTATTTATGATAACTTTTAGTGACATTTATGAGGCGATGAGAAAGGAGAAATATTCGGAGCAGTTGCAGTCTCTCCCAAAAAAATTTTTGCAGGAGTCTTCAATTTATTTTAAGGAAAAAAAGGAATTTTTAGCCAAAGAAGAGGATTCATTCTCAGCCATTGCCATTAAAAACAAGAAGAGACTTGAAAATTCAATCTCTAGTTTTAGAGATTTATTGAGGATTCGGAAGAAAAAAATTTTGAATTTATCCTTTGTTGCAGCGGAAGTAGGCATTGGTAAAAAAGACTTTGAAAATCTCCTTGGTTTTGAGAAGGATTTATTTGAAGAAGTTGTAAAGAGTTTGGAGAAGGCTGAGAAAAATTTGAATGCAGACCTCAGCGGAGCGCAAGATAGTGAAAAGAAGCACAGGCTTGTCCGTTTTTTGGAGGACGTTCCAGAGTTTTTGAATTTTGAAGGTGAGGAAGAGGGCCCCTTTGAGAAAGGCCTTATTGCAAATTTGCCGAAGGAGATTGTAGAGATTCTGGAGAAGGATAAGCGTGTCGAAATCTTAGAAGACGATTAATTTTGATTTCTTTTGACTTATTCTTCGTTAGAAGAACCCTTGCGTACAAATGTACGTGGCGGAACCTTCTGCCTTGACTAAGCCTAAAAGAAATCAAAATTGCCGTTTGGCTTAACTAAGTTTGAGATAAATTGGAATTTGATTGTTTGGAAATACTTAAAAACCATTTTTTCTCTTTTGTTATGTGCCTGCGTAGCTCAGTTGTTAGAGCGGCTGCCTTGTAAGCAGTAGGTCGTCGGTTAGACTCCGGCCGCAGGCTTATCTTAAACCAAAGATTTAAAACGGAGAGAATAAAAGGAATAATATGGCTACAAGCAAGAATAAACCAAAGCGACTTGATAGGAATAAGAGTTGGAGAGTTGCTAGAAGGAAGAAGAAACAAAACGACAGAGTTCACGGAATTTCTAGAAGTAGGGGCAAGAGGCCGAAGAATAAAGGTGCTGTTGTTAAAGTTGTTGAAGAAAAGAAGGTTGTTGAAAAGAAAGAAGTTTTGAAGAAAGAATAATTAAAAAACGTGTTCTTCATCACTTCTTTTGTAGCTATGAAGTTCATTGACTGAAAACCAAAGACTTAATTCTTTATTTGCATCTTCTTTATTTCCAGATGCATGAATTATGTTTTTGATTGCAATTCCTTTTTCATCTGCGTGAGAATAGGAAACATGAGAGAAATCTCCTCTAATTGTTCCAGGTATCGCAGATTTTGATTCTGTTTCTCCTACAATCTTTCGAACATTTTCAATTGCATCTACTCCTTCGATTACTATTGCGACAACTGGGCCAGAGACTATAAAATTTTCAAGTCCTTTGTAGAACTCTTTATCTACATGGTCTGCATAATGTTTTTTTGAGAAGTCTGTATCTATCTTGACCATTTTTAGTCCAGCGATTTTTAATCCTCTTTGTTCAAATCTTTTGATAACCTCTCCTATCAATCCACGAGAGACACCATCAGGCTTTACTAAAACTAATGTTTGCTCAATCATTCTTTTTCTTCCTTCTTTTTTGTTTTTTCAGAATCTTCCCGAGTAACTTCTCCATCTACTTCAGATTTTTCTTCTGGAACTCCTTGGACATCTTCTTGTTCTTCTATCTTTTCTTCAGCCATTTTTATCTTGCTTAAGTCTATTTTTTCAATTTCTTTTGTTTCGAAAATTCTAATATCGCAGAAAGATAATGGATAGACCTTCTTTAATTTTGGAAGCATGGTTTTTTGCAAGGTTCCGTCAAGAAGTTCTTGGCAAACTTCGTTGTAATCTCTTTCTTTTAGATATTCTAGTAGGAATTCTCTTGCTGTGTTTCGAAGATTTCTTCTTACGGCTCGAGATACCCTTTTTCTCGTAATTAGAAGGGGCTTTACTATTGCCCTGAAGTCTTGACATCTAGCGATAAAAGAATCTTCCACATAATCTGTCCTTTTTCTTGCGATTCTTCTTATGTAGGATTTTACTATTTCTATTTTTTTTGGGACTGCGATTAATTTTTCTTCGTGGTTAAATATGTTGAAAGTTACTACAACTCCCTTCCCCCTCATTTTTCTAGTTAAATCTAGTTTGATTGTTTTTCCGTGAAGGTCTGTAAGAGTTCCGAGGACCCTCATTGTTTCTCCAATTATGGGGGTTGTCACATCAATATATCTTTTTCTTTCTGCCATTTTATTCTATTACTAATTTCGAAGTTCTTTTCCCCTTCTTTTGGTCTTTGCCTTTTTTACAAACTAAACAGGTGTAGACAATTGCCGTTTTTTTAGTTGTTTTACGATTACTTTTTTTGATGTTCTTCATACGGGAGAATCTACCTTGGTTTCCGATTCCTCTCCAAAGCCCTCTAAGTCTGATCCTTGCTTTTGCTCCCCTATTGAGTGTCCCTGCTTTTCCTTTGCTTTGCTCTTTGACTTTTTGTTCAGTTTTCTTTCTACAATAAGGGCAATACCTATTCATTGTTTTTGGCTTTTTCATATCAATGTTCTGAGAGATTGGTTTTTAAAGTTTGTGTTTGAATAGTCCCGCAGTTATAATTAAAAACCAAGTTTTTTACCCTGTAGGTAACTCTGGTGAGTTAAAGTTTGTGTTTGAATAGTCCCGCAGTTAGTTTTATAAATTTTGTTGAGTTAAGATTATATGGATAGGGTTAAATTTGTGAGTGGCGGTCAGAGGAAGTTTTTAGATTTAGTAATTGAGAGAATGAATTCTCCGTCACTTAGAGGGCTTTTGCAATTTGGGTTTGACGTGAATTATTCTACTTTGAAAAATTATTATGTTGAGGCCAGGTTCTTGCCGAAGAATTTGTTTGAGGATTTTTGTGAAGTTGCGGAGATTCCAAAGGGGGAGTTGGATTCTGAAGTTATTAGAGGCAATTGGGGACAAAAATTGGGTGGGTCGATTGGGAAGCGAAGGAAGATTTAAAAATTTAAATAAGTAGTGTTTTTTAAGGCCCCGTAGTCTAAAGCAACTTCACAGCAGTTTCATGAAGACGACCGGGCTTAAGGCCCCGTAGTCTAATGGTAGAACGTGTCGTTGACTTCGACGAAGCCCAAGTTCGATTCTTGGCGGGGCCATGTTTTTTGAACTTAGTTCGATTTGCCCTTTAGGGTACTCGCGAAGCGCGCATGTGGGGCCATTTTTTATTTTTTTGGTTCTTTGAAGATTTACTTACTAAGTTACTAAGTAAGTTAGTTACTTAGAAATGTTTATAAATAATTGTTTGTTGTTAGTGGAAGATGAAGAAATATTTACTGCTTATAGAGGATGAAGAGCTTTGGAAGAGGTTTAAGAAGAGTATACAAAAGGATATTAATAGTGAAATTATGGATTTGATTAAGGAGAAAGTAAAAAAGATGGGGAAGCAGAATGGATAAGAAAGGGCAAGTAACGATTTTCATAATAATTGCAATTTTAGTCGTTGGAGGGATAGTTGCCTATTTTTCTCTTAGTGAGGGATTTGGAACGAGTATCCCTGTAGAGTTCGAAGAAGTTTATGATTATTATTTGTCTTGTTTAGAAGAGACTTCTCTTGAAGGGGTTGGGCTTTTGGGAGAACAAGGAGGGTATATTAATACTCCAACTTTTGAGCCGGGTTCTTCATACATGCCCTTTTCTAGTCAATTAGATTTTTTTGGCTCTGGGATTCCTTATTGGATGTATGTGTCCGGGAACAACCTTTTGAAAGAGCAAGTTCCAACAAAAAACGGGATGGAGGAGGAATTGGAAAAGTATGTTGAAGACAGGAGTACTGACTGCGATTTTACAGACTTTGAGCTTGCAGGATTTAATATTTATTTAGAGTCTGAAGGGGGGAAGGTGGATGCAGACATAGATACTTATGAGGTTTCCTTGGAAGTAGATAGTAAGATTACCTTATATAAGGGAGACTCTTCTGTAGTGATCAATAGCCATTCCATTTCTTTAGATAGCAAACTTGGAAGGTTCTTTGACTTGGCTCTTGACGTCTACAATCTTGAGAAATCTGAGGTATTCTTAGAAAATTATGCTCTCGATGTTATGAGGCTCTATGCTCCCGTTACTGGAACTGAAATTTCATGCACTCCTAAAATTTTTGTTGAAGAAAATATAAAGGAAGATATTATTGGCGGCCTTGAAACAAATATCCCCACAATAAAACTTTCAGGAGACTATTATGATTTATCTTCTAAAGAAAGAGATTACTTTGTGGTAGATTCTGATTTTGATGTAGATGAGAATTTGAATATCCTTTATTCTAGTGATTGGCCCACAAGAATTGAGATTTATGGAGACTTAGTGGCAGACCCAGTAGGATTGCAAGAAGGTTCAGGGGTTTTAGGATTTTGTTATGTTCCTTACCATTTGGTTTATGATATTAATTTTCCTGTTTTGATGCAGTTCTATGATGGTAATGAAATTTTTCAGTTTCCAATGTCTGTTGTGATTTCAAGGAGTCAGGCAAGACAAGCATTTCCAACGCAATTTGGTTCGTCCATCGAATCTCAGGTTTGTGAATATAAGGAAAATCTTGTTTCTGTTTCTACTTATGATTGGAATTTAAATCCTGTTGAATCAAGAATCCAGTTTAAATGTTTAGATTCTGTTTGTGAAATTGGAGAGACTAATGAAGTTGGAGGTGAGGCTGTTCTTGAAGGCGAGTTCCCCGGATGCGTTAATGGATTTATTGTTGCTAATGCCGAAGGTTATGCCGAATCTAAGTTGCAAATTTCTACTAATATTGACCGTGTTGCGAACATAGTTTTGAATAAAAAATATGAACTTGGACTTGATTTAGGAAATGTTGAACAGGCGTTAGTGAGATTTGTTTCAAAAGATTATTCTGCCACTGCAATGTATCCAGAAGTAGATAGCATTGAATTAATTGAAGGAGATTATAATGTTTCTGTCCAAGTTTATGATGATTCCTCTTTGAAGTTTCCTGAAGTGAGTGACAGAAAGTGTGTGGATGTTCCTGAGAGTGGGATTTCAGGATTTTTTGGAAAAGAGACAGAGAAATGTTTTGATATTAGCTTTCCTGAGACTGAAGTGACTTTTGCAGTTGTTGGAGGGGGGAAGACTAGCGAGTATATTACGGAAGGACAATTGATAGACTCTACAGAAATAAATATTAATGTTCCACTATTTAATATGCCAGGTAATTTAGATGAGTTACAACAAAATTATTTATTATCGGAGGATGAAGTAATTTACATAAGTTATGAATAATGGAGAATAGAAAAATGATTTGGGTTTTAGGTTTGGTCTTAGTTGGGGCGCTGTCTTTTGTGGCTGCTTCTAGTCATTCCACTTTTGGCAATTCAGGGAGTTATGGGGGAAGTTCTAATGATGGGTTTGATGCAAACTTTCAATATTATCAGCCAAATTTTAATCAGATTTATGGTTCCCAAGTTGGAAATTACTGGCCAATTTTTGAGCAGATGAAAAATAATCAATGTAATGCGACGAGTGACTTTGTTGTGATGATTCCTCCTGGAGGATGTAGTCCAAGTGTTGTTAGAAGCGATTTATTAGAAGAGCAGAATGTTCCAGTGTTTTGTCAATTGCAATCAATTCAGGTGAATCCTCTGATTAAAGTCTCTTCTATAAAGTCAATTTCATTTAAAGGAGATTATCCCGAGGGAGTATCTGGAATTAGTTTTCATCCGGCTAGGGCGGCGACTAGGTCCTATAGAACACTTCTTGGGAGTCCGATTATTAATAACATTGGGTATGTAGTGATTATTTTGAAGAGGAATCAAATTGAAGAAAATATGGAGGACTGGATTTCTGGGAATTTGACTGCTACAATTCGTTATGATGCAGAAGAAGCTTATGGTGTTGGGAGGTCGTCTTATTATCTTCCGGTTATGGGTGATGATGAATGGGAGGCTGAGTATACTCGGACTGCATTTTGGAAAGGGAGAGGATATCTTCGGCTTAGAGAAGTTAACAAAGACTCGGGGATAATTGAAGTTTATAATGATAAGGACTCTCTTTCTCGAACTCTTCAGTTAAAAGAAGGGGAGACTAGCGGGTTAGAATACTTCCCAGGATATTATTGTAGGGCTGGAATGAGAGTTAAATTGAATAAAGTAGTTGCTCCAGAGGACATGGTTCTTTTGAATATTGATGGAGAAGAGACTTGGGCAAGGTCAGGCTCAAGGATTTTGAATAACCAATGTACTGTGAGAGTTGTAGATATTGATGAGGAGGATGCAGGGTCTATTAAGATTAGTTGTCCTGGAAAATCTGTTGTGATGAGCCTTTCAAAGAAGGAGGATACGGGGGGGCCTAGTTTGGTGGATGCAGACATTGGAGATGCCGAAACTCCATTTAAGAAGGGGACAGGGGTTGTTGATGAATTGGTAGATACTTACCCGACAGTCTCTAAAGGTGAATTGTCCGAATCTTATTCTGAAGAAGCCCTTATTGAGCAAATTGAACTTGCAAGAGATGCTGGGAAAGTTGAGACTCAACAGAGATTACTTGATTTATTTTTGACAACCTATCCATCTTCTAAATCTTTTGATGTGATGAAAAGGCAGGCAGGCAAATTTACAGAATATGATTTTTCAAAAGCTTATGGGAATATTTTTGTTGGGAATAAATATCATAGTATTAGTATTAATGAGTTTAAGGGGTTGAAGAATGAATCTAAAAAGGTGAGTTTTAAGATTGGGTCTCAGTTGTTTGATGGGAAAGAAGAAGGATTTACTGAGGACATTGGAGATGGGAATATAATTATTAAAAAGATTCTTCCAGGAGAGGCCAAGGTTTCTTTTACTTCAAAATCCGGAGGAGATTATAGGTCTGACTCTGATACTATCGGAGAGGGCGAGTATGGGTCTCTTGGGGGACGGAGCATTTATATTCAAAAAATTGATATGGAAGTTTTTGCTCATGTATCCTTAATTCCTGAAGTTCAACGGACCAAGACTGAGGCAGATTTCACTTTTAATGTTGGCATTGAGAAACGAGGAATTGAATTGTCTCCTGAGAAAACCCGGGAGATGTTGGAGAATGTTAACGATAGTATTGAGCAGTGGAGTGATATTAACGATAGGCTTGGGGCGACTGTTAAGGCTTGGAAGGGTGCGTGTCTTGCGACTTCGACTATTTTGATGTTGAAAAATGTTGCTAGCGGATTTAGTGGAGTCGGTCTTGCTAGACAAAAAATAATGGTGAAATATAAAGCGGATTGTGCTTCTTTGGTTGCTGATGGGACTTATGATACTCAATCTAAATGTTATACTGCCCTTGCAAGTGAGATTGATAAAGATGTAGAGGCTATGGCTGATTCACTTGACGCTGTTAATGACATTATGGAAGGACCGGTTGAAAATAATAAAGTTTCTGGAGGGATTCTTGGAGAAGATAGGGTTGTAAATCAGACGGCTCTTGTTGATGATTTGAGAGTGAAGCTTGGAGATTTTTCCTTGACTGTTGAAGGTGAGGTATTAACCGAAGATGATCTGACTACAAGTTCTCAGATTCGGGCAGCTCTTTTGGCTAAGGAGCTGGAAGGCAAAGGAGGTGTTGCTGAAGAGATTGCGAAGGCTGATTTGAATAAGACGCTAAGGAATGTTGCTTTGGTTAATAAGGCTGAAGATAGTCGGAAAAAGGTTCTTGCGGAAATTGAAAGCACTTTTGGAGGGGGTGGAAAAACTCCAGATGTAAAATCATTTGTTTCTAAGGATGTTCAAGTGATTCAATGGGGAGGACAATATGCGAAGGATTTTCCGAATCTTGTGTCTGGAGTTGAGGAGGATTCAAAAATTCAATTCTTTGACTATAATTCTAAAGAGTATCTTTTGGTTTTAGATAATAGTGCCCTTAATGGGAATTTGGGAATTAAAGAATCTTATAGGCTGGAGAGTAGTGGTTGGGTTAAAGAGGCTACTTCTGGAGAGTTGGACAAGATTATTTTTTCTGAGGCTGGAAGTTCTGGTTCTTGTTCGAACACTTGGCCTGGAACACCCGAAGTTCATTATTATGAGTCTGGAGTGAGTAAGGGGCTTCCTGCAATTGTTCCGTTTGATGTGAAAGAAGGATGGTATGCTATGGTTCCAAATAGTGCTGGAACTTTCCTTGAAAATTCTCCAAAAGGATTTGATAGTTCTGGAGCTGTTAATTATTTCCATATTTGTAATATCGGAGAAGATGGAGTAATGAATTGGGGGGCTAGTGGAGGAGATGTTTGTCAGTCTTTTGACCCTAATTCTGTTGGCTCTATTGAGAACTTTGCTCCTTGTCAAGGTAAGAGTAAGGCAGAAGTCTTGAAACTTTATGGAAGGGCTACAGAGGCTATTCGCCAGGCATCTCGTCAGTATGGCGATAAAAATATTAATATTTTTAATCAGGCCATGAAACTTGGAAAACCTGCGAGTGATCTTGGAGGAGTTGAGTGTCAAGACTTTATGAGTCCGAGCGACTGTAAGATTTTGTTTAATGCTTGTGACCCTGTTGTTTGTTCGAATTCTCGGTGTGATTTTGGAGGGAAGTATCCTGTTAGTGATGTTATTCAGACGGGAATTGTTGGAGGATTGATGATGTGTTCTCAAAATTTCCCAGAAGTTAAAGTTCCTATTTGTTTGAGTGGGGTTCATGCAGGGATAGATACTTTTGTCTCAATACTTGAAACTGAGCAGTCTTGTTTGCAAGAGAGTCTTGATTCTGGAAAGCTTGTTGGAATTTGTGATGAGATAACTGCTATTAATGAGTGTAAGTTTTTCTGGGAACAATTGTCTCCTGTTATGAGGCTTGCGGGCCCGAGACTTGTAGAAAAGATTACAGATTCTTCTAGGACTAAGGGTGGTGGAGAATATTTACTGGTTCAAAGTGCTTTTGATAACCTAGAAAAAAGTGTTGGATATTTTAAAAATACTTACGCTCCGAATATGTTCAGGGCCTTTCAGTTGAGGAATATTGAAGAAGTTGGGAGTGAATTTTGTAATGCGTTTATAGGGACGAGTGTTCCTTCTACTGCGGACGCATTGGATAGTTTTTTGGAGCCTGAGAGTCCATCACAATTTTTTGCTTACTTTTCTGAAGAGACTTTCACTGACGTAACTGTTCCAGCGACTTCCCAATATAATATTTATTATCATATTTATGCAGGGAATGACAAAGGTAGACAGTTTAGAGTTTATTTGAAGAACCCTCCAGCTTCAGGATATTATGCGAATAGTCCTATTATTAATATTAGGACTGGTTATATTCCTCGTGGGACTTCTGCTGATGAGTCTATAGATATTACGGCTCCAGAAGGTTATAAAGAACTTTGTGTTGTTATTGATAATCAAGAAGAGTGTGGATTCAGACAAGTGAGTACTGATTTTGGTATTAAAAGGATTCAAGATAAATATGTTGAAGATCAAGTATTGAGGACAGACATTGATTCAGAAAATGAATGTATCTCTGGAAGTCCTTCACTTGTCCCTTCGTTTTCTTTGAACTTGGGAGCCATCGCGAATGATGCGGTTGACCCAAATATTGCGAAGAGGGGGATTGTGAGAGTTTGCGCTTCAAATAATCCAGATATTGGAAGTCAAAGATGGAAGAATGTTGGAAATTGTGGGGATGAAAGTCTTGGTTGTTGGATGGATACTGAGAGTGTTAAGGATAGTTTGAAATTAGTCGGAGAAGTGAATAATGCGACATTGAGTGAGGTTTTGGATAATAGATATAGGATTGACGATGAAATTAAAACTCAAAACCAGGTTCAGGCAATATTGAGTATTGCTGAGAAGGCTATAAAGGCTATGGAGATTTCTGGATTTGAAAATGAAGGAGTTGGAGAGGTTTTAGTCTCCTTGGATGAGATTATTGGAAAAGATGTTGAGGTAGGTCTTGGAACTGATAGAGATAAGGCTCGGGCGTTTTCCTTGAAGGCTAGTGTTTATAGGGGCCTTGTAAGAGAAGTAATAGAACTTTTAGCTCCTAGAAGTGAAGGTAGTGGAGATGATTTGGAAGATGTGGAAAGTGATGTGGAGGAAGAGGTTTATTGGAAAGTTGTTGATAAGACTTTAAATGGCGATGAAGTAACTCTTACTATTGTGAATCCCGAGGGTCTAAGAATGTTTCTTAAAGGTTCTTTTGAAGGGGAAGTGATTGGAGAGGTTATCCCTATTAGTGGAAGAGCTTCTTTTGGAGAGGTAGATATCGGCGATCTTTTTATTGGGAATGGAGTTAGTGACGAGGATGACGATGCTAAAGAAATTTTTATTGGAAATCTTAATGAAGGAGATATATTAGAGAAAGGTGAACAAAGATATAAGATTCTCTTAGTTGCAGGAAATGAAGATTCAATTATTATTTCTTTAGAAAGAATTGGAGATTTAGATTTGCCGGGTTCTCCGAGTCCTATAAGGGGTTCTCCAAGCGATTCATTGGAAGTCCATGGCTTTAGGTTGATAGGGGAATAAATTTGTAACTGGGTCTCCAACAACTTTTTATACTCAAATTTAGTTTTTCTTATAAGCTCTGGGGAGATGCCGGAGCGGTCAAACGGGCTGGGTTTAGGACCCAGTAGCTTATGCTTACGGGGGTTCGAATCCTCCTCTCCCCATGATAGTTTTTAGAAAAATATTGTAACTTAATTTGTTTTCTTTTTCTTTTTTTCGTTCTCACTGATTTTCATTTTGTCTTCAATGTCTAGTCTTTCTAGAAGTTCTTTGTATCTGTTTCTGATGGTGACTTCAGTGATTCCTGCAACATCTGCGACTTCTCTTTGAGTCTTTTTTTCATCATTGATTAATGCTGCAACATAGAGTGCGGCGGCGGCAATTCCCGCAGGACCTCGGCCACTAGTCAGTTCAGAGATTTCAGCTTTTCTTAAAATCTTTAGAGCTTCATTTTGGGCTTGCGGAGATAAATGAAGGGTTGAGGAGAATCTTGAAATGTAATCTTTTGGAGAGCTTGGAGTGACTTTTAGTCCAATCTTTCTGATGATGAATCTATAGGTTCTTCCTATTTCTTTTCTTTCGACTTCAGAGGCGTTTGAAATTTCGTCTAAGGTTCTTGGGATGTTGTAGGAACGGCAAGCGGCATAGATACAAGATGCGATTACAGATTCCATTGACCTTCCTCTGACCAATCCTCTTTGAAGAACGAAGTTATAAATTCTTGCCGACTCGTCTCGGACTACTGATGGCAAATCCAGGAATGAGGCCACCCTTCTAAGTTCGGACATTGCTAATCTCAGGTTTCTTTCAATTGAAGTGGAAACTCTTTCTTGCCATTTTTTTAGTCTTAAGTATTTTCTTGTTTGTTGTGTCGAATCTAATTTGTAGATGTCTGAAATTTCTCCAACGTTTGTTGTTAGACCTTTATCGAATTTTTGTAAAGAGATTGGTGCTCCTCCTCTCGACTTCTTTTCGGATTTGTCGAAGGAGCGAAGTTCGTGGGAAGTGTCTACCATCTTTTCTTCTACAAGTAATCCGCAAGCACCGCAGATTAATTCTCCTCTGGTCTCGTCGTAGATTAATTTAGAACTGTTACACTCTGGACATTTTTTAGCATGACTCATAGTAAGGTTTATAAAAGGATTGGGTTTTTAAAGGTTTGGGTTGAGGGTATTTAGATAAATTAGTTTCTAGAGAATTAATCAATTAAAACAGCTTGGACGTTTCCTTCTTGTGATGGTCTGTTTGTTATCTTTGCTTTTCCGAGATCGGTCTCGATTATTGCACCTTTAACTAAAATATTTTGTCTTGCAAGGAAAGTGTTTGCCGGTGTTTCAAGGACATTTTTTATAGAGGTCTTTTTCCCCTTGCCTTTTGCAATTACATTTGCGATATTTTGCATGAAAGAAACTAGTTTTCCAGAGCCACCTCTTGTCCTAAGAACTTTTGTTTTTGAATCTCCCAACTTTACAGTTCTTTCTTGGCCTTGTCTTCCTGTTGACCTTCTCTTTCTAGGTTTGATGTACCTTCCACCACTTGCCTTTCTTCCTTGTTTCATGTTTTAGGGACAAGATTTTGGTTTAAATACCTTTCTGAAAGGTTACATTGAATTCTCATAGAAGTTTTTTCTTAAGAATTCTCGGTTAACTTTTTCTTTTTGGATTAACTCTCGAAGCGGATTGAATCTTTGGAAAAATCCTTCTTTTTCTGGAGAACCACAGATAGCAGACGCGAAGCGCTTTATTTCTTTTGAGACTAAATTTGTTTTATCTAAGACTGTTATTGGTGTTTTTTCGTTTAGTGCTTGTGCCATTTTTTTGTGGTCTTTTATCCTTGCAAGAACTGGAATGTTTGAACGATTTTCTATCTCCCTCAAATTATATTCGTGTCTTGGGTGCCTTATTTTGTTTACAATGATTCCTTCTATTGGCGTTTTTTGCTGTTTTGCAATTTTCGCTGCTTTTAAGGAGGTTGTGAGTGTTACATTGTCTGGAGAAGTTACAATAAAAACTTTGTCTGCGGCTGCTATTACTGGTTTTAATTCTTCAAAGTGAGGGGAAGAATCAAGAATTATGAAATCGTATCTGTTTCGAAATTTTGAGATAATTTTTTCTAACCTGAAGACATCCACTTCATCATGATAATCTAATGCTGCAGGGACCACATCTACCCCATGGGATTCGTAAATTGCGTTGTGGAGTCCGACGCCGAATAGTGCATCGTGAAGATTTGGACCTTCAGTTAGGTCGAGATATAGCCCTAAGTTTGGAGCACTGAAATTTGCATCAATTAATAGCACTCTTTTTCCAAAATCGTTGACCAGAGAACTTGCAGTTTCTAGGGCTAGGGTGGTCTTGCCGACACCTCCTTTGATTGACACAAATGCTAATACGTTTGTCATTCTATCCCCCTTTATCCGATGAAGGGTGATAGGGTATTTAAGATTAATGCTCATGTTTAAATATATCGGAGTCATGAATATATTATGTTAGTTGAAATTATCGGAATTCTCGCGGTGATCACAGGGACCTTTAGATTAATCCCTCAAATTGTCCAAGGATATAAATCTAAAAAGGTTAGAGATGTTTCTCTTGCTTGGGAAAGTCTGGGAGTATTTTCTTCTTTTCTCTGGGGAGTTTATGCATATCTTAATTCTGATTGGATTTTATTTGCCGGTGCAGGTTTGTTGTTAATTTCTTATATTATTTTAATTTTTCAAAAAGAGAAGTATAGGCGAAATTAGAGATAGAAATATAAATCTTTTAGTTTTTAATTTGTTATGAGTTTTAAAGATAGGTTAGGGCTTGGATTTAGTGCAGGGTTATTTGGATTGATAGGGTGTGTAGGGGTTTCTGATTGGGATAAAGGGGTTATTGGAGCAGAGATTGGGGATGAAAGAGTTTATCCACCTACACTATCCTCTTTTAAAGGAAGCTTTTGGGTGGAACAAATTCCTTTAGTTGAGTATTCTGGAGAAGATTTTTTTGGTATAAAAGATTTTGTAGAGGATAATCTAGAAGGGATAATGTATAAACAAGAGGTAGAAATGGGGATTAGACATTTTGGTGTTCCTGAGATTTTTTATGGAATG
>Ga0209992_10002240_pt1 | contig 18146 bp, 19 predicted proteins | sample 2SBtaG_2_FD_182564 | JGI IMG/M metagenome (GOLD analysis project Ga0209992, IMG submission 182564) | Deep subsurface microbial communities from Kolumbo volcano to uncover new lineages of life (NeLLi) - 2SBTROV12_ACTIVE470 metaG (SPAdes)... | ecosystem: Environmental > Aquatic > Marine >... | reverse complement strand
CGGACAGCACAACGCCGTTATCCGGTCCATCGCTTTCACGCCAAACCGCATCCCAATTTCCAAGGTCAGACCAGCCGCTTTGGTAGGGCACCACCGACAGGTTGTCCGCACGCTCCATTACCGCGTAGTCAATTGATATATCGCTTATTTCCGCCCAACTTTCTGCATCCAACCGCAAAAAATCAAGATCGGGCAATGCGTTTTGCACCGCATTGTTGCAGGGCGCGATCATGTCTTTGGCGTGATCTTCAAACGCCGCCAGAATTGTTTTCACCGAAAACAGAAAAATGCCGGAGTTCCACAGATATTTCGGCGATGCGATCAGGTCTTCCGCGCGGTCCGCGTCCGGTTTTTCGACAAAGCTTTTCAGTTTGGTCAGCTTGGATTGTGAACCGACAGGATCGTGGGCCAGCTCTAAATAGCCGTACCCGGTTTCCGCCCGGGTTGGTTTTATGCCAAAGGTGACCAAATCACCCGATCGCGCACCGGCTTCTCCGGTCTGTACAGCGGCGTTGAAAGCCGCTGTATCGGGCACCACGTGGTCTGACGGAGCGACAAGCATCATCGCGTTGGGGTCCCGTTTTTGCAGGTAAAGTGCTGCGGCCAGCACTGCCGGGGCTGTGTTCCTGCTGCTGGGTTCTATCAAGATTGCGTCGTGTTGAACGCCGATTTCGGCAAGCTGTTCGGTGATGATAAATCGGAAATCAGCATTGGTAAGAATTATCGGGTTTGCGTAATCGTCACCACTCAACCGTCGCAAAGACCCCTGAAACAGGCTTTCATGGCTTAAAAGCTTCGAAAACTGCTTTGGATAACTTTTGCGCGACAGCGGCCAAAGCCGCGTTCCCGACCCACCGCACAGTATAACCGGATAAATCATTTTTATTCCAATCAATTGCCATTGTGGCCTTGGTTTCAAATGCCAGTTTAAGGTCTTGAATGCAAACACAAGACCGGGCACCGCAGACAAAACCCGCGTGCCAGTACCACACTGTTTCAGTCTATTGCGTCAGCGGGCTTTTCAAACTGTCACAGATTTGCCTATAAGGCCCTGAAAGTGCAACAAAAGGTTCAATTCGATGCGCAAGGCCAAGATTGTCCGCAAAACCAACGAGACTGATATCTCTGTTGAAATCAATCTGGATGGCAGCGGCAAATATGACAACAAAACCGGCGTTGGTTTTTTTGATCATATGCTTGATCAGTTGGCACGCCACGCGATGATTGACATGCGCGTGCGGGCCACGGGTGACCTGCATATCGACGACCACCACACAGTTGAAGACGTGGGCATAGCTTTGGGGCAGGCCTTGGCCAAGGCGCTGGGGGACAAACGCGGGATCAGGCGCTACGGTTCCTGCCTGTTGCCGATGGACGAAGCGCTGGTGCGCGTCGCACTTGATCTGTCAGGTCGGCCATTTTTGGTTTGGAATGTTGACTTGCCCACGTCCAGAATTGGCACGTTTGACACAGAATTGGTGCGTGAGTTTTTTACCGCATTTGCCATGCAAGGCGGCATTACGCTGAACGTGGCCAAGCTTGACGGGCTGAACAGCCACCATATTGTCGAGTCCGCGTTCAAAGCCGTGGCGCAGGCCCTGCGGGTGGCGGTTGAAACCGATCCGCGCAAGGCCGACGCCATTCCGTCCACCAAAGGCACTTTGTGACAACCGTCATTGTTGATTATAATTCCGGCAACCTGCGTTCGGCTGAAAAAAGTTTTCAACGCATGGCACAGGAAGTGGGCGCGGGCGATATTTGCGTATCCTCTGATCCGGAAACCGTCGCCGGTGCAAACCGTATTGTTCTGCCCGGCGTTGGTGCATTCGCTGATTGCCGCGCCGGATTGGGTGGATATCACGGCCTGTTTGAGGCCATCGAAGACGCGGTGCTTGACCGTGGGGTGCCATTTCTTGGCATATGCGTCGGTATGCAGATGATGGCCACCTGGGGGCGTGAACACGGGCAAGATACGCGGGGATTTGACTGGATCAGCGGCGAGGTGGTGGCGCTTGCCCCAACCGACAGGTCGTTAAAAGTGCCGCATATGGGCTGGAACGAACTGGTGATCGACACCGCGCACCCGGTTATGGACGGGATTGATAGCGGTGCCCACGCCTATTTTGTGCATTCTTACCATCTGGCGGCAGACCATCCGGAATTGCGACTGGCCCATTGCGAATATGGCGGCGACGTTACCGCCGTTGTTGGCCGTGACAATATGATCGGCACCCAGTTTCACCCGGAAAAAAGCCAATCAACCGGCTTGCGGCTGATCGGCAATTTTTTGCAGTGGACACCCTAGCGGCTTTATTCCACCCGCGTCCAGGTTTGTTTGGAACACAACAACCCACCGGCAACACAGCCGCGCAGATCAAGTTTGTCGCCGCGCAACGTGATTTTGCCAATGTAGATTTTGTCATTGGACGGGCGCCAGACGTTGCCTTCGTATTTGGTGCCGCCAACTGATTCCATATCGATCACCAGCGTTTTTCCAATGTTTTCTGACTGGTACTCGCCATCATCGTTAAAAGTGCGTGAAATGATGCCGCAAATCTTGCTTCCGCAAGGTCCCATCGTGATATAGGCATAGCTGCCGTCATCGACTTCTGTTTGCCAGATGCCGTCCACGGGATCGGCAAGCGCCGGCCCTGCCAGCATAAGTGCCGTTGCCAAAAGTATTTTTTTCATAGTTTCCTCCCATTTCTGCCGCAGTTTCCCCAAATTACACCCGATACGCAAGTCTTTCGTTGGGTCATCTCTGTTACTTGGCAAACGGTGCCGCCTGTGATTAACAGCAACCGCTGATTTGAACCCAGGGCCACGCGCATGATATTGTATCCGGCAATCGACCTGAAAGACGGCGCCTGCGTGCGTCTTTATAAAGGCGACATGGACCGGGCGACGGTCTTTAATAATGATCCCGCCGCACAGGCATTGGCGTTTGAAAACGCCGGTTGTGAATGGCTGCATCTGGTTGATCTGAACGGCGCTTTTGCCGGGGCGCCGGTCAATGCAACACCGGTAGAGGCGATATTGGCCGCCTGTTCGGTGCCCGCACAGCTGGGCGGTGGCATCCGGGACATGGCCACGATCGAGCGTTGGCTGGAAAAGGGGCTGGCGCGGGTGATCCTTGGCACCGTAGCGGTTGAAAATCCTGATCTGGTGCGTGCGGCCGCGCGGGCGTTTGAGGGCCGCGTTGCGGTTGGTTTGGACGCGCGGAACGGCAAAGTGGCCACACGCGGCTGGGCCGAGGAAACCGACATCGACGTCACCGATCTGGCGCGGCGCTTTGAAGACGCGGGTGTGGCGGCGATTATCTATACTGACATCAACCGTGATGGTGCCATGCAGGGGCCGAACGTGGCGGCGACGGCAGCGCTGGCGAATGCGGTTGATATTGCGGTGATTGCCAGTGGCGGGGTGTCATCGATGGCGGATTTGCAGGCGTTGAAAGAATGCGGTGCGCCGCTGAACGGGGCGATTTCGGGACGCGCACTTTATGACGAGACGATAGACGTTGCCTCTGCAATCACCTACCTAAAAGCCTGACATGTTAAAAACCCGCATCATCCCCTGTCTGGACGTCAAAGACGGTCGCGTGGTCAAGGGCGTCAACTTTGTTGACCTGATCGACGCCGGTGACCCGGTTGAAAGTGCCCGCGCCTATGACGCTTCCGGTGCAGATGAGCTGTGCTTTCTGGACATAGCGGCCACGGTTGAAAACCGCGACACCATGTTTGATGTGGCCCGGCGCACCGCGGAACAATGCTTCATGCCGCTGACCATCGGCGGCGGCGTGCGCGGCCCCGAAGACGTGCGCAAACTGCTGTTGGCGGGCGCGGACAAGGTTTCGTTCAACTCGGCAGCCGTTGCGGACCCGGATGTGGTTGCGGCCAGCGCCAACAAGTTTGGCAACCAGTGCATCGTTGTGGCAATAGACGCCAAGAGTGTATCGCCGGGAAAATGGCAGATTTTCACCCACGGCGGGCGGCAAGCTACCGGCATTGACGCTGTGGAATTTGCCCGCGAAATGCAGGCAAAGGGCGCCGGGGAAATATTGCTGACCTCAATGGACCGTGACGGCACGCGGGATGGATACAACCTGCCTCTGACCCGCGCCATTGCCGATGCGGTTTCCATTCCGGTGATTGCCTCGGGCGGGGTGGGCACGCTGGATCATCTGGTGGAGGGCGTTACAGAAGGTCACGCCTCTGCCGTTCTGGCCGCCAGCATATTTCACTTTGGCGACCATACAATTCATCAGGCCAAGGCCCATATGGCCGCTGCCGGTATCCCTGTAAGGATGTGACATGAGCGATATTCTAACCCGTCTGGCCGCCACAATTGCCGCCCGCGCAGACGAGGACCCGCAGACGTCCTATTCCGCCAGCCTGCTGGCCAAAGGCCCCGCCAAATGCGCCGAAAAATTTGGTGAAGAGGCGGTGGAGGCGGTAATTGCAGCGGTCAGTGGAGACAAATCCCAGCTAAGCGCGGAGGCCGCGGATGTGCTGTATCACCTGCTGGTGATGTTGACCGCCGGCGGGGTGACGCTGGACGAGGTGCGGGCAGAGCTTGAACGGCGGGAAGGGGTTTCGGGGCACGCGGAAAAGGCGGGGCGTTAAATCCGCCGGAATTAGAATCGCCGCGAACAAAACCAAAGCCTTTACCTGACAACTTCTGACAATCGAGGGACTGGGCCAGAATATACCAAACCCGGCCAATCACTCTGACCACCGCGTTCCCTATCGTAAAATAGGCGCTTCGTCGCTGTTTCAGTATCGCAACACCCAAAATCTTTGGGTTGGACAGATTTGCGGCTATGACCGTAGTCGCCAGTGCCTTGGTACAATCCCAATGCCCCGCCACGAAAAGTGTGTAAATTGCCAAGCGATGTCCCCCTGGGATACGAACCAAATCAGCAGATCATATGACCGCACCGTTCAAACTGGCGTAATTCGAAGCCAACATAGCGCCCACATATCGCAACCTAACCTGAGGTTACCTAACATACTGTTATCTAACATACTGTTATCTAACAATTGTAACCTAAGTTTCGTAATCTACCTAAATGTAACCCAACTTTTTGTAACCTAACATCGCGTAACCTAAGTTTCGTAATCTACCTAAATGTAACCCAGCTTTTTGTAACCTAACATCACGTAACCTAACATTATGTAACCTAAAACAGTGTAACCTAACATTATGTAACCTACCTTAACGTTACCTAACATCAAGTTAGGTTGCTTTTATACCGGGACTGTAACCGGTCCCCTGGTCGTGATCGCGAAAGCGTTTTGCGTTTGGCCTGATCCACAGATAATTCGCAAAACGCCGATAATTCTATGAGGCATGCGGCCTTTCAAGGACCCCCGTCTTAATCAGGTAAAACGCATCTTGCATTTGAACTGATTTCGCTTTGTACCGCATGCCCCCTTTTTGCCTGAAATTGTGGATCTGCCGCATTGGCGTATATTTTTTTGTTCAAGTAGCGACAGCGCCTTGCGGAAAATCTGCTGCACTGTATCACCCTGATCTGGAAGACGACGGTTGTCATTCAACCACGTTCGCGGGCCGGTGTGATTCAAATCAAACGCAAAGCGCTTTGGACCCGCCGGTATCAGAGCAGTTTTTAAAAAATCAATTGAATACCAGAGATCATGCAAACATCTTTACGGGTCCGATCCCGGGTATCCTTTTGCCTTCACTTCCAATGTGCTTGCGGGAAATCACAAACAGTAAAAGTCAGGCGTAATGCTGCGCTTCATCGCAGCCACAACCTGTTTTTCTTAATCATATTGCGCATCTGCTTTTCCTTTTTCGGCAGATTGTCCCTGTCAAACAGCGCCCGCACACGCGTCCCGCGCCCCTGAAACACCATTTTGCGCACCGGTTCATATTCCTTGATCACCTTCTTGATCTTGTTGGGTGCCAGCACCTGCTCCAGCGTCTTCACAGCCGCGTCGCTTTCTCGCGCGTAAAGCAGCGGCAAAACCCGCCAATGGCAGGTAACAGAGCCATCCAGCAACCCTTCCGGCAACGTGTGCCTTCCGCCCCCCAGCTTGTGAATAACCAAGGGCAACACCACCTGATCCAGCCAAGGGTCCAGCGACTGGCACACCAGTTCCGGCAGGGGGTTGTCACGCACATCCAGCGCGTATTTCAAAAACAGATCGCCAAATTCATGCGGGCAGGAATAGAAAAAGAACCCGGCGTTGAAATAGAGATACCGCTCCCAGTATTCATCGGGATGGCTTAGATCCAGCGAGCTTTCAAAATCAAGTCCAAAGCGGACATAAAGCGCGCGCCAGATGTCTGTGTAACCGGGGCCGTATAGTTCAATTTCTGGCCAGCTGCCCTCTCGTTTCATCGAAGCTGTGGGTCGGGAAAAATCAAACGGCACATCCGACAGTTTGCCGGTAAACAGGGTGTCGGTGTCAAAAAACACAAACCGTTCGCCTTTGGGCAGCGCCTTCAGCGCCTCGATCTTGTTGCCGTAAGGATAGCTTGAACCAAAGTGTTCTGACTCAAACTGCACGATGTTGGCGCCCAGTCGCTGTAACAGTTCGCGCACCGCCGGGCTGTCGATTGCAGGGTCTTTTTCCCAATTCGGCCCGGCCTTGGGTTCCGCCAGATAAAGCGTGGCGTTCAGATTGGGGTTGGATGCCGCCAGCGAAGCCGCAAAAATCACCGCCTCATATTGCAGTCGCCCGCCCTGAACGATGGCCAGAATGTTGAACTTCTGCTGCTTGCCTGCCATGCCGTCACTTTTTCGGATCGGTGTTTTTCGCAACTATAGGCAGGTTTGATCGATCTGTAACCCATTGGTTTCGGCATTTTTCTCGCAATCCGGCGGGAATTGTGGATAATGAAGGGGCAAAGTTGATTCAGGAGACCTGCATGTTAAAACCCTATTTTGCAGCAGTTGCTGTCACTTTTTCACTGGCTGCCACCGCCAGCGCCCAAAATTTCACCACCGCGGGCGAAGTTCGCATGATTCTGGACGCAACCAAAGCCAACTGGATCGCGGTGCGGGAATTTGACGGCAATGATCTGGTGTATTTCACCCAGCTTGAAAGCTGGCGCTGTGGGCTTGACGGCGTAAAATACGGTATCAACTCTGATGTTGCCGATCAGGACTGGGAACTTGAAACCTGTTACGAGGAAGACGGCGCCCCCAATGCCATGAAAGAAGAAGGCCGCCTGCCCTATATCACGTTGCCCCTAAAAAGCGTGGAAACCGTCACGATCGAACTTCTGTATGACGACGGCGAAACCGACAGTGTGACGTTTGAGCGTGCCAAGGTGATGACACCCTAACGGGTTTTAAACGGGCAGAGTGATGATATTGCATTTTTTGACACCGTTTAAATTTGGTGCATACAAAATGCGCTTGATGTCATCCGCGTCCCAGTGCCATTCATCCAACTGCCAGACCGGTCTTTCAACAGGATTGAAATCCCGTCGAACACCGTGAATCCTGTACAAATTGTTAATCCGCTTTACCATGAAGTTCCCCCTGAAATTATCTGGCAACCAAGCCTGTGACAGAAAAAATGGGCGGAAATAGCGCGCGATTGCGTTCTTTTTGGCCTAAATGGGTAGGAAATGTGGTGGGCGACCCTGGAATCGAACCAGGCATGGGTCACCCCGGCGGAGTTACAGTCCGCTGCCGCACCTTGCAGCCCGTCGCCCTTCGCAGGCACCGCTTTGGGCCGCCGTTGAATGTCGGCCTGATTACTGGTCGACCCTATGTTGGTCAATAAGAAAATCGCCGTAAATGACCCGGCGGTCGGGGCGCGTCTTGATTTCAGCGCACCTGCGTGCCAAGCAGCGGTTTGTGTTTTGAAAGGCCGACAAATTGGCACCGCGCAGCAAGAAAAAGCCCACGTGGGTGGTAGAAAAAGAACGCCAGAAACGTGGCCACGAGCCGCAGAATATCTGGTTGTTTGGCTTGCACGCCGTGCGCGACGCTCTGTTGAACCCCAAACGCACAAAGCTGCGCTTGATGGTAACAAGAAACGCCCATGACAAGCTGACAGAGGCAATTCGCGCCGCAGGCATGGAACCTGAGATTGTGGAACCACGTCATTTTAATGCGCCAATAGATGCGCAGTCCGTACACCAGGGTGCGGCGCTTGAGGTACTGCCGTTGAACTGGGGCTCGGTATCTGAAGTCTGCGCACCAGGTGACGGCGCACCCCTTGTTTTAGTGCTGGACCGGGTGACGGACCCGCATAACGTCGGTGCCATATTGCGCTCGGCAGAGGTGTTTGGTGCGGTTGCGGTGGTTGCACCCCAGCGACACGCCGCACCGGAAACCGGTGCGCTTGCAAAATCTGCTTCTGGCGCGTTGGAGCGGCTGCCATATTTGCGAATTCAAAACCTGTCCGCCGCCATGCGGGCCTTAAAGGACATGGGGTATTTCGTGATCGGCATGGATGGAGAGGCCGACACCACGCTGGATCATGAACTGGGCCAAATGCCTGTGCTTCCGACAGCCATTGTCTTGGGCGCTGAAGGCCCCGGCCTTCGGCATCTGACCAAAGAAACCTGTCACAGGCTGGCCCGGGTCAACGCCGCCGGGGCGTTTGCGTCGTTAAACGTCAGCAACGCCGCCGCCGTTGCCCTTTACGCCGCCGCCAAAAAACTGGCGGGCTGAACGTTATCATTGTTCCGAAAATACTTATTCCGGCAGGGCCGCCAGCAAATACCGCACCATATTGCCACCCATAACCGCCCGAATGTCGTCCTCTGACACCCCTTCCTCAAGCAGCGCATGGGTCAGCGCTGCCATCTCTGAGGGATCAAACCCAACCTCCACCGTACCGTCATAATCTGACCCCAGCGACACATGATTGGCACCCACCAGATTAATCGCGGCAACGATGGTTTTGGCCACCCCCGTGGGGCTGGCATCACAGGTAACGTCAGCCCAAAAACCAATCGCTATCAAGCCACCTTTGGCGGCAATCGCCTGCATCAGGTCATCTGGAAAATTGCGTTTGGTTTCGCAGTGGCTGAAAATGCCGGTGTGGCTGACAACAACGTTGACACCCTCAAATTCCAATACATCGCGGGCCACCGCCGCGCTGGTGTGGGCCAGATCGACAATCATGTTGCGACTGATCATTTCGGCCACCACCTGCCGTCCAAAATCTGTCAGCCCTGTTTGTGATATCCCGTGCAGGCTGCCCCCTAAAGCGTTGTCAAAGAAATGTTGCAGGCCGATCATGCGAAACCCGGCCGCATCCAGACGCGCCAGATTGGCGATGTTTCCGTCCAGCGCATGTCCGCCTTCCGCCCCCATCAAAGCGCCCATTAGCGGCGTGCCCGCCGCGCGGGCATCCAATACCGCCTGAAGGTCACCTTTGGTTCGGACAATGCGAAACATTTCCGGAGCTTTGGCTTGAAAATCATGCAGTTTCTTTGACTGATACAATGCCCGTTCCGTCAGGCTGGTCCAAGTGCGAAACGGCCAAAGCTGCCCGAAAACCACCAGGGTAATCTGATCGCGGGTTTCGGCGAAATTTTCGTCGTAATTCAGGCCTGCTGGGCTTTTGGTGACGGTCGTAAACATTTGCAGGGCGACGTTGCCCTCGGCCATGCGGGGGAAATCCACGTGCCCGTAATCACTGCGCTTGGTCAGGTCGCGGTCCCACATCAGCGCGTCATCGTGCCAGTCACCGATGATCAGGGTTTTGTGCAGCGCCAGCGCCGCCTCTGACACCGGATAAGGCTCATGGGCGACAATTTTATTCATCATTTTATCGGCGATCTGCGAGCCAACGACGAAAAACGCGCCAAGACCGACAAGCGCCAGAACAAAAATCAACAAAACCAGTTTGCGCACAAAAGCCATCTTATTCCCCCATTTTGCGGAATATTTAATCACAGGTCACACTTTTTATCCAGCCACCCGGTGCTTCACCGATATACTTTCTGCTGCTGCCGGGTCTGTAAAGGCTCGCATTCCCGAACGTTCTCACCTAATAGCGGGCCAACGTCAGATATCACGAGACCAGCCGGTTATGACACTCAGAGAATTGCGGGCCATTGTTAATTTTCGGCTGGGAATTGCCACGCATCTGTTCATCCATATACCCAAAAATGCCGGCGTTGCCGTGCGAAAATCGCCGATGCTGATCAATCGGCTGGTCAGTGCGGAACCCTATTTTCACAAAAGCCGCGCGTACAGCCGCGAACTGGCGGACTATATGCGCGAACAGGGCGAGCATCACGGATTTCAACACGCCCGGTTGCGCGACCTTGACCAGACAAAACTGGCCCGCCTGCAACCAGTCGCAATCATCCGCAACCCCTGGGCGCGGGTGGTTTCACGGTTTCGGTTTGCGCAGACATCAAAGAAATCCGGGACGGCGGCACAGACTTATTCCGCTGACAGATTTGAAGCGTTCTTGGAAGAACGGCATGAGTTTGGAAACAAGCCGTTTTACTGGCACCGGGCCATTCGCGGCTGGTATCCACAGGTGGACTATGTGGTCGATAATTCCGGAACAATTTCAGTTGATCTGCTGCGCCAGGAAGATTTGGCATTGGAAGTGAAGCGCTATTTCAATCTTCCTGAACCCTTGCGCTCGAGGAATGCCAGTAATGTCGGTTCAGCTGATTACCGTAAGTTTTACACACCAAAAACGATTCAGATTGTGGCGGACTGGTATCAATCAGACATCGACGCCTTTGGCTTTGATTTTGACACGTCGGCATTAAAAAATATGCATTACCAGTCATAGCAGAGCGGGAAATCACTTTGATCCAACACCTTGATTTTGGATGTAAATCCGTTAAGGCATACTTCGGTGTTTCGGGTATCGGCGCAGGAACTGTAATCAATGCACTATAAATTCATCGCCCCGCCTTTGCCCAGCCTTCGGCGTTGGCGCGATCTTTACCGAAAATTTCCGGGCAATTCGGCGCTTCGGGTGCTGGAGTATGAGAAAATCCAGTCTTTGCAACTGGCGGGTAATTTTCTTGATGTGGGCGGTGGTGAAAACGCCAGATACACAAGCTATCTGCCGCAGGATCTGGATCTGAAATCCATCAATATTGATCCGGATATCAATCCCACCTATCTGCTGAAACCGCTGGAGCCGTTTCCGATCAAGGACAATGTGTTTTCCGGTGCGATATGCTTGAATACCTTGGAGCATATCTATGATGTCAGCTTTGTTCTAAGCGAAATACTGCGGGTCCTGAAACCCGGCGGGTCGGTCTATATAACAGTGCCGTTTATTTTCCGAATTCACGGGCACCCTGATGACTACATGCGCGCAACGCCCAGCTGGTGGCGGGAAACGCTGTCGCGCACGGGATTTGCAGCGGCAGAGTTGCAGCCGTTGATTTGGGGGCGATATACCGCCGCCGGTTCGATTAGCGGCTACCGCGGGCTGTTGCCGGCAAGGTTTCAGTTTCATTGGTCACACATCAAAGACGTGCTTTATGCACGCCTTATGTTTATGGGAAAGCAAACGTATGAAGGACGGCGCGGAGAACGCATTTGCGCGGTCGCTCCGGGATGGTTTATCACCGCGACCAAGGCCAAATGATTTTACGTCCCAGTATCCGGAGTGTTCGTGAATAGAAATTTGAAACTTCACTGGCGACGATTGCGCAATCTGCAGTCTATGAAATTGCACGGCGTGTCGGTGAATTGCGGCAGCGATGACGTGCCCCGTGCAGTGCGTTCAGCCCTGTTCAAGGAAAGCTACGAGGCGCATGAATGCGCTCTGGTCAAACGGGAAATCGGCGCTTCTGACAAAGTATTGGAGATCGGCACCGGCATTGGGCTGGTCAGCCTGGTGGCCACGCGCATTTGCGGTGAGGGCAATGTTCTGTCGTGCGAGGCCAATCCGGCGATGGAACAACTCATCCGCAAAAACTATGCCCTTAACGGATGGCAACCTAATTTGCTGATGAAGGCTGTCACCTCGGACGGGCGCGATCTGACATTTTTTCAGGACAACAACATCCTGTCCTCCAGTGCCTTTGAACGAGGTCTGGAAAGCAAGAAGATGACAGTTCAAAGCGCTGCGATCAGCGATCTGATGAAATCACATCAACCCACTGTGATTTTAATGGATGTGGAAGGGTCAGAAGTGGAACTGCTGCCAGAGTGTGATCTGGATGATGTCAAAAAAATCATTGTAGAGATGCACCCGCATATTGTTGGTGCGAAAAAAATTGAAGCCCTTGTTGCGCAATTGACCGCTCAAGGCTTTGATTTGGCTGACACCCGGCATAAAACATATTTGTTCAAGCGCTGAAATGTGGCCCAGCTTTGTCATAAACCTTGTTGACAACAGCGCCCGGCTGCAAAACAGCGCTGCACAGTTTGAGGCACAGCAAATCGACTATTCAGTCATTGAAGCGGTCAACGGCTGGCAGATGTCGGGCGAAGATATCAGGCAGGTTTATGACGCGGACAAAAATGCCGCCCACGCCAAAGCGCCGTTGGTGCGGCCGGAGATCGGATGTTATCTTAGCCATATCAAAGCGTGGCAGAAAATAGCTGATGGTACTGCGGCGGGTGGATTTATTTTTGAAGATGATTTTCAGGCAGATGACAGTCTTGGCGGAGTATTGCGTGCCCTATCAGAGAACGGGCAAACTTGGGACATGGTGAAATTGTTTTCGTTTGAGCAATCCCCAAGGATCATCGCCGCGAAACCGCTTGGAAAATCCCATCAACTGGTTACGCCTTACCGCGTTCCAACCTGCCTGATCGGCTATGGGCTGACAAAGGCGGCGGCCCGGCGGTTGGTATCACGGGTCCCAAAATTTTTTCGCCCGGTGGATGAAGACCAAAAGTTCTTTTGGGAGACCGGCCTGTCCGTGGTATTGGTGCTTCCCTCGCCAATCCTTGTGGGTGACCAGCAAACCGTAACCGGCAGCATCGGCGCGGAACGGCGGCGGCTGAAACCGGGATCGCCGGGATCATTGTTATCCAGTCTGGTATATCGCCTGAATTATACCCTAAGACTGCATTACCACCGCGCAAAGGGCATGAAATAGTGGCCGGCCCCAAAGTATTGCATATTCATTTTGGCAAAGACGGCGGTGCCGAGCGGTTTTTTGTCAGCCTGGCCGGAGCCTTTGGCGAACTGGGGTTGGAACAGCGGTTTATCATCCGGCCCAACCGGATCTGGCAGCCTGAAATCGACGGTCTTGGGCCGGTCATCCACAGCAATTACCGGCGGCTTTCTGTGCTAAGTCTGATGCTGGAATGGCGTGTACGGCGGTTGATCAAAAGCTGGCAACCGGATGCGGTCATGGCGTGGATGCCCCGGGCGGCCCGCCTGATCCCGGATGTGAAAGGCCCGGTCAAACTGACCCGTCTGGGAGATTTTCCAAAGCATCTGAACCATTTTCAAACCTGCGATCTGCTGGTCGGCAATCTGCCGGGCATTGGCGGGCGGGTGCAAGAACTTGGCTGGCAAAAACCAGTGCGCATCATTTCAAATTTCCCGCCGGAAATCACCCCTGTTCCGGTCAGTCGGGCGGATTTTGACACGCCGGACGATGCTTTTGTCATTTCCGGGGCCGGGCGTTTTGTGAACCGAAAAGGCATTGATTTGCTGATCAAAGCGGCGGCGATGGTGCCGGGCGCGTATTTGTGGTTGCTGGGTGAGGGCAAAGAACGCCCGCAATTGGAATCGCTGGTGGATGAACACGGCCTGCGCGAACGCACCCGGTTTATTGGCTGGGTGGATGAGCCAATCCACTATATCGCCGCGACCGATGTTTTTGGCATGCCGTCGCGGCACGAGCCGCTGGGCAACGTGATATTGGAAAGCTGGCAGGCCGGCGTGCCGGTGGTTGCCACCCGATCAGAGGGTCCAACGTGGTATATGAAACACGACGAAAACGGTTTTCTGGCCGACATTGACGATCTGGAACGGTTTGCCGAAGGTTTGAACAAAGTAAAGAAGGACAAAGCTTATTCAAATTCCCTTGTGCAGGGCGGACGCAGCCAACTTACCGCGATGTTCACCGCAAAAATTGTGACCCAGCAATATATTGACCTGTTCACCGGCAAAGACACCTTATGAAAATCCTGATTATCAATGTGGCCGGTGATACCGCCCGGATGGCCTTTCAGGACCAGCAGATGGCGGCTTTGGGGCTGACATTTGAGCGGTTGAACGCAGTGACACCGGAAACGGTTACCACACCGCTTGATGATCCGGCATGGAACACCTGGCAGCGGCCGCTCAAACACGTTGAAAAGGCACTGTTGTCGTCGCACCGGCAAGCCTGGGCCCGGGTTGTTGGGGAAGGCAGGCCCTGCCTGATATTGGAGGATGATGCCTATTTGTCCGCAGACACGCCCCGGTTTTTGGCAAGCGCTGAAAAGCAATTTGGCATCGACCACATAAGTCTGGAAACCCGCAACCGTAAGAAACTGCTGGGTAAAACACCCCATGCAGACCTGCCCATGCGCCGCTTATATCAGGATAAAAGTGGCGCTGCCGCCTATATCCTGTGGCCCAGGGCCGCGGACCGGTTGCTGTCAAAACACGCAGGACTGGCGGATGCTTTGCTGTGCGCGGCCTATGATCTGATGGCCTGGCAGGCCGTGCCCGCTTTGGCCATTCAACTGGACCAATGCGCGGCTTATGGCCTTGATCAGCCGATAGAAGTGACCTCCGCACCGTTAAGCGACCACGCGCCCGCACAAGATGACTTGCCAGCCGCAACGAAATTTGGATTTCGCTGGCGGCGCAATGCGGCCCAGTTAAGCATGGCCCTGCGCCATTTGCGGCACAGCCACCACGCACGCAGGCAATTTGTCGCGCCGGCTGGCGATATCGGTGGCTGGAGGGCGTCTTGAAAAACACCGATGTAAAAGTTCTGGTGCCCAACCTGAAGCGCCGTCTTTCAGGCGTGACCAGCACAATCGTGCGTCTGGTTCCGCTGCAGGCCAAAAACATCGCGATTGCAACCACCGGTCCGGGGCTGCCGGATCACGTGCCGCATATTCCGCTTTGGCGCGTGTTTTTTCTGCCGCGCCGCACGAGGCGGGTCTGGCATGGGCGGCGCAACACCGAAATGCTGCTGGGGCTGGTGCTGAAATATATTTTCCGCAAAAATCTGGCGCTGTTGTTCACATCCGCCTCACAGCGGAAACACACCGCCTATACTTCTTGGCTGATCGGTTGCATGGACGGTGTGATTGCCACGTCAAGGAAGGGGCAGGAATACCTTAAAGTTCCGGCAACCGTTATCATGCACGGAATTGATACTGACGGTTTCTCGCCGCCAAAAGACCGCGCGGCGCTGCGGCAAAAACTGGGACTGCCCGGTGGCACGATTATCGGCTGTTTTGGCCGTATTCGGCATCAAAAAGGCACCGATGTTTTTGTTGATGCGATGCTGGACTATTTGCCTGACCACCAAAACAGCAGCGCCATTGTTCTGGGACGCGCCACATCACAGCACCAGCAATTTGAGGCCGAACTCAAGGCCAAGATCGCCAGCGCCGGATTGTCAGAGCGCCTGAAGTTTCAGGGAGAGGTCCCCGTTGATCACATCGCGCAATGGTATCAGGCGCTTGATCTTTTTGTTGCGCCGCAGCGCTGGGAAGGGTTTGGGCTGACACCGCTGGAGGCAATGGCCTGCGGCACGCCTGTGGTGGCCACAACAGTTGGCGCGTTTGAAGAGCTGGTGGTCAGTGGCAAGACCGGTGCGCTGGTGGCACCCGGAGACGTGCATACCATGACCAAAACCATCCGATATGCGCTGGCCGACGCTGGGCGGCTGGCGGATTGGTCCAAAGCTGCCCGTCAACACGTCACCAAACGATTTCGCATCATACAGGAAACTGACGCCCTGAATGCTGTCTACAAATCACTTTTGGCATCGTAGCAACGCCGTGTTTTCGCTGAAGCGTTGTTGCGGTTTCTGACCCTCTTTGCTTGAGCGTCGGAATTGAGTATTTGCAGCAAAGGTGAAATCTGTGGGTTTAAAGCGCAATCCGAAAAGTGGGCACCGGTTTTCGGAATAAATTGCGCGCAAGATCAAAAGGATAGAGCCGCTCCGCTGATTCAGATAAAAAGGATGCGGCTCTAACCGCTGAAGGCCTGGCCAAGCTATTTTGGGTCTATCGGCACGCCTTTGGCAAACCCCCAGATGTCTTCAAGTCGCTGGGCAACCTGCAAAACCCGAGCCTCGCCTCTGGGACCGCCGATCAGTTGAATGCCCACCGGCATGCCGGATTTTGTGAATCCGCAGGGGATCGATATGGCGGGCAGGCAGGCGGTTGTGGCAAGGTAGGAGAGCTTTAACCACTCAACATAATCCCCGGTGGGCACGCCATTAACCGTTGCCGGGTATTCCTCTTCAACCATCCCGGGTTCCAGACCAACCACAGCGCTGGCCAGAACGTCATGGTCATTCAGAAACCGCCGCATATTGTGGTACAGAACCACCCTTTGACGCATGGCATCAAAGATGTTGTCCGCGCTAAGGGCCAGCCCAACGTCAATGTTTCCTTTCAACGTTTCTTTGAAATGGATCTGCACGTCCTTTGGCATTCTGGCGTGCAGCGCTCCGTAAAGAATGCCGCGCAAGGTGGTGTATGTCTCCTCCAGACCCGTCAGATCGGGACAGGCCTCCACCAGGGTAACGCCGTTACCCTGCGCCAGTTCAAGGGCTTTTCGCATGACGGCATCGATCTTTGGCTCAACCTCTGCAAATCCCCCCTGCGTTGGCGCATAGGCCACGCGAATTTGCCCCGGATCCGCCTGAACGGCGTCCTGAAAAGACACCGCTGGCGCTTCCAGACTCATCGGCACGAGGGGGTCATAACCGCTCATGGCGTCTAAAAACAGGGCGCAGTCTTTAACGTTTCGGGCCATCGGCCCGGATATACCCTCGCCCTCAAAGGCGATGAGTGCCGGGCCGCCACCTGCCCGTCCGGGTGTTGGACGAAAACCGACGACGCCGCAGTAAGCTGCTGGCGTGCGCAGGCTGCCTGCCAGATCAGAACCCTGCGCCAGCCAGACTTCGCCCGTAGCCAGCGCAACCGCCGACCCGCCGGATGAACCACCGGCATTTTTGCGCCTGTCCCAGGGATTGCGCGTATAGCCGAAAACGTCGTTGAACGTGTTGCCGCCAGCGCCCATTTCCGGCGTGTTGGTCTTGCCCATGATCAGGCCGCCGCGCGCCTCTAGTTTTTCAACCAGCGGATCGGAGTCTTCCGGCACAAAATCCGCCAGCGCCTTGGTGCCCCAGGTGGTGCGCACGCCCCTGACCGGCGTCAAATCCTTGATTGCGATGGGCAACCCTGCCAGCCAGCCGGGATCATCCGGCTGATCGGTCAACCCGGCAATCTGTGCCATCGCCCGGTCAGCGCAGGTGGTGGGCATGGCGTTCACACCGATTTCAACTTCCGCGATGCGCTGAACCGAGGCTTGCAGCAACTCGGCAGGCGACACCTGCTTTGTCTTCAGCATCTGCACGGCCTCACAGGCGGAAAGCCTGCACAGATCAGGCCCGGAGTAATGCGCCATCAGACAAATTGTTCCCGTATCAGGCGTTCTTCCAATCCGTGGCCCGGGTCAAACAGGATATTGTGCACCACATTCGGTTCGCTGCTGATCTCAACCGCAACCACGTCCCGTACCTCGCTGCCATCGGCAACCGCTGAGACCGGGCGTTTGCGGCTTTCCAGAACTTCAAATCGCACCGTCGCGGTTTTAGGCAGCAATGCGCCGCGCCAGCGCCTGGGCCGAAACGAGGCCATAGCGGTGAGCGCCAGTATATCTGCACCAATCGGCAGGATCGGCCCATGCGCGGAATAATTATAGGCGGTGGACCCCGCCGGAGTGCACACCAAAGCACCATCGCAAACCAGCTCGTCCAGCCGCACTTTACCGTCAACGGAAATCTTCAGCTTAGCCGCCTGCGGACCAGCCCGCAAAAGCGAGACTTCGTTGATGGCCAGTGCTTTGTCGGTGGACCCATCCACACAGGTTGCCCGCATACACAGTGGATTGATAACCGCCTCTTCCGCCTCGTCCAGCCTTTTCAGCAGATCGTCCTCGCTGTATTCATTCATCAAAAAGCCAACTGTTCCCCGGTTCATGCCATAGACCGGGATGTTCAGGTTTTGCGTTTGATGCAGG
>Ga0209992_10002235_pt1 | contig 18157 bp, 17 predicted proteins | sample 2SBtaG_2_FD_182564 | JGI IMG/M metagenome (GOLD analysis project Ga0209992, IMG submission 182564) | Deep subsurface microbial communities from Kolumbo volcano to uncover new lineages of life (NeLLi) - 2SBTROV12_ACTIVE470 metaG (SPAdes)... | ecosystem: Environmental > Aquatic > Marine >... | reverse complement strand
TAAACAGGGCAAGGTAATTGCCTACAAGTTTGAAGGCACAAGATATGATTGCGGAAGCGTCAAAGGTTTTGTTGAGGCAACCTGTGAATTTGCCCAGATACAAGGAATTATATAGTTTAAAATAATTTAATTAATTTGAACTATAAGTCAAAATTTCAGGCTTATAGTGCGGTAGCCGTGGCGAATCAAATGAACACTTTTAAAGTTGGCAATACCTTTAGTTTTGATAATAGCCATTATCAAAACCATAAAAAATCTATATAAAAATGATTAAAGAATTATCAGGAATATTTCAATGAAAATAGCAATCGCCGGTACTGGCTATGTCGGTCTTTCTAATGCCATGTTATTATCTCAAAACCATGAGGTTGTTGCTCTTGATATCATCCCTGAGAAGATTGAACAGCTTAATAATAAAATCTCTCCAATAGCAGACACTGAGATTGAAGACTTCCTAGTCAATAAAGATCTTAACTTTACCGCAACACTTGATAAAGAACTGGCCTATAAAGATGCTGACTTTGTCATCATTGCCACACCGACTGATTACGACACCACTAACAACTACTTTAATACCGCTTCGGTAGAAGCAGTCATTCAAGATGTGATTGATATTAACCCTAATGCAGTTATGATTATCAAGTCAACCGTACCGGTTGGCTATACTCAAGGCATTAAAGAGAAGTTTAATTGTGACAACATCATCTTCTCGCCAGAGTTCTTAAGAGAAGGTCTTGCTCTTCATGACAATCTGTACCCATCACGCATTATTGTCGGTGAGCAATCAGATAGAGCCAAGGCGTTTGCTGACCTTCTACAAGAAGGTGCCATAAAAGAAGATACCGATGTCTTGTTTACAGACTCTACTGAAGCAGAAGCGGTTAAGCTTTTTAGTAATACTTATTTAGCTATGCGAGTCTCTTACTTTAATGAGCTTGATTCATACGCAGAAGCACACAATCTTGATAGTAAACAAATTATTGAAGGTGTGGGACTAGACCCGAGAATTGGTAATCATTACAACAACCCATCTTTTGGTTATGGGGGTTATTGCTTACCTAAAGACACCAAGCAACTTAAGGCCAACTACAAAGATGTGCCTAATACTCTAATCAGCGCCATCGTTGATGCTAACTCTACTCGTAAAGATTTTATTGCAGATTCAATCATTAGCAGGAGTCCGAAGATAGTGGGCGTGCATAGATTAATCATGAAGTCTGGCTCTGACAACTTTAGAGCATCAAGTATTCAAGGCATTATGAAGCGTATTAAGGCTAAAGGTGTAGAGGTAGTGATCTATGAGCCTGCATTTGAAGAAGATGAGTTCTTCCACTCTAAAGTGATTAAAGACCTAGAAGAGTTCAAGAAGGTTAGCGATGTGATTGTTGCTAATAGAATGGTAGATGATCTAAACGATGTTAAGCATAAAGTCTATACGCGTGATTTGTTTGGTGACGATTAATTTATGAAAAAAATACTAATTGTTTTTGGGACAAGGCCGGAGGCAATCAAAATGGCGCCTCTTGTTAAAGAGTTTCAAAAAAATAAAGAAAATTTTGAAATGAAGGTCTGTGTAACAGCACAGCATCGTGAAATGCTAGATCAAGTTCTTGATCTTTTTCAAATTACCCCAGATTATGATTTAAACATTATGAAACCTGGTCAGGATCTCTACGATGTCACATCAAACATTCTTTTAAAAATAAAACCTATTTTAGAGGGGTTTAATCCGGATGTGGTTTTAGTGCATGGAGATACAGCCACAACTTTTGCAACGAGTCTTGCAGCTTATTATCAAAAGATAAAAATCGGACATGTAGAGGCAGGCTTACGAACGGGTAATTTGTACTCACCATGGCCTGAAGAGGGTAATAGAAGATTGACAGGTGTTCTGACTGATTACCATTTTTCACCTACTGAAACCAGTAAACAAAATCTATTAAATGAAGGGGTGAATGAATCAAAAATTATAGTTACTGGCAATACAGTGATCGACGCATTGCAGCTTGTTGTTAATAAGATAAATAGCAACGAGCACTTAAGATCCAAGATAGAAAAAACAATTATTCAGTCTGGATTTAAAGAGTTAGGTTCTAAATTTATACTAGTTACAGGACATCGTAGAGAAAATTTTGGCCAGGGTTTTTTGAATATTTGTGAAGCATTGAAAATTTTGGCAAAAAATAATCCTGATATTAATTTTCTATACCCAGTTCATTTAAACCCAAATGTGAGAAAGCCAGTTAACAAACTATTGTCGAACGCTAGCAATATAAAGCTAGTAGAGCCATTTCAATATGAAGAATTTATTTATTTAATGAGTAAGTCATATTTAATTCTTACAGATAGTGGCGGTATACAAGAGGAAGCGCCAAGTTTGGGTAAGCCAGTATTAGTGATGCGAGATACAACAGAAAGACCTGAGGCTGTTGAAGCGGGAACGGTAAAGCTTGTTGGTTCAGATCAAAGCAATATTGTTAAAGAAGTTCAAAATCTACTTGATGATTCAAGCGAATATCAAAGAATGAGTAAAGCCCATAACCCTTATGGCAACGGTAATGCAAGTAAGAAAATCCTAAAGATTCTAAGAGATTAATTATATGAAAAATAAGAGAAAGATATGCATAATGGGAATGGGCTACATTGGTCTGCCTACAGCGGCATTGTTGGCTAATCGAGGCTATCAAGTACGTGGTGTCGATATTAACCAACATGCAATCGATACAATCAATCGTGGTGAGATTCATATTGTTGAGCCTGAGCTCGATACATTTGTGTGTTCTGCAGTACAAAGTGGATCTTTAGTGGCAAATATTGAGCCGTCTGAGGCGGATATTTTTATGATTGCAGTGCCTACTCCGTTTCATGTGGATAAAATTAATGAAATAACAAATTCACCAATCCCAAATATTGACTATGTGGTAGACGCAACTAAACAAATTGCATCTTATATAAAGCCAGGTAATTTAATATTATTAGAATCTACGTCACCTGTAGGGACGACAGACATGATGGCTAGTGTATTAAAAAAGGAGGGGGTTGATATTGATAGTATATTTATAGCTCATTCGCCTGAAAGAGTGCTACCAGGTCACATTATGCGTGAGTTAATTGAAAATGATAGAGTGGTTGGCGGCGTTAATGACGAATCGACAAAAAAAGCTGCAGAATTCTATAGAACATTTGTCGAGGGAGAGGTCTTAGAAACAACTGCAAAAACCGCAGAAATGGCAAAACTTACTGAAAACTCATTTAGAGATGTAAATATTGCATTTGCTAATGAGTTATCAATACTATGTGACGATATGGATATTGATGTTCGAGAGTTGATATCGTTAGCAAACAGACACCCAAGGGTTGATGTTTTAAATCCTGGTTGCGGGGTTGGAGGGCATTGTATTTCAGTAGATCCGTGGTTTATTGTTGATAGTGCAAATGGCAAGGCAAAAATGATAGAGCAGGCTAGAAGAACAAATGATTATAAAGCTGACTGGGTAGTTGAAAAAATTAAGAATGAGGCGCTAATTTTTGAGAAAGACAATGGAAGAAAAGCTACAATTGCTTGTATGGGATTAGCATTTAAGCCAAATATTGATGACCTTAGAGAGTCGCCCGCACTATATATCGCACAAGAATTAAACAAAGTATTGGACATTGTTGCAGTCGAGCCTAATATACAAGAACACAAAAAATTAAAATTAGTAAATTTAGAAGATGGGGTTATGAGCGACATATGTGTCTATTTAGTTTTTCACAATGAATTTATAAATATTGACTTGAAAAAGTGGGACTTGGATTTCTGTGGAATATCGGAAGCATGTTTGTAATGCTAATAAATTTACAAGAACAGGCTATAAGTATTATTTGATGATTGACAGAAAATGATTGACTTATCCAGAAAAAGCATAGTTTCTAAATTTTTAGATGGGCTCTTATTGAATATTCTGTTGCGCTTAAAAGGTGTTGTTTATATACCTATATTAGTTACTTTTTTTTCAAAGAGTGATATTGGCTTGCTAGCATTGTGGCAATCTATTGCGTCATTACTCATGGGTATTTACTTGTTAAATATGCCAGATTCGGCAAATAGAGTTATATTAAATTATGATAAGAACAATGAAAAAAAACTGGTAACTGAAACAATTAGCTCGATATTTACGGTTTCTTTTATAGTGTTTTCCATTGTCACTGTGCTGGTCTTATTAGCTTATTATGTTTTTCCCATTAAGCAAGAATCAGATTATTTTATTGAAGTGTTGTTACTTTTAGTTCTATCAAACATACTGAGCAAATTATCTATATTTACATTTCAAATTTTTCAAAAAACAAAATTAATAGTAAGAACCCAGCTTTTAATTGAATATGGTTCTTTGGGAGTTGTAACTGCCGGTGTTTTTCTTTTGGAAGTTCAAGACATAAAATTTGTAATTTTTACTTATGCGCTAATTTCAATTACAGTCAGTTTTTATTTGTTTAGATTGTTGTATCGAGAGTATAGATTTAGAATAGAAATTAATTCAAAAATCTTAAAGAAGATATTGAAAGTATCAATATTTCTCTTGCCTAATGCATATGCTCTAGTTATTATTCAAAATAGCGACTATTTAATGATTAAATATTTTTTGTCATTAGTTGAAGTAGGTGAATATAGCTTTGCATTTTCATTGAGTAGTGTAGTTAGCGGACTTTCTATGGCGATTACTTTTTTTTGGTATTCTACCGCTGTTTATGCTAATGAAGATCAAATAACAAAAATGCTAAATACAATAAATATGTATATGCCTATGCTATTATTAGTATTAATTTTTGTGTATTATTTATCAACAAAAGAAATTATTTCATTGATAAATTCAGATTATTTATCTGTATTTCATGTGGTTCAAGTATTAATAATAGGGCTGTATTGTAATATCTATATACAAGTATTGTCTGGGGCTCTTTATGCTAGACACAAAGAAAGTATAATTTTGTTTTCTGTATTATTTGGTGCAATAACAAACTTAGTTCTTAATTATTACCTTATACAAAAATATGGATTATTAGGTGGCGCTTTAGCTACAACATTAGCGTATATTTTTATTCTATTGATACAATATAACTCAATTAGGAAGGTCTTAATAAAAATAGACACATGGAAGGGCAATCTTATGATGACGGCAGTGATACTTATATCTTTGTTGTTTGTTACGTTTAATTTTCTAAAAGGTATCTTATGGATTTAATTATAGGCGCAGGTGTGACAGGATTAAGTTATGCAAATTTTACAAAAAATGATTATTTAATTCTAGAAGCTAACTCTGAGATTGGAGGTTATTGCAAAACCATTAAGAAGGATGGTTTTGTCTGGGACTATTCAGGTCATTTTTTTCATTTTGGCGATAAAGATATTAAGCGTTATGTCTTTGATAGAATAGAGGAGCAGACTATATACGAGGTAAAAAAGAAAACACAAATATTTTATAACGGCTTGTATATCGATTTTCCATTTCAAAAGAATATACATCAATTGCCGAAAAGTGAATTTATAGATTGTTTATATGACCTATATCATCGAGAAGAGGCTGAGGTTGCAACCTTTAAAGATATGCTTTTGAGTAAGTTTGGTGATGCAATATGTGAAAAATTCTTGATTCCATACAATGAAAAACTATACGCTTGTGATTTAGATAAATTGGATAAAGATGCGATGGGTAGATTTTTTCCGTATGCCGATATTAAAAATATTGTTGATAATTTCAGAAATCCGAATGTTGAGTCATACAACAACACGTTTGTTTATCCAGAAGGTGGAGCAATAGAGTATGTTAAAGCACTAAAAAAGGAGGTTGAGGATGATAAGGTGCTGCTTAATAATGGAGTGTCCAGTATTAATGTTGATAAAAAGGTGGTAACCACTACAACAGGCGCGACGTTTTCATATGACAATCTTATAAATACAATGCCATTTAATCAGTTGTTAAATATGACTGGATTTAAGGAAAATATTGACGTATATTCGTCAAATAAAGTACTTGTTTTTAATTTAGGTTTCGACTTACCTTCGTCAACAGACAATCACTGGATTTACTATCCGTCAAAAGATTATGTGTTTTACCGAATTGGCTTATATAGTAGTATATTTGGGTCTAAAAAAATGAGTCTGTATGTAGAAATCGGCCGATCTTCTACCGATCCTGACGAAAATAGAGACAAGCTGTTGTCTAGAGTATTGTCAGATCTAAAAAAAGCTGGCATCATTACAAGCCAAAAATTAATTTCTCATGCATACATAGAAATGGATCCTGCCTATGTTCATGTAAATGAGTCATCGGAGGATGATATGAAAGAGAAAATGATATTATTGAATAAACAAAATGTTTATTCAGTTGGTAGATACGGTGCCTGGCGATACTGTTCTATTGAGGACAATATTTTAGAAGCAAAATCTTTAGCTGAAATAATAAATCAAGAGAGATAAAAATGAAAATATTAATTATTGGTGATAATCCACAAATAACAGGAGGAGTGTGTAATTATACACGACCATTATATTTAGAATTTGGAAAATCTGATGAAGAGGTTATTTATCTATATTCTGCATCAAGGCTTAAAGCAGACTATCGACTTTTTAAAAATACACAAATACTGAAAGATGATTCTTGGGAACAAAACAACGTTTATAAAATAATCAATAGTCAAAATCTTGATATGAATTATGATAATTTAGAGATAGATTCTAATTCAGAGAAAAATGATGCAGTTTTTAAAAAGTTTATCATTGAACAGAAGCCTGACATAATGCATATAAATGAAATTATTGGTTTTTCATCTAATATTATTAATATTGCTAAGAAATATAAAATTAAGGTTATAGTAACCGTACATGAGTATTGGTGGTTATGTCCAAAAAGAGTTATGGTAGACTTTAATAGAAATATTTGTAGTGGACCAGAGAATTTAGACAAATGTGCTTATTGTATTACTGAAGTATCTAAAAACTATAACTCAGCAAAGCGAAAACAGCAATACTTATTAAGAAACCAATTTACACAACTACATAAATTTTTATCAGCCATAAAACACTCCTTAAAACAACAAAAATCTTCAAGCCAATTGGATAAACTAGACTTTAGTGAAGAAAAAATTCATTATCCTCTTAACACCTCACTGAAACAGAAACTTGTAGATAGATTAAATGCAAATATTAATAGTTTAAATAATTGTGATTTGGTAATTGGAGTTTCTCAAGATGTAAAAAAGCATCTTGTTCGTTATGGAGTTTCCGAAGACAATATTTTAGTGCAGCATATTGGAAGTACAATTGCTGATACTAGTATTCCTCATACGAAAGATGTTAAAAAAGAAAAAATTATTTTTGGATTCATAGGTGGAGTAAGCTATTATAAAGGCGTACACCAACTTGTAGATGCATTTATTAGTATGCCCGATGGCTACAAGAAGAAAGCAAAGTTAAAAATATTTGGCAAGTATAATGATAACTATAAAAAAAGTGTAGAGATTAATATAATTCAAGATAACACGTATAAAGAAAATGTTATTTTTTATGGACGATATACCCCAAAAGATATTGAAAAAATAACAAACAAAGTAGATATTGCCATTCTTCCATCATTATGTGCTGATACAGCACCACAAACTATCTTTGAAAGCTTTAGTAGCGAGCTGCCAATTATTGCTCCAGATATAGGTGGATTCACAGATTTTATTGAACACGATAAAAATGGGCTAATCTATGAAGCGGCAAAGGTAGAAAGTTTAAAAGAATCATTAATGTATATTATTGACAATCCTGAGTCAATTGATATTATGCGCTCAAATATTCCAACAATGAAAACAATTTCAGATAATGCAAAAGAGTTAATGCGTTTGTATGATAAATTATTAACTGTTGGTTAGTTGAGTGAGAAATTCGTTAAGTGTTTCAATTATTATCCCTACATACAATCAGCCACAATATATTGAGCAGGCAGTTAAAAGTGCATTAGCGCAAGATTATTCAAATGTTGAGATAATTGTATCTGATGATAGCCCAAATCAAACATCAAAAAAAATTTTAGAACAATATATTCTAGATAGAAAAATAACTTATTATCATAATACGCCCAAATTAGGCAGAGTGGAAAATTATTTTTACACATTACGCAATTATGCAACAGGTGATTGGGTTTTGAATTTAGATGGAGATGACTTTTTAGTAAATAAAAAATTTATCTCTAAATCAATTGAGATTCTTGATAAGGATAAGGATATTTCAATGGTATGTGGTCGCGAAATGGTGTTTAATGAGACTACAAATGAATTAAGTTCTCGGGAACCTTCTTTAATTTCTTCCCAGGTGATGGATGGAAATAAAGTTTTTTTTCATAAAAGAGAACTAGGAATCAACTTCTATCATTTATCAACTTTATATAATCGAAAAAAAGCAATTAATGTTGGATTTTATGAAGTTAATTGTTTGGGGGCAGATACTTTATCCCTAATGAAATTATTGATAAATACAAAAGTGGCTTTTATCGATGAAGTAGGTGGTGCATGGAGAGTTCATGATCACAATGATTCGTTTACTGAAGATGTTGATATATTAATTGACAACATACAATCTTTAAATACTTTAAAAAAGTTTCTTATGCAACATCAGTTTGATATTAATAAAATTGATTCTTGGGTGGAAAAAGCTATTTTAAATAGATTTGAAACATATATGATTTTTTTGTTGAAAAAAAGAAAGTTTCATTTGGCTTATAAATTATTGATTAAATTTAAAAAAAATGATTCGTGTCTCTTTATGAAAATATTTACAGAGTACAGAAGACTTTTCAAATTGATAATTGTAACCATAAGTCCCAAAGTTTATGATACGTTGAGTAAGTAACTATGATAGTTAAATCAAAATATTGGGAAAAAATTGTTTTAGTGCTGTTTTCTTTGATTTTCTACCAAAAATATGGAGGCTCCTTTTTTGCAGTTCTGCCATTATCAATTTATGTATTGATCATATTAACAATAATTCTCTTTTTTCGAAAAGATAAAAAAATAAAACATAATTTTTGGTTCTTGCTTTTATTCATATTCTTTTTAAATATGTTTACATCGTTATTATGGACCAATGCACTGTTCTATGGAATGCAAAAAGTAATTTTAGTCTCACTTACTATAGTCACCTTTTATGCTATTTTCCCAATAGTGATGCGAAATATTTTATTTTTTATAAAAGTAAATATTGTCTTCTTTATGATTTATCTAATAAATCTATATATCCAGTATGGTTTTTTTGACCAACTAAGTGCTATGCTGAATGTACGATTTAGATTGGGGTGGGATGATGAAGGTTCGCCTCTTAATCCTATAGGTATCGCACGGTATTTACTGTATGGCTATATTAATATTGGCCTTTATTTTTTCATGGTCAGGAACTCTGAAAAATCTAATATCCTTTTAAGATATTTGTTATTTATTCCTATTGTTGTTGGGATTGTATATTTGTTTTTTACGGGAACAAAGGCGCCAATATTGGCTTTTGTTAGTTCGGTGCTATTATATATATATATTAACAAGCATATTAGTGGTAAGTTTAAAATAGTACTATTACTTATGCCTTTGGTAATGTATCTATCGTATTCGAGTATTAATTTATTCAACCAAAATAGTATAACTCAAGCACAAGAAGAATATATTGAATATAGATATTTAAATGTAGATGCAGCATTATTTGATAGAGCTATGCAAAATGAACGAGCACTAACAAAGATAGAAGGTGCCATGATTTTATTTGGAGCAGGAAGTGGTGACTTTGGATATTTATATACTAAAGAAGATGTAAGGGATTATCCTCACAATATATTTTCTGAAATTCTATATGAAAATGGAATTATTAATTTATTAATATTTTTATCTTTTATCTTTTATTCATTGTTCTTAACTAGAAAAAACAAATCTATACACTTGGCCTTTTCTATAATTAGTTTTAATTATTTTTTAATTAATTCATTATTCTCAGGAGACTTAATAAACAATAATCTTTTATTTGGCTTTTTAGTCTTCATGATTTTAGCAGCTCAGAAGGGGTATAAGAAATATGCAATATAGTAGTGATATGAAATTGGTATACGTAACAGAAAATATTAATGCAGTATTTTATTCACAGGTTGCAGAACTTCTAAATAATATAGCGGAGGAAAGTCACTTTAAGAAAATTTATTTATGTATTGGTGTACGCGATAAAGAGAGTGTAGAAACGATAATTAATCTTAATCCCAAGATAGAGTTAATGTCTTTTAAGACATATCCAATGTATCCAGTATTGAACTCTTTTATCGAAAATGAATTATTTAATCTCTTTAAGTCTTTGGGAATAGATGATAATTATATTATTCACACGCGTATTGAGTTTTTAGGAGCATTGGCATATAGATCTTACTTTAAGTTAAATTCTAAAAAACCAAACTTATTTATTGATATTAGAGGATCTGTAATTGAAGAAGTTAAACTTTATGGAAAAATGAAGCCTTTATTGAAGTTATTTAAATTATTGGGCTATAAAAGAAAAATACAAAAAGTTTTGAATAATACAAGGTATATCAATACAGTATCAAATGAATTAAAAGTATATATACAAAAAAATTACACTATTGATCCAAATTGTATCTCGGTTATTCCAACTATCGCAGGTAAAAACTTTTATTATAGTAAAGGAATAAGAGAAAAATTACGTATTTCAATAGGAATAGAAAAAAATGAAATTCTATTCGTATTTTCAAGTGGATCATCCCAAGCATGGCAGAAAGAAGATGAACTAGTTGATAATCTAACAGGTAAAGGGTATAAAATCCTAATGCTTACAAAAAAGAAATATGATAATCCGAATGTTATTAGTCGATTCGTTCCATATTCTGAAGTATCTAGTTACTTATGTGCGGCTGACATAGGTATTATTATACGTAATGATGACATTGTGAATAATATTGCATCACCTATAAAATTTAGTGAATATCTAGCATGTGGACTACCTATTATTTCTAACAGATCAGTTGAAATGATAAATACACTTATAGAAAATACGGCCTTTGGAAGCGTCATAACACTTTCAGGGTTAAATCAACAAATTATCGATAACTTACTTCAGCTAGATAGGGAAAATATATCAAAAGTAGGTATTGAAAACTTTGGAATACAACAAGTAACTGACAGTTATCTTTCTATTTATAAAAAAATAGAAAAGGATCTTAAATGAGTACTTTAGTATTAAAAATTTATTCAATCATATTTTTATTATCTCAGTGGAAAATTCCATTTCTTCCAAATATTATCAATAAAGTATTTATTAGATTACTATTTGGATGTCAAATTGGAACCGGTGCAAAAATTGGAAAATATGTAGTTTTAGGTTATGGTGGGTTGGGTATAGTTGTTCATCCTAGAGCGGTAATTGGTGATCATGTAAATATTGGTCCAGGAGTTGTTATTGGTGGAACATCTGGGAAATATCAAGTTCCAAAAATTGGTGATAATACAATTATTTCATCAGGTGCCAAAATCATTGGACCAATCGGTATTGGTAAGAACTGTGTTATAGGTGCAAATGCTGTTGTTATTAATAATATCCCTGATAATTCTTTAGTTGTTGGTATACCAGCTAAAGTAGTTAAATATGATATTGATCTAAACGACTATAAGTAGAACTATATGAAAAATAGAATATTAATAGTAACACCTAAACTATCTACATCAGGTGGAGTTAGTTCCTTTTGGAATGCACTATTGCCTGTACTCAAAACTTATGATGATCTAATAATTACTACTTTAGAAGTAGGTGGACATAGTAAAAATATATTTGGGCCATTTATGGATCAGTGGAATCTTAAAAAAAGTATTACTAGGCAAACTAAATTAGTTTTTCTAAATCCTTCTTTAGGTTCACGTAGTTTTTTTAGAGATGCATTGTTTGCTAAACAGTTGATTAAGAAAGACATACCTTTTGTAGTGTTTTTTCATGGATGGAGTTTAGACTTTGAAAAGAAGATTGATAGCCAATACATTGGCTTCTTTTTAAATACATTTGGTCGAGCTAAAAAGATTTTTGTACTGTCACAAGACTTCAAAGGGAAAATCTTAGAATGGGGATATAAAGGAGAAGTGATTATTGAGACAACTAATGTTGACTCTACGTTACTAGATGACTTTATATTAGAAAAAAAACTTTCCAATGTAAAAACAGTTACAAAAATCAAGATTTTATTTTTAGCCCGTCTTTTAAGAGAAAAAGGTGTTTTTGAAACAGTTGAAGCATTTAGAAAACTTTCTGAAAAATACGACAATATAGAACTCACCATCGCTGGTGACGGTAAAGACCTTGATGAACTCAAAGAGCTTGTCAAGGATGATAAGAATATTGTTGTTGCAGGGTATGTAGAAGGTCAAGATAAAATAGACCTTTTTAGAGATAGCCATATTTATTGTTTTCCTACATTTTATGGAGAAGGGCTTCCTACATCTATTTTAGAAGCTATGGCTTTCGGAATGCCTGTAATTACAACCAATATGGGTGGATTAAAAGAATTTTTTCAAAATGAGAATATGGGATACTTTGTTGAACCTAAAAATGTTGAAGATTTAGAATCTAAACTAGACATATTGCTGATAGATAAAGAGAAAATAATTACAATTGCTCAAGATAATTATAACTATGCTCATGAAAAACTTTTAAATACGGCTGCTGCTAAGCGCATATACAAGCATATAAAAGAAGTAATAGGTGAAAAGTAGTTTTGAAAGTCTAAGGCAGTATTGCGAAGATGAGGACTTTAAAGGCTGGGACCCTTACGATGGGCTGAATAGTAAATTTTTTCGTTTTTTTAAGTTAAATAAAATTCGGTTTTTCAGATTGGCATGGATACAATTTTTCAAACGCAGCCCTATTAACTTTAGAAAAGTTGCATTAATCCCCAAAGAATATAATCCAAAGGGCCTTGGTTTGTTTTTGACTGGCTATTGCAATTTGTATCATGATAATCCAAAAGAAGAATATCTGGAAAAGATTAATTTTTTGTCAAAAAAGTTACTCACTTTAGCCACCCCAGGTTATTCAGGAGCATGTTGGGGCTATAATTTTGACTGGCAATCTCGCGCGTTTTTTTTGCCAAAATCGACACCAACTATTGTAGCCACATCGTTTATTTCATATGCATTAATGGATGCTTATGAAATTACAAAGGAAAAAAAAATTCTAGATGCAGCCATAAGTTCTACTAATTTTATAATCAACGATTTAAACAGAGCCCCCAAAAGCGAAGGCTTTATATTTTCATATTCACCATTAGATGACACGTGTGTTTACAACGCTTCATTATTAGGTAGTAGGTTGCTATCCCGTGTCTATAGTTATACAAAAAATCCAGAATTAATTTCTCTTGCCGAAGAGTCTGTACGTGCGTGCGCCAATACTCAGGGAGATGATGGTTCGTGGGTTTATGGAGAGCTTTCGATGCAAGGCTGGGTAGATAGTTTTCATACTGGCTATAATCTTGAATGTATTGCAGAATATCAGAAGTATTCGGGTGATAATAGTTTCCAGATTCATATAGAAAAAGGCCTCTCTTATTATTTGAATAATTTTTTTCTAGCTGATGGCACGCCTAAATATTACAATAATAAGATTTATCCAATTGATGTCCATGCGCCAGCACAGTTGATTGTAACGCTATCACGACTAGATGTTTTAAAAGAAAATAAATATCTTGCCGATAATATATTAAAATGGACTATTTCTAATATGCAAGATTCTAAGCAAGGATATTTTTATTATCAGTTGAGGAAAGGTTTTTCATCAAAAATACCCTATATGCGTTGGGCGCAAGCATGGATGTTTTATGCATTTTCATTCTATTTTAAAGATATAAATAATGGAAAGTAGAATAATAAATAAATGTCGAATATTTTCCTTTTCCTCTAAAGAGGTTTTTTTAAGCTCAATTGAAAACGAAAAGAAAGTATTGGTTGCGATGAATGCTGAAAAAATCCTTAAAAAAGATACCAGACTTAAAGAAATCATTAATAACAATATCGGCTATGCTGATGGAGTTGGTGCGGTAATGGCATTGAAGCAAAAAGGTTTAGATGCGATAAAAATACCTGGAAGTGAGTTTTGGTTAGATATTGTAAATCGGTTTTATAAATTAAAGTCTTTTTACATTGTAGGCTCTTCTCAAAAAGTAATAGATAAAACAATAGAAAAACTCAACAATGACTTTCCAGCTATTAATATTGTTGGCTATAGAAATGGATATTTGAAAGACGGAGAAAAAGAGCAGCTGAAGAGCGACATTGTAGAGAAAAAGCCTGATATTGTTTTTGTAGCTCGGGGAACACCTGCGCAAGAGTATTTGATGAATGATTTAATAGATGCGCATAAAGCCCTTTATATGGGGCTTGGCGGAAGTTTTGACGTTTATACAGGACATAAAAAAAGAGCGCCTAAATTTTATTTGGACTATCATCTTGAATGGCTCTATAGGCTTTTAAAAGAGCCTGTGAGAATAGGTAGGCAATTAACACTGATTAAATTTTTATTTTTATTAAAATTAGGAAGATTGTGAGAATTGTAATACCCCCAAAAAACCAAACAAACTAAAAGTAGAAAATTCTATAATGAAACAACAAGGAATTTTTTATGAAAAAATCAAGATATACAGATACACAAATCATCAATATACTTAAACAAAATCAAGCGGGAGAGTCTGTTGCCAATCTATGTCGTGAACATGGTATGAGTCAAGCCACATTCTACAAATGGCGCTCTAAATATGGAGATGCCGATATCAATGTTGTCAAAAGACTAAAAGAGCTGGAAGCAGAAAATGCTCGCCTTAAAAAGATGCACCCCTCAAGGGGGTATTGAACAGAATACGCCGAAGAGCGTTTAATGTCTCAAATTAGATTGGAAGCTCTTGAGGGAAAGTTCTAGCGCCATCTTCTCGCAAGAAGATGGCAAATACTGCCAGAGATGAACATCAAACCTCAGTAAGCTTTATTTGTGTTTGCTTTAATATCAGTAGAAGTGGTTACCACTATCAACCAAAACTTAGTAGCGAGAATGAAGTTATTGCTGACTGGCTACTTAGGTTAACCACAGCGCATAGGCGCTGGGGTTTTAAGCTGTGCTTTTTATATTTACGCAACATTAAAGGTTTTAAATGGAATCACAATCGTGTGTATCGCATTTATCGTGAGCTAGAGCTTAATCTAAGAATTAAGCCTAGAAGAAGAATTAAACGTGATAAGCCGGAGGCTTTGAGTGTACCAATGGCCATTAATCAAATTTGGTCAATGGATTTTATGTCTGACACACTAACCGATGGCAGAAGTATTAGAACATTTAATGTTGTAGATGATTACAACCGTGAAGGTTTAAATATTGATGTCGATCTATCCATGCCTGCACAACGAGTCATTCAATCGCTAGAACGACTAATTGAGTGGAGAGGTAAGCCTAAAGCTATTAGATGTGATAACGGACCAGAGTACATCTCACAAGCACTACGAGATTGGGCACAAGCAATGGATATTGAACTAATGTATATCCAACCAGGCAAGCCAACACAAAACGCCTATATTGAACGATTTAATCGCACAGTAAGATAAGAATGTTTAAATCTTCATTTATTTGATTCAGTTGAATCAGCACAAAACATAACCACGCAGTGGTTATGGATTTATAATAACCAGCGACCACATTTTGCACTAGGCGGAATACCGCCAAGATCAAAGGTGGCGTAACAAGATGACTGTAGTCAGTCGAACCTCTACTTTAAAGTTGTGTTGAAAATGGGGGTATTGCATATGATGATCAAACCATGCTGATTATTTGGGCGTTTGTATTCATGGCAATTTATACGATTATTTATCGTCGAATAGTGCATTTTAGGTTTAAATTTAAAAAATAATGATGAAAATATTAGTAACAGGAGGAGTGGGTTATATTGGCTCCCATACCTGTATTGAGCTGCTTAAGGCAGGCTACGAGGTGGTTGTGGTTGACAATCTCTGTAACTCATCGCTAGAGGCGTTAAAGCGTGTTGAGAAGTTAGCGGACAGTAATATTCCTTTTTACAAGGTAGATGTGCGTGATAAAGCTGCACTGACGCGCGTATTTGATAAACACGCCATTGATGGCGTGATTCATTTCGCAGGTCTGAAAGCGGTGGGTGAGTCGGTAGAGAAGCCGATTGAGTATTATGATACCAATGTGGGTGGTACTTTTATCCTCGCTGAAGTGATGCGTGATTTTAGCTGCAAAACCTTTGTCTTTAGCTCATCCGCGACGGTCTATGGTGATCCGCATACGGTACCGATTAAGGAAGATTTCCCGCTGTCGGTCACTAATCCGTATGGCCGCTCTAAATTAATGATTGAAGAGTTTTTGCAGGACCTGTTTGTTGCAGATGATCGCTGGCATATCGCACTGCTTAGATACTTTAACCCTGTGGGTGCACACAAGAGTGGGCTGATTGGTGAAGATCCGAATGATATTCCCAATAATTTAATCCCGTATATCGCACAAGTGGCAGTGGGTAAATTAGAGAAGTTAACGGTTTTTGGTGGAGATTACGACACACCTGATGGTACGGGTGTGCGTGATTATATTCATGTAGTGGATCTAGCCAAAGGACATGTTAAAGCATTACAAGCACTAGAGAATAAGCCTCAAGTATTGACAGTGAATTTAGGTACTGGGAATGGATATTCAGTGCTCGACATGGTTAAAGCTTTTGAAAAGGCTTCAGGCAAAGATGTTCCTTATCAAATAGTAGATAGAAGACCAGGTGATATTGCTACTTGCTATGCCGACCCTGATTATGCGGCAGAACGGTTAGGCTGGAGGGTAGAATGTGAGCTTGATGAGATGTGTGAAGACACTTGGCGTTGGCAGTCACAAAATCCAGATGGATACCCAAGACATAGATAGCACTAAATTAAGTTATTGATTTTTTATGGATAATTAATAATCAACCAGTTGCTATCATTCCAACTTTGAAGATACCTCATTGCACTAGTTTCTGATTTCCAACCACCTCTAAGCATAATTTTTTCTAACGGGATGCTTTTATCTAAAAGGTCTAGTGCCGCACCAACTCTAAATGAGTGGCCTGATAGCTCTCCAATTTGATTCAGACCAGCTTGTTTTTGAAGACTCTTTAAAATATGATTAATTGATGCGGGTGTGAGTGACGGATTAGTAGACAGATTTCTTTTGAAACTCCTAAGGATGTTTCCACTGTTTTGATCAATTGCTAGTGACCAGCTTGAGATCATCTCAGATAGCTCATTAGATATTGGAATTATTTTCCCTTGGTTGTATTGATCAGTTTTAGAGTGTCTCAGTAGGAGTGCATGCTTATGATTGCCAAGATGTTGTAGGTCTTCAAATTTAAATTGACAAATTTCTGAGCGTCGACGCATGGTTTCGTAGCCTAGTTGTAAAAGCAGTCTATTCCTGAGGCTGACGATATCATCAGAACATACATTTTTAAGTTTGATCAAAATATCATAAGTTAGGGGTGTTGCTTGTTTTTGAGGTTTTCCAAATTTTCTTCGAAGTCTTTTGATGGTAAGTATTACTACAGGTTCTTTTGTAGGATTGGTGCTTTTAGTGAGATTGAATATACTGCTAAGGCTGGCTACCCGTCTTTGAATAGTTGCAACGGTTAGGTCTTCGCCCATCTGTAGAATGTAGTCTGCAAATTTATCTTCATTAATATTAAAGGGATCATAGTGATATTTCTGACACCAGTTGGAATAATGCATATAATCTGATCTATAAGATCTAATTGTATTGGGCGCATAAGCACCCTCTAAAGAATCGAACAGGAGATTTGTTTTATGCATTTTAAATTCCAATTGGTATTTTAAATACCATTATATACCATCTTTATGATTTCATCTAAACAAATTAAAGCTGCACGTGCGCTCCTGGGCTGGAAAGGCCAGGACTTGGCAGATAAGAGTGGCGTTGGTGTTACAACGTTAAGAAGGTATGAAGCACAAGAAGGAGTGCCTAATGCAAATACGTTTGTAATCAAGGCTATTAAAGATTGTCTTGAAGAGGCGGGAATAGTATTTTCTGGAGACCCTGTTAAGAGCCCAGGTGTATCACTAGATCAAA
>Ga0209992_10002234_pt1 | contig 18165 bp, 8 predicted proteins | sample 2SBtaG_2_FD_182564 | JGI IMG/M metagenome (GOLD analysis project Ga0209992, IMG submission 182564) | Deep subsurface microbial communities from Kolumbo volcano to uncover new lineages of life (NeLLi) - 2SBTROV12_ACTIVE470 metaG (SPAdes)... | ecosystem: Environmental > Aquatic > Marine > Volcanic... | reverse complement strand
TTAGAATCTTCATATACTATATCTGCTTCAATAAACCCATCAGAAGCTTCAGCTACTCCAGTATCGTCATCTAGATATACCTCTTGTGCAGTACCAGCAGTGCCTATTACTGAATTATCAATACCAGCATATACTGTGTTTCTATCTGTTTTTAATAAAGCTACAGGAGGTAAATTTCTAGGTTCTAAGAAAGGAACAAATCTGGTTTGTTCAGTTCCAAAACTATCTAGATGAACTATACTAAATTCATTATTACCATTATTTAACGTTTCACCTTCCAAAGAAGAATAATCGTTTATTGTAGAATTGATACTAATACTCATATCTGAAGCTTGGGCAGCTAATTGTGCTGCTGTTACACCATTAGTATAATATTTAGAATAAACACCATTTTTAATAGCTCTTACTAACGGGAACATTCTACTATTTTTAGTATAAGTATGTGGTACTACGGTAAAGAATTGAGGCTTATCCAATAATATTGTCTGTGAATTAGATTTTTCTGGAGAATTGTCTTCTCCGTCGTCCCAATCAATATAGAATCCGTCTACTGCATCATTTGATTCTATTCTATACCAATAATCTCTATATATATAATAATTGTCAGCTAATGTTAATTTACCAGTAGTAGTATAAGCTTGTAATGCATTAGATACATTTCCTTCTAAAGCTAAAGCTTCTGATTGATATACTTGTACCACTAATTCATCTGGAACTCCTACTCTATCATTAATTGTAACTGTCTTAGTAACAGCAGAAGTATCTCCATCAAAATCTGTCATTAATAATCTTACTGTTTGTGTTCCTACTTCACTAGTAGCGAATTGTCTTGTTACTGTTAATCCACTACCTTCATTATTATGACTACTTCCATTATAAGTAAAGTCCCATGAATAAGTGTGACCATGTGTTAAATCAGAAGTACCGTCTGCATCACTATTACCGGGTGAAGAATCTAAAGCGTTAAATGTAATTGATTCAGTTTCCATTATAGAATCAGAGCTACAGGCTATGACTGCTCCTAAAGAACCAGTTGCAGCAGATAAATCTCTATAAACTCTAATAACGTTAGAGTAAGCGGTTGAAGTACAATCGCCAGAATTATCAGCTGTTATGTATACTAAATATTCACAATAAGAAGGATGTCCTTGTTGTGTTGCAATATTAGAATTAAAAAGTAATATTTGGTTAGCTATGTTACCATCATTATCAGAATCAGCAACATCAAGTTGGTATTTGTTACTACTATTTAAAGCAACTCCTGAACCTGTAGCGTCTGCTCCTGTTGTGTTTCCTGAAGGAGCGTTTGATACAGCAGAACTGTGTTGAAAATCAGTAGTAGAAAGTCCTACAAAGGTACTACCATTTAACCATCCAAAACCAAAAGTATAAGAATATGTATCGTCCGCAGATACAGGTGTGTAATTATTTACTGATACTGTAACTGGTGAAACACCAGAATCTACACCACCAGCACCTCTATCTTCAAAATAAGTTCCTGAACCTCCGGGTGTTCCTGCTGCTGTTATATTTAATGCACAATCAATAGCAGGTGTTACTTTTAATTCTGTTTTAGTAGTAATCCATTCGTAAGTATAACTGCCCCCTTGAGGTTTACTACCAGAAGGTAATGTAGCTAATAGTGTCATATATTCACCATCTTCACCACTTATACCATATTTTACAGAAGCTGATGAAGCAGTACCAAAAACAGCTGTTGTAGCTGCTAATGTATGATTGACATCACCACCATATGTAGAATCAGGGAAATCACTTCCATCATCTTCTCTTCCAAAATTAGAAATTAAATGTATAAATTTAGTATTGGTAGTTGGAGCTTCATCTCCTTGATATTCCCAATCTAAAAGATAATGTGAAACATCTCCAAAGAAATATGCACTTGCTTTTTGGTTTCCATTTAAAGTTAAAGGCATTCCTGTTAAAGGGAATGTTCCTGAAAAATTAGGGGAAACATAACCTTGTCTAAATGCAGTTCCATCATACCGAGACCCTGAGGCTGTAGTTACAATTGACTTCTCTTCCCAATAAGTAGTTGAAGCGGAAGCTAAGGTATTAAAGGCTGTTAAATCATGTGTTTTAGAAGTAGATGATACTAGAAATTTTGCTAAATTAGCAGCAGTAGATGATGTTACTGGTACAGCACTAGTTGCTGCATTTCTTTCATAATATTTATTTCTTTGATGGGTTAAACCATTACCAGAACTGTATTGGTCGTCCTCTCCACGATATGGAGCTGTAACACCATACAAAGAAGCTGTACTCTCATTACCACTAGAACCAAAGTCTTCTACTGTTATATGTCCTCCATCTCCACTTACACTGAGAGAATAAGATGCTTTAGCTGTTACTCTACTTCCACTTGTGTTATAAGCAGCACATACTTGATACGACGCGCCTAATGTTTTACTATGTGTAGCAGTATAACCATAATAAGGTATCTTTTCGCCAGTTGATAACGTTTTCTGCGGCATACGTGTAGTACCTTTAGTATTATCTGCTCCATTCAAATGAGGATTAGGATACCATTTAAGAGCTTGAGATGGACCTACAAAATCACAGATATGAGTAGATGCAGTTGCGGCTACACCACTCCAAGGACTATATATAGTAACTACGTTAGAATCATCATCAGCACCCAGTACACTACTACCATTCCATACTGCTCTGGCAGGTATATGCATCTTATATCCAGAACCAGCGTTTGATATGGCAATAGATGCGATACCGCGTGTTCCATTTTGTGTTACTCTGTATTTAGATGTAGTGTCTAAATCGACACCAATACTTGCAAAAGTAAGATTTCTAGAGCTGTGGTCTGAATCTGTAATTGTAGCTGTTTTACCAGCACCAGTTCCTTCTGTTATTTCTAATGTAGAACCTATCCAAAAATTATCTTGTTGGTCTAAACCTCTACCACTAGTATCGAAATCTGTGTCTACTATTACAGTATCTGTTGAACTTGCGTCACATGTACCTTCTCTTATAATAGGTACTTCACCGTATGTAGTATTACAACTTGCATCTGAATCCCAAGTGTCTGTCGTAGCAAAACCACTTCCAATTCTAAGAAAATTACCGGCACTGGCCGCCATCCATGTCGCATTAGTTAAAGTTCCACCATAATCAAGTGTTAAAGAAGGGTTATAATCAGCACCTCCTCGTAAAATATTAACAGCTTCAATCGTTCCTGCACTATTATTAACTTGATACGAAAGTCTTATACCACCATTATGGACTTGGTCACTACTGTCATATTGATTTACATCGTCTGTATCTGGATGTGCTATATATTTACGAATTGCTATTCCTATTCTATCAGCTAAACTACTTGCATCACTACCATCCCAACCTCCACCCACTATTGGTTTATCGAAATGTACACCTTCTGTTAAAGCTGTGCCGTTTATTGTAATTGAGAAACCGTCTGTAGGTTCGTTTGAAGTTGAGATGGTTAATTTTCCTCTGTCGTTATTACCTCTAGGATAATGTGTAGAACCACCTGCTGAAACACCTGCATATTGTCCACGAATTTGGTCCCATGTGGCCATACCATATCCTATATAAGTCATACCTTCTCCCATTACAGTAGAACCACTACTAGTACCTGCTGCTGCTAAACCTTCAATCTGTTGAGAAGATATACCTTCTACAGTAGATAAATCGTAAGCGTTACTACCTAATCCTTCTTGCGGAGTTCCATATAAATAATTATAGTGGTCTGTTTGACCTGCTGTGAACTCTTGAACATCGTGGAACCACTTATATGTACCTGCTTGGGTAGAACCGGTGGATTTTTTAAATTGTGTTGGAGCAGTTAATCCCCTTGTTACTGTTCCGCCTATACTACAAGCATTTGCGTCATTTGATATAGAACCTACACTCATAGTATTCATTTCTAATGATACGTCGTCTATACCTATAAGTTGAGCAACACCATCTCCTGTGGTATATATCTTTACATAAATCTTATTTAACAATGCTTGAGTACCTGCTGTAGCAAGTCCGTCAGTTAATCCTGCACCACGAGTTGGCCATGCATATGTAGAACCTGAAGTAGTTGCTAAAATACTAGCAGTTGCACTTCCTCCTGCATTAATAGGTCCACCAGAAGCCATTACACGTTCTGTACCACCATTAACATCATTAAAGTAAATTTTATAATAACATTGAGACCCTGCTACTCCTTGGTCTACAGTACGGAAAGAGAATGTTCCTGTTAAATCACGGTATTGATAATAAGGACTAGAAGTTGACATTACAATTTCTTGAATCATTGAAGCTTCTCCAGACGTATCTTGATTTAATAAAACCAAATATCCGGGAGCCGCTTGATGAGTTGCTGATGTACTTCCTCCACTTCCCGCAAGTGTCCAACCTGTTGCGTCTACCGTAAATGTACCGTTATCAATTGCTTGGTCGGTATTCGTTCCTGTTACTGCTACTCTATTTGCCATTTTAGCCCTCTATTAAGAATGATGATTTTTTGAATGAAAGTTGATTCGAAGAAGCTACCTCATCTACAGTAGTTCCTCTGATATTATGATAATCCTTCATAAATAGTTTACTTGAATAAACTTTATAATTACCTGCACTAGTTCCTGCTGGTTCTACCTCAGAAATTGGTTTATCAAATTTAAATAAACCATCTTGTGGGGCGACTGGATATACTGCTTTTTCATAGAAAACTATTTCTTCCATCTTACCTGTAAATCCATTTCTACCAAATTCGTCTTTAGCACCAATAAATAATGATGTAGTTGTATCCCACCACATAGTATAACCATCTGGAGAACCTTTCCAAGCTTTACCTTGTTCAGGGGAAGCTAAACGTTTTCCACTTTGGTCTTCTAGCTTACCATTTATATATAATTTAACATTACCGAATTTTACTTTAGTATCTAGTGTTAATATAATACACGTTGGTGTTTCTGCATCTCTTGGTATTCTAGTAGTAGATTCAACTCTAACAAAATCACTTGTATTTGTACCATATTTAACTTCAGCCCTAATAGTTCCTGTTGATAATCTTTTTATATCAAAACTATTTTCTTTTCTAATTATATATTCGTCTGTGGTTGGGTCTGTTTTGTTAGGAACAACATGTGCTACTACACTAAATTCCTTTTGGAAATGTTTAAGATTGTTTCCTCCTACTATCACTGAGACAGCTGCACCACTAGCTATTGTTGTACCTGCATATGCCTTAGTTAATTCTAATGCTGTATCATTTGTGATAGTATCAATAGTATAAACAACATCTACTATACGTATTTGCTGTCCAACAGATACCTCTGTCATAAATTGTGTTAATAATCCATTAAGCGTCGTGGCTCCATTTGTAATATAAACTGTCCCTGTTATAGCTGTAGGGGTGTTTAATAGAGCTGTAGAAGCATATTGTAAGAATCTTGGTGATGTATATTCTTCGAAAGAATCAAATACAGTAGCGCTAGCTAAGGTCATTTGTGTAGCACTGTCTACTGTGGTAACTGTAGTTGAAGCATCTGATGTACCAGCATCTAATCTTGTTATATTATATACATTATCACTGGTTTGAAGGTCTAATAAAAAGAAATCTTCATCATTATCAGCTAAGATAGAAGCTGTTGCTCCACCATCTCTATTACCTTCTATATTAGTAAAGTCTTTAGTATAACCTGCTAAACCTGTTATATCATTCTTCCAGCGTCCAGCAGTTGCTGCCGCATTAGCAGTTTCTACATTGTAATATTGCATATACATACTAGTATAAGCTGTAGGACTGCCTTCTATATTTTGATTTAATGGTAAGTGACCTATACTTGCGTGATATTGGTTATCTATACTTTTAGTATCTATAATTAATAAACCATACCATAAATCACCACCATTAGAATCCCATTTAAAATTAATAGTAGATGGTTGTTCTTCATCGACCTCCATACTTAATGATGGTGGTTCTGGAACTAAATCATCATATACTGTCACTAAAGAAGGTCTTCTGAATTTGTTTGTATTATTCGATGAATCTATAGTAATAACATGGTCTGTCATACCGTCAGATGGGGTCATTAGTAAAGATATTTTATCTAATGGTTTATACCCTTCCATTGTTTGTAATGTTGGCATTTCAACAATATTAATACCTTCATTGTAAGTTGCGTTTTGAAGTTGACCGCCTTCTCCCTTTTCTTCATCAAATTCACCTAAACCATAATCTTTTGAAATATCAACTATATTTTCTTTAGATTCTAAATCTATATCTAATGCCCATGCATTATGATAAGGAGCTTTATCTGTAGAAGAATTATAATAATATTCACTTTCACCGAAAGTAGTTCCTATAGTAGTAGTAGAATCAACAGGTATTAGACTTAAATAACTTCTCATTGGAATTGGTGTGTTGTTTGTACTATCATATGCTGAAGCTGCTGGAGCACTTGTTCTTGTAGTGTTATGGTATTGGAATGAACCTGTATTTATACCTATAGAAATCCAATATCTATATGGACTAATAAATAACCTACCTATATTTTCCTTTTTAACAAAGGCAGCCGCACTAGCGTTTGTTGAATATGTGGTATTGTGTTGTGAAAATCCACTAACTACCTTTCCACCTTTTAATGTAATACTTTGAACTCTAAACGCGTCCTTTTCTTTATATATTTTTACAGGGGCTAGATAATTTTGGTCCCTCTTACTTGTCCTTAAATCTGCCGTATGATAATCTTCATATGCTAAATAAATAATAAACTCTTCATCGTCATCAAGTGCTAACATTTCTGGATTTGCTACAAATAATTTATTACCATCTTTAATATCTACTATTCTTGTGGACGCACCTATATGTTCTCTTTTTGCCCATACACCCGGTTGATATACTCCCGGTGTTCCTGAAGAATCAGCTTTAGCTAAATTCCATAAACTTCCTGAACCTCCGTCTACTAATTTTGTAAACCCTTTTTGTGCAAAACCGTTAGTAGCATAATTTAAGGACTCTCCTGATTTATTGCTTGTAAATATTCTTGGTAAACGTGCAGCTGTAGGGTCGAATGTCATTGTTTTAGTGTCTGAATCAGCACTACCTAAGATTGTTCCTGTAGCTTGATTAGACATTTCTAATGTTAGACCGCCTGTAGCTATTGATAAAATAGTAGTTCCATCAGGTATATATTGTCCTGAAATACCTTGTCCCACTTCACATAAATCATCAAATCTAGAACCATCACCAGCACCAGTAGTTAATGTAGCATCATTTATAGCAGTTGTACAAGAACCTACTGTAAACGTAGATGTTCCACCAGAAGCAGGGTTGGACCCAATATTAATTCTTTGATAGAAATTTTGATTATATCTTAAATTGTAAAGTTCTTCATTTGCTAATACTGCAATACTTGTATTGCTTGTTATTGGAATTGTAGTAGAATTGAAAGTAGCTGAAGCATCTACCATACCTATTATTTGACCATTTGACCTTCCTACTATATCTCCTCTTGAGAATTTAGTAGTTGCGTCTACTGTTTTAACAGTAATAGAAGATTGATTTACAGCTGTATCTGCGTTAACTAAAACACCGGTAGCATAGTTAGTTTGTCCACCTTTAGAAGTATAACCAGAATCTTCATCACCATCTCTTTCATCAGCGTCATCATTATGAGTAGCGATAATACCATACTGGTCTCCTAGTTTTTCACATCTAGTAGAATAACCTGCACACATAGCTGCATCCATAACAGCAGTGGTGTTACCTACATTACCTGTAGCATATTGATTCCATAACCAAAAACCAGAAGATGTTGTAAAATCTGTAGTGTTTTTATAACCTATATTAATATATGAAGAAGCTAAACCTGTAGCTATTGAACTATCAACACCAGTTCTATAATTCATAACTATAGGTTCGTTGTTAACAATTTTTGTAGGAGACCTAACTAATTTCTTTATATTAGGTGACATATTAATTTTATAATGTTCTGCATTAAAAATTGATAAATTATCAATCAATAACTGTTGTGTTGAATCTGCAACTTTCTTAGCAGGAACTGTGTAACTACTTAAATTGTCTTGTAATTGGTCTACAGAATCATCAGAGCCACCAGAACTTTCTACCTTTCTGTTACAATTCCATATACTAAAATATTTAGTCCAACCGTAATTCTTACTGTTTACTTGTGTAGACCATGCATTATCTAAAGCTGTTTTATCAGTACCACCACCAGCACTATAATAATTAGCTTGCAATGCTTCTGAACCTGCCCAAACAAAATCATCTTTTGGGAATTCCATTTTAGGTAATACACCTTGACAGTAAACTGTTTCTTCGTCTTGGCTTAGAATAGTCCAGTCTGCTCTTCCATAATTTGTATAAGCATTATAATTTTCTGGTATACCTCCAGATACATCAAAACAAAAACGTACTTTAACCCAAGTACCCGAAGGGAAATTTCCTGCTGGAGAACCGTTTAAACAACCAAAAGCACCTAAACTTTTTTCTCCATAATCAGAAAAACCATTACTGTTATTTTTGTGAATTGCTAAAAAGTTTGAGTGAGCAGGATATACATGAAAGTATACATTTGAACCTGCTCCGTCAATATTTAATCGAGCACCACCTTCTGTTGCTGACAACATGAGTTCATTAGAACCATTCAAAGCCTCTACAAAATAAGTAGTACCTTCTGAAAATGCAGTAGAACTGGTGTGTGTTGGCATAGTACCACTAGGAGATGCTACATTGTAAAATCTAAGCCTATCTCCTACTGCTAAATTATGAGCCCTACCAAAATCAAGAGTGTTATGTGTCGTAGAAAACGTCACTGCGTATTGGGTTTCCATTCCTGACGTCATTTGGTCAGGGTCCCATACGAGAATATTACCGCTGTCATCAGCTGTTGTAGGGTCTCTTGTTAAAAATAAACCACTTAAACTATTATTTAATTGTAAAGGACCATTAAATTGTGTTCCACCAGATGGTTCAGTTCCAGCTGCTTCGTGTTGTAATAAATAACGTCCTAAGGATGAACCTTCATCAGGTTTCATATTAGAAAACGTTAAAGCAAAACCTCTTAGGGTTGTATAATCGTCAGTTCCGGCATTTGTCCATAATCTACCGTCAACTTTGTACAATGCACCACATGCACCTACTTTTAAATCAAATGTAAGTTCCATAGGAGCAGATGGATTTCGGCTTAAATCTGAGATAATATTATCTCCCTTTGTACTTTCTTCTCTGGTCTTAAGAAAATTAGATTCTAATCTAACTGGCATAGGTAATGATTTTGTAACAAAACTGTCTTGACTAGCAGAATTAAGAGTACTACTATTTCCTGCACACATAAGACCTGTTCTAAATGCAGGTTGATTGTCACTAGATAATGTACCTTCTTCGTCAGCTAAAGCACTCCAATGATTATATAATTCTAAACAAGCACCTGATAAACCTCCGCTGGTATTAATCCTTACATCACTTGTCATATGTTCTTCACTATCTATCACCCAATCTTGAGCTGTACTAATAACATCGAAATTAGAATTATTATAACTGACTAACTTTTTATCTTGGTCAACAGCTCCTACTGTTCCAGATGAAGAAGTATCATATCTTATAAAAGACTGAGCGTCTTTCCATTCGTAACCGAAACATATATTATCCCATCTCCAGAAATTTTCATTATCTCTTGGATATGGTCTTCCATTGTCTCCTTTTTTGATATAAACCTTTTTACCTTCAGCGTATAAGTTTTTAACCTTTTTCCTTATCCTACCGTTATTACCAAATGAATACTCCACAGCTAAATCTTTAGCATCGTCTAAAGATAAATATGGTTCTCCTAGAATAACACCACTAGCTTTATCACTATAAACTGCTGACGCATCCATTTTAATATTTTCAAAATCTTCTTTGAAATAAGCTGATGTAAGAGCACTACTTGCATTAGAACCTATAACTAAAGCATCTGTTAGTTCTGGTTTTATAGCACCTTCTGATATTGAAGTACCCTTTTTCAAATGATACATATCGAAAGCTAAAGCTCCACTCTGTATTGTAGAAGCTTGAATATCACTTACATAAAATTTTAAATCATACCTTTTTATTTTAGATTCACCTACTAAAGGTGAGGAAGCTACAGGAAACTGAAACATAGTATAAACAGTGTCTGCTCCCCCTGTTACTTTAAGAGTAGTGTCTTGACCATCAGGTAAATCTTGATAATATTGATATACGTTAACGTCTACTACATCAGACGGGTTTTCAATTGAGTTTGTTAATTTATAGTATTCTACCATTATAGTGTTCCTCCTAAATCAGCATTACGTAAAGCGTCTGGAAGTGCTAAACTAATCTTTTCGGCGAAGTTGTCACCATCATACACGTCGCCGCTTATATTTAAAGTTACCCCTTGCCCCGCAGAAGCCATATTTTGTGTTTTTGACACAATAGTTTCACCGGGTTCTACTAATACTGGCATATGTCTATTTCCTAAACCACCTGTATCATACATACGTCTACCAGTATCTGCCATATCTAAAGCTGATACTTCATATTGAGAATAATCTACCTTAGGTGGTTGCATCATTTCCATTAACATAGTATTAAATGCTGCACCTGCTAATGCTCCTACTCCTATTGCTAAACCAAAAGAAACTGGATTAGAAGCTGACATTGCCATCTGTTTTGCTATAGCATATCCCATCAATGCACCTGCCACACCACCAATCGTTGCTGCTAGTAGTTTATTCCCTTGTGCATATTTCTGAGTTAATAAAATCATAGCAAACATAGAAGCTTGCATCAACCCTTGGTAAGCTAAAGTCTTTAACATAGAAGTCTGGGCAATTTTATCCATATAAGTTCTCATTTGGGTAGAAGTAGTTGTTGCGTCTATTCCTGACCTTTCCATCAATAAAGCTACATGTTTTTGTTTCAAGGTATTTATATTCGCTACATTAAGCATATTAGTAATAGGTAATACACCATTCAATATCTTTAAGGTAATCATAGCTTGTAATACATCAGTTCCAAGTGCACCAAATAATTTAACTATAAGTCTTAAAGGAGCTGTCATTAAATTCAATAAACCTGTTATACCTGCTCCTGAATCAGATAAATGTTTTAACATATTAATTATATCTAAACCTATAGTTGCGAATGCGTGAAGTGATTCTATAGCCATTTGCTTCATCATCTCACCCATTGGTGTTAAACCAGTAATAACGCCATCTTCAATAACTACAAACATATTTTCAAACATACCTACAACTTTGTGTAGGACCATTGAGAATTCATTTAAGAACCCCATCTCTTGACCTACTTTATCTGACAATAAGAATGGAGCTGCCATAGCATTTTTAACTCTTTGTATTTGATTTTCTAACGAAGCCTGTTGAATTTCTGCCATCTCAGTAGCTGAACCAGCTGAATTTTGTAAATCATCTACAGCTCCTTGGAATTCATCAGCATTTTGTACTAAGTGAACAAATGCAGTAGCACCACGTACATTTAAATCTTCCAGTAATGTAGTCATTAAATCTACATCAGAAGCTGCTGGTCCCATAGCATCTTGGAATTGTTTAGCTATTTCTGTTAATTGTTTAAAACTACCATCGGTGTTTGTAATTTCAACACCCATTTTACGGAAAGCAGCTGTGTTATCTTCTGCATGTTGAGCAAACTCTGCTAAAGCCTGACGTAAACCACGACCTGCAATACCTGCTTCTAACGCACGGTTAGTTAAAACTTGTAAAGAACCTAATAATTGGTCAACACTTTGTCCTGTAGAAGTGAAGAAAGGCATAGCGAATTTGACAGCACTAGCTAAATCTTCATATTCAATCAAAGATTTGTTAATAGCATGTGCAAATTTATCTGTTAATTCGCCACTTTGTTCCATCTCAAGACCAAAACCAAATATTGTCTGTGTAGTTAACTTAGCTATAGTGTTGTGGTCACCTTGAACAGCCATAGATAGTTTTAAAGTATCTTGTAATACTTTTTGAGAATCTTCAGCAGATAAACCTGCGGAAGCAAACTGGTATAGACCTTCAGAAGCTTGTGATAAATTTATACCATACTGAGTACCAAACTCTACAATTTGGTCACTTAAACCAAATAACGTTTCATTAGAGGTTTGGAAAATAGATTGCGCGTTAACAAGTTGCGCTTCGAATGCTGAGAATGTACCAATTACTTGGTCCATCTTAGCTTTGAGGCCCATAAATGCGGCCCCTGCAACAGCTATTGATTGTGTTACAGTCGAAGTAAATGATGTTTGTATAGCATCAAGTTGTCCAATAAATTCACGATTCAATTCAGAACGTTGTTTTAAAAAGTCTCTTTCGCGTTGTCGCTCTTCATTAATTTTACGTAGTGTTTCTTTAGTTTTTCTATGTTCTTCGTTCTTTAACCTATTGGCCTTTCTTTGTTCTGCTGATAGTTGTCTATCTAAATTAATACCCTTTTCTATAGTTCTATTTAAATCAGATTGTCTTATTTCAGCTTGTTCTCTTTCATAATTAGATACTGCTATATGGTTGTTTTCAAGGTCTATACTTTTATTTAATTTAGTCTGAGTTCTTTCTAATCTACCTACCTTTCTATCTAAATCTTCATAATCCTTAAGTCTTTGTCTGTCTTTCTTAGAGACCTTTTCACCATCTTCAATTCTTCTTCTTATTTCTTTAGCAGCCTTTCTTTGACTATTTCTTATCTTTCTCAGTGGAACTAACTTTTCTCTTAGTTTGTCTCTTTCTTCTTCTATACCTTCTATAGTTTTTTGTCTTAATTCAACTTCTCTCTTTTTTGCAGTTATAATTTCTTGTTCAGTAGCTGCCATATCCTTAAGAGTTGTTAAACCTGCTTGTCGTTGAGTTGGGTCTTCAGAACCTAATGCTGCACCTATATCTTCTTCTAAGGTTGCACCTGCTCCTACATCAAAGTCCATAGCATTCATACGTTGTCTAAACGTATTCATATTAGTTTCCATTCCGTTAAGTTCTTCTTGGAATGCTGCTTGGATATGTGGTTCATCCATATCCATACCTTCAAAACCAGACGGAGCTGTTACAGCAGCTGCTTGGAATCCTGCTATAGCTTTTTGTCTACCCTCTTCAGCAAGTCTATCTATCTCTTTTATTTCTGCTTCTAATGTATCAAAAGCACCTTTAGTGGCTTTGTCGTGTGCTGCTTGAGATTGAGCAGCATGTCCCATATCTTCAGTCCTCATCCTACTGGCCGCTGCGTAAAGACCTTTTAACTCTCTATGAGCAGGAGAAGTATCAAATATAAACTCAGTTATTGCTTCTCCCCTGTAGTTGACTGCTTTTGCCATTTTATTTTATTAATTGTTTGAAAGATGTTACTTTCTGTTCTTTGCGTGTTCCATCATACTTACGTTGTGCTGTTTTGTAATCAGCATACTGTTGACGTACTTCTGGCTTGTTCTTAGCCATTTCATTGACATCCCTTTCGCCATATCCGTCGAAAGAATGTAATACATTATATTCACCTAAAGCGTATATTAACCCCATCAATTCATGTTTAGGGGTATTCTTAATTTCCTCCCATGACATGTGAAGGTTCTTCATAAGAGGGATGTAACAATTCACCACTTCAGGTGAACTGGACATCCAATCTAAAAATCCGATTTAGTTTCTTCTGACTGTAGGATTTTATTAGATATACGCCATCTTAGTGTTGATGGGAATTTAGCCCAATTCTCTTCTGTAATAAAGGTTGAATCCTTATCCATCTTATTGGCCTTTTCTACCATATTTACAACTCTCATGGTTGCTAATTTACTAAAATGTGCTGTTTTTTCTTCTTCTGAAGCACTTTCATCTGGCATTACCATTTTAGGTTCTTCTGCTTCTGTTAATTCACACCACTGTAATGGTACTTCTTTACCATTATATTCTACTGTTCCTTTTTGTACTGTATCTGTGAGTTGTACTAACTCGTCAATCGTCCAAATTTGGTTCTTCTTCTCGCTTGTCATTTTTCTTTTCCTCTACTTCTTTCTTTTTCTTAGACTTTTTAGTCTGTTTCTTTGGTGTTGGATTATTATATGATTCCAACAATTCTTGTGATTCTTCCATGGAAAGGGAATCTTTGACTAAATTTCCCTCTCCATCTTTTAATCTGTATACACGTGGTGCATACATTTCTAAATAATATTCGCTCATAAATCAGCCTCTGGAGTTACTGTAGCGTTACCGTTTGTATTATCATCAATTAGTGGTTCTACATATCCATAAAATGTACATGTCTCTTCTGTTACACCATCTACATTCAAACTAACTGAATAATCTGTCATGCATAAATTACGTAAAGATAAGATTTCACCACCAGAACCTGATTTCAATTGGATATGCATCCTGAAACCATGATTACGTTTTGGATTGTAACCGATAGCAGATGTATCTTGTCCTCCTTGAAGTAATTGACATGAGGTTTCTGTAGGTAATGCTGCGGTTCCTGCACCTAAATGGTTAGAACCTAATGCATCAATATCTATAGCTGCTTTATCTGAAGTTGTATAACAAATTACACCATCTCTAGCTTTATTAAATAAAACTTCCCATCTTGAATCAGTTTTCTTCATAGTAAGGACAACTGTAACTTCGTTCTTAATTTCAGCTTTCAATGGAGTTCTCTGTCCAAAGTATGCTATATCTTCATCTACTTTACCTAAAGTTAAGTCTAATCCTACTAAATCGGCTATTTTATTTTGGTCAGTTGCAGCTGTAGTTAATGGTGCTGGTGTAGTTGAGTCACCTGTTATAGTGTCAATCCTACCTGTACCATCATACTGTGGCCAGTTTCTGTTGAAAATAAATGTATCTGGTTCAGAACTTGCAGATGTTCCAACTATTTCACGTGTTATATTAGTTGTTGTAGCTTCTGAATCGGTTAAACTAACTTTTGATGCACCTGATATTCCAAGTGCACGAGTAGTATGAACTGATAAAGTTGTAGTACTAGGTGCATTCGCAAAATATACTGTTCCTGCTGTTAACCCCATACCTATAGAAGCATCTGCATCCATAGTAACTGTAAAGGGGTCACCATCAGATAGACCATGTGCTGCTGCACAGGTAATTATATCTGTTGAAGCATTTATACTAGCAACTTGTGCTAATAATACGTTATTTAAATAAGCTGAGCCTCCGCTTATTGACAAAGCCAATAATCCGTGCTCTGTAGTAATGGCTGCTTGTACGTCTCGTCCAAGGAAGTAAACCATTATTACTCCTTAAATTGCTGTTACTGCTGACGTAGTTGCTGCGGTATCTATTAGTGGTTCACAGTAAGATATAAAAGTTAATGTCTCTTCTGTTACACCATCTACATTCAAAGATGTTGATTTGTCTGTCATTTGACAGTGTGCTATACTAATAACTTCTGCACTAGCTTGTAGTTGTACATGAAGCCTGTAACCGAAGTTTCCATCTGGTTGTGCGTTAGGTTCTATAAGTGCGTTGTCGCTTCCTATACCATACCTTGCATCCATGAATACATGGTCCCAAAACTTACTGGTTTGCTTTTTAGTTATTACTATTGTAGTTTCGTTTTTTATTTCGGCTTTTAGGGCTGTTCTTAATCCCATATAAGCTATATCTTCGTCTACCTTACCTAGTGTTAAATCAACACTGGTTACATCGGTGAATGGATTATATGCAGTACTATCATCGAACGTCGTAGCGCCTAACACATCGATTGCCTCACCTGAACTTGGGTCTGATACTGCTTGTGCAATATCTGGTGTGGCTGAGGATATGTTGACTCCGTGCGAAGCGTCTTCTGTAGTTATTGCTACCTTCACATCTCTTCCTAGGAAATATGCCATTTTTAGTTTCTCCTGCGTAGCGTCCTACGCTAACACATTTATATACGCCACGGTAGTATATAAAGGTTTCCCCAAACTATGCAATATGGCTCTGTTAATCTCCCTATACTCTCTTAATATAGCTATATAGCTCTATCTTTGTCTAATCATAGCAATATATGGAGCACTCCACAACGTTGTTAAATGTGGAAAGAAAAATCCTTCTCTTCTAAGTGAAGCTTGTTTATCGGACAATCTCCAATTAAAAGTATTTTCACTCCTTCTTGCTAAGCTTTGCATGTCACTTTGTATACTTGGGTCATACTCTATCAATTCTTCTGGATTTTTGAAATCTTTAAGTATGTTTCTATAAATTTCTTGTTCTGCTCTGGTTGGGAGATAAAATTCTAAAGAAGCGTTTAATATTCCTGATGCTGCTGAATTTGTAACATTTCTACTTTGTATCTCATTTATTGCACCTGTCTTTACAGAATCACCCACCCCTTTGATACTTCTACCTAATTGAGCGGCTTTCATTTCATATATAATATCACCCTTTTGTCTTTGAGTTATTTGTCCTGCTTTTTGTAACATATTTAATACTGCATATCCAGCATTTACTCTAACATGCTCTTCTGCGAAAGCCTTAACTTTAAATTTATATCGATGAGGTTCTTTGTCATGTACTTGTAAAAATAATTCTGCTGTTAAATGAGGGTCTTTAGAAACTGTAAGATTGTGAAAAAACGCTCCTGCGTGTTGATGCCAAGTACCTATCATGTGATTAGCAAAAGACATTGCAGTTTTTGCAGTTGCACCTTTAACCCAGTGACCTAATGTAGGTTTTAATTTATTTAACATTTTACTAGTAGAAGTTGAAAGGTCTCTTAAAGCTTGTCCTCTTACATTTCTACCTGCACGATATTTTTCTCCTCTTACGTGTACACCAAATGATGCATCAGTTCTTCTTCCAAAAGGATTTCTCATTTGTTCAGGGGAAGGTTTATTAGTGTGATAAGTTGATTTAGCCCTTTTCTTAATTGCATGTATAGCTCTATTAGCATCTGGTAAAGCATACTTTTTAAAGTAGTCATAAATTTTGTCTCTAATTTCACCACCTTCACCATCAGCACCTGTTTCAATTCCTTCTCTGATAGCTTCTCTTATTTCATTTGCAGTCATAATACGTCCACGAGATAAACCGTGATGGTATGTACCAGCTATTTCCATATCACTCACGTCACCTACAACTATGTTACCATACATACTATATGCAAAATCCATAGTACCTGTGTTACCTATAGGTTCGGGTGGTGATACTGGTTGTGCGCCGTATTCTTGTAAAACAGCATGTTGTTCTTCTACGTTAGCAGCGTCAGTTACTATTGGAATTTGCTTTCCTTCTGACCTAACCCATCCCCTTTCCTCTTGTACTCTACTATTTAAAAGAGATAATAATGACTTAGTATTAGTAGCAGCCAACGTGTTATACTCTTTTTGTAATTTATATATGTGGTCTCTTTCTCTAGGTACTACTTCACTTATATGTTCAGACGTTGCAGATAAAGTCGAAGCTGCACCAGCTTTACCTCCGGGTAAAAACGCTCTTGCCAATCTTTTTTGAAATTCTTGATAACCACTTTGATTACTAGACTCTCTAGGTATATTTTTTATTACGTGTTGTAATCTTCTCCAAGTATCTTGATTCCTACCATCTGAATTTTCTATTGCTGCATCTAAATCAAATTCTTCTGGTGCATTATCTAATAGAGTATCTACAGTTTGCACTCCTACACCTCTTTGTGCTAATGCCATATTTGCCTGTAGTAATTCTACCATACTTGGTAATCTACTGTCATCTGGTAATCTTAAAAAGGCCCTAAGGTCATTAGCTGCTCGTGAAGCCTCTGTTATAGAACTTTGTAAAAACCAAGCTTTAGCCTTTGCTTTACCGGGACCACCTTCTAAACCTGCACTTTGTTTAGCTTGTGTAGGTCTTCCGTCAGGTAAATAATAACCACCATGAAATTGAATCTTACCAGATTGCATCTGCCATGATTTATGGGTAGGGCCAATAATACCTGCCCGCATACCAGCTGGTCCTCTAGCAAATTGAGAATAAAATCCTGCACCTAGTGCATATACTGGTCCTTTTAATCTACCTTCTATCTTACCCTTTCTTACAAGACCTTCCATCGTCCGAGGTCCGTATCCTACTGGCATATTTAAGTCCTATGGTTTTTAAAATGTATTGTAAATTGTGCAGTGGCACCATACCACTGAAATTCTTCTAAATAGCCTATATCATTCCATGAGTCCAAACTTCTATCTAATATCTCTA
>Ga0209992_10002233_pt1 | contig 18169 bp, 17 predicted proteins | sample 2SBtaG_2_FD_182564 | JGI IMG/M metagenome (GOLD analysis project Ga0209992, IMG submission 182564) | Deep subsurface microbial communities from Kolumbo volcano to uncover new lineages of life (NeLLi) - 2SBTROV12_ACTIVE470 metaG (SPAdes)... | ecosystem: Environmental > Aquatic > Marine >... | reverse complement strand
CAACAAGAAGACGATGTTTCTTCGACCCATTCCACTCTGTTTAGGACTCGTCCAGGAGAAAAAGAGGAATCAAAAAATAAAACTATAATTAAAAAATTTTTTCATCGTTTGTCGAACAAAATCAAATCGTAATCTACTTTCTTCGAAATTGTTCTTCCTTGTAATAAATGGTACGCCTAGCAGGATTCGAACCTGCAACCTACGGATTAGAAGTCCCATCCAGCTAACAAGCTATAATTTATAGCCATAGGCAACAACAACCAGTTCAATCTGTTGCTGGAAATATTTATCTGTCTATAGTTGAGGATAACTGCTACTATTTGTGGTCAATTGTCTTATATTAACTGTAGTCAAATGTCCTACACAAGATGAATATAAAAAAAGGAATAATTAGACTTTTAATAGTAGTTTCTATTCTGTGGGGGTTGTTTCTGTATGGTCTTAAAGTTACTCATCCGGAAGTAAATAGCATGGAGCTTTTATCAACAGGAATAGGTGTAATAATACTTTGGTGGGTAGTTATATATATAGGTTTTGCTGGAAAACAATAAAAAATGGGGTTAAACCAATTAGATGGCTTAACTCGTTATTTTATATGGTACGCCTGGTAGGATTCGAACCTACGACCTACGGATTAGAAGTCCGTTGCTCTATCCAGCTGAGCTACAGGCGCAAAGTATTTATATATATGTAGTTATATAATTTTTATGAAATAATAAAATCTGCATATTTTATTTTGTCCCATTATAGTCCCACTTTTTGCGAGATTTGCCAGTCTTTTAACAAAGCTACTGTGGGGAAATTGTAATCGCTTTCAAAGACGGAATCAATCGGAACTGTATGCCCTGTAGGTCAGGCGTTCGAATCGCCTCGGGGGCACCATATAAAACAATGAATTAGTCGGGAATGGCTAGCCCTTTTATTTTTTATTGCTTTGTCTGGGTCAAGATAGGGTCAAGTTTTTGCAATGGTTTTATGGAGCACCCTATGGTTTAGGCCGTAGCGACAACATACCCACCATCTGCACCGCAGGCATTTGAACGAGAGCCAGCGTGCAATGGTCGGGGCAAGATTGGCGAACTTGTCGCACGGACAAAAAAAAGCAGATACCGAAATTTTGGTATCTCAAACAGAAGCGTCTAGCATGGTCAAAGTATCCCCTGACTCAATCAGTTTTGCCAAGAAAGTCCAATCCCAAGGCGTACCTGAATTTCAAACAGGATAGGAGAAGGTCAGACCTTCTAATTCAAATCTCTTCCCACACCCAAGCATAAGAATATTCCTGTAATATATAGGATATACCCCCCCATAAATAGGTGTTTGTCCTATTTGTGGGGGGGGGGGAATAGTGTATAGTCCTTCTCATTAAGGCAAATTTATTCCATTAAATATTTTTCATTGAAATAATTATTCGCGTAGGGGAGTTGTCCGTATGTTTAGAAATCGTTTTATAATAATTGGCTTTATTTTTTTATTTTCCCAAATGTTCATTCTCCCAGATTCATGGGCTGAGGAGGGTAAGAAGGGGAAGAAAAAACTGCATCAACTTCCTGCCCCAAAGGTTTCTCCCAGTGAAATTCTCAACAGCGATTACCTGCAAGGTAGAAAATTTGAGGACCGTTTTTTAAACCTTGGTGTGAGTAAAAGCTTTGAGGTTTTAGAGCGTGACCTGATAAAGGTTCAAGTGAAAAACTTTATTCCGCCTTTGTTAGTACCGGCCATCGGAAACCATGCATTTGTTTTGCCTCCTGGCCTTTTTCAAGTGGCCAATAGTTTTAAATTCATAAATGTTACTGGTGAGGACTGGGCCAAAAAAGGTGACTTCGATCATACCCACCGACTCAACGATATTCAGAGAAGGTTTTTAACGACTTCTATACGTTACGGATTTGATTTGGATAGAAAGTTTTTGCATAGCTTTACGGCAGTTTTGAACGTTACCTATGAAAGCTCGGTTAGCCGCGGCCCCGTTAAGCTGTTAGATGATGGGAATGGGGCAAAAGATGTTTTTAATGGGGGGGCATCTGAGGGGCTTCAGGACATTAATCTAATGATAAAGAAGAAACTTTGGGATCAGGGGAACAAACCTATCGGGTGGGCTGTTGCTGCTGGGGTTTATTTCCCTACAGGCTCAACCAACAAAAGAGTTGGTGATGATGGACAAATTACTGTAAGGACAGTCAGCGATAGCTCTACCAGCGAAGTTCTTTTCAAACGGTTCAATGATGAAGGTCTTCTTCCTGCAGGAAGACAGCTGGGCACAGGTGAAATGTCGTACAAATTTGGAACATTTTTCACGCGCCAGTTTCTTCCAGGTGATCTTCCTGATTTTTTAGCTGGGACACCTTTTGACCGGGCCGCGATACATTGGGGTGGAACGTACAGGGTAAACTTTGTTCATAAAGGTGTAAACAAGGGAGATGTTGCTAAAATTTTTGGGTCAGTAGTTATGCCAGTTTTCAAGGACTACCTTTCATTTCAAATGACTAGTGTGACAACGTGGCAGGAACAGGATACCTATGAGGGTAATTTCACATTTCCGAATACAACTGTGTCGAAGGCTCGTCCAAATTTTCGTGGTGGTATTTTAGGTGTTGCGGGGCCAAGCATTATTTTCAGCCCAGATCCTCTAATAAGAATTACAGCAAGCCTTTTAGGGCGAGTTATTCAGCCAAGCTTAGGACCAAGTCCGTCCTATGTGGCCAACCTTGGCGCTTCTTTTGTTTTTTAAACGAAAAATGCATACGTTTTTATTTTCATGACCAAACATGGTAAGAACCACTAAATCTTTCCCTTTAATATTGGATAAATAAAATGATTGCCTTGAATATAATGCGAAGAAAAAATATTTTTGTAGTGATAACCTTTGTCTTGGTATTGCTGGCTACAGGTGTGGCCAGTGCTGATTACTCTATAAACTCTCCTGATGGCAGGTTGATTCATTTGAAAGAGGGAACCTTTCAACCTGATCTGAGTCCTTACAGAAGTAAATTGCCAGAGGTTAAAATTCTTGATAGGACTTTCAAACCAAAATACCAGCAGTGGGCGGCTAATGAGGAGTTTGAGATCAGTCAGACTGGATTGAACAATATGGTGAGAGCGGCCCTACCATTAGAGCACAATGCAGCTTTTATTTGGATGACCAATCAGCAACTGTATTGGAATGCGCGTAATAATTTGGGTTTTGGTTTTGCAGCCAGCCATTCAGGGATAAATATGGTGAATGGGCCGTATTTCACAATGAAGGCTCTAGAGTTATCTTCGTACAACCGTCTTGAGAGAGATAGAGGAGAACGCACCTTATCCAATAAAGATGCGATGCTCCAGTGGTATTTTCCGCTGGTCTGGAAGCGCATTGGAATTCCCAGGTTTCCAGATGATGGACAACCGGCCTATCTAGAGTTTGAGGCAGGTGACCCACACTTTACAGCACCAACTCCCGTTGCTGATACTTTTAATGACCCCCAAAGTGGCAAAAATGGAAAATGGGGCGTGCCTGAATATTTTTTCAGTAATAGGCAGTGGAGATGGGACCGCGACAAAATGGTTAAGTATATAGATATGGGTGGAATTGGCATTATGCTCAAGAGGGCCAGTATGTGGGTGGATTACATGTGGAAGGCTACTCATACAGGCGAGTCACCTTCTAATCAAACTAAAAGGATTGTATTGGCAGGAAATGATGCAGAGGAGGGTTTTAGAGGAATGGCTCTTGCTACAAGTAGGGCAAACCAGGTTTTATCTCTAAAAGCTCAGCTAGTTGCTAATGAGTCTGGTGAATTGGGCGGAATAAACCCTGCAACCTATGACCCAAAGAATGGACTAAGATATTTTCCACATAGAATTTGGCCTAACATGCTTCTAGCTGGAGATTTACCAGAGCGCCAGTGGGGTTTTGAAGTAGATGATCCGAGAAGCCTGCTTTTCGATCAAGGAGCCTTGCTTTGGGGTAACACACATTTTTTCCAGTCAACATATAGAATGACAGAAATGTTTACGGATAACCCTCCTGTTGATGGGGGAATACTGGAAAAAAGTCTTGGTGTAGTGCCTCACAACCTGGCAAATATGGTCCTAAAAAATATTGTGGCCATGCATACTAAAGATGGGTTGCTGGTCTCTACTTGGGAGCCAAAAGATACTGATTGGTGGATAGATAAAGCGCACAACAAAAACCCTGGTTCCAGCGATGAGATCCAAATGACTGACATGGGGCTGACATTTATTGCGCTTAAAGAATATATCGATCGCATGCGAGATCCTCAGGCCCTTATTGCAACACCTGATAAGGATGATCTGGAGCCGGAATTAACGAAAGTAGCTACTGATCTTCTTGTTAAAAATGCTGACTTTTTGTTAAAAGTTCAGGGGGGCAAGGGGGAGTTTTGTGATTCGTATAATGTAACAACCTCACAACCCACAGGCCCTTGCGACTTGAGTCGCCCAAATTTTACGGGCATTTTTGCCTTACTTGAGGCCAGCAAGGCTACCGGTGAGGTTAAATATGTAGAGGGAGCAAGACAAACATGGAACTATGTTTGGGCAAAATATTGGCATGAGCCAACCGGTTTGTTTAGGAGTCGTTTAGGTGATGACACTGTGCGAATACACTCCTTAGATATTTCGGCGCAACTACGAGCGTGGCGTGAAATGATGTTTGCAACACCAATACACTTGACTAAACCTTTGATCGCAAAGTTTTCCAGGTGGTCCGTTCAAACGCTTATGATGAGTGGCATGATACAGTCCGAAGAAAATAGAAGCGGTGAGCTTGCAATGGGTGTGGGATCAAGGGACTGGGATAATGACGGTGTCCCCTGGCTTGGTAAGGGTGATGGAAAATTTGGAATTGCTCCAACTCTGGCTCTTGAGGTTGCCGTAAATATAGCCGCACCAGGTAAAAACAAGGCCTTCAATAATTTGAAGGGACAAAAACATTGGGCTGAGATGTATGGCGGAAAAATTCGTTACGCATACAACTCCATGTCACAGGAAGAAGCCGTTAAGAAGATGCAGCTCCCTGTCAAAATTGACTATGAAGCCATGGTTGATGATGAAGAGTGGGTTGAACGAGACGAACTTTTGCGCTGGGATGGCACGGTACAAGCTTTGCCGCCAGCAAAAAAATTCAAAAGAGGTTCGGCTTTAACCGGGCGCCAGATATTTGAGATGAATTGCGCTCATTGTCATGGATATACAGGGGAAGGAATCACGGGAATATCCTATGAAGCTGACTCATTGGTCAGAACTCGTGATGATATGTTTGAGGTTCCTCATAATGGTCGTTTTACAAGGCTCATGCCTGAGTGGGGTTTAGGAAATCGGGATGAAATGGAATCTGTACTGACCAATGAAGAAATATACAAGATCGTTGACTATATCCAGAGCGATGAGTTTAAGAAGATTTTTGTAGATGTTCAGAATGGTTATGCGTATCCACAGTTTCCTCCAAAAGATCCGTATTTTTTCATCTCAAGGTCTTATATCCGTGGTAAGAAAAAAGCTGCGACTAAGGAAGATATTGCGTTGATAATGAACCTGCAGCGTGACGTTTCTAAAACGGGTAAACCAGTTAATATTATTGAAAAATTAATTGAAGCTGAAAAAACAGGGGGTGCGAAGGGACAAATTGCAATCGCGACTGAGTGGCCAAGTGACCACTTTGAAAATGTATTGTCCTATAACAACAAAACACAAGTCCTTTACGCCCATAAACCTGTTGACTTTGAAGGGGAACAGCCTGTAGATATTGCGAGGCAAGATGGGCAGGGCTTAGAAAATAAAAAGAAGAAAAGTGTCGATCAGCAACAGCATCACTCTAAAACCGAGTTTAAGGTAGCCAATGGCTTCGAGGTTGCTTTAAGCAATGATAGTAAATAATCAGTAGTTTTTATTCAACCTGTTTTGATGAGGAAGAAATTAATAATGTTTGAAAATAAAATTAATAGCAACCATGTGATCTTTGTATTTTTTATTAGCCTTCTTGTTATTGGGCTTGTGACTGGTTCTGCGGTTGCTAAATCTAAATATAAGGAAATAGAGGTTTTAGGTGGGGCAACCATAAAGGGGACTGCAAAGTGGAAAGGTGATATTCCTAATCTTCCTAAGATCACTGTGTTTAAGCATATGGATAAGTGTGGGCAAGAGGTTGTAAATCCCGCCCTTGTCGTAAACTCAGCCAATAATGGTATTAAATTCACTGCTGTTTACCTTGAGAAAGTATCAGAAGGGAAGGCAATTCCAGGGAAAAAAGAAAAAATAAAAGTAAACAGTCCGCGAGTTCTCCATGCAGGCTTGGATAAAGGTCAACGACCAGAAAGTCAGTTGTGTAATTTTGAGGAACATGTGTTTGGTTTTGTGAATACAAGAAAAATCGGTATGTATAACATGGAAGATCTTTTGCATAATCCACATGCGTTTGGATCTAATAATGCTACCTTATTCAATACACCACTGCCAGACCGCAACAGAATGACAAAGAAAAAGCTTAAGCGCGTGAAAGGGGTAAATAGGTACCAATGCGATACACATGTTCATATGAATGGCTATATGCTTGGTTTAGACCATCCTTATTTTGACATTACGGATAAAAATGGAAGTTTTGAAATTGCAGATATTCCTCCAGGAAAATACAAACTCGTATCATGGCATGAAGGTTACAATATTAAAGAGTTTGCTGAGGATAATCGGCCAGTTTATGACGAGCCTCATGTCATCGAGAAAGAAATAGAGCTAAGTGCCGGTCAGGTGCTTGATTTAAACTTTGAATATCCTGTTCGTGAAGTTAAAGTGGATCAAAAGAAGAAAGAAAGAAAAGTTGCAGGGCATTAATACGAAATTCTAGTTTAGTCCACCTCTTAGAACTCAGACCGCAGTTGCTCATAGCTTTTCTTAAGATTTTCTATTACCTGTCTTAGGTTGTTATGAGAACTGAAGAAAAGGTCGGGGTACTTAAAAATAAGATTCGGGAAAACCCGAGAGACTATAGAGCCTACTCTGATCTTGGAGTCCTGTACCTGCGCTCTGGCAATGTGAACGGATCTATTCAAGCCTATCAGCGCTCAATAAAAATAAATTCAAGAGTGCCTCGTACTCTTAATGGTTATGGGGAGGCTCTTTGGGTTGCAAAACGATACCCAGAAGCATTGAAGGTTTTTAAAAAAGCATTAAAGTTAGACCGCAACTTCCCACTTACCCACATGAATCTTGGCAAGGCATTTAGTTTGGTTGGTAACAGGACACGCGCTGTTTTACATACCAGGTATGCAGAAAAAATTTACCTTAAAAATAAGGACCGTAAGGGATTGGTAGAGGCTAAAAATCAGCTACGCCTTTTGTTTAAGTGAAGGGCCTGTTCTGCAAAATACCTCCATCGAGTTCTTCTAAATATGTTTGCAAAGAGTTTATTGTAAAATAAAGGCTAAGTAAATTACTTCTTACCTTTAGTCTTATTTACATATTATTCCGAACATATATCGATAAGTTTTTATGATGACTTCAAAGGATAGCTGTTTAAACTCCAAGGGCCCATTGCTTTCTAGAAAATGGCGCCTTATTAGGATTATTGGAGTTGCTTTAATTGGGCTCTTTTTGTTTAAGGCATCGAGTTACCTTGCGGCAGAAGTACCGGCCTCAACAATTGATACCTCGCAAGCTGCCAAACTGAAACCTTCCGCCTCTCCTCAAATAGAAATAGAACTCTTGCGGGCATCAGAACCAGCACCTAAATCAGAACCCGAAAAACCGGAAGTACGTTACAAACTGATCGACGGGGAAATTGCTCGTAATCAAAGCTTATCTCAGTTATTGGGCAGTGAGGGGATACAGCTGAATACAGTATTAAAACTGGTTACACAATCCCGACCAACATACAACCTAAACCGATTACGCACCGGGCAACCTTACTCTATTGAGTTGACTTCCGATGGGCAACTAGTTTCTTTTGTTTATCAATCTGACAGGGACCATGAATTACGAATCGAACGAGAAGGTGACGGGTTTACCTCCCGACTCATTGAGCCCCAATATGATGTCCAGCTAGAAGTTTTGGAAGGCGTTATTCAGGATAACTTAATATCCGCCGTATTAACGGCAAGGGGAAATTATCAACTTGCCATTGACCTTGAAAGAGTTTTCGCATGGCAAATTAATTTTTTCAAAGATCTTCGCACAGGAGATTCGTTTAAGATTCTAGTTGAGAAACGATTTCTAAAAAAACAGTTTTCTGATTTTGGTCAAATCAAGGCTGCTACATTTCAACTTCGCAGAAAAAACTTGAGGGCAGTTTATTTTAAGCCTGAGAGAAAGAATGGTGGTTTTTATACACCTGAAGGACAATCGCTAAAGAAGCAGTTTCTTAAAAGTCCATTGAAGTATACTCGGATTACCTCCAGATTCACCCGAAAGCGCTTTCATCCCATATACAAAAAACATATGTCTCATCAAGCCGTGGATTATGCTGCACCACGGGGAACACCGATTTATGCAATTAGTGATGGCGAGGTACTTGAGATGTCGCGCAATGCCCGCTCTGGGAAATATGTAAAGTTGAAACACCGGAATGGATATGAGAGCTCCTATTCCCACTTATCAAAATATGGAAACCGCGTGTTGAAAGGGAGGAAAGTTCAACAGGGGCAAATAATTGGGTATGTGGGGTCTACTGGAGCCGCAACTGGACCACACCTTTGTTTCCGGTTACGAAAAAATGGCAGACCGATCAACCCTTTACGCTTCCAATCTCCAGGCGGTCCTGAGCTAGAAGAGAAAAGCAAAGAGGCTTTTTTTTCAATTGCACAACGAAGGATGCAAGCATTAGATATTCCGCAACCAGTAACTTCTAAAATTAGTTAATCCATGCGGCTAAAATGTCCAGATTTATTGGATGGCTCCAACACTCTCTCAAACCACAGCCACATCCATATAGGGCATAGGCTTACTCCAATCAGAAGCCGTTCCCATATCTGATAGCATCCTGCCTATCAGCGATAACACGTCAACTTGATCGTCATGCTTGCCAACAGGGAACCGCATCAACTCATGAATAATCTTTTCAGCCCAGCCAATGCGGGGGAAATATATTTTCCCTTGCGACATCCTGCCCCGAATGGATTGAGAGCGTGTGGCTTTGTCTGATGTTGATGTGAACTGTTCGCGGTAAACATAAACCCCCGTCTCCTCCATCCGCTTTTCTAAGAATGGTCCAACAGATTTTATGATCTGCCCAGATTCCTCCGCCCATTTCTGTGGTTTCCATTTACGGGCAAGTTCTATAAACACATTCACCCAAACTTCAGTCGTCACCCTGTCTCTCCACCAGTCAAGAATATAAATATTGTCATCACTATCGATACCTACAACACCATGGACCGTGTAGTCGCCACCATCAGCTGTCACCGCATAATCACTGGCCCCGTATACTTGCAGGTTCTTTGGGGCATCCTCATAGTACTGAACCCAGTCACGTTTAAAATAGTCTCCTGACTCAGGCGTGGGTCTTTGCTGGTAAAGAGCAGACCAGTTCCTTTCACCCTGAGTGATTCTTTCCTGTTCCAGCATATCGGCTGTATACCAGTCAGGCCAAAGAGCCGTTCCTAGTTTCCTGCCAAGAACGTCATTATCCAGGGCTAAAGCTGGGAAGTTGACGACCTCCCACACCTCACCATCTCTGGCGGAAATCAATCCAGATTCACCCGCATATTTTTCTGGCAGGATTCTTCCTGCAAGATCATCCTCGTGCCAACGGGTTTGAATCAGGATGATAAAAGCGTTGGGTTTTAATCGAGTTCTAAAATCAGAAATGTACCAGTTCCAAGTTTTCTCTCGAATGGTCTCACTATCAGCGTCCACTCGCCCACGGATAGGATCATCAATGATTCCACCATCCGCCCGTCTGCCCGTAATACTTCCACCAACCCCCACACCAAAATACTCACCCCCTTGAACTAAACCCCATCTCCCTGCCGCCTGACTGTCTCCTGCCAACTGGATAGAGAATATTCCACTAAACTCAGTTGACGTTATGGTGTTACGAACTCTACGACCAAAATTCTCAGCTAACTCAGCCGTATGGGATGCCCCGATTAATTGTTTTGCCGGATTCCTGCCCAAGTACCAAGGAGGAAACAAAACACTGGCATAGGTGCTTTTAGCGTGGCCCGGTGGCATGAAAATCATGAGACGTTCAACCTCTCCACTTTCTACAGACTCCAGTCTCTTAATTAAGAACTGATGGTGATGGGCAATAGAATGCGAACCGATCCTTTTGCAGAACGCCTCAAACTCTCTTCGACTATTTCTGCGTACCATTAACTCTTTTGCCGCCACCTCACCTGTTGTTTCATTGTCCATTATCACCCTCAGCTATAGCCAGAAGTTCAGCGTCAGACATTTCCATAGGATTGGTTTTTCCAATAGCTCCAGAATGTTCGACTGCTTTTCTTTTGGGATAAACAAACGAGGCCAACTCTTTTGCAGCACTGAGCCTGAGGTTTGTTTCTTCATTCTCGTTATTGCAGATAGTCGCTAACACTTTCACAGGATCACAGCCCAAAGATTCGAGTCGTTCCTCAAAGGCAATGGTCTTGTAGTTCTTCGAGCCCTTTGGTCTTCCATTGGGATTGCCAGATTCCCCTTTCTTAAATGGTTGGCCCCTTTGCTGTATTTTTTTTGATTTATCAGCAGGTTTAGGCTGATCAGTCTTTTGTTTCCTTACCATAAATAGCTCCTTTACGAATACGACATTCTCTAGAGGGAGGGGTAAAGCCCCTCAGTCACGAGGGGCTAATTAGTCAAAAAGCAATTTCTATCGCCTGATACCCGTAATTTTTGGCATTAAAATCAGGCTTTAAATACTTTGGATTATCAGCAGGGACCAAGGTTAAAACAGCTGACAGGCCGATTAGGTTTTTGCCCTCATCGTCAACCACGTACTTGCCATCATCATTTTTTTCCAGCCCCAGTGCAACCAACTTCTGTATGGCACTGGGACGTCCTTTTTCCGTAAAGTGAAGAAAATCATTGCATAAATAATCACCCGTCTCCGTACTATTAAAAGAGACCATGATTTGTTTGTCTTTGATTTTCACTTTATAAATCTCTGCTTCGTACTCACCAGGTGCAACTGGTTTGAACTCTTTTTCTTTTAAATCTGAATCGCTAAAGTTAAAACTCATTGTTTGTATTCCTCATAATAAATGTTAATGATCCCGACTCTTCTTGAGCCGTTCCTTGCCGTGCTTCACTCTGCAACTTCACAAACGCCCAGCATTAAACCAACTGCCATGCGATTAGTCATACCACTTAGGTTTTTCAGGCTTGTCCGCAAATAGACTTTGGTTAATCCAGCGACCCCCACCCCGCTTATGCATACTCTCCATGGACTCGATCAGTAGCTCCCATGCCTTATGAGTTGCTTCTTTATGGGGCAAATTGAACTTCGGTTTTCGACAGGTTGCGTACCAACCGTTAAATGCCTCCAACTCAATCTCGGTCAAAAGGTCAAGCCGTGGATTTTGTTTTATGTCTGGCTCAAAAATATTCAGAGCCTCACCCTGTACATTAAGTACATTTTGTACATTAAGTGATGATTCCCCCTGATCTTCTTTTACTAAATGTACTTTCTGTACTAAATGTATAGGGGTACTGTCAGATTTGAAGTCACGCCAACCCATTTTTAGCCTCCTCAAATATTCTTGGATTAATGTGATGGATGACGGTTGGTTTTTTCGTTGTAAGTTTTTCAGGTGAGGAAATATAATTTCGCTCGCTCAACACCTCAAGTGCTTTGATAAGCCTATCAACCCTACGAAATCGGCTTCTAAGTGCCTGCTGGCAGTCGCTACGTTTGAAGAATGCTTCAGGCTGTTCAATCACCCACTTTAGAACGTACCTAGCGTCCGCATATACCTGATCACCACCCAGAAGTTCAAATGTAGCCTGTGCATGGATTATCAACTTTTCACACAAATCAAGGGACCTCTCCACGGTTTCTTGATTTATAATTAAATTGCTATCACCATGCTCAATAACATGACAGAGTCCTGCAATTCTTAAAGAGGCCCCTGCCAGTTTTCCTGTCCAGTCCTGAATTGACTCAAACTCTTTGCCCTCACCTTGATTGCTTTCAATGTACTGGGCGAACGACAGCCACGACTCACGGGCTTCGTGATCGAGCATAAGAATCTTTGGTTTCCCTTGCTCGCTATACATTTTGTCCATTATGTCCAATAAGTAAAAAATGCCAGCGTGATACGCTTGCTTAATTTTTTCTGATATTAGTTTTCGTTGGCTAATATCTCTCTGGCCGATATTATTTTTGGGTAGGGCGTATAGAAATCGTGCAAGTGTTCCATTCCCTCGAAAATGTTTTTTGTTCCCGTGACTGAGTTGTGAAATTATTTCTGGTTGCACGGTTAGACCGAATGTTAGAGCGGGTGAGTCAAGATAAGCTTCTCTGCTACCACGATCTACCCGTACGGCACTTCCAGCGTGTCCCTTAAGGAACACGTCCATATTTGCCACCCCGTTACTGTAAAGACCACTCATGATTTCAAAGATCCCGCCTTCATCGGTCAACACACTCATCCTCTCACCATGCTCGGCTAATAGGTTTTGTAATCTTTCAGGAGTCACATCACCCGTCCATAATCTGGGGGGGTACATTTCTTCAGGAGTATTAAGTTTTAATTCATTGATCTGGTATAAAAGCATTTTCCGCTCATCATGGTCACTACACTTGCTGGCTTCATGCTGTAGTCGGTCGATTGTTTTGCCATTGACCATTCTTATCGTTTCGTTTTCGGCAATTTCTTCTTTGAGCTCGATTGCCTTTTCACGCTCCCACTCGGAAAGTGGTGCTGTCATGGCACTTAAAACTGCGGTCTTACGAGTTGCTGGAGGTAGGATTGTTACGGTCCAAATACTTAAAGGTTCAACATAATCATCCCCGTAGGGGGAAACGGAAAAACGTTTTTGAACACAGGTTGCTATTACTGACAACCCCATCAAAACAGCCATGGCAGGAGGAGTCTGAGTATTTTCGCTGACTGCCCTAGCGTAATCACCGAGCCAAGAAGGGAGAGAACTAGACTCTATTTCAGGGGTTTCGGTTTGTTCAAATGGAATAGGAGACTCCCACCCATGGTGCAGGTCATAAATACTTTTGATGGTCCGATCAACCTCCTCATGAGGCAGAGGGTCGGTGTTCCCCGAATTCCAAACATGAGCTTTTTCTTGGATTTCTTCAAGCGAACCACCGGCACTCACCCATGAACCAGCGAGACGGGCCACAGCCTTATTGCGACTGCCATTTTCCACTCCCTTGTAAAGTTTGTTTACTGGGGTTTTTTCTTCTGGTTTTTCAGCCAATACCCAAGACGGGAGGTCTTTTATTCCGACTTCTCCAACCCCTCTTCCCTTGACCCATTCGTATGCACTCCCGTTTTTATGAATCGACGGCGGCGCGACAACATACCCACCATCTGCTCTTAGATCGATGTCTGGAAGGTCATCACGTTGTTGAAAATTTCTGACTCCGTTTCTTGTTTGGCAGTAGGCATGAAATCCCCGCCCAGTTTTTACCGTAGGGGTACGTGCTAATTTTTTCTCTCTGGCAAATGCAACGGCCTGATCACTATCTAGATCGATCACTGCCAGATTCGAGAGAGAACCTGTAACGATTCCAATATTATTTTTGGCCCCGTTCCCAAACCATTTAACAAGTTCTTCATCAGTCGGTAGGCGTTCTTGGAACTCCTTCCAAGGGATCGCCGGTTTTTTATCACGGGGGAGTACTGGGATCACACTCCACCCGTGGGTTAGATATTGTCTTGCCGCTTCCAAGGTTGCGGTGAGGGTTGCGTTTCTCATTGTTCCGTCCCTCTAGACAGGGTTTCGTTGTCTTCATTGAAAGTTTGAACTGGGTTTTTTGTGAAGTGTTCGACCAAGTCCTTTACGAGGTAATAGGGTCTTGCCCCAACCATGAAATACCTCGGGCCTATCTTCTCGCACCTGTGGTTTGCGGCTGTCTTGGCTGAGTAACCGAGGATAACTTTTTCGACATCCTTCCCCGCAACAACAAGAGGTATAACCTCACCATCTGTAAGCTCAATAATTTCGTAATTTTGTGCAGGGGTAACCAATTGCGCTGGCTTAGTCACGAAGCTACCTCTGTTCGTTTTGAAAACAGCTCGGTAACGGATTTGCCTAGTGCATCAGCGAGTTGTTGCTTTTCTCCATTTGACGGGTCGTGTGCCCCAATCACTATTTGGCTGACTTTGGTAGGATGCCACTGGAGAAAGCGGGCTAGCTCATAGCCCTTAAAACCACTTGAAATTATGGCTAGTTTTAACGGTGTGTTTTGCATAGAAACATTCCCCTTTAAAAAAATTATTTATTCTTAAAGGTAATGCGCTACTTTTGAGGGGGCGGATCGCTACTTTTTGGGGGGCGGAAAGATTTTTTCTGTTTTTTTTATCTAATTTTTACAGGTCGGGTTTGGTCTGAGGGGGTGTAGTGAGTGACCATTCCAACTTTTATGTCTTTCAGGTGAGGCTCAAGCTCAGGCAGGTATTTTAATATTTTCTTCTTTGCTTCAATTATAGCTTTGTAGACAGCTTTTCTAGCCTTTTCCGTTTCAGAGTAATTTTTTCGAGGTTTACAATTCTTGTCATACATTGCATCAAATGTCTGCCTGTGCGTTTTAATTTCTTTGCTTATTAAATCAGCTTCTACAGGATTACTATCTTTAATCTCTTCAAGTTCAGTTTCCAGTCCAGTGATTATGGTGAGCAGTTCTTTCGCACCCTGGTCACCAGCCTCAGGGTTGTTGGATTGAGCAAAACTCTCATTTTCTTCCTCCGAGTCCTCCTTCTCAAATAGTCTTGGGTTGTGTCCTGCTTGGTCTAATGGATTTTCTAGTCGTTGTAAATCGATGCAATGGATAGGTTTATTCGGGCAATGAAATAGGTGTAGGATATAAGTCATTCCCTTGGAGTGTTTGATGTCTACCGTTTCCATAAACCCAATTCTCCACATATCTCCTTGCCGAGAAAACTGCAACATGCCTTCGTCAGGTTGAGTCGTTGTGGTTTTTTGAATAGGTGGGGGGGCATCTTCTGCCTCATCGTCAGCTTTTTTGGCAGGGCTTTGTTCTTGAGGTTTTTTGGACGTTAAATAACCAACAAACTCTATTGCCCTTGTAGAAGTTTTAAATTCATCGACCTCATTTTCTAACTTTCCAATAATCTTGTCCTCAATAACCCATGCAAATAACTTCTCGATATTATAAGACCGATCGATATTTAACCCAGATGGATCGTTATGAAATTTTATCCCAATCCACCTGCACAATAGCGAGTATGCCTTGCCAGCAACTCTAGTTTCTTGGATGGATGTATAGCCCTCTGGCAACGATCCTGAATCCTTTCCTTTAAGCCTGTTGTTTGCCACTTCCGCCTGTATTAGTTCACGCCAAGAGTAGCCTATTAAAATTTTGAAGATTGTATCTGTGGGCAGGGTGTCTTGTTGGGCGAGTAACTTGTCTGAATATTTGTCGTAAACCATTGGTCGTCACCTCTCAACGAACCTCAAAAGTGAATTGGGGCAACTGGGTGAGGTTTCCCAGCTTTCGGTAATGAGCCTAGCCCCTGATATGTTTATGCGGTTCTAATTTCTACTATTTTACCTTGTTCTCTTACACCAGCCATTGAAAGAATCTTATCCTCGATCTTCTGAATTGGTCCACGGAGCCGATCAAGATCACTAACTATATAGCCACTTGTGGTATCTGATCCTATTGCATGATTAACCAAACGCTTTATCACAAATGGCGAGAGGTCTAAGGCTTCTGCTGTCGTCACAAATAACCGCCTTAAATCATGCGAGCAAAACTCTACCTTGGAGGCTTCAATTACTGCATTAATACCACTCTGTGGTTCAGTGATATGTCGTCCCTTCATCCTACTGGGGAAAACATATTTATCGTCATCATTTGCTATGCGAACAGCTAATACTTTGTGAAGATAGTTTGGGATCGGGATCAAAAATGGTTTGTTGTTTTTGGTGTCGAGTAGGGTAATAGTTCGTTCCTCAAGGTCGATCATATTCTTTTCCAGCGGCAGGGTTTCATTTCGCCTAAGACCAGAGAGCAGGAGGGTCAGGAGGTAATCCCGAACCACTAAGCTTTTTAATGCAGTGACCGCCTTGAACCATTTCGGAAGGTCTTTGCTTTTGATTATCGTCTGCCTTCGGTTGACCCTGAACCATTGTCGGGTTTGTGTGAGAATCAAAACGGGGTTGAATTTAACCAATGGGGAGCCGTCTATATCTTCAAACTTGGCAGAGCAGTAATTAAAGAGGCTCCTTAAGAATCGAAATGATTGGTTTGCTTGAGCCGCTCCAACTGTTTCCCCCAGTAGCTTATGCTTACGGCTCACCATGTCACGGGTAATATCCTTAATTGTCCTTTTACCCCAATCCTTGAAAACTGAATCCATGAACTTCTGATAGTCTTTTATGGTTCTGGGTTTTAACTGCCGTGTGGAGAGAAACTCTTGAAAGGCACTTTCGAGAGTCACGCTTTGACTTTTCTCCGCTCTCTTCCTTGCCTCTTCTTTGTCTCGTTTTTCTCGGAGAGAATGAGCGCCTTTCCCTGTCTTAGCGTTTTGAACAAGTTCGCCTCGCAAATTTGAGCAATGTTGCGGGGTGATGCCAGTAGACTCCCAACCAGCTCCCTCCTCAACTCCTTTCCCCTCCAATTTGTAGCGAATCGAATAATACTTTTCAGGGCGGCCTCTATGCCTTCTAGTCGCTGATTCCCTGTAACGCACCCCAACGTATTTGGTTTTCTTCCAAGTAGTCATGCAGAGCCTCTCAGTCCCTCAGAATGTTTGGTTTGGTTCTAGTCCCACTCCTGTCCCACCCATTGGAGCAAAAACGGGATAATTAGGGAATTTCGACCTACAAACGGGAAACCCTATTAATTGGCCTCAGAAGTAGTCTGGTGAAGGATAAGGAAGATTGGGGAAGATGTCAAGGAATACTAGAATGTCGGATTAGAAGTCCGTTGCTCTATCCAGCTGAGCTACAGGCGCATGCATTAAATTCCGGGTAAACATCTTGCTCTAATTTTGAAAAGAATTTTTGTGTTCATGGAAAACAATTTTCAAGTCGGATTCGCTAATGAATATTCTCAGCAATATTACATCGAGCTCTTTTTTCACTTTATTTCATTCCCATTCCAACGACCAAAAATTTACCAAGATATATAGCAAGTAAACATAGAGATACATTACCTAGAAGATTGAACCCAAACATCATGTGCTCACTTTGTTCTAAAAGCTTCATTGACTCGTAACTAAATGTAGACATTGTAGTAAAAGTGCCCAGCACCCCAATGGTCAGACATATCCTGACCTCTTCGTTAAATACCCCGCGGTATTCAGACGCATACATTATCAAAGCCAATAAAAAACTACCGAGAAAATTGACTCCAAGAGTTCCAGCAGGGAAGGTGATAAAGCTACTTTGAATCAAATTGCTGATCCAATAACGTAAAATTGCTCCGACAAAACCCCCAAGTCCAACTAATAACCAAATTGACATTAAATTATTTTATGATCTTTTCTGATTTTTCTTCGATCATGCGTAGTCGAGCTCCAGCTCTAGCGACACCCGCATAATCATTTCGGTTAGTAAAAGACTGGATGGCTTTTTTGGCGTAAAGGGCAGCCGTTTTATTATCATTTGTCTTATGAGCGATCCAAGCAATATTCATTTCCATCTGCGGCACTTCCTGATGCCTAGGATTTAGTTGAATTCCCTCTTTATAGGCGGCAATTGATTCATTATAGCGTCCTGTATTACCATATGCGTTCCCCAAACTCAAATATGCTTCAATATAATTTGGATTTTCCTTCAGGGCATTTTTAAAGGCCTCGATAGCATCTTCATGTTTGCCGGAGGTACCACTTTCAATTCCTAGTTGAAGATAGTCTTCTGCGTGCATGGGTTCTTCTTGGGTCGCCATACGCCAGAAAGTTGCCCCTATGACACCCAGAATAAATAATATGCCGATTAACTTCTTCATTGATTATTTTTTCTTCGAACAATGTATTCGTGGTTGGTAGGGAAGCTTCCCTCAATTTGAGTCGCTTCACCCGTTGACCAA
>Ga0209992_10002232_pt1 | contig 18170 bp, 23 predicted proteins | sample 2SBtaG_2_FD_182564 | JGI IMG/M metagenome (GOLD analysis project Ga0209992, IMG submission 182564) | Deep subsurface microbial communities from Kolumbo volcano to uncover new lineages of life (NeLLi) - 2SBTROV12_ACTIVE470 metaG (SPAdes)... | ecosystem: Environmental > Aquatic > Marine >... | reverse complement strand
TTTAATTTGGATTTCATTATAATCATGTGTAACTTTTTCAAGTTCTGCTTGTTTAGTTTGTAATTGAGATTCTAAAGAAGTTCGTTGTGAAGAAATTTGTTTAACAAGATCTTGATTTTCTGATAAAAGTTCTTGCAATCTTGCATGTTGAGAAGAAATTTGTTCACGTAATTCTGCCTGTTGGAAATCATTTTGAGCTTGAGATGTATCAACTGCTTCATTTGATGATGTTTGGGTTAATTTTTCCAAACTTGCTTTTTGTATTCTAATTTGTTCTTCTAATGATTCTTTTTCAGATTTTGCAGTTTTTGATGATACATCAAATTTTGATGATAATTGATCTAGTTCTAGTTGTTTTTCTTGTAATTTAGATTCTAGTACAGATTTTTCTGCTGAAAACGAAGAATCAGGGATTTTTTGAGATTTTAATTGTTCAAGTTGTATTTGTTGGAGATTGATTTGTTCTTCCAAAGCCGCTTTTTCACTTGACAGAATTTTTTCAAATTCTTCACGTTCTTTAGAAGATTCTTTTAATTCAAGTTGCTGTGTTTTGATTTGATTTTCAAGAGTGGATTTTTCAGAATGTGCTTTTCGTTTTGATGATTCATAATCGTGTGCCATTTGCTCTAATTCTGCCTCTTGAGCTCGAATTTGTTCCTCTAATCTAGTTTTTTCAAGACCAGATTGTTCTGAATTATTTTTCTTTTCTAATAATTTTCTATCATGAGCTAAACGCTCAAGTTCTGTTTGTTGCATTGAAATTTTTTCTTCTAATTTTGCTTTCTCTAGTTTTGCTTGCTCTAACAATACACGACGTTGTGATTCATCTCTGTTTCGAGTTAATTCTTCAAGTTCTGTTTCTTGGATTTTGATTTGCTCTTCTAATTTTGCTTTATCAAGTGCTGCTTTTCGTGTCGCAATATCATAATCTCGAGATAGTTGTCGTAATTCTTGTTGTTGTTCTCTAATTTGTTCTTCAAGTTTTGTTTGTTCTACTACTTTTTTTGATTCAAAATCAGCTTTTTGTACTGCTTCTGTTTTTTCTTTAGATAATCTTTCTAGTTCTGCTTGTTGTGCAAATAATCGTTCTTCTAATTCTTCTTTTTCTGCAATAGATTCATCCTTTAGAGAATCATATTTAGTTGCAAGATTTTTTAGATCAGATTGTTTTTCACGTAATTGATCAGTAAAATTTTCTTTTTCAGTATCAGTATTTTTTGCTTGTACCAATTGAGAATAATATGATTCAATAGTATAATTTAAGAAATTTTTATCTGATGAAAAAAGAGATTTACCTTGATTAATTGAATGCAAAATATATCGAAGACGACTAGTATCACCAACACCTGTTTCAATAATTTTAGAAATTAATTCAATTGATTCTTTAGATGTTAAGTCGATAGTTGGTGCAGATATTTCTTCAACATCATCAAGAGTGTCAAGTTCTTTAAATTTAATTTCAAGGTATTTCTGATCAGAATTACCAAGTTTTTTATTATTTTTTAGAGATTCTAAAATATATCCTAGTCTTCCAGCATCACCCAGATTATTATCTAACAGTAACTGTATCCTTGAGATGGCGTCTTCTGTAGACAAATTATTCATGTGGAATCAAATATTTGATTTGAAATATAAAAACTTTAGATGTAAAAAAATCATAGTTTTAGGCCACAAGTATTCACTATTACTCATGAGTAATCATTAATCCTCAAAAATTGGAAGTTTTATTGAAATAACTAGTCCTGAATCACTTTTAGATATTTCAAAATCACCAGCATGTTCAGTGATTATTGATTTTGAAAGGATTAAACTAAAATCATTTTCAGTAGAGTTTGGTTGTTTTAGAGGACCAAACAAATCATAGAGTTCGCCATCAATTAATCCCCGACTATCAGAAATTTTTACCTCTAGATTTTTTTTATCAGAAGTTAAACCTGATTCAATTTTTACAAATCCACTCTTTGTTGATTTTAATGAATTATCAATAAGACTGGATAATACACGTTTCAGTCTTGATGCATCTGCAAATATTTTTACATCATCAGAAAGTTTTGATTCAAGCTTTACATTTGGTATAGGAGTTTTTTCAAAGTGAATAATTGTATCATTTATTATTTTATTAATAGAAACATCAGCCATGTCATATGTTGTTTTATTTTTTTCAATATTATACAAATCCATAAAGTCATCATATAGCATTTTTAGTTGAGATGTGGTATCTTCAATTAATTGAAGAGCATCATTTTGAGATATTTTTTTATCTCTTATCAAATTGATATTTTTAAAAATGGATTGAATGGGAGATTGGAATTTCTTTGAAACAAATGCTATTAATTCATCAGTCCACAATTCATTATTTTTGAGATCATCTAATGCAGTTTTTAGATCAGTTGTTCTCATTTTAATTAAATCACGCAGATTTTCATTTGTAAAGTGAACATTGTCTCGCATCAATTCAAATTTATTTGCAAGTTCACCTACTTCATCATCAGTTTTTATGTCTAGTTTGACATTAAAATCACCAGCTGCAATTTGAGAGGATGCATTTTTGAGTTTGATTAATGGTTGAGATATTGATGTTCTAACATAATTTGCAACTACAATAGCAGATAGAATTGTAGTAATTGAAATAATCAATATAGTATTAGTCAAACCAATAACAGGGCCTAAAATTTCACTTCCGTCTTGCTTTACTACCAATGTCCAATCCAAACTAGGAAAATCATCAGTTGGATTTGATTTTGAGTATGCATGTAATACACTATCTGTGCCCATAATGCCAGTTCTGATAAAATAATTTGTAGTGTCAGATAGCATAATAATTCCATCAACTGCAGGAATAAACGAGCCTATTTCATTTTGATTAGTAGAAAAAATAATGTATCCAGTATCAGTCACAAGAGATATTTCAGAATTTTTGAAATTTTTTGTTTGTTTTAAATCAGTGATATCAAACAAAATAGGTTGCAAATTTATTTTTGATTTTAAAACACCAATGAATTTTCCATCATGATCATCTATTCTTATCATTACATCTCTTGTAGAAATTTGTGAATTTTCATCAAAAATCACATCATCTACAAATGATCCATTCTCTACAACAACATCCCACCATGGCATGTCACCAAGCGGGACATCATGATTTACAGCATAAGCCACAATTTCCCCAGAAGAATTTGCAATCAAAGCATCCTCAAAAACAGGATAACCATATTTTGATTCTAAGGCATTTGATGTTTCTCTTAATTTTACAGATAGTGCATTATTTTTTATAGATTCATCAGTGGAAGGAGAATAATCATTCAAAAATTCAATTAAAAATAATCGGTTTGAAGACGTTATCAATCCAAATGCCTTTTCTTTAAAGTCATCATCAATTTTCTCAATTGCCACATGTAATGTTTCAGCATAATTTCCACCAATTTCATCAATGATTTTCTCCTGACTTGATGAAACTGTAGTATATCCCATTACAGTAATTGAGATAATAATTACCAAAAAGCTCATTAGAATTTTAATTCCTATTCGCATTTGATGATATTTTGGTACCTATCACATATAATTGGCAAGTCAGAATGAATTAAGGATTAACCAAAAAAGAACACTCATTGTCAGTTCAAAATAAAAATGCACAGGGATAGTTTAGGATTTTTAGGCTCAAATATCATGTCTATTGAAAATATTACAAATTCAACAAAAATGGAGAGTGTGAATTAAATCTTAAACACCCGTATCAAATTCATGTAGTGGAAAGAAAATCACCTAAACAAATAATTTCGAATTAAATTGAAATTAAAATATAATTTAAAAATTAAACTTAAATTCTCAAAAATGAAATACCGGAGAGCAGACAAGTCTCTCCAGCCATTAGATCAATTGACCTAACAACACCATTAATCACAAAATTAGTATAAAAAGACACAAAAATTATCGAGGCTAAATTCCTAAGAAATTTGAACTTCCCGTTATAGAATCAAAAAATAATTTACCTGCAGCAATTATCATGACAATAGAAATTAGAATTTGCAAATAACGTTCTTTGACATCTATAGACAATCTAGCACCAACTAATCCACCAATAAAAGCTCCAATTGCTAAAAATCCAGCTTGGAGAAAATCAGGATGTCCCAAAATACTATGAACAATTATGCCTGACAAAGATGCAAATAACAAAATTAATTGAGATGTCGGAGCTGCACGTTTCATGGCCATTCCCATTCCAACTACCATTAATGGAACAAAGATAATTCCACCACCAATTCCAAAAAATGATGAAATAATTCCTGCAAAGAAACTAGATCCAATTGCAAAAACAATCATCTGTTTTGATAATGTTTTTTCTCTATCCTCAATTTTTTTTCTAAGGAAAATATAAGATGCGGATGCAATTAATACAAATCCAAATAAGAATTTAAAAATATCAGGAGAATCGTCTGTTGAAATTATTGCGCCAAGTATAGTTCCGGGAATTGTCAACAAGCCAAGTTTTAATCCCAAAGAAAACTCAATTCTCTTCTGTCTAGAATATGAAATTGTTGATGCAATAGAATTACTTAATGCAGCAAATAAGCTATTACTTGCAGCAACTGTTGGTGGGAATCCTAAAAATGTCAAAATAGGAACTACTACAATCCCGCCCCCCACTCCAATCATAGAACCTAAAACTCCAGCTGCAAATCCTAAAAGAATCATCCATAATTGATCAATCAACGTAATCGCCAATCAAAGAATTTTGTAGTATATAATAAAACTACTTTACCACAATTAGTGTCCAAAGATAGGAATTTTCAGTGGCAGTAATTTCTAAAATTAATTGTTTTTGAGCCAATCCATCAATTTTTGATTTTAGGGTAGGTTGAGTAGATTCAGAATATTTGTTCTGTGCTGCATCAAGCCATGCTGAAATGGATTCAAACCCACCGGGTTGTTGTTTACTCCAACAATCACATACCAAATTCTCAATCATGGTTTGAAAAATAAAGTCAATTTGGTCTCTTTTTGAATCAATATCAGGAGACACCTCAAGAATGGACAAGGCCATACTTGGAGAAATAGGGTTTCCACCCATATTGAGATTCCCCAATGGTTTTCCATCAGAATCAACTAGAGCAGTAGTAACACAATACTGAACAAAGCGTTGAACATTTTCATTATCAAAATAGGTACAATATTGTCCTACGGTATCATCAGAAATTACATTAGGGTTAGACATGGAAATATTTTCAGCGATGAGAATTTTTTGAATTTCATCAACATTAGAATAGATAAAATCAATTTTTGAGGTTTGGTTAACATCAGAAGAACTATCTGTAAAGGATGCAAGAATAGGAATGATTGCAATACCAATTAAAATTGGAATAAAAAATTTCTTGTTCATCAAAATGATTTTAAAAATATTATAAAATAAGGTTTTGCAATCCTAAATAGATATTATTTCAAGAATTGAATCAGTAGTAATATTATTTTTATCAACAAATCCAGCAGTAACTTCTAAGACATATACTGCCATTCCTTCAGGAATTATAGTTTGACAAGATGCAAGTTCTAAAGGAGTTTTACACGGAGGAACATTTTTTTCTATATCAACAATTTTTCCATCTTGATCAAACCAAATCATGTCAAGTGAGAATTGCATGTTTAACATCCAAAGAGAATATAGTCCAGGTTGTTCAAAAACAAAAATCATTCCTTGATCAAGAGGTAATTGATCTTGAAACATTAAACCTCGAATACGTCTGGGTTCAGTATCTGCAATTTGTACCTCAAGTGGAATATCATCAATCATTATCGTCCCCCTAGGAAATTCAACTGATTCTAATTTACTCTCACTTGGAATTGACATCAATCCAATAATTCCAATAATTACTGCTGCAATGAAAATTGGAACTAGTGCTTGAGTTCTAGTGGTCACAAAATAATTTAGGGGCTTCCTTTTAAAAACTAAGAGTCACATTACAGATTTCTTAAAATCATTAATTGATGAAATTGTATTTGTTGTTGCGTGTCCAATATCGTTAATGGTAGCACCATTGTATTTTTTATCAAGATATCTGCCTGCAACAATCATAGGGCCTCCAATAGCACATGTTACTCCAGTTGGTTCAGGAACCCATAACATGAGGAATCCAAGTTTTTGGAGTTTTTTACCAGGAGCAGGAGCTTTTTGTAATGCACTCAACGGCCTAGTACTACGATTATCATCAATTTTTACGACATCAGTATACAAATTTGCTCTACGTTTGGCAGATTCTGAGATTTTCTTTAATTTATCTAGTCGTGCCTTTAGGGGGTCATCCATTCCAACTACGAATTTTAAAAAAAATAGTTAAGATTCAAAGATCAATTACAGTCACAGGCAGGTCAATAAAGAATAACCAAAATCAGTGGAAGAGACACCCAATTATACTAGATTATTTACAGTTACAAAGATCACATGAATTCTAAAAATTCCAAAAGATTGGATTCAATCAAAGCTGCACATCAATCAGAAAAAACTAGCTCAAGTTCAAGGATGGAGGATTACTTGGAAATAATCTCAGAATTAGTAGAATTAAAAGGATATGCAACAACCCTAGATATTTCAAGGTACATGACAGTTAGTGCACCAAGTGTTACTAAAATGCTACAAAAATTAGATGAGAATGGATTTTTAGAATATGAGAAATATCAGGGCATAAACTTAACTAAAAAAGGAATTCAAGTAGCTGAAGGAATTAGACAAAAACATGGTATTTTATTAGAATTTTTTGAGATTTTAGGAATAGGATATGATACTGCAAATCAAGATACAGAAGGAATTGAACATCATCTAAATCCAAAAACAATAAAACAGTTGAGAAAATTTATTACTTTTCTTAAAGCAAATCCAAAAATTATTGAGAATTTTAAAAATCTTTAAGATGTAATTTAATATCATTTTGAGATGATGCTTCTTGTAAAAGATTTCTTGCGACATCTGAACGTTTTGGTATTTTGATTTGGCCTTTTTTTCCTATTCTTACAGATGAAACATATCGGTCATTAACATAAACATCTACATGCATTGATGTGAATTCTTTACTAACTGTTAGAAGAAGTGAAGTTTTTGATTCTGAAAAAGTAAAGGGTAAATCATCCGAGGAGTTAAATGAATCAGAGTCTTTGGGAATTACATCAATGTGAACTTGAAGTCGTTTTTCAATTTCATTAATGTTTGAACCACCTCTACCAATTATCGATGCAATAAATCGTTCATCAACTATCACCTTGACTCGATTATCAGATAAAATTTCTACTTGTGCTCTAGGATCATAATTTTGAAAAGTCTCCCTAATTTTGTCTTCTGCTAATTTTTCTATTCCTACTTTTTGTGTTTTTTTTGCAACAGGGACAATAACATTTTCTTCTCCAAATGTGTAAATTTCATATGCCAATATACCATCTGCAAAATTTCTGATTTCAATAACAGGCCGGGCCAAATCAGATTCAGTCATGCCTGTAGGAACTTTGACCTTTAGTTCCAACTCATATACTGTATCAATTTCTCCATCTTTTACAAAAACTACAGTATCTAAAACACTTGGAATTATTCCTAACTCTATTTTCCCAATAAAACGCTGAATTGCATCAATTGGTGAATTTGCATGTACCACTCCAACCATTCCAACTCCAGTTAATCGTAAATCAGCAAAAGTTCTAAAATCTTCTTGTCGTCGTACTTCATCAAAAATTGTATAGTCTGGACGAACCAACAACAAAATGTCTGCAGTATTATCAAAACTTCCATCTAGTTTACCATATTGAGTAATACCAGAATTAACCTGTAGATCACGTGGAGATTCAAAAGTTTTAACAATTTTTCCCCCAGAATGATAAAAATTGGCAAGACCTGATGCCAAAGTACTTTTTCCAGAACCAGGCGAACCAGAAATTAAAATTCCTTCAGCCCTATCTGAAAAACGTTCCATTAATTTTTCAGATATATCATAATCAGCAAGAGATAATTTAGCAATGGGATGAACAATTGTAATTTCAAAAGAGTCTGAGAAAGGAGGAAATGTTATTGCAATTCTATAATCACCATGTTGAATTACAGTTGCACCAGTCTTTGAAATTTCTAGAGTACTGGAATCAGAAATACCAACAACATCAGAAATTTGAGAAGAAATCATTTTCAAATAATCTTTAGTAAGGATTTCATCACTAATGTCAGTTAGTACAAAGGTTCCAGGTTTACCTTTCTTTGCTAAAGGTCGTTGATTTTCTTTAAGATGTACACTCATAGTTTGATCATCAAAAAATTTCAAAAATTCTAATGTTTCATTTTTAATAATTGGTTGAAGAAATACGGTCTCAAGACCTTTTGCCTGAGCCACAAGATATTGAACATTATCTGAGGTGTAAAGAGTGGCATCATTTTCTTTTGCCACATCAGTAATTAATGCATCAATGCGTCCACTTGAAGCAAATTTAATATCATCAGTGGATGGATGAGGTCCTTTTGTAACAATCACTAACCCAAAACCACCAGATAATTCTTTGAGTTTTCTAATTTTTTCCAATCCCACAAAGCCTTGCTCTTTTTTACTAGACGCTTGAGATTGTAATTCATCAAAAACAGCTTGTGGAATAATGATTTCAGAATTACGAACAGATCCTGCCTCTATCTGAGTAATCAGTTGACCATTAATTATAACACTGGTATCAGCAACAATTTTTGACAAATTCTCTATCTATTTTGGTACAATTTCATACCCTAAATTAATTTTCCATGATTTCTGTAATAGTTTTCAATACAACTTTGAAATCAAAAGGTTTTGTCACCATAGTAGTAGCACCATTATCAATACATTCCTGAATCATTTTTTTATCATCACTTGCAGTAATTAAAATAATTTTTGCTTTAGGATCAATTGCAATTACTTCTTTTACCACTTGAAGACCATCTTTTTTAGGCATTGAAAAATCAGTCATGAGAAGTTGAGGTTTATGTTTTTGATAAAAATCAACAGCTTCTGCACCATCAGTTGCTTCAGCAACAACATTATGTTCTCCAATTGACAAAATTTCTTTTAAAACTAGACGAATTGCGTCAGAATCATCTGCTACTAAAACATCCACCATAAGAAATTATCATAAATTCCATTTAAAAAATATTATTATCATAACTTTGATAGAATATCCTTGACTTGACTAGTAATCAAACCCTGATCATTGGGAGAATTATCTAATGAGAGATTCATAGCAAGAATAGATTTTGTCAAGATGTCAAAAACACCTTCAAGTTTATTTCCTTCAACAATTTTTTTTAACATTAGATCAAGTGATTCAGATAAACTTCCAAGATCATCTTTACCCATCATAGGAGACAATCCCTTGATTTTATGAGTGTGTTTTTTGAGTTCACCTGCAACATCATAAACATTATTGTCATTTTGGCAAGAATTCATAATATTAGACATACCCAAAACATCATCACGAATTTCTTGTGTTGCAACAGTCATAAATTCATCAGACATCTAACAAAGTAAGGAAATACATCATTTTTATATCATTCACAAAATAGTTTTCAGACTAATTGAAATCATATAAAAAATGGATTTCAAAAGTTTGTAAAATAATGTTAGTCATATTTACTTAAAGAAAACAAACAGTCAGAACTAAAAATTCTCACTCTCTGGAAAAAATGAGTATTTTGAAAAAGGCAGTATGGAAGAAGAAAATAAAGAATTTTATGAAAATTGTTCAGAATATTTTGAATTCTTACGAAGAACAAATGCTACAGATTATGATTTTGAGGATGAGTATTATTTTACCATGCCTGCAATATCAAGTCATTAAATAACAGATTTACAAATCATATAGAATCAATAGAATATGGATTCAAATTTACAAGATTTAGCAGAAAAAGCAGTAAAATTTGCTTCAGATTTAGGAGTACAATATTGTGATGCTAGAGCAGAACAACAAGAAAGGAAATCAATCCTTATTGAAAATGATCAGGTAGAACATATCAAAACTAGTGAGGATTCAGGGATAGGTATTAGACTAGTAAAAGATGGGGCATGGAGTTTTTGTTCAATAAATAATCCAAATTCATTTGATCAAATCAAAGTAACAATTAATGGTGCAATAAAAAATTCCATTTATAATTCACAAAATAAGAAAAACAAAATCAATCTTTATCCAAATTCAAGTACAAAAAAAGAAATTAATTTTCCAGTTTTAAAAAAACCAGAAATTGAAGAATTGTCAAACATTGGATTTGAATGTAGTAAAATAATTTTAAATGAATCAAGAATCATAAAATCAATTATAAATCCATGGTATACAATTAATTCAAAATATTTTACAAACAGTGAAGGCTCAAAGATAACACAAAATTTTACAGATACAGTAGTTGAAATGGTAGCAACTGCCCATGAATCAGGACTAACACAATCAGTAAATATCACAGAAGGAGGACGGGGAGGATTAGAACAAATTTTAGATAAAAATAAAATACAAATCAGTGCAAAAAAGATTGCATCAAAAGCATCTCAATTAATTGATGCAAAACCTGTAAAAGAAGAAAAAACAACAGTAGTAATGAATCCAGACTTTGTTTCATTACTTACACATGAAATTCTAGGCCATCCATCTGAAGCAGATAGAGTATTAGGAAAAGAAATGGCATGGGCAGGAGGCGCATGGTGGAAAGGAAAAATTGGGGAAAAAATTGGTTCAGAGAAATTAAACGTCTTTGATGATCCTACAATTAAAGATAGTTTAGGATGGTATTATTTTGATGATGAAGGAGTCAAGACTAAAAAAACAACACTAGTTGAAAATGGAGTTTTAAAGAATCATATGCAAAATAGAGAAACTGCTCAAACATTTAACATGCCTCCAACTGGAAATATGAGAGCAACAAACTACAGATTCATGCCTCTAATACGCATGGCATGTACATGTATTGGGAATGGAGAATGGGACGTTAATGAAATGATTAAAGGTGTTAAAAACGGATATCTAATTTCAAATATGAAAATACCTTCAATTGACATGAAACGATACAATTGGAGCATATCATGTCAATATGCACAAAAGATAGAGAATGGTGAAATTACAGATTTGTTACGTGATGTTATCGTAATGGGGGTGGCTCCAGAATTTTTTCAATCAATTGATGCATGTGGTAATGATTTTGCAGTAAGACCAATAACTAATTGTGGAAAAGGAGATCCTATGCAATCAATGATCATGGGAAATGGAGGGCCGTCAATTCGAGGAACAGCTACTGTAAAAAGTGTAAACTAAAATGAATCAGAAATTAGAAAAAATAAAACAAAATGTCACAAAATGTACAAAATGTGAGCTAGCAAAAACTAGAACAAATTCAGTCCCAGGTAAGGGTGATTTTAAATCAGATGTAATTTTTGTAGGAGAAGCACCTGGAAGAAATGAAGATAAAAATGGGGAACCATTCATAGGAGTAGCAGGAAAAAAATTATCAGCAGCATTAAAAGGTGCAGGTATTTCAAGAGATAAAGTATACATAACAAACATTGTAAAATGTAGACCACCAAAAAACAGAGTTCCAAAAACAGAAGAAAGGAATACTTGTCAAAACTATCTTCAACAAGAAATTTCCATAATCAAACCAAAAATTATTTGTGTTTTAGGAAACACAGCATTTAACTCACTTTTAGGAGGATCAGAAATTATAAAATTTAGAGGTAAAATTGTACAAAAAGAAAAGCAATTGTATTTTTTAACTATTCACCCAGCAGCTACAATTTACAATCAAAAATTAATTGATGTGTTAAATGAAGACATTGTAAAACTCTTTGAATTAATCAAAGAATTAAAAAATAACAAAAAAATCCCAATAGATATTGAGTATCCTTCCTAGAGAATTTTATTCAGAAAATACAGTATTAGTGGCAAAAAATCTACTAGGAAAAAAAATCATTAGAAAAATTGGTAGAACAGAAATTTCAGGATTTATAACAGAAACCGAGGCATATAGGCACAAAGATGACCCAGCAAGTCATGCATTTAGGAATATTACTGAAAGAAACAAGATTATGTTTGGAAAAGTAGGAACGGCTTATGTCTATTTTACTTATGGAATGCATTATTGCTTTAATGTCGTTGCAAGGAATCAAAAATCAAAAGCTGGTGCAGTTTTAATTCGTGCAATAAAACCTGAAAAAGGAATTAAGACAATGCAAAAAAATAGAAGAAGTGGGAATTTAAAAAACCTAACTGATGGTCCTGCAAAATTAACTCAGGCCTTACAAATAACAAAAAAACAGTATGGAATTGATTTAACAACGGATTCAAAATTATTCATTACAGACGGAATAAAACCAAAGAAAATTATTTCATCATCTAGAATAGGAATCAAAGAAGCAACAGACAAATTATGGAATTTTAAAATAAAAGATTAAGATTCATCTTTATTGTTTTCATCCAAAGTCCAAGGAGCCATTTTTACCATGACTCGTTCCCAATCTAATTTTAAAAGTAAAACAATCACAACAGTCATAATTATTCCAAAAATTAGAAGTCCAACATACACAGGAGTAGTATCATCTACATGTTCTAAGAATGGCTGAATGAATGACAATCCAATATAATGTGAAATAAAAACAATAACGTAACTAAGAACAATTTTACCACTTAATGTTGCAACAAAGAATCTTTTTGGATTATACTTTGCAAGTCCTAATGGAATAAATATAATATCATCAGGTATCGGAGTTGCTGCAGCAACGAATGCAGCTGCGGCACCATATCTTTTTACCAATCTTTCAAATGGTCGCATTCTTTTTCGAGTTTTTTCATTCATTATTTTTCTACCACCAAAACTCACATAGAAAATAATTTGTTTTGCAATCGTAGCTGAAACTGCAGATATCAATGCTAAGGCGTGTAAATTATATTCATTTCCAACAGACATGGTAGCTAATAATAGAAATCCAGGTAACGGGACAAAAGGCACAAGAGATCCAAAGAAATTAACTAATGCCAATATAAGATATCCATCATCAGGTGCAAACGGGAAAATATCACCAAAATCCATGAATCAGACTATTTTCAGGCAGTATTTAATGAAAACGGATGATTTGAAAAATAGTGAATTAAAATATCATCACAAATTTAATCAAATGAAAAGGACACATATGAAAAATGAGTTTTGAATTAATTATAGAGTATTATCATTTAGCACAGGAAATCCTAGCAAATAATACATTTCAAGAATATGGCATCATTGGATTATTTTTCAATTCATTGTTATCAGCTACTGCAATCCCATTACCAACCGAAATTTTAACATCAGCTTTACTAATTGGAGGAGAAAGTATTTTTCTTGTAAGTGTTGTATTGATAGTTGGTTCGACTATTGGAGGAATATTAAATTATTTTATTGGGTTTGGAGGCAACAAATTATTCAATAAACTAAAAAAAACAGAAAGTATCAATCAAGGAAAACACAAAAAAAATGGCAATAAATTACTTGACAAATTTGGATGGGGTGCAATATTTTTTGCATCATGGATTCCAGTTATAGGGGATTTTATTTTAATTTCAGCAGGAGTAAAAAAAATGAAGTTTTCAAAGTTTGCAATCTTCATGGTGTCAGGAAAAATATTCAAAACGATGGTAGTAGTAATCGGATTAGGTTCAGTGTTTTAAAATTTAACAAATAATGATTAAAATAACATCTTTTTACAGATTAATTAGATGACAAAGAAAAGCTTTAAGCAAATTTGTGATGACATTGGAGAAATTAGTCCATATATCAGATTTGTAGGAGTTATTGGGGAAAGGGGAGAATTACAAGGCTACAAAAGAAGACAAGATTTAGTTCCTCTATTAAATGAGAAAAATACTCAATTTCAATTCTCACATATTGCCATGAAGACAGATTTAGAAGGATTTTTTGATAAAAATCTAGGAGAAATTGAGTTTGTATGGGAAGAAAGAAAGAAAGTTCAGACTATTTCTTTTGCAATTAAAAGATCAAGGGTATGGGTATCAATTGATAAAAAAGTGATCAGATCAGAAATGTTAAGAATCATTGATGCATGTCTACCAATAGTAAAAAAACATTCTTAATCATTGAACTGATTTGAAATGTCCTTATTGTGAAATAGATCTAGATGCACTTAGTATGACAGATGGTTTAAAACATATTCTTGAACATAAAAAAGAAATTAAAAAATAACTTTTTTGTAGGTGATTGAAATATTGTATACATGGAAAAATCAGATGAAATTGAAAAATTAATTGATGATGTTAGTTTTAGAAAATCAAATTTTAAAGATTATAAAAAAATGACCATGGAGCAAATTAGTCAAGAATTAAGAGACATTATGAAATTTGAGCAAGAATCAATGAACAAAATTGAAGAATTTGAAAAAATACAACACAATCAAGATTTAGTGAAATATGTAAAAATAATTTGTAAAAATACAACACAAAGAGAAATAACACAAATTCAAGAAATTTATTTAAAAAAAATTGACAGTAATTATCTTAATTCAAAATAAAGAATTACTTTTCTTCATATAACCAACACCGAACATAGCCAGTTGCAGTTTTAAATTTTGGGGGTAGTTGTTTACATTTTTCCATAACTAACGGACATCTATCAATGAATCTACATTCAGTTGGGGCATCAAGTAAGCTTGGTGGAATTCCTGGAATATATTTTGGGGTATCACCCTTTAGTGTAGGGATGGATTCCAAAAGACCCTGAGTGTAAGGATGTTTTGGATTTTTGTAAATTTCTTCAGAAGAACCAAATTCCACCATTTGGCCTCCATACATTATACCAATTTTATTTGCAATTTCAGATAAAACTGCTAAATCGTGCGTAATTAGCATAAATGACATGCCTCCTTTTTTGAGATTTTTTAATAAATTTACAATTTGAGCTTGAATTAATACATCTAGTGCAGTTGTGGGCTCATCAGCAATAACAAATTTTGGTTTAAGAAGTAAAGCCATGGCAATTATCACTCTTTGTTTCATACCACCGCTAAGTTCATGAGGATATTTTTTTAAAATATCTTCATTTAAGCTGACAGAATTAATTGCATCTAAAATTACTTTATGTGAATCACCTGCAAAATTATGCTGTTTTAAAATTTCAATGAATTGTTCAAAAATTGTAAAAACAGGATCTAAAGAATTCATGGCGCCTTGAAAAATCATTGAGATTTTTTTCCATCTAAATTTTTTATCAAAATCAGATTCTGACAAATCTAAAAGAGATTCATCTTCAAAGAGAATTTTTCCTTCAGTTTTTCCACCAGAAAGCATTCGAATAAGAGATAACCCCAATGTACTTTTTCCACATGCACTCTCACCTGCAATTCCTATAGACTCACCATCATCTAATGAAAAATCCACATCATCAACTGCATAAACTGGACCCTTCGATGATGAGTATCGGGAAGACAGTCCATTAATTGCTAGAAATACCATAATTTTTTTGAACCAAACTAGAATTTCTATTTTGCATCAAGGGATATAAACAACATTATCAGAACGAGAAAAGTCGATTCAAATGAAACTTCCAATTTGTGTGTTTGATGCAAAAAATTCGGTTCTTTGTCCTCAATGCGAGGAGAAAATAGATTCAGGATTAATTACCAAGGCTGATGCTAATGCATCAATAATTCTTGCAAATATTGCAAAATCAAATAAAGAAATCGAGAATTTTTCTATGTATTCTTGTAAAGAATTTGATGGAAATTATATTTTAGCCTTAGCCAAAAATGACATTATGATTATCAGACAAAGTAGAACCATCTACAGATTACTCCAAGATCAATTCAAGGGAAAAATTTGGCTTGTGGAGGCAGATGAGTCAGATAATAGATTTATTGAAGATTTATTTTTTCCCACCAAAATTCTATCAATTAATTCAGTTTGGGCTCCAGGAGGAATTCAAAAAACCAAAGCAGTAGTTTCAGGAAGATGGACTCCAAAATTTCCAATAGATACAAAAAAAGTAGTAAGTATTGTAAAAAATGCCCGAAACCTTGACATTGAGATAGAATTTGAGGATAAAAGATAGGTGTAAAGATGACTTTTGTAAAAACTCACAACATTGCAGAACTAACAACAGAATTAATCGGAAAACAGGTAGTATTAGGAGGATGGATTGAAGATCTTCGAAAATTAGGAAAAATGACATTTATCACATTACGTGATTCTTCAGGGATTTCTCAAATAATCGTTAAAGGAGAATTAAATGAAAATTTAGGAGAAATAAATCGTCAAAGTGTTGCCAGTGTAAAAGGAATAGTTCAAGAAACAAAAGCAAGAGATTTTGCATTTGAAGTAAAGGCTGAAGAAATTGAGGTGTTAGCAAAAGCAATTCATCCATTACCAGTTGATCCAATTGGTAGACTTGAAAGTAACATTGACACAAGATTAAATCATCGTGCATTAGATATGAGAAATCAAAAAACAGCTTCAATTTTTAAATTAAGACATCATGTATTGCAATCATTACGTAAAACATTTGTAGAAAAAAAATTCATCGAAATTACTACACCAAAAATTATTGGCAGTGCAAGTGAAGGAGGAGCAGATCTTTTTTCGTTAGATTATTTTGGAGAAACAGCATACCTTGCTCAAAGTCCTCAACTATACAAAGAACAAATGACAATTGGTTTAGAAAGAGTATTTGAAATTTCAAATTTTTACAGAGCAGAAAATTCTCACACAGGTCGACATTTGACTGAATTTACCAGTATCGATATCGAAGCAGCATTTATGGATTATACGGATGTAATGGATGTTTTAGAATCACTAATAATTGAAGTTTACAAATTTGTCTCAGAGAATTGTAAAGAAGAACAAAAGGCAATTGAGCATACAATAGAGGTCCCAGCAGCCCCATTTGAAAGAATCACATACAAGCAATGTATTGAAGAATTAAAACAAGCAGGAGAAAAAGTAGAATTTGGAGAAGATTTACTTGATTCACATCTTAGAATAATTGGAAACAATCATCCAGGATTTTTCTTTTTGATTGATTGGCCAATGAAACTAAAACCATTTTACATTAGAGAAAAAGATGAAGATGCAACTTTATCACGTTCATTTGATTTACAATTTGGATATCTTGAATTATCATCAGGAGGAACTAGACTTCATGATTCAGAATTACTAAAAACAAGATTAAAAGAACAAGATTTAGATCCTGCACAATTTACTGATCATCTGAAAACATTTGATTGGGGAATGCCACCACATTCAGGTTGGGGATTAGGTTTGGATAGATTGATGACCATACTAGTAGGAATAGATAATGTTCGTGAAGTTGTATTGTATCCAAGAGATCCAGATAGATTAAGACCATAAAATACTTGAAAATCAGTAAACAATTTTACAAAATTAGAAAAAGTTTAATCATGGAGAGAAATTTCATCAAAATATAATGGTAAATCTAGAAACATATTCAAAAATAAATGAAGAAATTAAATTCACAGAAGAAGATACAGTTGAATTATTAAAATTAAATGAAAAAGAATTGCTAGTGTTGATTCTTTCAGAATTAAAAAAGATTACAGAGAATACTCAAGGAATTAATAAAAAATAAGACAATGGACAAAAGAGATAGTCTAGTGTTAGGCGGGATAATTACAGTCTCAGGCATAATTGTATCATTAATGAGTTTAATTGCAAATGGAATTATTGAAAATCCATTTCCAAAAGTTTAGAATTAAAATAATTCAGATTTTTATTGTATCATATTTTACATAAAGTATGATTGAAAAAGAAGATGCAAAAAAAGTTGTAGAAGTCATTGGGAATAATTTGATTGGAGTATCACATGATTCAAACAGTTTTCAAAAACTACCAGACTCATTTTGGGGATATTTTGCACGAGGTCACGACACAAAGGGAACTTTTGGAGTGATTGTGACTTATTCTGAAGATGGAAATGATGTCGATGAATTAATTGACATGTATGAGAAATGGGCAGAAAAAAACAAACCAAAAACAAAGTAGACTATTTGGTTTCTTTCAAAAGTTTACGATAGCCCTGACATTCTTTACAAATAGGTTTTCCTTTATACTTTGGATTCCCATCAGAAATTTTAAGAGTTCCAGGAGCTTGTTTGCAAATACAACAAGATGCCATTACTAAAGAGAAAAATCAACGATTAATAAAAATTGGT
>Ga0209992_10002231_pt1 | contig 18170 bp, 13 predicted proteins | sample 2SBtaG_2_FD_182564 | JGI IMG/M metagenome (GOLD analysis project Ga0209992, IMG submission 182564) | Deep subsurface microbial communities from Kolumbo volcano to uncover new lineages of life (NeLLi) - 2SBTROV12_ACTIVE470 metaG (SPAdes)... | ecosystem: Environmental > Aquatic > Marine >... | reverse complement strand
CGGCATGCGATCGATGGCCGACTTGAACGAGTTGAAGGTGGTGAAGTTCTGGACCGCCGTGACCGGCACGGACAGGTCGTCGTTGATGTTCGTGATCGTGTACGGGTGCTGGTTCCACAGCTTCCGAGCCGGGGCCCAGCTGTCGTCGCGGTCGCCGAAGGCGGTCAGGGCGTGGCCCCCGAGCGACGCGTGGGCGACCAGGATCTCGGCGTGGCCGTCGGCGTCGACGTCGGCGATGATCGGGCAGTCCATCATGGTGTTGGAGTTGTGGTCGGCGTTGTAGAACTTCACAGCGCCGGTCAGCCCGTCGTAGGCGACCATCTCGACCTCGTCGATGTAGACGACCTCGGCCCAGCCATCGCCTTCGAAGTCGAAGATGCTGGCGCCGGTGGCGCCGGTCTCGTCGGTGACCTTGGCCGTCCACAGGGCGGTCCCGTCGTGGTTCAGGGCCAACAGCTGGTTGCCGCCAGCGGTCAGGATCTCCGGGTAGCCGTCGTTGTCGATGTCGCCGATGGCAGGCGGGGACATGATGTTGGCCGACTGGATGACCATCGGGCCCCACATCACGGTGCCGTCGGTGTCGACCGCCCGCACTGTGTTGTAGGAGACCGCCACGAACTCGCCCTCGGGGTCGTCGTCCAGGTTGGCCACGGCGATCATGCCGTCGTCCTGGCTGTTGTCGGCCCACAGGGCGTTGCCGTCGACGTCGTAGAAGGCGTTGCCGGTGATGACCTCTTCCTGGCCGTCCAGGTCGAGGTCGGCGATGACCGAGTGTGTGGCTTCGGAGACCACCACGCCAAAGACGTCGACCACGCCATAGGAGCCCCGGCCGTACTGGCCCACGCCACGCGTGGTGCCGTCGGCATTCAGGATGACCCGGCCGGCCACGATCTCGGCAGCGCCATCGTGGTCCATGTCGGACACCGAGATCGAGGTGGCGTAGTCGAAGTCCAGGCCCACGAAGTGGTCGGACTCCCACACCAGGGTCCCGTCTGCGTCGAGCATCGCCACGGTGTAGTCGCCCACCGCAAGCAGGCTGGTCGCGTACTCGACGACCACGAAGATCTCCGGGACACCGTCTCCGGTCACGTCTGCGACCGCGGGGCTGGTCGCCATGCCAAGCGCCAGCTCGGGCACGGTGTAGCGGGGTGAGCCGTCCCCGTTGAGCACGGTCAGGGTCGACGTGCCCAGGAGGCTGAACCCGCCGAAGCCGAACAGCGAGTCCGCAAAGGTCGTGATGACCTCGGGCACGCCGTCGCCGTCCAGGTCCGCCACAGCCGCTGCGGACCACGAGTACAGGCCCGTGCCAGCGGTCCACTCGGCGATGGGGTTGAAGGCCCCCACCTCGTAGGAGCAAGAGTCGGTGACGCCGACGTCGGACGGCGAGGGCAGCTCGATGACACACTCGCTGTCCGGCGGCCAGTTCAGGGTCTCCTCTGCACTGTTGCCCGTGTCCCCGCCGCCGAAGATGCCGTCCTTGTCTCCGAAGCTGTAGTCGATGCAGGCTGGACCGGCCGCGAGGAGCAGGGACGTGATGATCATGGAGACCTCCACGTCGATCCTTAGGGGGCCCGTGCAACCTACGGAACGGTAGTGAACAGCCTCTTTGCAATCGTGACGACCTGACGGATGCGTCAGTGACGCGCGTCAGTCAGCTTCGGCGCCCGGCACACCGGGTCCAGGGCACAGGCCGGGCACACGCTCTCGTGGCGTCCGCCCAGGCACGCTCGCGACATGCCCAGGTGGGCCAGGGCGAAGTCGAAGCGCACCGGGTCGACGGGGTCCAGACAAGCCAGGGTGTCCGTGATCTCGCGGGCCGTGCGCCAGGAGCCGTCCTTGCGGGTCGTCAAGCCCAAGAAGAGGCTCAGCCGGTGCACGTGGGTGTCCAGCGGGATCATCAGGGCCGACGGCGGCACATGGGTCCACAGGCCCAGATCGATGCCCTCCCGGTCGGGTCGCACCAGCCAGCGGAGCGCCATGTTCCACCGCTTGCAGGCGGACCCGCTCCGGGGCGAGGGCAGGAGGTAGCGGGCCCCTCTGGGCAGGTCGGCAAAGGACATGGCGGGCAGTTCCACCTGCCAGGCCTGGGCGACGCAGGCCTGTCGCAGGGTCTCGATCAGTCGGGTCAGGCCAGGGAGCAGGTCAGCCGGCCCGGTCACGACCAGGTGCTGGCCCAGGGACCCGCCGGACCGCAGGACGTGCTGCAGCCCGAGCACCAATAGCACCAGGTCTCGCCCCCGGTTCCACCGGTGCACCAGCGGCCACAGGGGCTCGGCGTCCCGGGACACGTCGAAGCCGTCGACCCAGGCTCGGGGACCCCCGCGGGCGTCGGCGGCGTCGAAGAGGGCGGTGAGGGTGGGCCAGAACCCGGCCACACGCCCATAGGCCAGGCTGCTCGCCAGGACCGCCGCGAGCTCCTGGTCCTGGGGATCCGTGTAGCGACGAGCGAATGAGACCGGATCCCGGGACAGTCGGGCCCGGTGGTCCGTCTGGTCGTAGAGCTGGTCCAGCCGCTGGCCAAGCGCTTCGAGCTCGGCGGGGCTCATGCCTTGCGGCGGCCCTTGCGGATGCCGCGTTCGGCTTCGAGCCGGAGCTGCTTGGGCACGCCACCGTGGATGTCGGCCAACACCGCCGCCACGGCGTCCGGGTCCGCGGCGCCCCAGCTGCGCAGCAGCCGACCCAGCGCCTTGCGCACGTGGGGGTCGCGATCGCGAACCGCAGCGTGGGTCACCAGGGCCAGGTCTTCGGCGGCCGTGCCGTCGCCCAGTCCCCGCTTGTCGCCGCCCCAGGTCTCGCGAAGCGCGGCCGCGGCGGGGCCTTCGACCCGGGTCGGCGTGAGGGCCAGGCCGCCCATCACCGCAGCCCGTCGCACCACCGGCTCGCCACTGGCCTTGATCTTCCGGGCGAGCGTGGCACCGACGGGATCGCCGACGCCTGCCAGGGCCGGGGCCCAGACCAGCCAGCCCAGGGCGTCGGCGGTCTCCAGGTCGTCGACCATCTCCAGCCACCGCTCGGCCAGCCCAAGGGCTGCGGCAGGCCACTGGGCGACGCCTGCGGCCGCCAGGGACAGGGCCAGCATGCCGTCTTCGTGGGCGGTGCAAAACAGGTCGTGGAGCGCGTCTTCGTCGCGGTCCAGATCGACGCCCCGGCGCCAGACCGCGGCGGCCTGCCGAGCGACCTCGCCAGGCGCCACCCCGCGCAGTCCCTTGAGTGGCCGCACCTGCTTGCCTCGTCGACGGGCGATGGCGCCGTCGGACTCGGCCTCCAGGGCGGTGGACACGGTCACGGGATCGAGGGACATCGCCCCTGAATAGCCCGCCGGCTACGGCAGTGGTGATGACCTGGCTGCCCCCTCACGGCGTTCGCCTGACCCTGGACGGCCAGGGTGAGGTCCGCCGCCTGCCCTGCGGGCCGCTGCTCCCCGCCCTCCGGTCCCACCTGGCGGCGCCGGGCCCGGGGGGTCTGGTCATGCTGGGCGCCTTCGGGTCGGGCAAGACCACCCTCGCCCAGGCCCTTGCCGGTCCCCAGGTGCGGGTCGTGCCGCTGAGACTGCTGGTGCGCGGCGGAGCCCTGCAACAGCGCTGGCGCGCCCTGGTGGGCGACCCGGAGGCGCTGCGGGCCGACGGTGTGCGCCTGGTCCTGGATGGCCTGGACGAGGTCGCCAGGCCGGGAGACGGCGACTACGCACACCTGTTCGAGCGCGTCACGGCTCTGGCTGGGTCTCGGTGGGTCCTGACCAGCCGGACCGGGTACTTCCGCACCGACGGGCGGGAACGGGTCCCGGGCCAGGTCGACAGCCTCAGCCTCCACGGCGTGCAGACCGTCGAGATCGCGCCTCTGGCGCCCGAGCGGGTCGCCCAGATCCTGGGCGGCGAGCCCCTGCCCGAGGTCTGCTCCAGCCCCATCCTGTTGCGGCTCTGTTTGGAGGCCCAGGCCCAGGACGCACGCTCGCCCGCCGAGCTGATCGACCGCTGGCTGCACCACGTCGGCGCCCGTGCCCCGCCGCTCGAGGACCTGGCCTGGCGCGCCTTCCAGGACCCCCGGCTGTCGCGGGAGTCAGCGTCCTTCCCCGACCTGGACGACCCGGGCTGGGCGGGCCAGCCCCTGGCGCGCCTGGTCGTCCAGGACGCCGATGGCCGGTGGCGCTTTGGCCACCGCTCGCTCTACGACTGCCTGGTCGCGCGGGTCCTGGCGCCCCGCCTGGTCGCGAACCAGGGCTGTGGCCCAGACGCTCTGACCGGCCTGGGCCTCTCAGAAGCCATGCGGGTGTTCTGCGCCGGACTGGTGGCTCGCACCCCAGCCCACCGGGTCGGGCCCTGGGTCCGGGTCGAGCCAGGCAATTTCATCTGCGGCGGGGACCACTCGGCCGACGAGCGCCCCTTGCGAATTGCCCACCTGGCGCGGCCGGCGTGGCTGCACCACACCCCGGTCACCGACGGACAGGTCGCAGAGTGGCTCCGAGCCACTGGACCCCGCCCGCCGGGCTACTGGTTCCTGCGCCACTGGTCGGATGGCGCGCCGCGTCCGGGGACCGGGGACCACGCGGCCCACCACCTCCGCCCCACGGACTGCGATGCGCTGGCCGCCTGGGCCGGCGCCCGGCTGCCGACCGCCGACGAGTGGGAGAAGGCCGTGCGCGGTGTCGGGGGCGCCCGCTACCCCTGGGGGGACCACCCGCGCCCGGACCTGGCGAACACCAGCGAGCACGGCAGCGGGGGCGTGCTGCCCGTGAACGCCCTCCCGCCCCAGGGCCACAGCGGCCTGCACGCAGCCATCGGAGACGTCTTCGAGTGCACCGCGTCGGGGTGGCGAGGGCGCTCGGACCGCGGTCGGGTGGTGATGGGCGGCAGCTACGCGCACTCTGCGCAGCTGGCGCGGGCCGGCCTGCGCCCCAGCCACACCCTGAGTGGCCACCTGAAGGTGGGAATGCGGCTGGCCCGAGACGTCTTAGAATAGGCAGGCCTCGGTCCTGTCTGGGTCGAGCACCCTCCTGCCTCCCTCCTCGCATCGGGCACTCCCCTGGCCCGCACCCCCAAGAAGACCTCCAAGAAGAAGCGCAGCCGGTCCAAGAAGAAGCCGGTCAAGGCACCGCTGCGCGCGCGGCTGTGGCGCGCGACCAAGCGCCTGGCGCTGCTGACGGGCGTCGGCGTGCTCTTGGGGGTGTGCGCGGTCGGCGGTGTGCTCTACCGCCAGGCGGTGGCCCAGGTCCGGGACAGCCTGGACGGACAGGTGTGGGAGCTGACGGGCAAGACCTGGTCGGCGCCGATGCAGCTCTGGCCGGGACTGACCCTGACCGAGGAGGAGCTGGCCGCCGACCTGGTCAAGGCCGGCTATGCGCGGGTCGACAAGGTGGCGGGGCCCGGGGACTTCCAGGCCGGCGGCGGGGCGCTCCTGGCCCGGGTGCGGGCCCAGGAAGGGCCGGGCTGGCGACTGCCCGCGGGCGACGTCATGGTCACGTTCCGAGAAGGCCGTGTGCACACGGTCTCGCCCCGGGACCCTGCTCTGCTGCCGCCGACGCTGCTGGCCAGCCTGCGGGGGCCGTCGAACGAGGCCCGCACGCCCAGGGCGCTCGAGGACTTCCCCGAGTCCCTGCGCCACGCCGTCCTGGCGATGGAGGACAGCCGCTTCTTCGAGCACCCGGGCGTGTCCGTGCTCGGCATCGCGCGGGCGATGGTGGTCAACCTGCTCCGCGGCGGCGCAGTCCAGGGGGGCAGCACCCTGACCCAGCAGCTGGCCAAGAACCTCTTCCTGAGTCCCGAGCGCACCCTGTCCCGCAAGGCCCAGGAAGCCCTGCTGGCCTTTGCCCTGGAGCAGGAGCTCTCCAAGCCCGAGATCCTGGCCCTCTACCTCAACGAGATCTACTGGGGACAGGCCGGAGGCGCCGCCATCTGCGGGGCCGACGAGGCCGCCCGCGCTTTCTTCGGCAAGCCCGTCGAGCGGCTCACGGTGGGGGAGTCCGCGACCCTGGCCGGCATCATCTCGGCCCCCAACGGCTACAGCCCCCTGCGCCACCCGGAGCGTGCCACCGAGCGCCGGGACCTGGCCCTTCGCCGCATGGTCGAGGAGGACTGGCTGGACGCGGCCGAGGCGTCGGCCATCGCCGAGACGGTCCTGGTGGTGAGCCCACCGGCCACGGGCCGCCAGGCCCCCTATGCGGTGGACGCAGCGGTGGAATTCGCCGACCAGCGCTTCGGCGCTGGCGCGATCACCCGTGAAGGGCTCCAGGTCCACACGGCCATCCAGCCGGCGCTGCAGCGGCTGGCCGAAGGCGCGGTCCGCGCGGGCATCGGCGAGCTCGAGGGCCGCCACGCCAAGTCGGTCGGCGCCCAGATGGCCCTGGTGGCGGTGCGGGTCGACGACGGCAGCATCGTGGCCCTGGTCGGGGGCCGGGACTACGGCGCCAGCCCCTTCAACCGCGGCCTGCGGGCCGAGCGTCAGCCCGGCTCGACCGTCAAGCCCCTGGTGCTGGCCGCGGCCTTCGAAGAGGACCCCAGCCTGTCCCCGGCCACCGTGCTCCTGGACGAGCCGATCGAGCGCACCGTGGACGGCAAGGTCTGGACCCCGCGAAACTACGATGGGCAGTACCTGGGCGAGCTCCCCCTGCGCGACGCCATCGCCAAGAGCCGGAACGTGCCGGCGGTGCTGCTGGCCGAGCGGCTCGGGCTCGAGTCCCTGCGGCGCTGGCTGCACCGCTTCGGGCTCCGGGGCGCTGGGGCCAACCCGGCGATCGCCCTGGGGGCCTTCTCGGCCACCCCGGCCCAGATGGCCGCGGCCTATGCCGTGTTCCCCAACCGCGGCCACTCGGTCAGCCCGCGGCTCGTGGCGGGTGTGAGCGACCACGCGGGGGAGACCCTGACCCGGACCCCGGCCCAGGTCGAGCGGCGGCTGAGCGCCCGTGCCGCGTGGCTGGCCACGTCGGTGCTGCAGTCCGTGATGTCCGACGGCACCGGCCGCGGGGCGGCCAAGTACGGCGTCGCCGGGGCGGTCGGCGGCAAGACCGGCACCACCGATGGCTACCGGGACGCCTGGTTCGTGGGCTTCTCCCCCACCCTGGCCGTCGCCGTGTGGGTCGGCCACGACAAGGGCCGCAGCCTGGGCCTCAGCGGCAGCCAGGCCGCCCTGCCGACCTGGGCCCGCTTCATGGCCGGGTCCGGCACGGTGCGGGGATCGTTCCCCATGCCCGACTCGATCGCCCAGGGCGAGGCCTGCGTCGGCGGCTTCATCGACGGCGCGTGCCAGGACTGCCGCCAGGAGGTCTTCAGCGAAGGCTGGGTGCCCGAGGTCGGCTGCGAGGAACCCACAGGACCCGTCGGGGACTTCCTGGGTCGGTTCTTCGGCCGGGGCCGCGCCATGCCCGAACCGACGCCAGACCCCGACGCCGAAGAGGATCCTGCGGCAGAGGACGAGTCCCTGCGCGAGCGCGTGCGCCGCAGCCTGCGGGGCCGAGGAGGAGGTTGAGCAGATGATCTGGATCTGGCTCTTGGCCTGCACCGACGACGAACCGCCGGACACCCCGGAGATCCCCGGCGGACGGGCGGCGAGCGTCGGCTACGCGGCCGACGACGGCACCGCGCTCTGGATCGCGGGGGGACGCACGGCGTCTGGCGTCACCGACGACACCCTCCGGCTGGACCTCCTGACCGGGGAGCTGACCCTGGGCCCCCCGGCCGGTGAGCCGCTCTACCGGGCCGCAGCCGCGGCCGGAGGGCCCGGCGGAGTCGTGTTCGGCGGGACCAATGGCTTCGACCAAGAGACCGACCACACCTGGCTCTGGACACCCGAGGCCGAGGTGCCCTGGGTCGCCGGTGCCACCGGTGCGCCCGCGCGGAGCTGGCACGCGTCGGCCTGGGGCGAGGCCCAGCTCTGGGTGCACGGGGGCCGCCGGGACGACACCGACGTGCTGGTCCACGAGGACCTGTGGGCCTATGACCCCGGGGCAGACGTCTGGACCGAGACGGCGCTGCCGTCCGGCGGTCCAGGAGACCTGTACCGCCACGGCATGGCTTGGCTCGACGGGGACCTGTGGCTGTTCGGCGGCCTGGACGCCAACGGCGAGTCGACCCAGGCCCTGTGGCGCCTGGATCGCGGCGCCGGCCAGTGGGTCCAGCAGGAGCTGGGCCTGCCGGCCCCCGGGGCCCGAGCCAGCCATCGGCTCCTGACCGTCGACGACCGACTGTGGCTCTGGGGCGGCGACGGAGACGACGACAGCGTGTGGACCCGAGGCGCCGACGACGCAGCGTGGACCGAGTTGCCAGACAGCGACGGCCCGCTGGTGCGGGAAGACCCCCTCATCGCCCCCTTGCCGGACGGCACGGGGGTGGTGCTCTTCGGCGGCGACCTGGACGGCCAGGGTGTGGTCAACGACGCCTGGACCTGGGACGCGGCGACCCAGGCCTGGACCGAGCTGGCACCGATCCGGTAGCGCCGGCGTTCAGGCGCCGTCGTCGGCCGTCGAGGGCACCCAGGTCCGCACCGCCTCGGTCTTGCCCTTGACCTGGACCTCGCCCAGTGCCGACCACCGGAACCCGGGCGCTGCACGGCGGGTGGCGTCGGTGGCCAGCAGCGGCTGCTTGTGCTGCTTGGTCAGGGACTCCACCCGTGCCGCCAGGTTCACCGTGTCGCCGATGGCCGTGTACTCCAGCCGGTGGGCGGGAGAGCCGATGGCCCCCACCACGGCCGGCCCGGTGTGGAGCCCGATTCCGATGCGCAGCGGGGGATCGCCGCGGCCCTGGCGGGTGGCGTTGAGACCCTCCAGAGCATCGAGCATCTCCAGCCCGCACATCACGCCCCGAACCGCGTGGTCCGGATCCGCCAGCGGTGCCCCGAAGTAGGCCATGATGCCGTCCCCGATGAACTTGTCGAGCGTGCCGTGGTGCCGGAAGAGCACGTCGACCATGACCGAGTGGTACTCGTTCAGCATGGCCACGACTTCCTCGGGCTGCATCTGCTCGCTCATCGCCGTGAAGCCGCGGATGTCGCTGAACAACAGCGTGATCTGCTGGCTCTGCGCGTTCTCTCCGAAGTCCATCTCCTCGACCCGGCGGGCGACCTCGGGCGAGAAGTAGCGCTCCAGGCGGGAGACCTTGAGCTCGGCCTCGGACAGCAGCAGCAGGCGCCAGGCGACGTAGGTCGCACTGGCCGCGGTCGACAACATCACGGCCAGGGCGGGCATGTAGGACTGGAGCGGCACGCCCATGGCCCTCAGGAGCCACAGCTGCGCCAGGAGCGAGACCACAACCGTGGCCGCCACCACCGACTGCCGCAGGGTCAGCAGGGAGACGCAGATGAACGTGCACAGGAAGCCAGCCCCCAGCCCGGCCGCGTAGTGGGGCGACGTCGCGGCCGCTGGCACGACGCTGACCAGGGCGATGATCGCCGGCACGTCGAAGAACGGCACCGCCCAGAGCGTGATCGACGACGAGGGCCGCCACCGGGCCAGCCCCACCAGGGTCATCCCGACCGCCAGGTAGCAGGCCAGCGGGACGCGAGCCTGTTCCCACAGCCCGGTGTCGCGGAACTCCGGGATGAACGGCATGGGCAGCGTCATGAGCAGCGTGGCTGCGACCCGGGTGACGGCCAGCAACAGGACCGAGCGCTCTCGCTCCTGGTCCAGGGCCCTGCTCAGACCTCGGGTCGCTTCACCCATTCCCAAGCATAGCGGGTCGGATCCGCCCGCTCAGGCGACCCGCTCGGTCGCCACCAGGAGCTCGGCGTTCAGCAGGGCCGCCCCGGCGGCCCCGCGCACGGTGTTGTGGGCCAGCGCGTAGAGCTTGACGCCCATCACCGGACAGGGCTCCAGCCGGCCGAGCACGACCGACATGCCCGCGCCTTCGTGCACGTCGAGCCGCGGCTGGGGGCGGTCGCGCTGCTCGCGCAGCACCAGGACCCGATCCGGACTCGAAGGCAGCCGAGGCCCCCCGGGGACCCAGGCCGTCAGGGCCTCGCGCACGACCGCCACCGACGGGCCCCCACCCAGCCGCACCTGGAGCGAGACCAGGTGACCGTCGGCCACCGGCACGCGCACACACCGGGCCGACACCGGGAAGTCCGCCGGCGCCCCCGGTGCCCCCAGGATCTTCTGGGGCTCCAGGGTGAGCTTGTCCTCTTCGTCGCCCGGGTGGGGATGCACGTTGCCGACCATGTCCCAGGCGGACTCGCCGGGGTAGCCGGCACCGCTCACGGCCTGCCAGGTGCTGCACACCAGCGCCTCGACGCCAAAGGCCTGGTGGAGCGGCGCCAGGGCCAAGGCCAGCGGCATCGCACAGCAATTCGGGTTCGTCACCAGACCGCCGGTGCCCGGCTGGGCATCCGCCAGGCTCAGGTGGTCGGCGTTGATCTCGGGGATGACGAGAGGGACCGTGGGGTCCTGGCGATAGGCCGAGGCGTTGGAGACGACCCACATGCCGGCGTCCCGCAGGGCCGGCTCGAGCACCCGGGCCACACCACTGGGCAGGGCCGAGAGCGCGACGGCGGCGACCCCGCGCAGCACCTGGGCGTCGCAGGGCAGCACCACCAGCTCCCCCACCCCATCGGGCCAGGGATCGCCGGACAGCACCCACCGACCGGCCTGGGCCAGCGTCTTGCCCGCGCTGCGCTCCGACGCGGCCACAGCCACGACCTGGAGCCAGGGGTGGCCCTGGAGCTGTTGGAGCAGGCGCTGACCGACCATGCCGGTGGCACCAAGGACGACGACGGGAACACGGGCCATGCCCCCCTCTCAACCCGCTGGAGGGTCCAGGTCAATCCCACGGGGGTGGTGCTGGGCATGGATCGCCCGCAGCCGCTCCCGGGCGACGTGGGTGTAGATCTCGGTGGTGGTGATGTCGGCGTGCCCGAGCATGGCCTGGACCATGCGCAGATCGGCCCCGTGCTCGAGCAGGTGGGTGGCAAAACTGTGGCGCAGCTTGTGGGGGTAGACCGGTCCCGGGATCCCGGAGACGCGGGCGTAGTGCCGCACTCGGTACCAGAACGCCGTCCGGGTGAGGCACCCGCCCCGGGGGGACAGGAAGAGCCACCGCTGCACGGCGGCCTTGTCGAGCAGGGTCCGGGCCCCGTTCACGTAGCGGTGGATCGCCGCCAGGGCGCGATCGCCTATCGGCACGACCCGCTCCTTGCGGCCCTTGCCCAGGACCCGCACGGTGCCGTACCCCAGGTGAAGGGCCCGGCGCTCCAGAGTCACGAGCTCCGTGACCCGGATGCCGGTGGCGTAGAGCGTCTCCAGCATCGCCGCGTCCCGCTCGCCGATGGGGGTCGTGATGTCCGGGGCGTCCAGCAGCCGGGTGACGTGGGCCTCACTGAGCACCCCGGGTAGTGACCGGCCCCGCCGTGGTCCCTGGACCAGGGCCGAAGGATCGACCTGGAGCAGCCCTTCTCGCACCAGGAACTTGAACAGCTGGCGAAAGGCCACCCGGTGGCGTCCCAGGGTGCTCATGGCCCGCCCCTGATCCAGCAGGTGACCCATGTACGCGGACAGATGCTCGCGCTGGACCTGGTCCACGGTCTGCAGGCCCTGGGCGATCATCTGGGCCGCCAACAGCCCCAGGTCCCGGCTGTAGGCGTCCAGGGTGTTCGGCGACAGCCCCCGCTCGACCCGCGCCCAGTCCAGGTAGGCATCGATCGCGTGGTCCCAGTCCATCAGCGGCCCTGTTGCCGCTCCAGGTACTGCTCGACCGCCAAGGCGATGGACTCGGCCACCGTCTGCTGAAACAGGGGGTGGCGCAGGCGCATCTCGTCGTCGGGGTGGGTCAGGAAGCTGGCCTCGAACAGGATCGACGGCATGGTCGTGCTGTGCAGCACGTAGAACAGGGCGGTCTTGACCCCCAGATCCCGGATCTGGTCCTCGCCGTAGACCGTCTGGGTCTGGCTGATGACGCTGCGCTGGACGTCCATCGCCAGCAGCTGCGACAGGCGGTTCGTGCCCGCCATCGAGAGCTCCAGCACGATGCGGTCCACGCCTTCGGCCTGTTCCTGGGCGGCGATGGCGTTCTCCCGGGCAGCGACCCGGGCCGCGCCAGCGTCGGTCGCGGTGTCCAGGTAGTAGGTCTCGATGCCCCAGCCGGTCTTCGACGGCGATGCGTTGGCGTGGATGGACAGGAAGAGATCCGCCTCGACCGCGTTGGCGTAGCGGGCGCGCTCCTTGAGGGGAACGAAGGTGTCGTCGCTGCGTGTGAGCAGCACTTCGGCGCCCAGCTGGCGCTCCAGCTCCTTGGCGAGGCGTAGGGACAGCTGCAGCGCGATGTCCGCTTCGTGGGTGCCCGTCAGACCCACCGCGCCGCTGTCCCAGCCCCCGTGACCCGGGTCCACGACGATGCGGACCCGGGGCTTGCCCAGCTGCTCGGCCTGGCGGGACAGGGAGACCCCCGCCAGCCAGGAGCCCAGCATGCCAGCGTCGGGCAAGGACGGGTCCCGGGTCGCGCCTTCGGCCCGCAGGTCCAGCAACAGGCCCCGCCGCTCCACGCTGGTCGCGACCACGTTGCGCCCACCATCGAGCTCGATGGAGACCTGGAGGTCGCTGCCGACGGGGGCCAGGACGACCCGTTGCACACCGCCCCGGTCGACCGGGATCAAGTAGCGCACGCCGTCGCGGGCATAGGCGCTCTTGAGCTCGGCGCTCAGCACCACGCCCGGCAGGCTCGCCGAGGCGCGGGCGGGGGCCTTGCCCCGCCGGGGAGTGGACCGGACCTGGGCCGGCGGCAAGGGGCCATCGGCCACCAGCAGGACCTGGGCGTGGCGGTCGCCGACGAAGACCCGGACCTCGGTCAGCTCGCGGGCCAGCGCCGGCGACGAGACCAGCCCGACCAGCACCACCAGGAACCAGCGCAGGGTGCTCAGGCCGGGTCCTCCTCGCTCGCCACGTCCTTGAGACGATACAGCAGGGCCAGGGCGTCTCTGGGGCTGAGCGCGTCGGGGTCGATCTCGGCGAGGGCCACCCGCAGAGGATCCGGCATGGGCTCGGGCTCGGCCCGCGGAGCCGCCGCGAACAGCCCCAGCTGGGGGGTCGGGGCGTCGCCAGCGTGCTTCTCCAGCCGCACCAGGAGCTTCTTGGCCCGGGCCACCACAGGCAGCGGCATGCCCGCCAGCCTGGCGCACTGGATGCCGTAGGACCGGCTGGCTCCGCCCTCCTTCAGGCGGCGCAAGAACAGGATACGCTCGCCCCACTCCGACACCGCGACGGACAGGTTGTGCACCCCTGGGCGCACGTCGGCCAGCTCCAGCAGCTCGTGGTAGTGGGTCGCGAACAGGGTCCGGGCGCGGATGCGGTCGTGCAGGTCCTCGGCCACAGCCCACGCGATCGACAGTCCGTCGTAGGTGCTGGTGCCCCGCCCGATCTCGTCCAGGATGACCAGGCTGCGGTCGGTGGCGTGGTGAAGGATGTTGGCCGTCTCGGACATCTCGACCATGAAGGTCGAGCGGCCCGACGCCAAGTCGTCGGACGCACCGACCCGCGTGAAGATGCGGTCGCAGACGCCGACCCGTGCGGAGTCCGCCGGCACGAAGGACCCGATCTGGGCCATCAGCGCGATCAGGGCGGCCTGGCGCATCACCGTCGACTTGCCGCTCATGTTCGGGCCGGTGAGGATGACCAGGCGCCGGTCCTTGGGCCGCAGGGTCAGGTCGTTGGGCACGAAGCTCTCGCCCAGCTCCTGGCTCTCGACGACCGGGTGCCGTCCGCCCTTGATCACGAGCTCCCGGGAGCCGTCGACCGTTGGGCGCACGTAGCGGCGGTCCACGGCGAGCTCGGCCAGTCCCGCGTAGACGTCGAGCTCGGCGACGGCCTGGGCCACGGCCTGGAGGCGTGGAACCGCCCCGGACAACCGCTCCCGGAGCTGCAGGAAGCGCTCGTGCTCCAGAGCCTTGCGCCGCTCGTCCGCCCCCAACACGCGCTCTTCGAGCTCCTTGAGCTCCGGGGTGATGTAGCGCTCTGAGTTGGTCAGGGTCTGCTTGCGCAGGTAGTGCTCGGGCACCCGGTGCAGGTTCGCCCGGGTGACCTCGAGGAAGTAGCCGAAGACCTTGTTGTACCGGACTTTGAGGCTGCCGATGCCCGTGGCCTCGCGCTCCCGGCTCTCGAGCTGGGCCAGAGTGCTCCGACCGCCCCTGGCCAGCGCGACCAGCTCGTCGAGCTCGGGGTCGATGCCGGGCAGGATCAGGCCGCCTTCGGTGAGCTGGATCGGGGGCTCGTCGACCAGCCAGGTGCCGATGTCGGCGGCGACCTCGCCACACAGGTCCGCTGGCACCAGAGGGGACAGCTCGGGGCTGCGGGCGATCTTGTCGAACACCCCAGGCACCGCGTCCAGGGACCGACGCAGGGCCGCGACGCCCCGCGGCCCAGCGGTGCCCGCTGCCAGCTTGCCAGCGATGCGCTCGAGGTCCGCCACGGCGGCCAGGGCCGACCGGATCTCGGTCCGCAGAGAGGTGCTCTCGACCAGCGCATCGACCCGCTCCAGGCGCCGTTCGATGCGGTCGCGCTCGAGCAGGGGCCAGGTGAGCCACTCCCGCAACAGGCGCCCGCCACCACTCGTGCGCGTGCGGTCCATCAGGTCCAGGAGCGAGCCCTTGCGTCCTCGGCCCGTCATCGGCCGCAGGATCTCCAGGTTCCGGCGGGTCGGCTGATCCAGCACCATGAAGCCGCTCAACTGGTGGCTCCGGATGCCTCGCAGGTGGCTCAGGCGGGCGTGGGTGGCCCGTTCGGCGTAGGCCACCAGGGCGGCGGCGGCACCGAGTGCAGGGCCCAGCTCCCCACACCCGAAGCCCTCCAGGTCGGCGACCCGGAGCCGCTCGCAGAGGTCCCGGCGAGCGCCCTCGACTTCGAACCAGCCCGGGTCCACGGCGGTGGTGGCGATGCCCCCCAGGGCGGCCGACAGGGTCTCGTCCAGAGCGAGATCCTCGGGCAGCACGGCCTCGCGGACCTCGGCCCGGGACAGCTCGTCGAGGGCAGCGGCCCGGTCGTCCAGGTCCGCCACCCGCAGGTCGCCGGTCGACGCGTCCAAGAGCGCCAGGCCCCAGGTCTCGCCCAGGTGAACCAGGGCGGCGATCCAACAGGCCTCCCGAGGGGCCAGGTCGTCCGGGTCGAAGGCCAGCCCCGGCGTCACGACCCGGGTGATGGCCCGCCGCACGATGCCACGGGCGAGCTTGGGGTCTTCGACCTGCTCGGCGATGGCGACCTTGTGGCCCTGGTCCACCAGACTCACGATGTAGGACTTGGCCGCGTGGTGGGGCACCCCGGCCATCGGCACCGGCTCCGGACTGTCCTTCATGCGGGCCGTCAGGGTCAGGTCCAACAGGCCGGCCGCCAGCTGGGCGTCCTCGAAGAAGAGCTCGTAGAAGTCCCCCATCCGGAAGAACAACAGCGCGTCCGGCACCTGGCCCTTGAGCTCGAGGTACTGCCGGAACATGGGCTTGTCGGCGTGCAGGCTCATGTCGCCCGTTCCAGCAAGGCAGCGTAGAAGCAGTCGGCGTCTTCGACCGGCGGCGCCGCGAGCCGCTCCTCTACCAGGGTCCAGTCCCGACCGGCGCTGGACGCGACCCACGCGGCCACCAGCGTGTTCCCCTCCTCGGGTTCGGGTGAACAGACGCTGTAGACCAGGTGTCCGCCGGGCCGCACCGTGGCCGCAGCAGCGGAGAGGATCGGCGCCTGGCGCAGGGCCATGGCCGCGGGGTCGGTGGGCTGGCGGGCCCATCGGATCTCCGGGTGCCGGCGCAGGGTGCCCAGCCCCGTGCAGGGCACGTCGACCAGAGCCGCGTCGAACGGCACCTTGGGCGTCCACGGCGCTTCGAGCCAGTCGACCTGGCGGGCGATGGGGCCCAGGCCCGTGCGGCGGGCGTTGGCCTTGAGCACCTGCAGACGGTCCTTGCTCAGGTCGCAGGCCATGACCCGGGCGCCGCGGGCCGCCAGGCGCAGGGCCTTGCCGCCTGGGGCTGCGCAGGCATCGAGCACGCGGTCTCCTGGGGTCAGGGGCACCAGATCCGCCGTGGCGCAGCTCGCCGGATCCATGACCCACCAGGCGCCGTCTGCAAAGCCTGGGAGGGCGTCGACCGGTCCGCTGAGCTCGTCGACCAGGAAGGCGCCAGGCACGGCCTGGCCCTGGACCGTCGCCGGCCGGACCCGGCCGACGCCGCCGAGCATTCCAGCGACCCCGTCCGGATCGTCGCGGGCCACCACCCCCAAGGGGGCCGGCTGGTCGTTGCGGGCACACCAGTCCTCGACCGCCGCCGCCCCGACGCGCTCGGTCCAGCGAGACACCCACCACGCCGGGTGATTCTGGGCTGCGGGCACGTCGACCGGCGCCACACGGCGCAAGACCGCGTTGGCGAAGCCGCGGGCCTGGGGCGCGCCCAGCGCGTGGGCCAGCGCCACGCCCTGGTCGACCACGGCGTGGTCCGGTGCGCGGCCGTAGAGCCGCTCCCAGGTCGCGACCCGCAGCGCGGCCCGGACCGGCGGGTCCAGGGTCTCGACCGCGCGGGTGCTGACCGCGTCGATGGCGCCGTCGATCGCGCCGCGGTGGCGCAGCACACCCAGGACCAGCTGCCAGGCCAGGGCCCGATCCCGCCCGTCCGGCGGCGCGAGCCTGGAGAGCGCTCGATCGGCGTGGCGGCCCTGTTCGACCTCGAGCAGGACCTGGCCCGCGGCCAGGCGACCTGGGTTCAGCCTCATGGCCCGGGCACCCGGTAGGCGAAGGCCCGCGCCAGCAAGGAGGAGAGCTGGGGGTGCGGCCGCGCCCCCCGGAGCCGAAAGCCGTCCACGAACGCCGTCGGTGCGCTGCGAGCGCCCAGTGCCTCGGCCAAGACCCGCTGGGCCTGGAGCCGCTCCAAGGAAGCCGGGGCCGCCCGCACGCGGTCGAAGGCCGCCAGATCCAGGCCCAGCTCGGTGGCTGCAGCCACCAGGCCGGCGTCGTCGAGGTGCTGGTAGCGAGACAGGAGCAAGCGGGAGTAGGCCCACAGCTGGCCCTGGGCCGCGGCGGCCATCGCCGCCAGGGCGGCCGGTCCCGAGCGGGGATGCCGCTCCTCGGTCCAGAACAGGATGCGGACCTGAAGCGCCGATCCGCCCTCGTCCAGCAGCGCCTGCCAGGAGTCGGAGACCCGGGCACAGAAGGGCGACTGCAGGTCGACCACCAGGACCACCTGGACCATGGCCGAAGCCTCGCCCCACCCGTCGGCCACGGCGGTCACGTCCTCCCAGGGCACGTCCACCCACAGGTCGTCGTAGCGCAACGCGGTGCGCAGATCAGCGGTGCGGGCGCCCAGTCCGGCCAACCCCACGCCCCGATCGAGCAGCCGGCCCAGGAGCTCGGTGCAGGCCGGCGGACGCTCCAGCAAGCACTTGCTATAGCTCCACCCCTGCTGCCAACACGGCTCGCAGGGGGCCCCCAGCTGATTCAGCGCCTCCATCAGCGCGGCGCCCTGGGCGGGGTCCAGGACAGCGACCTGGTCCCAACCGAGCTGGTCGGCGCCAAAGGCAGTCGGGTGCAGTGGCTGGCGGCCGCCCTCGAGGGTGACCTCGTGCTTGTCGACCTGGGCCACGCCGGGGCCCTGTCGGCTCCCCGGAGTGCTCGTCAGCACGGGTGCCGGACTGTCGTTCCCCGTGCAGCCAAGCAGTGCGGCCAGCCAGAGCGCGGTCAATCCCTGCCCTGGACCGCCTGGAGCGTGAGCTCGGCTTCGAGCTGACGGACACGGCGCTTGAGCGCCGACGACCGGAAGTAGCTGGCGAACAGCCCCACCACCAGGCCCCCCAGGCCCGTCCACAGCAACAGGTGGGCCACGGGCAGCGGATCCGGCGTCACGCCGGCCCAGACCCCCAGGTTCAACCCCAGGGTGGTCGTGTGGTGCTGGTTCTGCACCACGAAGAGCACGACGGGCAGAGCCAACAGCAGGAAGAGCACCAACAGGATCAGGAAGCGCCGCATGGGCGGCCCTTATCCCGAACCGGGGGGGCCCGAAGCACGAAAGGGAGCGCCGGAGCGCTCCCTCTCGGGTCGGGTCGCGCCAGGCTCAGGCCGGAGGCGCGGTCTCGTCGGCACTCGCCTCGGGGGCCGCGGCCTCGTCGGCTGCAGGCTCTTCGGCAGCGGGCTCCTCGGCAGCTGGGGCCTCGGCAGCTGGGGCCTCGGCAGCAGGCTCCTCGGCAGCAGGCTCCTCGGCAGCTGGGGCCTCGGCAGCTGGGGCCTCGGCAGCTGGGG
>Ga0209992_10002229_pt1 | contig 18184 bp, 18 predicted proteins | sample 2SBtaG_2_FD_182564 | JGI IMG/M metagenome (GOLD analysis project Ga0209992, IMG submission 182564) | Deep subsurface microbial communities from Kolumbo volcano to uncover new lineages of life (NeLLi) - 2SBTROV12_ACTIVE470 metaG (SPAdes)... | ecosystem: Environmental > Aquatic > Marine >... | reverse complement strand
CCCTAATACGCGAAACAGGCTTACCATAGTGAGAAATCCTTGTCGGGTTGGGCTTGTCCAGCCATATACTTCACTGCGGCTACCACTTCCTCACCGGTACACGACATACAGCCGCCTTTTGCCGGCATGCCGTTAAAGCCCTGCAAGGTGTGGCTCAATAGCACATCGAAATTCTTTTGCAATAGAGGAGCCCACTGCTGCTGGTCACCCAGCACCGGCGCACCGAGTTGTCCGCCATCGTGGCAGGTCGCACACGACGCCTTGTACACGCTTTCTCCTGTTGTATTATTCGTTGCACGAACGCGCGAAAGTTTGACCTTGTTTGTGTACAAGCGCCACTGTGATGCCGTCAACGCCTTCTTTATGATGTAGTCCACGGCTGCTTCTACGTCTTCGTTGTCGCACGTCACACACGCGCCACGTGGGGGCATATTGTTAAAACCATGAATTGCGTTGCGGTATAAGACTGAGACTTGTCTTTCCTGTAACCGCTGCCACCAATTGTCGCTGTCACCGATAGGGGGTGCGCTGGCTTCGCCTTCCACATGGCACACATCGCAGGCATTCCAAAATACTTGCTCACCGCGTTTCAGACGCGGTTGATTCGCTTTTTGCCGCACGACATGACGCGGTTGCTTGCTTTCCACAGACTTCAGATACCCGGTCACCGCTAATGCATCAGCGGCGGTCAAGTGCTGCAAGCTATTGTGATTGGCATCGGCCATCGGGCCGCGAACGCTACCGGCTTTGTTGATCAGTTCCCCCTCGTGAAAGACGTCAGCAACCTGGTATCGAGTCGCCGTCTCGAGGCCACGTTTGCTAATATCGGGTGCCCAATAGCCATCGATCAGCGCACCGGTCAAATAGTACTTGTTCTTCGAGGCGCCCAACAAATTCATCGGCGTATGACACATGCTGCAGTGGCCTAGGCCTTCAACGATGTACGCACCCCGATTCCAAGAATCCGACTTCGAATCATCTGCAACGAACTCGCCTCGATTGGGATAGAAGAAGGGAATCTTCCAACCATATTGCCCCAATCGAACATTCAAAGGAAATGGCAGCGTATTGCCCAGATTTTTTTTACTAACCGCCGGAATGGCTCGCAGGTACGCCCATATATCCCTGAGATCCGACTCTTTAGCCTTATTGAAATAAACGTAGGGAAAAGCGGGAAATGAATTGGAGCCGTCGGCGCGAATCCCTTGCTTCATCGCATTTATGAAGTCGGCTTCACTTCACTCGCCAAGGCCCGTCTTCGAATCGGGTGTGATATTGGGCGTATAAAAGGTTCCGAACGGCGTTGCAATAGGCAGGCCTCCCGCAAACGCCTCCCCATCCTCGGCGGTCGTGTGGCAGGCTATGCAGTCTCCAAGTTTGACCAGATACTCCCCGCGGCGCACAGCCTGCGATTGCAGGCCAGAGCCGTAATCCACCTGCGGATATGTTGGATAGCTAGTAATGAAATCGAGCTTTTTCGAGATGGGGTGGAAGGCGTGACTAGACGTTGCCGCGACGAGCGCAATCAATGCAATACCTTTCGCAAGATGTTGAGTCTTTGGCATCAATTCTTTTCTACTGGAGATTGGCGCACAATTTAGCTTTAATTCAAAGGCTAGTCAAGAAAAGACCGCGCTTGCGGCCACCTGATATAGTATCAAGAGGATATAGTATCAAGAGGAAGCCGACACGATAATAAGCCGTGTACCATCCCCAAAAAGAACCACTATTAGGGTAATCAAGAACGTCCCAACCTACTATTACATTCCAATCGTTGGAGACCTCCTGCCCTCTTTAAATATTCTTTTATAAGGACGGAAGCCTTAATATGTGTATTTTTCGATCAATCACGACTGTATTAATGATAACTATGGCGCTCCTGCTGAGCGGCTGTGCTCCGACCAGTGTCCAGGTTATGGAGGAGCATAGCGGTCAATTACCCAGACCTGAACGCGTACTTGTTTATGATTTTGCACTTTCTCTCGGTGATATCAGCCTAGCTGAAGGTCTCGGCGCAGATATTAAGAAATATGCCGAAGGAACACCCAAGTCGGTTGAAGAGCGCAGAATTTCCCGCGCCATTGCGGATGCCATGTCGGAAGAATTGGTTAAAAAATTACAGGCAATGGGCATGCCTGCACAGAGGGCATACGGGGCACCACCGTCTGGTGGACATGACCTACTCATTCACGGGCAATTTTTGGATGTTGACCAGGGCAACGAGACAGAGAGAATGGTCATTGGTTTAGGTCTCGGTGCATCTAAAGTAACCACTCATATCGACGTGTACGAAACCAGTCCTGACGGGCAAACGCAGATCGTAACAGACTTTAGAACGACCGCTAAAAGTGTTATTAAACCTGGTATGGCGGAAACCATGGGTGTCGGCGCACTGGCCGGGAACCTTGCAGCCTCAGCAGCGGTCAGCACAGTAGTGGGCGTCGGCAGTCAGGTCTTCAAAGATTCTATAACGGCAGAGGCAAAACGTACAGCGGACAAGGTCTCTGAAAAGCTTGCTGATTTCTTTTCCAGACAAGGGTGGATACAATGAACTCGATGATTGAAATTTGTGGTCATTAACAGATCATAATCATTACCGGCGAACAATAATTTACAACGAGGGAAGTAGTATGAAAAAAAGTATATTAGTCGTTTTTTTCAGCCTTTTAATAAATGGTTGCGCCATGAAACAAAAGAAAGTGGAAAAAAAACTTGGACAGCACCTACCCGTTAACTGTGCGACTGCTGAGGGAGATTTGAGACTGTTAAACCATGAAAAAGTCAATGTGGCCGAACGTATCGCTGAAGGCGTCACCGCGCTCGCACCCGCAGGCATCGTTATAGGTCTAATCACCTGGACGGAACCGACTAAATACAGAGTAGCCACCGGCAAATACAACGATATGATTGACAAACGCATCGCTGAAATTAAGCAAACCTGTGGTTTGTAAATAATTCGGTTTTCAGATGTAAATTGGCACATTTGTGGATCGGGTTCGTACCATAATTTTATTCGGCGCAATACGTGCTTGGCTATTGCGCCCTTCGGCCCTAATTCCCTAGAAAGGGTTGTAGCTGTAGTTCAACCAGTCCTCGGGACGAATTTCCAAGTAGCGTAGAAGTTTGCAGACCTCACAGTGACCCGAGTATATGGCCGCGATACCACCATATTCCGACGCTATCTGCAGCACCCGTGATTCCACGATCAACTCTTTTGTATAGGGTGTGAATTGCCCTAATGCAATGACCTCGGTGAGCGCGGCACCCGCATAAAGACCAAACACGACAAACTTCCAGAACAAGTTGAATCGAAGGAGCTTATAGTCAAAAAAAATCAGTCGTACTAAAAAATTAGGCAAGGGTGATCAATATTTCCATTGGCTAGTGTCCTTCCTGCGTTTCGTCACCTACTTGAAGGGTAGTCAGCAATTTTTGTATCCCACCATTCACAACGGAAAAACGAGTAACCCGAGATAACTCATGATCTCGATAGCCTCGACCTGTGACTGGTTGCGCTTCTTTGCAATCTTGTCGGGGAGCGTGTGGACAATGACAATTCCCCATACGATGATGACAGCAAAATGAATCAGGAACAGGGAAGCGAGCTTAAGACCGGTCATATTTTTCTCCACTTAAAGTGATGATTGGCTAATGATTCTGCCAGCCTTGTAACAGCCACTACTGCATGGGCTAAAGCAGTTACGTTCCAAACATTCACTCTAGTCTTCAGTTAGTACTGGCTCAAATCTAACAGCCACCTGTAAAATACCTGCTTCAGGAGGCTGTAGGTTCTTGGTGAAATCAGCTGGGCTTTGTTTATCAATTCAGGTTAAAGGATTCGTTTGACATTATGAAATACAGCTTAAGTTTTTTTGAGATGGCTAAAACAGGAACAAAAAATTTGTTTATAGTGGGTCTTTTGTTATTGATCGCTGCTTGTACCGTGGATTCAGAACGCTATATACGAATAAGCGCACCGACTCATGATGCAGTCATTGATCCGGGACAGCCTCTTATCGTTAAAGGTACGGGCAGAGGCTTGTATGAAAACAATGTTGTTATTCAGATTCAGGATAGCCAGGGAATTAAGTTAATCCAAATGCCAACGACGATGAAAACCGAGCAAATTGGTGGACAAGGTGTGTGGCAGAAGCGTGTACTATTGACCGGCCCTGTACCCAAAAAGGTTCAACTCATTGCGTACTCACCCTCACCCAAAGAAGGCGATGCGGCCATCAGCAGTCGCCCGATAATGCTTAACGTTGATATTGCCATGAATACGATACTTGATAATACTGAGTGGCAGCTAAGCTTCTATCAAAATGAATCGGGTAAAACCAGCACTGTGTTATCTACAACCCCTATCAGCACAACATTTAATGGTAATAAAGTGGGTGGTAATGCTGGTTGTAATCGTTATTTTGGTCAGTTTCAGATTACAGCGAATGGTTTATTCCATATTACCAGTCAGATAGGATCAACCATGATGGCTTGCGCTCCGGAAATAGCCGAACAAGAGCAGCGGTACTTAAAAAATCTGGCAATGGCGACTCGCTATCAACTGGATAATGGGAAGCTGGTATTACTAAATAAAGATAAGCACGCTATTCTTGAATATCAACGCGTCAAGCCGCTTACCTTGGAAAATGGCGTCTGGCAGGCAACGGGTATTAATAATGGTCGCGGAGGCGTCGTTACAAATAAAAACACTCATTTAGCAACGATACTCTTTAGCCAAGGTAAAGCGCAAGGGCATACTGGATGTAATAATTTCTCGGCTAGTTACGATCTCAATGATCAGAATATACATTTTGGTAAGGCTAGGACCACCCGAAAGTTTTGTTCTGAAGATGGAGTTATGGATCAAGAGCAGCAATATTTGCAGGCATTGACGAACACAGTCAGTTATGAATTGAAAGAAGGTAAACTGAATTTGCGAGATAACAAGGGTTCATTAATGGTTGGTTTTCAAAAACAGAAAAAATGATCAGGGCGAAAATTTACATAGTTTTTATACTCAGTATTAGCAGTTTTGGGTATTCATTTCATGCAAAGGGAAATAATTGCGAAAGAGGGTCGCGACCGCCCGTGGACTGCAGTTACAAAATAGACACTAAGGAAATAACTTTAAAAAACGGTCAGTTTTCTGAGGATCAAATAGCGTTGGATTTAGGCCGTAAAGTGCTTGCCGTCAAAGTTGCAATACAAAATCCTAATGCTACCGATGCAATGCAAGCAATAACTGAATTGGGTCACGATCAACGCTACTACATCATGCTGCGAGGCTGGTTGTCGATGCAACTCCGAGCAGATCAAAGTATTGCTGAAGCCAATCAGCAAGATGTTTCCGAAAGCATTCTGGAACGCATTGGTTTTATCAAATCAGCCATACGCCGAATTGATCTGGAGTAAGGTAACTTGCATTCCCCGGCATTGTTCGTCAAGTTTAGGTTCGAATAAAGTTGCAAATTTCAATTGAACTACCCTTGCGACTCTGAAACCGTGCGAGCATTATGGGAACCCATCTAAAACGCCCACATAATAGGTGTTATGAATGACTGCAAAGGTGCCACCGGCAATTCGGACACGCCGATAGTTTGGCTTTGTCGAATTCCTTTGATTGAGGTTTCATAAGACCGCGTATTTGTGAATCGATATTGCCGGGTTTTCATTGGGCGTAATGCGCTTTGTTATTGCGCCCTACGACTTAACGGTTACTAATTTTTAGGAAAGTATTCGACATTGTTCAGCGATTTAAAATCATTATCCTGAGTCCATACTATGGAATCATATTTCATAGCTGTCGCATAAATTATGCTATCGGCCAATGGTAATTTTAACGATACACTGTAATAAGCTGCATCTATTGATAAACGACTATCAAGTGGTATGACTCGTCCTTGTTGCATGTGTGCGACAGCTTCAAGAGCAGAACCTTCATCACGTTGACGGAGAATGCACTTGAAGACCTCCGTAAGGGTAATACTTGGAATTAATAACTCGTCAATGACGGCTATCGGCTTAGCAAAAATTTCGGAATTGTTGTCGCCAGCAAAATAAGAAAGCCAAGCAGATGAATCTATTACATTCATACCCGATCTTCATTTCTTTCAACATCCGTATTAATTCCTCTTAAAAACCCTTTCATTTCCTTGATAGGTTTTATGGGAATCAACTCTATACGATTGCGATAGGTTAAAATCTGTACCTTTTGGCCAGAAACGATTCCCATTGCCTGTCGCACTTCTTTAGGGATAACCACCTGATATTTTGGTGAAATAGTAACTACCGTCATAGTCAATCTTATCGATTAGAATATGGTATTACGATAGTCTTATCGATACGGCTTGTCAATGCTTCCTACAACAATCTGTTTGTAGCTTAATAGGCGATTCCCGACCCTAAGCGAAAATTGAATACAGAGATAAAAATAGCTGGAATTCTCCGAAGTGGTCAGTGGTCAGTGGTCATTCAAGCTGATATCCAAATCGATAGTATCGTTCCGTTACCGAGTCAGATTCCGGTATAATTACAACGCAGTGACAACACGGATTTACGGTTTTATCGCAAATCATACAACTTTGTTGGACAACCGGTCTTTTATCAGTCTGTTTAAATCCCTTTTGGATGACATCCTTGATACAACACAGCTACCGAACCAGAATGACCTATCTAATGTTCACAATACCTTCAAACAAGTATCATTATGGACTCAATCAAAAATCAATTTATCAGTTTCGCGTTGCTGCTGTTTTGCGCGCCAATGGCTCTTGCTATAACCGTCGTTGCCAAAGAAGAAGCCCCTTATTTCGGTCGCACCCAGCAAGGCAGAGGACTGTCACTAGAAATCGTGGAAACCGCTCTGAAACGTGCCGGCTTTCAACCCTCCTTCGTATTTGAAAGCTGGACTCGCACCTATGAAGGTGGGCTAATCGGTGTGTTCGATGTTATTGGCTCCATCTGGTATACCAAAGAAAGGGCAAAGGATTTCGCCTACAGCGATCCATATATATTCCACGAAATAAAATTTATCAAAAAAACTTCGTCGCAGGACATCCAATTCAACAATCTTAACGACCTGCATGGACTGCTAATCGGCACTATAAAGGGCTACGCATACAGCGATGCCTTTTTTCAATCACGGCAATTTGCCCGAATTCCGCAAAATCATCTTTTGCAAAACCTACAGCTATTGAAACAAGGCCAAATCGACCTAACCCTCGGAGAACAGCGCAAAATAAGATATCAACTGAAAAAGTACCTACCAAACCAGTCTACCGAAATGACTATATTGCCCAAACCTCTTATCCGCAAAGGCACTCATATCGCCGTCAGTCAAAATAACCCCAAGCACGCGGAAATTATCGCCGGTTTTAACAAAGCGCTGAAATCGATGAAGGCCGACGGTAGCTATGACAGTATCATCAATAAATATGATTCTAAATAGCAGTGAAATTAGCAATTGGCTTGGTACGGCAATTACTTAATCTGGTATTTCACTCCAAGTTCTCGATAGACCGGATGTACCTTAAACGAGCGAGCGTTAACGCTTGGAAGCTTGCTGACAACTCTTTTCAGTTTTCCCCAATTTTGCTGCATTACATCAAGGACATCCCCTGCCACAGGCCGACCCTCACAGGGATCGAAAACCAGGCTATCGATGCCCATACTGTGCAGTCTTGCCACGTTCGCTGGATGAGGCTCATTCTCCCAGAACATCAATGTAGAGGGATGTTCCTTGAGCAGAAGCGCCAGCTCTGATAACAATACCTCATTGGTCTCCTCGCCTGATTCCCACGTAACTCTTTTTAGGTTGAATCCGTAACGTCGCCTTAAATATTGATAAACCGGATGCGACGCCACCAAGCGTCTGTTAGGGGCTGAGGCAATTATCTCGCAAAACTGCCTGCCCAGAACAAGCAAGTCCCGGAAAGTTAATCCTGACTATCGGATTTCATAGCTTTGAACTGCCTCCTACCCACCAAGAAACCACAACACTTTTTAATGGATATACTCGGGTGTTAATATAAACGCTCTACTAGAACCGATGCAAAACACCGCTATCCAAAAGGTCATGAGCGAACCTCTTTCTATTACCAGCTGCCACGATTGTGGTTTATTGCAGAAAACACAGCATATGCCTGAAGACGGTGCAGTAAAGTGCTGCCGTTGCATCGCTCTACTACGTCAACGTCAGCGTATAGCCCCTGAACAGAGCATCGAACATTCCCTGGCGTTAGTTATTACGGCTATCGTACTACTTATCCTGGCTAATGTATTTCCAATTCTGCACCTGCAAGTTGGCGGGCATGAAATGTCTGCCACCCTGTTCGCCGGCGTCCAGCATTTTCTGGACCACGACATGAAATTATTGGCTGGGCTGGTGTTTATTACTAGCATTGGGGCACCAATGTTACAACTGGGCGGTTTGCTGTACGTACTGTTACCCTTGTACCTAAACCATGTCCCCTGGCAAGCGCCGCATGTTTACCGCTTTATTAGAATGATCACCTCGTGGAGCATGTTGGAAGTGTTTATGTTGGGCATCCTGGTTTCCATCGTCAAGCTGGCCGGTATGGCAACTGTCACACCCGGTATTGGCCTATGGGCATTCGGGATATTGATCTTTTTAATTGCTGCAATAATAGCCGGCTCCGATGCTGAAATAATCTGGGACCAGATCAGTGCGTATAAACGCCCGGATTTAAAGCACGACAACTTGGGCCAAACGAAAATGGTCAATTGCCATAATTGTAATTTGTTGACCTCCCTGCCCGTAGATGCCCACAATGTTTGCTGCCCTCGTTGTGATTCCCCGTTACATTTTCGAAAGCCTGATAGCTTAGTGCGGAGTAGCGCACTACTCATTGCAGCCATAGTGTTGTTTATACCGGCCAATTTGCTGCCTATGATGGTTGTCACCAACCTGGGCAGCACCGAAGGTGATACTATTATGAGCGGTGTCATTTATCTGTTAACATCGGGCGACTGGCCGCTGGCGCTGGTGATTTTCATAGCCAGTGTTTTCGTACCGTCGATTAAACTGATCATCCTTAGTTTTTTGCAAATATCTGTGTACCTCAATATTCAATGGAATCCAAACGAGCGCACTCGCCTGTACCGACTGACCGAAGCCATAGGCCGCTGGTCCATGGTAGATATATTTGTGGTAACTTTGATGGCGGCACTCATCCAAATTCAGGGCATCGCAGAAATCGAAGCCGGCTTGGGTGCACTCGCCTTTGGGGCCGTTGTGGTGTTGACGCTGTTATCGGCCATGGCATTTGACCCCCGACTAATTTGGGATAAATTGGAGAGCCCCAATGGATAAACAACCCGATGACAATCAGTTTGATGATCTGCCAGACAGCATCATTCAACCGCGCTCACGATTTTCCCTGATCTGGTTGGTACCCTTGGTCGCTGTTTTGATAGGCGCATGGATAGCCTATAAAGCTTGGTCGAATATGGGGCCAACCATCACCATTACCTTTAAAACCGCAGATGGACTGGAGGCTGGTAAGACCAAAATCAAATACCAAAACGTTGAGATTGGTAAAGTAAATGCTATTGCTTTAAAAGATAATATGGATGGTGTGGTCGTAACCGCCGAATTGGTCAAGGATGGCAAGAAATTTCTAAGCAAAAACACCCGATTCTGGGTCGTCACCGCCCGGGTAGCCGCCAGTGGCGTTTCCGGTCTTGAGACGCTGTTATCGGGTGCCTATATTGGCATCGACCCCAGTACCGGGGGCGTAAAAACCAAACATTTTATCGGCCTGGAAAAGCCGCCGGTGATCACGCGCGGCGCCCCTGGCAAACATTTCATTTTACACGCTAATAATTTGGGCTCGATCGAAAGGGGCGTGCCAATCTATTACCGGAAATTTAATGTCGGCCGGGTCGTCGATTACCACCTCAATGACGATGGTAAATCCGTTACCATCGAAATTTTTGTGCTGGCGCCATTTGACCAGTGGATTAACAACTCCACCCGATTTTGGAATTCCAGCGGCCTGAATTTCAAATTGGACGCCAACGGTATTAAAGTCGACACTGATTCGCTGCTCTCCATTGTGGTCGGTGGAATAGCCTTCGAGACTCCGAATTCCGATGAAAATATCGAAGCTGCCAAGGAACATACTGTATTCAAGTTTTTTAACAATAAGGCCGAAGCTTTTGAAAAAGATTACAAATCTGGACACAAATATGTACTTAATTTCAAAGAATCGGTTCGAGGTCTAACGGTTGGTGCCCCGGTAGAATTCCGTGGCATACAGCTTGGAGAAGTCACCGGCATAAGTTTGTCCTATATTTCCAAAACCAGAGAAATCACTATACCCGTTTCGATAGTTGCTGAACTTGGCCGTATGGCTTTTCATGGCTCCGAGCACACCAAAGAACAATTGTTGGCCAAGTACAAACAGCGCCTTGACCATTTTATAGCACAGGGTTTAAGAGCCCAATTGAAAACAGGAAATCTACTGACTGGCCAGTTGTATGTCGATGTGGATTTTTTTGAGGATGCCGAACCCTATACGATTGACTGGTCTGCAAACATAATTGAGTTTCCAACGGTGCCCACCACGTTAGTTGAAATCGGTAAAAACATTAAGGACCTACTCGATAACGCCAACAACACTCTGATCGAAATAAAGAAATTGAGTGCCAACCTGAATCATAGGATGGTGCCGGAGATTTCAGCCACCTTGAAGCAAACCGAAAAGTCTTTACTATCCATGCAGACTACGCTACAAAATGATTCACCGATGCAGCAAGATTTGCAAATGATGTTAAAAGAACTGACCAAAGCTGCGCGTTCGGTCAAAACCCTGACCGATTACCTGGAACGCCACCCGGAAGCATTAATCAGTGGAAAAAAAGAGATAAATAATGAATAACACCCTACTTGTCACTGCAATGACCGCTGCTGCCCTCCTGCTAATGACCGGTTGTAGCAGTTCCCCGCAGGCAAAATTCTATACCTTTAACACTATTCCCCATTCTGCAACCGTCACGGAGGACAGTGCGATGGTCGCTATCAAGATCGGCCCAGTGACGATTCCCGATACATTGGATCAACCCCAGATCGTCACCCGCACTGGCTCTAACACATTGAACCTTTCAGAATTTCATCGCTGGGGGGGCGATTTACGGGATGATTTGGAACGAGTTCTAGGTGGCAATATTGCTATCCTGCTACCAACCAATCGCATGACCCTGAGTCAAGAAATCACTCTAATGCCTATCGATTTTCAGATCATTGTCAATATTCGCGAATTGGGCGGCGAACTGGGTGGTGCTGTTACTCTGAATGCCGACTGGCTAATTAAACCTGATGACGATCAACCCATCGTCGCAGGTAAATCGGTGCTGCAAGAAACCGTCCTATCTGCTGATTATCACGAATTTGTCGCTGCTCAAAACCGACTACTTGCCATGTTTAGTCGAGAGATAGCCGATGCCATCAAACAGCAAATGACAGACCACTAATCTATTCACCGCATACCGAATAAAACACGTCAATTCCCTCTCTTGCTGGTTACGGCAAGGAAATTTTACAAACGGTTAACGACACGCTAGCTTTATTTAAAGAGGTAAACACGACTGTGACAAAATAAATGTTAGAAATTATGATATCGATTCATGTCAAATAAACCCGCCTGTATATCTCTATATTTTTTGTGCTGTGCATTAAACCAGTCGGAGTATTGCCAGATTTCCGGATTGCTACGGCGTACTCCAAATCTGCTGTAAAACGCGTCCTTATCTTTGCTGGTCCGGGCATTCCTTATCGTTTCAATAAATTCTTCCAATTGTTCTTTTTTCACGTTGAAGAAAAAATTCGGGTAACTGCCCAGAAAACCGGGAACTACTGTTAGCGTATCAAGCTCCGGTTCCCGACGTAGATTCTCGGCTATCATTACCGCAACATTTTCGAGGGCTTTGTTCACTAACAGCGTGTAAACCAGATCAGTTTTTTCTTGCCCGGTTCTTACCCTAACCAACGACATATCCGGCAAAATACTCAGCTCTCTCCCTCTGAGTGAGGTCAGTTTACTCATTGCGGCATCGGCCTCCACTTGCAATGGAGATATCCCTTTTCTTGTGCAGAACGCCTGCCCACATTGGTTCAAAACATCATTGTCACCCGCTGCTTTACCCAATCGCTGCCTGATTTGGTCAAAAAATTCCTTTTTATAATTGGTGGTCCGATAGTGGATTCCCGTTTCGTAAGCCGCACTATAATAGGGCGTATCAAAGTATCTGACAGCGCTTCCAGTCAACCCCTTATACCAGTTGTCATGCATTTTTTTTCGCTGATCGGCGGGCATCCACCTAAGCAAGTTGTTTTCTCCGTCCATGCGCAAAAAATCCATATACTTTCGAGTGGCCAGTTGATGATCAACTGTGCCGTAGACATCAAACCCGGCAACGAGCAAATAATGTACCCGCTCAAAAATTGGGTAATCGACAATCCAGCCGGTTAATGGCGTATCGCCTATCAGACCTTTTACGACAGTCGCGCTGTCGAAATGCCGAAAAACCGTTAGAGCGGCATTCTGATTAATGCCATCTCCATCCCATATATCACCCATCTGAAAGCCTCCATGCTCTTCTATGAGTTGATTAGCAAAGGCGTCTTTATTTTTAAGGTATTCTTCGGCAAGCTCATTATATTTTCGCCAGCCAAACAGCCCAAGGTCGTCACCGGCTGCCCCCGGCAAGCGTAAGGTAGGATCTTGTTTTGTCAAAAAATTGTTAATTTGTCCTACCATATTCGGCTGGTGTTTCGAACCCCCAGGGTTATAGAAGACAATCCAGAATCTATCCCTTATCACATTCAACGCGATCTGTCCCCTGCACACCGGACCCTTTATAAAACCCGAAACAAAATAATGGGCGTCATCCAACATGAACCGATATCGTGAAAGATAGGGTATGTCGATGAAAGTCGAAAACGGATTGGACGCGGTTTCGGGTTGGTACGAAGGCAATTCAGCCACTGTGTACTCAGGTTGAAAAAACAACTCATCATAGCGCCGCATTTTTTCATTGCTTAATTCATAAACAAAATGGGTTTTATCAACAATAGTTTCTTCAATAGGTCTCAAGCGATAGTAAAATTTAGCCACTCTGGGGTCATCATAGGGAAGCGACGTTGCGATTTCACTGGCAGGCTGCCCGGGCGGTGTTGTGGAACGGATCAGACGATAAAATTCAGTGTCCGGATGGCCTTGAAAGTGAATATGACCAATAAACAAGTGTTCATAGATATAACGTGAAACAAGTTGTTGTTTCAGCGTAGACCGATTGAAAAAATTCTCCCAATGTTCAACTGCCGCTACCGCCTCAGCTGATAACGGCGGTTTGGGGTCAAATTTTGCCCCTTCCTGGAGCCAGGTCATGATGGTATATTCCTGTTTTAAAGATATCCCCGGCATCGCATACGGCATGCCCCAATCCGGGTGTTCCTGCTTATACTGGGCAAATTCGCCAACAGTCGGACATTCCAGTGTACGGCCTATATCGAGTTCAAATGAATCCGCTAGTTTTCCAGACTCAGGTAAAGGGTTCTCCCGTTTTAATTGTAATAATTTGGCTAATAGAGAATTATCTAGCGCCGCCTGAGTCGAATTCATTCGCTCATTTAGGACCGGGTAAAAATTCTTCTTCCTCCAAGCTTCAGTGTCCATCGCATCAATGAACAACCGGGTTGGCTCTGCAGCAGTTAATCTGGCGCCATCATATACCGTCTGTTTTGTTGCACCTCTGTCCAAACCTGTCGCAGAACTCAGCTTCAATTGGCACGGGGCATCGTAGCAAGCATGGCAGGCTATACAGCGCGATTCCAAAATGGGCTTGATATCATTGTGGTAGGAAACGGCTCCCTGAGCCAGGTTTTCCTGAACTGCTTTGTTCGTCAAAAAGCGCTTCTTTGGCTTGGAGGGTCCATATAGGGCATCGAAGTCTGGTGATTGAACTGTGTGATACACCGCAGTACAACCAGTGATAACCGCCAGAACTATGAATAGTGCATAGGCTTTAACACTTAAATATTTATTCATGAGTACTTAAAGATAAATTATTTTCCAACTTTGTCCTGTACTACCTTGAAGAAACCGGCCAATTCACTGGCCAACAAGCGTTTACCAATAAAACGTTTAGCGCTACTACCGAAACCAGCAACTTCATCAGATGAAACTCGGGTTAAAACAACAGCAAGCGTGCCCTTGCTGGATGGTAGTAATATACCCAGTTCCTGTTGACCATTATAAGCCTGGCTGGCGTAAAAATGCCTTGCGGCCACAACATGGGCGCCGTTTTCTTCCATCGCCATTCGGTGTATCAGGGTAAACGTCGGTCGTCCTTCGACAATCATTTTCAACCAGAAGAACTGTTCTTTCAGATCCGGATCCTTGATCTTGGGGTACTCCAGCAATATCTTATGGAATTTCGGATAAAATTTTTCCAATACTGCCGTAATTTCGCTAATACTCTGCAAATACTCCCCCAATTTGAATTGTTGACCATCCCCTAGCTCATAAGGGGCAATGGCCGACACCCCGCCATTCCGATAAGCCTGATAGCGTTCCGACAACATTGTCTGCATTTGTGCCAACACCTGGACATTGGAATCCTTATCGCTCAGTCCTTTTGCTTTTAAAGCGTTAAAAGCAGCAATTTCATGGGCACCCAGATTCAAGTCTCTACCCGGACTGGCAGCCAGAAATTTTTTGATTTCACTTTTCTCCTCCGTCGTCAACTTCAAAGCCTTAAAATCAGACGTGGTGTTAATAACCCGATGATTGATTATTGCTTCTGGGTTATCCATTAGCTTACCCTGTAAAAAATATGTCTCGACCAGCTCCGGATTATTTTTGACCAAAAAGCCAAGACCAACTGCCAGCTCACGATCGGCCGTTTCGATAGGTAGCGTTTTGACAATCTCTCCTTTCAGGATTTTTTGCCTTTCTTTATCGGAAAAAGGTAGGAGTTTAAACACTTCATCCACATCAACCTCGGCTTTAATCGTACTCGGTTGAGAACACAGTGCGGTCAATAAAACCACCGCCAACACCCTGATGTACACCAAAAAAGAACCATTCATTATTTTCATAAAATTACTCCTTCAAACACCAATTTTTAAGCATTGAATACATTCGCAATCTCTACTAACCAACGACCATGCTAATGGGCATTTTCGAGTTGCAACTGACCAACATGTAAAAAAGGTATAATTAAGCATCCTTCGGCAAAATATTCGCTCACGCATCTCCGACCATTATCAGTAATAGCTTCATTAGGATTAACTCTGTTGACACCCAATGACATGCGCTTAGTTGCTATTAAAACACCAAAATCCATATAGATTCCACAATAACATTAACATCATGATTTTCCATGCATGAATAGCCGAAAAAACCGGTAGAACAGTTCGCCTTTTGATAATTAGAATGCGAAAAAAGGGCATCACTTGATGAATCCAGAAAGGCTTTTGTCAACTCGATAGACTGGGAAACAATTCATTTCCCTAGGCACATCTATTGTGATGCTCGTATTTGGCACCCAATTATCGCGACATCATCAGAAAAAGGCTCATCCCCGCGCCATGCAACAACTGATTCAACTAATTTACCAATACTCTCAGAAAATGGGCGGGCAGAATGCTGACTCAATATTTGTTGCATCCGTTCTCGACCATACATTTCCCGCGTATCTGGCTTTCTCTCTTCATACAACCCATCTGAATGCAGATAGAGTCGGTCACCATTGTTTAACTCAATGGTTGTGTTTATGTACTCCGAATCACTAAACACGCCAAGGGGTACTGCCGGCACATCATGAACATTACTACTGCCGTCGCTATGAACGACAAGGGGCCCGGGACCCCCGGCGCTGACGAAACAGAATGAGTTTTCTTTCAAATCAAGTACACCGTACACAAATGTAAAATAGTGATTGCCAACAGATACCATTGGAAAGAACGTATTCAGCCGAGCGGCCATCGAGGTGGGGCTATGGATATCCAACCCAGTCTCATCACTGCGTTTACTTTCCAGTAATTGCGAAATGTAATGCGTAACCGATACAGCCAGTAAGGCCGACGGGACACCATGTCCGGATACATCTAATACATAGAGTGCGATCTCATGGTCACTCAGCTTAAAAAGGTTAAGTCCATCGCCGGCAAGTTCATCGCAGGGTTGATAAAACCAGTCAAGATCAACGCCATCAACACTGAATAGTTTATTTGGCAAAAGAGATAGCTGAATTCTGGCGGCCGCGTCCAGATCATTGCGCATCCGTTGATTGGCCTGTTCCGCCGCTTTCCGTGCCTGCTGAAGCTCGGCGTTACGCAGAAGCATCTGGAAATCTCGCTCGATAATCCCCTTGAACTGCTCCACTAATCGCAGGTAACCATGTTGGTTGTCCATTTGATTCTTATCGAGAATGCAGACCGTTCCGAACACACTGTCATCCGGCCAGATGAGTGGCATACCAATGTATGAGATCATGTCTAGTTCCACATCCGGATTGTTCTGCCATTCAGGATCTTCTAACGCATTAGGGACATGCAGCGGGGAACGTGTCGCCATGACCGTTTCGCAATACAGTCCGGTATCCAGACTGGCTCGCTCACCAGCATTATACGGATTGTTTTCGCTCCGACTGCTCACCAGGACTTTTATTTCTTCAGGAAGGACTCTCATCACCAGACCGGCCGGCACATTGAACACGTCAGCGAGAACGTCGATGGTCTCTTGCCATTTACTTAGATATTCATCCGGAACATCATGTCTTCGATAGTCGCGGTGGCTAAGTTCATTCATGCCCTGATTCCAAAGGCAAATTTACTTTTTCCACCAATACCCAGCTTTTGCCTGGATTATATGTACTCATTGCACTGACAACCATCCGCGTTTGTTTGCCTAGATCCTTCTGGTAAAAAGTGCCTTCATGATGAACGATAAATGACATGATGCCAGTAGAACCATAGTCTGCAGGACAAGCTTATATCGAGAATCCAGCCAGCGTATTACACCAATGATATAGCTTTATGCACCACCGTTTCTTTGCGCGCCCTGCCCCGTTAGTATGCGGAAATGATATCCCATAAATGGCGCATTCGGTCCCTGCCTCGCGGTAAAATATTCGTCGGCATCGGTAAACAAAGGCCGACAGTGGACTTGTTAACCTGGCTTTATGCGCATCCCGATACAAGCCATCGATCAAAGCCAAACAACGATCTTCGGCACTTCATCTCTCGGAGTTCTAACGGATTCATCTCATAATCCAGATAAGCAATTGATATGGAAAATTTCATATTGAGAATACTCAATTACTGTTCTCTTAGATTTAATTCCGAAAAATTCTAGCCAATCTTTGTAATGTCCTCCGTCGAATTCGCATCCCAAAAGTTTACCTAAATTTGTGGATTCGACGATTTTCCAAATAACATTGGTATGGCCACGATGTTATCCACTCCAATTCATCATTATCTGACTAACTACATGCCTTCTAACAAATTGCTATTTGTTTCAGTAAACTCTTTTTTGGAAGAAAAACATACATCCTAATCTTTCAATATTCCATTTTCAATACCATAAACCCAGCCATGAACAGAAAGCCTTGTGCCAGTGCCCCGCGCCTTCTGAACGATAGTTGTATTACATACATTGGTCACCTGCTCAATTACATAAAGTTCGCATAGAGTATCCAGCTTTTTATCAGGCTCAAGTCCATTTAATTTTTCGGCATTGAATCGGCTTACATCCTTAATATGACGCAGCCAATTATCAATCAAGCCATGGCGCACAGTTTCCAATGATACCTTAACACCATCACATCCATAATGACGACACATCAATATTCACATTTTGAACCACTCTCTCCAGCAGGAGAAGATACTAATGCTAAAGGCAACTACTCAGAGTACAGTGAGAAACTATCTACAAAAATGAAAGCGTTCGCTCGATTGTCCAGAACCCGGCAAGACCGCCTATGCTGTACGGCATCAGTCGCCAAACGCCCTGTGGTAATTTTACAGCCAGCGTAACTACTCGCTCCCTTATTTATCGAGCTCACTAGCCAGCGCCATCTGAATAGCGATTAGCGGATTATGGCCCTGATTTGCCATTGACTGCAAGTAGCTGGAAATTCGGCAATAAGCCTTGGCATA
>Ga0209992_10002228_pt1 | contig 18187 bp, 17 predicted proteins | sample 2SBtaG_2_FD_182564 | JGI IMG/M metagenome (GOLD analysis project Ga0209992, IMG submission 182564) | Deep subsurface microbial communities from Kolumbo volcano to uncover new lineages of life (NeLLi) - 2SBTROV12_ACTIVE470 metaG (SPAdes)... | ecosystem: Environmental > Aquatic > Marine >... | reverse complement strand
TTTCACCGAATGGGGATATGCTCTTACTAGCGGCAATTTCTAACCCATCTGCCGCACAAATAAAGGCTTGGACTGGAAAATGGCAAGCCAAGCTGATTATAGAATCGGAATTTCCTTCTATACCTATATTTGCAGTTGGAAGTGAAGATTGGTTGCTCGAAACTCCCTGTAATCCAATTCAACAGGAAATGGAGTCTCCTGGTTTTTGTGAGGCGCTATATAATAAAGAAGAACACAATATGGTAGCTATTCTTACGGATTTGGATACGAACATTATAAAAAAAATTACCCACGTTGAGCTCGATGAAATGTTCATCGAACGGATGGTCCTTTCATGGAACCCATACAAAACTAAAGGGGATGAATACACAAAGACTTATAGCGATGAAAATTTTGTAACAAAGATTAATGAAATTTTTAAAATGAAAAGCTCTCAAGAACTCTGGCGCACATCTTGGTAATCGTAATACACCCGTCAGATAATTGATAATATTCTCAATACAAGTCTTTGCCAAGCCTTTTACTGGAATAGATCCTTTTTACTGAAGCTAAACCCATCATAAATTAAACTGCTACTGAGATTCGTATTCCGTTTCACCGAGATCCTCCTCTTCTTCGATTTCTTCTATATCTTCAACATCTTCAAATTCTTCTTCTTCCTCTTCTTCCTCTTCAATTTCTTCTTCACGATCAAACTCAGGATACTCTAAATTCATTAAATGTTCCGCTTCACCAATTAAATCGAAACCTTCTTCGGTATAATTGTTTTCTTCAATATAAAGACGCAAAAGATTGGAAAGGTTTTCCGATTCACAGATAGCTTCTATACCTTCATCCGTTATTCCATTATTCTCAACCATAAGGACTTGCAATTGAGAGAAGTTCTCTGAATTAATAATATGAATAAAGCCTGCATCTCCTATCAAATTTCGGTCCAGAGACAGCAAGGTCAAACTATTCAAATTTTCTGAAGAAGCAAGAAGACCGACTCCTTTTTCTGAGATTTTATTAAGCTCCAAATAAAGATGAGTAAGATCCTTTAAATCTTCACATCCTGCGATACATTTGCACTCAACGTCTCCCAGTTTGAGATTGCTGAGGTCAAGCTTGGTTCCGTCCTCACTAAGTCGGGCACGGATAAGGTTGAAGATTTTCATTTCCGCAAGCGCATCAAACCCTATTGCTGTTAGCGCATTACCAGTTAAGTCAATTAATTGAAGTTTGGGGAAATTTTTACTTTTGGAAAGAGCTATTGCCCCTTTGTCAGTTACCTTATTATTCCTGAGGTCCAGAGTTTCAAGATTTTCCAGAGCCTTTGCCTCAGCAAAATACCCAAGCCCCTCATCACCAATATGATTTTCTGATAATACCAGTGTCGTTAAATTTTGGAAGTTTGTTGAATCGGCAACATGTTTAACCCCCTGAGGACCAATATCATTCCAGGATAATCTTAAAGATTTAAGGTTTGGGAGTTTGCTTGATTCAGCAAAATACTTAAGGCCCTCATCACCAATTTTATTTTTATATAATTTTAAAGACTCAAGATTGCCCAAGGTTTCTGATGCCCCAAAAGCCTTTGCGGTTATAGCTGTTAGTTTTTTACCACTGATTGTCAAACGTCTAAGTTGTTTAATAGAACGAGCTTTGGCTAAAGATTCTGCTGCCGCATCACCAAATTTTGCGAAACTAAAATCAAGGGTTTCATAGTCCCGGCTTAATTTAAACCCGTTCCGAATCATTCCCTCAATGTTATAAAACTTTTTCACCATTATCTCCAATTACCTAAATTTTAAACCATTCCTATAAAATTATAATGAATCAAAAAACTCTTTAAGGACTTTAAAGTACGAACCCCCAGGAGCCATCATCATATCGTTATGACCTACTCCTTTAAGAATTTCCAACCTTTTTACTTTGGCACCAGCATTATCGTAATTCATTTTAGCTTCTTTTGGTGAGATCAAGCAATCATCTTCACCATGCATTATAAGAGTTGGACATTTAATCGCAGAAATTTTTTGACTATTATTGAAAATTACATTTTCTTCTCGAGTGGTATTTTTAATTATCAATCCCCGTCTTTCTACTAATGGGATTGGATCCGCATAGCCACTCTCCAGAATGCAACCCTGAATATCGAAACGTTTACTACAAAGTTCAATCGTTGGTGCGCTACCCAAAGACCTTCCCATAACGCATATCTTATTTTTTAAAACCTTATTTGCCATTAAATAATCCAGAATAACGTGAGAGTCTTCTATTGCAGCACGCAGAGTAGGAGCTCCTGTGCTTTTTCCATAACCCCTAAAATCAGCGATGGTTAATTCAACTCCTAAGATTGAAAAATAATCGACTAAATTATCGTAATCCGATACAATTTCTCCATTTCCATGAAAAAATAATAGGCTTAGTTTTGCATTTGAATTCGGATGTTGACGAGCATGAATCCGGATATCTTTTGTTACATCTATATAATAGTCATCAGAATTGGCTGGCCCAAAAGATGGGTCATCTCTAGGAAAAAAAAGATTTGCATTAAATGCCTGGGAATCAAAAATTGAACTCATGAGTAATAATTTAAGAAAATATATTTAAATTAAATAATAAAGAGATTATTTTATTATTTTTTAGCCAAGAAAAATCTTTGAAAAATATTGAACTTTATGTGGTTTCGTGTAAAAATGCGCCGTTCGAAAATATAATTAAAATCTAATCGTGGGCAATTGAGATTTGCTTTTGCCATTTTATCTATAACTTTAAATAAATAAGGTGAAGTCAATGTTAATGGAACTTGGTCCAATAGAAATACTATATCAATCATACGAAAAAATTCTTGATAAGGCTCGAAAAAATTTAGGGCGCGATCTAACTGTTGTCGAGAAAAACTTGTTTGCCCATCTTCCTGCCGATACCGATTATTCAAAATTGGAACGAGGGGTTTCTGATATTTTTCTTAATGCAGATCGCGTAGCAATGCAAGATGCAACTGCGCAAATGGCAATTCTTCAATTTATGTCCTCCAAAATGCCTAAGGTTGCAGTACCGACCACTGTTCATTGCGATCATCTCATTCAAGCCTATACTGGTGCAATGGCTGATCTTAAGGCAGCAGAAGAAACCAATAAAGAAGTTTATGACTTCCTACGATCAGCTGCCATGAAATATGGTATGGGGTTTTGGAAACCTGGTTCCGGTATCATCCACCAGGTTGTTTATGAAAATTATGCAGTCCCTGGAACTATGATGATTGGCACAGACTCCCACACACCGAATGCAGGCGGAATGGGTACCATCGCTATTGGAGTTGGTGGAGCCGATGCTGTCGATGTAATGACTGGCCAGCCTTTTATGACTAAAATGCCGAAACTGGTAGGAATCCACCTTAAAGGTGAGTTGAACGGATGGACCGCTTCGAAAGATATTATCTTAAAAGTAGCCACAATGCTGACGGTAAAAGGGGGAACTGGCAAAATCCTTGAATATTTTGGGGAAGGTGCCCGTAGCTTAAGTGGAACGGGGAAAGGCACTGTCACCAATATGGGTGCTGAAATTGGAGCTACCACATCAACCTTTGGGTATGATGAAAATATGGATCCATATCTTCGAGCAACGGATCGGGCGCCTATTGCCGATCTTTGTAAAAAATATTCGGAACATCTTCAATCGGATCCATCTGTTCAAAATGATCCTGAAAAATATTATGATGAATACTATGAAATCGATCTATCCTCTTTGGAACCGCACATTGTTGGGCCTCACACACCAGATTTAGGCCGAGAAGTTTCAGCAATGAGCGCTGAAGTAGATGAAAAAGGGTATCAAGAAAAGATTTCTGCGGCATTGATTGGCTCGTGTACAAACTCCAGTTACGAAGATATGACTCGATCCATCAGTTTGGTAAGACAGGCCAAAAAAGCCGGACTTAAACCACAAACCAAACTTATGGTTACACCTGGTTCTGAAACGATTTATCAAACAATAATTCGTGATGGAATTTTAAATGAGTTTGAAGAAGCTGGTGCAACCGTATTGGCAAATGCATGTGGCCCCTGTATCGGGAAATGGCAAAGGGATGATGTAAAAAAAGGTGATAAAAATAGCATCCTCACCTCTTACAATCGAAATTTTGCCAAGAGAAACGATGGTAACCCAGAGACTTTAGGTTTCATCAGCAGTCCAGAGTTAGTCGTTGCAATGTCATACGGAGGATCAATGAAATTTAATCCGTTGACTGATTCACTTAAAGATAAAGATGGTAATGATTTTAAATTTGAACCTCCGGCTGGTGAAGTTTTACCCAATAATGGTTATACAGCTCAAGATGGCGGCTATGAGGATCCCAATTTTTCGGGGGAGGTTATTATAAGTCCAACCAGTGAGCGCCTGGCTTTTCTTGAACCATTTCCAAAAATGGACCCGGTAAAAGATTATCAAAATATACCTGTTTTATTTAAAGCTAAGGGAAAATGTACAACGGATCATATTTCACAGGCTGGCCCTTGGCTAAAATTTAGAGGACACCTGGATAATATAAGTAATAATATGTTTTTAGGAGCAACTAATGCATTTCATCCTGAAACCGGTCAAGGTAACAATCCCGTAACTGGAGAGGAGAATCAGGAGCTCAATAAAATTGCGCGAAACCTAAAAGAATCTGGAATGGGATGGGTTGCTGTCGCTGAAGAAAATATCGGAGAAGGTTCCAGCAGAGAACATGCAGCTATGGAACCTCGTCATATGGGATGTTTAGCTTTTGTTGCTAACTCATATGCACGTATTTTCGAAGCTAATTTGAAAAAGCAAGGAGTCTTACCATTCACCTTTTCAAATAAAGCTGATTACGACAAAATCCAGGCTAAGGATAAAATTACCTTTTCCGATCTGGATAAAATAGCACCCGGTAAAGCAGTAACCATGACGGTCACCCATGAAGACGGATCGAGCGAAGATTTACAGGTTAATCACACGCTCAATGACGATCAAGTCCAATGGTTCAATGCTGGTTCAGCATTAAATTATATGGGGTCGAAATAGTAGTTTTAAAATTGTCACAAAAAACCCGGTCGGTTAACCGACCGGGTTTTCATATACTTCCTCCAGTAAGAAGCTTTATTTTAAATTTTAGGATTACAATAAAAATAAGCCGGAAACAATTCTAATTACCCAATATTTTCAGGTAAGAAAATCCAACCCTTCTTTTTTCCGCTACGCCAATTTATAAAAACCCAATCGCCTTTTTTCTTTATAAAAAGAACTTTTACTCCTAATTGAAGACGATTACAAATTTCTCCATTTGGTTTAAAATGAACCGTAAAGGATTTATTGAGGCTAATAACCTGAGCCATAACCTATCATTTATTTTTTTGTTTGGCGTGTTACAGGGAAAAGCTTAAGCGTTTTATTCTTTTGGAGTTTTCCTTGCCGAATAATTTTAAGTAGCTCACCAGGACGGGGTTGGCTTGACTCTTTCCTACCATTTAATACAGTTAATTCTAGGTCTTTTCTTTTATCATTAAGTTCATTTTTGGCTATACTTTGAAACGTGTCACCCTCTTTAACTTCATAGATATCTATATATTTTGATTTGTATCTTTTAATATCACCAGGATGTTTTTTTCCTTCATAAGTCAGCCCACGAATTTTATTTAAGTATCTTTTACGAAAAAAACTTTCTTCTGTGAAATCTGCCTTCATGCGACCTGCAAGTAGCGCTGCTTTAATAATTCGATTTTTTGTTTCAGGATGTGATGCTTGAAACGCATGATAGGACTGTCCTGACATAATTTCCTTAAGACGTAGGCTTTTCAGAAAATTTGCCATACCATAAGGGTTGTAACCCAACTCTGATCCACTCAGAATGCCATGTTCATCGGATTCAATTTCTGCATCACGCCCATAACCCATATTTATCTGGTTAAACATGGCGGTACTTACAGTTAACCATCCACCGGCATTTTTTGGGCTTGCTATTGCACCACCAATTGCAAAAATTTGAGATCCAATATTTCGTACCATTTGTTTTGCACCGTGGTGAAATATTATATGCCCTATTTCATGCCCTATCACACCTGCCAATTCAGCCTCATTATTGACCAATGCTAACAAACCGCGCGTCACATAAACATAACCTCCAGGAAGTGCAAAAGCATTTATCTCTGGGGAATCCATTACACGAAAAAAGAATTTAGAAAATATTTTGTCTGAGAGTTGGGATACTAAATTTTGGCCAATATCATTAACATAAAGCTGTAAAGTTTTATCTTGATATAAACCAACCTGTTTGATAATTGATACATCAGCCGCCTTACCCATTGCGATTTCTGTTTCAAGGGAAATAAATGGGATACTTTTTGCTATAAGGGGAAGGGCTAAGAGACAGAGAGTAAATACTAAGAAGAATGCAGGTTTGAATTGTTTCGACATATAAATGCCATCCTGAGTAAACTTAAGTGGAAAGCTCCTTAATCCGGCTATCAATATTTTTTAATTCAGCACTACCTGAAAACTTGATTTGCATTTCTCTTAGTATTAATAGAGCACTGGATGTGTCATTATTGTTTTCATGGCATCTAGCTAGGCTCCAGTAGACCTGAAACAAAGGAAAATTACTATTCGAATTAATAGTTAATTTATATAAATCTATGGCCTTTTTAAGGTTTCCCATGGCTTCATAAGTATAACCCAAATTAACAGCAGCCATTTCATGATTTAATCCACTGGATTTACTTCTAACTTCTTCATAGATCGATTTAGCTTTATCAAAATCTTCATATTGAAAATAAATATCCGCAAGAAATAGAGATGCGCGATTTCTATGTGGGCCTTCATCAATTTGATCTCGAATTTCTATCAATTGCTCCTGAAGTTTTTTACCTTTTTTCTCACTCTCTTCGGCAATTTTTTCCATTTTAAAATACAGGGACTCAAATTTCATTGTTTGGGATTTTTCATAATTTTGATATCCCAAAAAAGACAGCCCCAAGAGCATAATTCCTAAAACACCCCCTATCACGGAAGATCGATTTTGTTTGAAAAATAACATCGCCTTATCCGTTGAAGATAGAAATTGATCGGGCTCTTTCAATAGCTCTTTACGAGTTATTTTGATTTTCTTTGCCATAACATAAACTCTTAATAAAATTTTTATCCAATAACTAATAAGATCCTTGTAATAGTACATTTAATCATAAAGAATATTTTCAAACAAGCCAATTTTAGGAAGTAAAAATACTATATAATGTCTTGTTTTAAATTTTTTGAATCATAAAATGGATAATAAAAAAATAGCGGTTATTGGTGGTGGTAGTTGGGGTACAGCTTTATCCTTGCACCTTGCTGAAAAATTCGAACAGATAAACCTGTGGGTTTATGAACAAGAACTGTGCGATATAATTCTAAAGGAACGAGAAAATAAGTGGTTTTTACCTGGGATTTTACTTCCTCAAAATATCATTCCTGATACTTCAATTAAAAAAGTACTCCATAATCAAACGGTTATAGTACTAGTAGTACCAACACCAAAAATAAGGGACATTACAAACCAATTAAAATCTTTTGTAAATGCTGAGACCCTAATAATTAATGGAAGTAAGGGCATAGAAAATGACACCTTAATCCCATGCCATAAAATAATTGAGGATAGTTTAAACATTCAATGCAAAATTGCTACGATATCCGGGCCTACATTTGCTAAAGAAGTAGCAACTAAAATGCCTTCAGCTCTTCTAGCTGCATCTGATTCTCCTGATACAACTAAAATTATTCAGAAAATGTTTTCATCCAACAACATGAAGGTTTTCACTACCACAGATATAATGGGAGTAGAAATTGGTGGAGCATTAAAAAATGTAATTGCCATTGCGACTGGAATTTGCGATGGGTTAAAGTTAGGGTTTAACACAAGAGCTGCACTAATAACCCGAGGTCTCGTTGAAATAGCTCGGATTGGAACAGAGCTAGGATCCAAACCAGAAACTTTTTATGGTTTGTCAGGTTTAGGAGATCTTGTTCTGACTTGTACTGGGGACCTCAGTCGAAATCGTCAATTAGGAGTCCAATTAGGCCAAGGGAAACCCCTCAAGGAAATAACAAAAAGTATGAGAATGATAGCAGAAGGAATTTCTACTGTGAAATCCGCACACCAGCTAATTCAGAAGTTAAATATACAAGCATCTATCATGGAAGAAACATATAAAGTAATTTATGAAAACAAATCACCTCATCAGGCCCTTAATGATGTAATGGAAATTGAAATATCAAAGGAATTTTTGGGAATAAAAGGCTTAATATGAATCAAAAGGAATTAAGACAAATTCTAACCAATTTATATAAAAATAAACTATCCCCTGCTGATGCAATGAAACAATTGCAAAATATGCCCTATGAAAATATTGATTTCGCAAAAATTGACCACCATAGGGAGTTACGTAGTGGATTACCTGAGGTAATTTACGGCCAAGGGAAAACGATTCCTCAATTAAAAAAAATTATTCAAAGCCTTAAAAAGGCAAATAGTGATACGCTTGCAACAAAAATAAGTGGCGATACATATAAAAAGCTTAAAACATCTCTTCCAAAGGGTGCCAAATATAACGAGCAAGCACAAACTCTAGTAATCCGGAATAAAAAGATAAAACAACCTGCGGGTTTGATAACAATAGTTACCGCAGGGACTTCAGATATCCCTATCGCTGAAGAAGCTGCTGTTACAGCTAATTTATTGGGTAGCAGGGTTGAAACAATTTTTGATGTCGGGGTTGCGGGATTGCATCGTCTATTGGACAATATTGAACAAATAAAAAAAGCTCGGGTTCTTATTGTTGTAGCGGGAATGGAAGGTGCTTTAGCCAGTGTAGTTGGGGGTTTAGTTTCCCAACCGATCATAGCAGTTCCAACAAGTATTGGCTACGGTGCATCTTTTAATGGAATCTCTGCTTTACTTACTATGTTGAATAGTTGCGCACCAGGAATCGCCGTTGTTAATATTGATAATGGATTCGGCGCAGGATGCATGGCACATAGAATTAATATTCTTGCTGAGAAGGTTTCAGAGCGTGGATAAGGCGGTTCATTCCTGCTTCATGGGAAATAAGAGGTTCGTATCCAAAATCATTTTTTGCTCTGGAAATATTGAAATAATGTGAGGTGGCTAACTGTGATGCTAGAAATCGCGTCATTGGCGGCTCACTTTTAATCCTAAAAATTCCGTAGACACCTTCCATAATAGCGCCCAATTTCGAAGCCGTATCATAAGATATTTTTCGAGAAATATTGGGCCTGCCCGTTCTATTCAATAGGTTGGCTATCCATTCCCAGAGCATTACAGGCTTTCCATCACTTACAAAATATGCTTTTCCTGCTACATCTCCGTTAGGACCTAAAGCCTCACAAGCTTTCAAGTGTGCCGATACAGCATTATCGATATAAGTGATATCTACCTGATTTTTTCCTTCACCTACTATCATTAATTTATTGTTACTTGCTTTTTCGAGAATGCGAGGAACCAGATGGGGATCACCCGGACCCCATATCAAATGAGGGCGAATAGCTACTGTATATAAATTAGAACAATTTGCATCGAGGATTAATTTTTCTGCAATAGCTTTTGTACGAGGATAATCACATAAGTATTCATCTGGATAGGGAATTGATTCGTCTACATCTTCAAGATTTGAATTTCCAAACACAACACTAGGAGAGCTAGTGAATACGAGCTTGCGAACTAAATTATTTCGACAACCCTTAATTATATTTTCAGTACCTTGAACATTAATAGTAAAAAATTCTTTCGCTGACCCCCATATACCCGGAATGGCAGCGGCATGAAAAAGAGTATCAATATTCTTTAGAGATTTATTTACGAAGTCGTAATCTCGTATGTCCCCCTGAAATACTTTTATAGAAGATGGCAAATGAGGATATTGGCCTCTCCCTATAACTGAAACATTATTCCCTTCCTTTAAAAGGGCACGGGCAATATTACTTCCTAAAAAACCTCCCCCACCCGTCACCAATACTTGCATATGATTTAATTTGAATTATGATTAGTTAGTCTATAACCAAACTAGCGCTTGCATCCAAGTTCAATAGGTCTGCTTTTGACTCTGGGAAAGAGTTAAATTTATGATGCCCAGCACAAGCTATCATAGCTGCATTATCAGTACAAAATACTGGAGCAGGGAACCAGGATTTAAAACCTGATCTATCGCATACGGACTCTACAGCCCTTCTTAGTGTTCCATTGGCTGCGACACCCCCTGTTACCACAACACGGGTAAGACCTTCCTTTTCGCAGGCCATTACTATTTTTTTACAAAGGACCTCTACAACCGCATCCTGAAATCCGGCAGCAATATCATTATCAGTCAGGTCTCCTTGTTTATTCGTTTGTCTTTTATTAATGTAAGTCTTAACAGAAGTTTTTAGTCCGCTAAAACTAAAATCAAGAGAACCTTTCTCGAGATAAGCTCTTGGGAATTTATGTGCCTCGGAATTACCATCCATTGCCATTTGTTCTATGATCGGACCACCTGGGTATTTTTGGCCCAGCATTTTAGCCACTTTATCAAAAGATTCACCTGCTGCATCATCCCGGGTACGTCCTAGGATTTTATACTGGCCAAAATTATTTACTCTATAGATATCCGTGTGCCCACCAGAAACAACCAGAGAAATAAACGGGAACTCAATTTTTTTTTGGAGAAAAATGGCAAGAAGGTGACCTTCTAGATGATTTACTCCTATCAATGGAATACCAAGCCCATAGGCTATACCTTTGGCAGCATTCATACCAACAAGCAGTGAGCCTATTAGACCAGGACCGACGGTGACTGCTATTAAGTCTATATCCCTTAATTCAACCTGTGCCGATTTTAAACTTTGTAGAATTACTTTGTGGATTTGATCAATATGTGATCGTCCTGCAAGCTCCGGAACAATACCTCCATATTTGGAGTGAACACTTGTTTGATCATTGATGATATTTGATAAAAGCTCTTTACCGTCATGCAAAACCGCAGCAGCTGTGTCATCACAAGAAGTTTCTAATCCAAGGACAAGCATAATTAACTATTGCAAACTTATTCTGTTAAGGGGGTCAGTAGTATTAACATTCAAGTTTTTGAATGTCTTTCTCATAATCTCCCAACCCGACAATAAAGCTACTGCCTGCTGAAGCTGATTATCTTTCCTTAAATCTTCTTCTAAATTTTTTATTGTTGCTTCATCTAATTTATTAGAGCTATCTACGTCTAATTTATTAGGGTTTTTAGGATCTACTCCCTCAATACTACTTTTTCCTTTAAGGTGTTTTTTTAAATCTTTTTCACGCAAAAAACGCCGTAACCTAATTTTTTCTTCAGACTCAACTACTTTATCTTTTTTCTTTTCATTTTTATCAAGAAGTTTCATTTCAACAACAATATCAGGTTTAATTCCATTTTCCTGGATTACCCGGCCACTCGGTGTATAGTACCTTGCAGTTGTTAATCTTAAGGCTGAACCATCGCTTAAAGGAATAATGGTTTGCACAGATCCCTTACCAAACGTTGTCGTCCCCAAAATAATTGCTCTGTTAAGATCTTGTAAGGCTCCAGCAACTATTTCTGACGCACTGGCACTACCCCCATTAACAAGAATAATCATGGGATAAGAGACACCTGCAACCTTATCATGACTGGTAAACCGCATGTTTTGTTCACTAGAACGACCTTTTGTATAGACTATAAGGTTTTCTTTGTTTAAAAAACGATCGGTAACTTCAACAGCTTGGTTTAATAACCCGCCAGGGTTATTTCTAACATCAAGAATTAATTTCGTAATTCCTTTTTCCTTAAGCTCTGCCAAAGCGTTATCTAAGTCACTACTGGTATTTTTTGAAAAATTTCTGATTTTTATATAACCAATATCATCTTCATAGATTTTATTTACAACACTTCGGACTTTAATAATATCCCGGACTATCGTGAATTCTTTTGGAGTCTTAAAGGATTTTCGAAATACTGTAATATTTATTGGTGTTCCAGTTTCTCCTCTTAAACGAGATACGGCATCTGGAAGTGTCATATCAAGAGTTGATTCTTCCTCAATTCTAATTATTTTATCCCCTGGTTTAATCCCCACCTTAAAGGCCGGGGTCCCTTCAATTGGTGATACAACGGTAAGGACACCATCGCGTATGCTGATCTCTATTCCCAATCCCCCAAACTTACCAGTTGTTTCCTCTTGCATTTCTTTATAGGAAGCTGGGGGCATATAACTTGTATGCGGATCAAGGGATTTAACCATCCCGCCAATTGCTCCCTCAATCATCGAATCATTTTTGGTAGGGTCAACATAATTCGATTCAATAAGCGAGAGAATCTCCGAAAACACTTTTAACTTGTTATAAGCATTTCCTTTGCTTTTTTCTTCTTCCGCAAACAGGTTTACAGTCGAAAGAAAGCTTAAAGTAAAAATAATAATATATATAACGCGTTTTAAATTTTTATTTAACCAGTTCAAAATTTGATCTCCAAATATTATTCCTAATTTGCATTAAATATTATAAATGAGAAAACCTACCATTTTGGATCTTTAATATTTTATTTACTGGCACTCCTGAACCAAGGAAGGGGCTGAATGGGTTTACCATTTTTTCTTAATTCAAAATAAAGAACTTCACCCTCAAGAGAACCTGAGTCACCGCTAAGACCTATTATTTCACCCGTCTTAATAACATTATTTACCGAAACATTTATATCATCAAGATGCCCATACAATGAATGATATTTATTCCCATGTCCAACAATCACAAGATTTCCATAACCCTCAAGTTCACCTGCAAACAATATTTTTCCGTCGAAAACAGCTTTAACATGGGTACCCTTTATAGCTTTCACATTAATACCATTATAAACAATATAAGAATCATATTCTTTAACTCTTTTTCTACCAAACTTATTAAGAATTGGGCCATTTAGTGGAAGTTCTAATCTACCTTTTTTATCAGAGATCTCAAGACCTTCACCCGAAACCAGTTTAACAAGCAATTTTTTTATTAGCTTATTTAGATTATTTGATGCAGCAACTAATTCTTTTCTGGCTTTAATATTCAAACTTTTTTTCTTTTTAATTTTTTTTAAAAACTTTGATTTTATATTTTTTGTACGTTCGATTTCCTTTTTCTTTATTTTTGCTTTTTCCTTCAAATGAATTATTTTTGTACGGGTTTCAAATAACGCTTTTTTGTCCTCTTTGATATCGTCTAATTTATTTTTATACTCATAGAGTAGTTCAGAGTCTTGCCGAGCAATTAGATTCATATATTTAATTTTTTGCAATAAATCGGTTACATTATTTGAGGAAAACATAATTTTTATTGGATACACTGGCCCCTCCTTATATATTGATCGAAGGCGAAGTCCTAAATTCTTTTCTTGGTATTTAAGTTTTTGTTCTGCTTTTTTATATCGTTGTACTAAACTTAATATTTTTTTTTGATTAACTTTATAGTTTAATTGGGAAATGGTTAATTCTCTCTCCATAAGTTTTAATTGTGCCCCAATTTTTTGAAGATGTTTTAACACGGTGGATTCCTTTGCCCCCGCTATGCTAATAGTCTTCTCTTGTAGCGCTATTTTCTTTTTTAGAGCCTTCAACTCTTTTTGTTCATCATTTATCAAGGCATCAATTTCTCCTTTTTCCTTATTGACAGCCCAGGTAGGAAAAACCACAAAGAATTCTGTACAAAAAAGAATAAATAAAAACCAAATTATTAAAATTTGTTTCATCTTTTGTTTACTTATTAATGCGCAGAAATTGATAGGTCGATAAATAACTAGCCACTAAACCAACCAAAAGGCTTAATCCCACCAACCCAAATAAATAGGGCTCAGCTATAAACTGAAATTCCATAGACATGGATTCAATGGTTGTTTGAAATTCATCTTTCAAATAAAAATTTATCCCCTTAATTAGAAAAAGGGCCAAAATCGAACCTGTTAATCCTTGAAGCATCCCTTCGAATAAGTATGGGACTTTCACAAAGCTAGGAGTTGCTCCAATGAGCAACATTAATTCAATTTCATCTCGCCTAGAATAAATGGATAAGCGGATTGTGTTCGAAATTATTAAAATAAGCCCAAAGCATAAAAGACCGCCCATAGCAAAAAGAAATAAACGAGAAAAAAACATAAATTTTTCTATTTTCGTAATCCATTCTTGGCCATACTCTACTGATTCAATACCTTTTTCATCTTTAAGTTGTTCTGAAAGTTTCCTAATGTGAACCAAACGATTATCGACTTCATAAAACTGGATTTTGTAAGAGGCTGGCAAGGGATTAAACTTCATGCCTAATAAAGGTTTTAAATTTTCCGACATATTGGATTGAAATTCTTCCCAAGCTAATTTCTTTGAAACTTTCGTTGTAGATTTCACAAACGGAGACTTAGAAATTATATCTTCCAGAACCTTTCTTTCCTCGGAAGATATATTATCATTCAAATAAACTATAAGTTGAACCTCATCATCTAATTTAGAGAGGAAACTATTTAAATTAGAAAATAACATTAGAAATAAACCCAAAATAAAAATGGATATAGTTATGGTGGCAACAGAAAGAAAAAAAGTTTGTTTATTATTTAAAATATTTGAAAGCGTGGTTCTAAATCCACTTATAAATGTCTGCATAAAATATCTCAAAATTCAACGGCCTTACCCTGGCGAAGGTTAATTATTCGGTGCTCCCCCAGCTTAATAATCTCCTGGCTATGTGTTGCAAATATTATTGTTGTACCCTTTTTATTCAATTCTTCGAACAATTTAAAAATCTCGATTGAAATATCAGGATCAAGATTACCCGTCGGCTCATCCGCCAGAATAATAGAAGGTTCATTTACCATAGCGCGGGCAATAGCAATTCTTTGTTGTTCTCCACCTGATAGACATGCAGGATATGCATCCTTTTTGAGTGTCAATCCTACATTTTTTAAAGCTTCCCATGTTTTAAATCGAATTATTTTTCTGTGTTGCCCTATTACCTCTTGAGCAAAAGATACATTTTCAAAAACTGTTTTATTGGGTAGTAATTTATAATCCTGGAAAACAACTCCCATAAATCGTCTGAGGGTGTACAAATTTTTATGGGTTAATTTTCCAACATTAATACCATGAACCAGGACCTGTCCCGTCTCGAAACGCTCCTGACCAAATAGTATTTTTAAGATTGTAGTTTTCCCTGCTCCACTGGAACCAGTAAGGAAAACAAATTCTCCTTTGGCTATTTCCATAGAAAAATTATCCAAAACTGGATTAGACCCGTCATACATTTTTATAACATCAAAAACCTGGATCATTTAACTACACTTAAAATGCCGGGATGGCAATGAGATTACCTATTCAAAAAGGTAATGTTAAGATGGTTATTGTGGCTTTATCTAAGGGTACATTTTTTCATCTTCAATAATAAAGTCAGCACCAGAAATATTTTCGGTAGTATATTCTAGGGGAAGCACTGAAATCATACTAGAACCATAGAATTGTTTGATCTGATCATCACTTAACAAATCAAAGTTTAAAAATGTTTTTACAACCAATCTATCGCTTTCGAGCTCGTAAACAAAAACTCCATCGGAGCAGGTCAAGTATCCCTCATTCTCTCCAAAAGATAAAATAGCCTCACTTAAAAGATCATCCAATTTTATTATACAGTTTTCATGATTTTTCATTCTTTCGACAAAACGATCAACACAATGAGAGGTATAAAAAACCTGAGGAATAGAGAGGGACTGTTTCAATTTCCCTTTGTCTGTAGATACCGAATGAATCGGCGATACAAAAGCACAGAAACCTTGTTTAGAAAAATTAATTAGAAATAAAATATCTTTTCCAAACTGCTTACTGACCTTTTTAGTCATTATGTCTATAAACTTCTTACGCTTTCGAACAGAAATTTTTCCTGCAGAACGAAATTTTTTCTTAAATTCTAATCTCAGGAAGTTTTCAATTTGGGATTTTTTATAGTTAAAATAACGATCTTGAGGCATGTTATATTTGAAGTCTAAAGTTCAATACTTGCTAAATATACAATAGAATATAACTGCTATAAAGAAAAAATTTTTATAACTTATTGATATTTTAAATGACTAGGCATTAATATTAATTATTCAACATTAAAGTTCATATAATACGTTTTAAACCAATTTATCCACTGTGTTAAACTTAAATTATGAATCCTACTCCCAAAATATTCTTAATGCTTTTAGCGGCAACGTTGATATTTCATACCGCGCTAAATTATATGATAGATAACATCGAAGAGTTTGAAACCGTACCACTTCCTCCAAAGATAATAAAAAAAATCAAAACGCAAAATCCAACAATTCAAATTAATGCTAAAGTCAAAGAGGCTTGGATGCTGGTTAACTTCCAATCTAGAAAAACCCATACGGTAAAAGATGATGAATTTAAGAAAAATGCCTTCCAAAGTTTGGATTGGGATTTGGGTTTTAGCCGAACAAAAATTATAAGTAATGGAGGTGGAACAAATCCCCTTGGATACACAGGGGCTATAAATCTTGGCCCTGTGGAATTTAACAAAATTAATAAAGCCCCAAAAAATGGTTACATAGAGGACGAAGTTACATTCGGAAATCTAATTAACAAAGAATTGTCAGACTGGTACACCTACCGTACAAGGACCCATAACATTGAATCAAAAAATAATGTCTACTTAATTAAACTCAACAATAATCGTTTTATGAAAATGCGAATTTTAAATTACTACTGTGGAAAAAAAGATCAGGACTGTAGAACCATTATGTGCTCAAGGCAACAAGCAGCCTGCTTAACGGTTGAATATGTTCTGGCAAAAAATGGAACTGATGTATTCCCTATTAGTAAATTTGACCCTAATGCTTCCTCAACTATTGAGTCGGCTTTAAATATTAATTGATAAAATACTTCTCAATTCTATTCATTGCTTTTGTCCTGTTGGGGTGCAATAAAATCGAACACCCCGAAATGGTTCAAATTCCTGCGGGTGACTTCAGTCTCGGTTTTGATTCCACTTTAGAGATCAAACCATTCATTTCCGAAAACACTACTGGACTAAATGCCCAACCCAAACAAACTCTTTTCTTAGAAGCATTCTTCATAGATCAATATGAAACAACTTATGAAGATTTTTTAAAATTTAAACCAAAGGCCAGATATCCTACTCATATCCCAAATGAGCCTGTGCGCGGAGTTAGTTGGTTTGAAGCTGATTCCTATTGCCTCTCTATAGGTAAAAGGTTGCCGACGGAATTTGAGTGGGAAAAAGCCGCAAGAGGATCAGATAATCGACTTTTTGTTTGGGGTAACGAGTTCAACAAAGAAAATGCCAATTTTTCAAAAAAAGTAATCGGAATCTACACCAAGAATAAAGACCAAAGCATTTTTGGGGTTTGGGGAATGAACGGAAATGTTTCTGAATGGACCAGCAGTTGGTACCAACCCTACCCCAATTCATCTCACCAGGACGAAAATTATGGAAAGAAGTTAAAAGTTACTAGGGGAGGCTCTTATTTCAAAAGAGATCATGGCTTTATGAAAGATTTTGTAATGATACCTTTTAGAAATATTTCACCTCTAAACGCAAGGTTCTGGGACACAGGATTTCGATGCGCTTTATCTGAATGAATATATTCTCCTACCCATCAGTTACATTTCCATCTGGAACTGAACCTGGCGAATCACTTTTTACTTTTGGTCTTACATAAGGAGCCGGAAGAGGAATTATAGGTACTTCAACATTATCTGGCAGTTTATTGAATTGCTTTTCACCTGTTTCTGTCAAGTCTGAAGGAGTCGAGTTCTCTTTGGTAGTCTTTTTGGATCCGTCCTCCTCCAATTTTTTCCTCGGACTATAAGGTCTTCTTCCCCTTCCTCGCGTTTGACCTCTCCTTGAGGTTGGTTTTCTTTTAGAGTATCTCCGCTTCGGCTGAGTCGAATTCGTTTCGGCATCTAGCTTTTGAGTTCCTTCAGTTTTTGTTGCAATCGGTGTTTGTACCTCTTCTTTTGTTGAAGTTTCTTGATTTGTTCTTTTACCTTGTATAGAAGCTTCTTCATCAACTTCTTCTTTAGTCTCCAATACTTCAAATTTAAAATCTTCAAAAGGCAAACCGGGTTTATTTATAAATTTAAAATTTAATTGATATTTTTCTTT
>Ga0209992_10002227_pt1 | contig 18189 bp, 17 predicted proteins | sample 2SBtaG_2_FD_182564 | JGI IMG/M metagenome (GOLD analysis project Ga0209992, IMG submission 182564) | Deep subsurface microbial communities from Kolumbo volcano to uncover new lineages of life (NeLLi) - 2SBTROV12_ACTIVE470 metaG (SPAdes)... | ecosystem: Environmental > Aquatic > Marine >... | reverse complement strand
TGCTTACATTAGGTACTGACCCTTCTGTAAATGGGTCTAGTGTAACCTATATGTCTCTTGTATTTGCAGGGATAGAAGGATTCTCTAAGTTTGGATCATATGAAGGGAACCAAAGTACAAATGGACCCTTTGTCTATTGTGGTTTCCAACCTGAGTTTGTTCTAATTAAGGCTAATAGAGGAGGGGAGCCTTGGACTATGTTTGACAGAAAAAGAAGTACTTATAATCCTGCTATTCATTATTTATACCCAACTAATAGTGATGCTGAAGGAACAGGTGCAAATGCCATTGCAATAGATGTTCTTTCTAACGGCTTCAAAGTTAACGGGTCAGATAGTAGGGTTAATCGTTCTGGGCATGATCATATTTTTGCAGCATTTGCTAGATATCCTATAGGTGGTGAAGAAGTCGCACCAGCTACAGCCGTAGTATAAGGAGAATAATATGTGGCGTGAAAAATCAACAGGAAATCTCGTTAACGAAGGTTCCTCATGGGTAGATGCCAATGGCATAACGCACCCAAGAAACTGGCACATTTGGTCGGAAGATGAGAAGAAAGCTGCTGGCCTTGAGGAACTTACGCCGGACCCACTTCCTGACGCAAGAACATGGTGGTACACACAAGATGCGGCTGGCAAGGTTACCAAGACAGCAAAGAGTCTAACTGATGTAACCACAGATGGAGTTGTCACGCTTGGCGTTAAATCTGTTTTAATCAATAATGTAAAGTCACAGCAGGGTAGTCTTCTAGCGCAAACTGATTGGGTGATTATCCGTAAGGCAGACAAGGGTACTGCAATCCCAAGCAACATCCAGACTTATCGAGATGCTTTACGAGATAAGGCAACGGAAATGGAAACTGCAATCACCAACGCCGCTGATACTGCCGCAATAGAAGCTCTGTTTCTTGTGTGGGATGGAGAGGGTAACAAGTCAGGCATACTTTATGATTGGCCGGAGTTAGGGTCATAATAAATGGACGACCCTAAGACCCCAATTGATGTTGCAGCTATAGCCGTCGCAGGATTTTCATGGGCAGAATTTCTACCTAATATAGCGGCTTTATTCTCTATTATATGGTTAATTATTCGCATATATGAGACTAGAACGTTCCGTAAATTATGTGCACGATTGTTTAAAAGAAATGGGTAAAGGGCAAAGCAGCCGTGGATTTGATTCAAGATTACTGGCATCAAATACTATTTCTAGGGGTTGTAATAATTCTTTTTACCCGTATGAGAACAGAATTACATGAATTACGTAATGATGTTGAGGAGATACGAAAAAGGGAGTTGTACGCAAAGTTCGTAGAATTACGAGCAGAGACGAACGTATTGAACAAACAAGTAAGTAGCTTGTGGGAATTTGTTAATACGCTCAGGGATCGTATAGGAAACGGGAAATAATTATGCAAAAGAGATTAGAGAATGACTCTGCGCATAATGATTTGGACCTAGATAATGATGGGGTCGTTTCAGATACAGAGTTAGCTGCTGCAGATGCACTCCGAAAATATGAAAGAGCAGATGCCCAGCGTAAAATGGCTTGGACTGCTATGATCTCTATGCTTGTATTTACTTGTTTTATTTTCCTACCAGTATTCCCTGATAGCAGGATTACTGCATTAGCCGATTTATTCGGTCTCTTCTACATAGGTCAAGCCGGGGTTGTCGGTGCGTATATGGGCATGACTGCATATATGAGCGCGAAAAGATGACCAAAATAGCTATATTCACATCTATGTTTTTAGTGTCAGTACTTGGTTTTTCCTGTTCTACACCATTACCGCTATCTGCCCAAACTGAAGGGCAGGTGCAACACGATAATCACCCTTGTGGCCATCCAGATTTATCTTTAGACAACCTTCGGATGTTTTTTCATGGTAAATGGCAAGCTCGTTCCGCTGAACTACATGGACTTGCCCGAGAAGAATGGATTCGGTTTCATAAAATACAAGATCTTGGTATAACTAAAGTTCTTGTATTTCAAAGCCCTATGCACAGGACTTATGCTGTAGTATCGGCAAAACCTATAGATGATATAATGTGCGTAGTTAAGATAAAAGCGCAGATAGCTTTAGCGTATACCCCGGATAAGTTACATGCAATTTTAAGTAAAGAAACTATGGAGTCAGATATATAAATGGAATGGGCAATAATGACATTTGGCGCGAAATTCTGTTGCATAGGAGCTTCGGGCATAGGCGGTCTAGCAAACTGGGCGGTTAAGAAATCTATCAGTTGGCGGGATCTTTTACTGGCTATCTTTGTAGGATGGGTGGCTGCGGAGTTTTTTATTCCTCCAGTGATGAAGCACTGGGAACTTGACATGACTTGGGGGCCAGCAATTGCCTTCGTTATCGGGTTCTGCGGGATACGTCTTCTACCTGTTCTTGAAGAAACCATAACAAATAGAGTGAAAAAAGTCTCAAAATAAAGGATTTAAGATGATCTCACTTCTAGGGACACTATTGGGGTTTGGTACTAGTATAGTGCCAGAGATTCTTGGGTATTTTAAGCAGTCTCAGGCTGATAAGCAGGAATTGGCTATGCTTGAGGCCAAGGCTAAATATGCCGAGCAGTTATCTACATTGAAAGTACAAGAATTAGATGCTCAGGCTGAGATAGAAGAAACGAAAGGTCTATATGCCCATGACAGAAGTATTGACGCTGGAGGATTTGTCAACGGTCTTCGGGGTTCTGTGCGCCCTGTCCTTACTTATGCCTTCTTTTCCCTCTTTGCTACTATTAAAGGAGTCACCCTATACGCGATGGTAAACACGCATGGGATGGATCTTTCCGCAGGACTTTTAGAGATATGGGACGATGAGACTCAGGCTATATTCGCAGCTATCATAGCTTTTTGGTTCGGTAATAGGGCTATGTCAAAAGCTAGGGCATGGAAAGCAGGTAAATGAGTTATTTCTTATCAAAACGTTCCTACGGAAACTTAGAAAAAGTAGATAAAAGGTTATTTGATGTAGTTGAAACTGCTATACAATTAACTACAGTCGATTTTGGTGTCATACAGGGGCTGCGGACTATAGAAGAACAGGAAGCTCTTGTAGCAAAAGGTGCGTCTAAAACTATGAAATCCAAGCATCTTAAAGGGCTTGCAGTGGATCTTATGGCTTATATAGGCAGTAGAGGATCTTGGGAGCTTAGTCTCTACGACGACATAGCTAATGCTATGAAGGCAGCGGCGGGCTACCATGAAGTGACTATTCGGTGGGGTGGAGCATGGCATATACCGGATATACGTAAGTGGAATGGTACTATGGAAGATGCTATGAATAGCTATATTGATGAATGTAGAGCTACAGAACGACGCCCTTTTATTGACGGGCCGCATTTTGAACTAGACGGGTAGACACATGAAAAAAAGATATGAGGCGAAGTCTATAACCAGCGATAGCATCGAACCAGCACATAGTGTGGAGATAGTATGTGCCGCCTGTGGATTTGATATTGATGAGTCTGAACTTGATGCAGATACATGCTCTGATTGTGGTGCATCTCTAAACCTCAAAAAAAGTGTGACCATAGAAGTAACTTCAGTACCCGCACAGGGCGAGACCTCGGAGTAATTAGTTATGCCTTTAAAGAAGTTAGATTTAAGGCCGGGAGTTAATAGGGAGCGAACACGCTATGCCAATGAAAATGGTTGGTATGAGTGTGACAAAATACGTTTCCGCCAGAAACTACCCGAAAAAATAGGTGGCTGGACTCGTATATCCGCTAATACATTCCAAGGGGTATGTCGATCTTTATGGGCTTGGATTACGCTAGCAGGTAGTCAATTGGTCGGTGTAGGAACACATCTAAAGTTCTATATAGAGCAAGGTGGCGTTTACAGCGATATAACTCCTATACGAGCGACTACTACCAATGCAGCCACTTTTTCTGCCTCCAATGGGTCTACTACAATAACAGTTACAGATAATAGCCACGGAGCTATAGTTGGAGATTTTGTTACTTTTAGCAGTGCGGTTTCTTTAGGAGGCGTTATTACTGCTACAATTCTAAATGCTGAACATCAAATTGTATCAGTCACGAATGCAAATACATACACATTTACTGCTTCTACCGCGGCCAATTCTTCTGATTCCGGCAATGGAGGTTCCGCTACTGATGCTGCCTACCAGATAAGTGTAGGTCCAGAAACTGTAGTACCGTTAACAGGTTTTGGTGCTGGTAACTGGGGAGAAGGTACATGGGGTAATGGAGGTACAGGATCAGTAGAACTTCGTTTATGGAGTCAATCTAATTTTGGAGAAGATCTTGTATTTGGGCCTAGAGGTGGTTCCTTATATTATTGGGATGCTACTAATGGAACTAGCACTCGTGGGGTACTGTTATCTGGTTTAGGTGGTGCCTCTGATGTACCTACAAAACAAAATTTTATACTTGTATCAGATATTAGTCGATTCATCCTGTGTTTTGGAGCAAATACCATAGGTACGAGTGTTCAAGATCCTATGCTTATAAGATGGTCAGACCAAGAGAGTGCCGTTGATTGGACTCCTACATCCACAAATCAAGCTGGTAGTTTACGGTTATCCAGAGGTACAAAAATAGTAACTGCTATACCTACTCGACAAGCAATAACTGCATGGACAGATGCCGCTGTATATAGTCTTCAATACCTAGGTGGTCAGGCTGTATGGGGAGCACAGGTTGTAGGTGAGAATATCTCGATAGCTTCTCCTAATGCGGTGACGTTTGCAAATGGTGTGGCTTATTGGATGGGGAAAGATAAGTTTTATATGTACGATGGTACTGTACAGCCTCTTGTATGCGACCTGCTACGGCATGTATTTAGTGATTATGATACCATTCAAGCTGACCAAGTATTCGCTGGCACTAATGAAGAATACCACGAAATATGGTGGTTCTACTGCTCTAATGGTTCATCTACTGTAGATAAGTATGTCATCTACAATTACCAAGATAAGATATGGTACTATGGTAGTTTAGCCCGTACAGCTTGGCTGGATTCCGGTATGCGTAATTTCCCACTCGCTGCTACCTATACTCCTAATCTAGTGAACCATGAAGAGGGTATAGACGATAACCAAACAGGTACAACTGCAGCTATATCTGCGTTTATAACCTCTGCCGAATTTGATTTAGACGATGGGCATCAATTTAACTTTGTATGGCGTGTAATGCCTGATATCACCTTTGATGGGTCTACGATTGATGCTCCTAGTGCCACCATGACATTATTCCCGCTAAAAAACTCCGGTTCTGGGTATAATAGCCCTGCCTCTGTAGGCGGTGATGATAACGGTGCAATAACTAGAAGTGCAACGGTACCGGTGGAGAAGTACACAGAACAGATTAATACTAGAGTCCGAGGCAGACAGTTGTCAGTAAAGGTTGCATCTTCAGCTTCTGGAGTACAATGGCAACTAGGTACACCTCGAATAGATATGCGGCCTGATGGGAGGAGATAATGGCACTACCAGAATATACTCATGATATAAATTTCGTTGCACCGGTACTCCCGCCCTCACCTCAAATATATGATTCGTTCTATTTTGACCAATTTAACGATACATTAAGATTATATTTTAATCAGGTAGACGAAGTTCTAAGGGATGGAACCCTCCAACAAAACTCTGAAGCTGCGGCGTGGTTTTTGGGCTAATGGCTAATAACTATAAAAATGCGAAGATAGATTTAACTACTACCGATATAACTACGTTGTATACAGCTCCGGGGTCTACAACGACTATAGTTAAATCTATCCTTGTATCTGAAGATTCTGGTAATGCAGATACTATAACTCTTACTTTGACTAATTCAGCGAGTGCTGTGTTTAGTCTGTTTAAAACAAAAGCTGTAGGCGCGAACACTACAATAGAATTATTAACTGCTCCTTTAGTAGTACAGGAATCCGAGATTCTTAAAATTACTGCAGCAACAGCAAACCGGCTTCATGTTACAGCCAGTTTATTAGAGATAAGCTAGAACTATGGAATTAGTAGACAGCAACGATAAAACATTAAACGAGCAAGGTATCATCTTAGGAGCTATACAACAGCTTCGGGAATATCAAGATCTACCTATGGCTACGAGGTTAGCTATGGTAGCTGCAGAAGGTAATATGGAATCCGCAGAATCAAAGCAATTTGGTAACACCATGTTTCTATCTCATAGGGGTACTGGGGATAACAATAACAAGATGGCCGGCCATATATTTAACATGGATATAGACGCTAATTTTGCGAGTAATATACGGCAGTACATAATGTTTCTACAGGCTCAAGGTATTACTCATTACACAGCCTTATTCCAAGAAGAATATTTACCTGCACTCCAAGCCGTGCAGGAACTTGTCGAGAATGTTGATACCAAGATGGGTATAGGACAAGATGAAGACGATGATTATATGGCTTTTATAAAACCGGGTACACAACCTATACCGGAGGGTTTGTAAAGTGGGTTGGAATCCAATCAAATGGGTCCAGAAGGCCGTAAAAAAGGTCGTTAAGTGGGTTGGCAACGCTGTAGAGGATGTCGTCGATTTTGTAGTAGATGATATACTCGAACCTGTAATTGAGACTGTGAGTGGTGTTGTACAGGGGATGTTAGATGATCCTCTTACAACTTTAGCTACTTTTGCTGCAATGATTATCCCCGGCGCTCAGTGGACAATCCCTCTCATACAAGGTGCAAGTACGGCTATAAAAGGTGGCGATTTAGGGGATATCGCTATCTCTATGGCTGCTTCTTATGCGGGTGCGCAAGCCGGTGCCGCAGTTGGTAAAGCTGTAGGGTCTTCCGTAAGTAGTCAAGCAGCAGGTATGGGTTTCCAAGTATCAACCCAATCTGCAACAGCAAACATAGCAGCGCAAGCAGCAAGTCAAGCTACAACAGGGGCTATAAGAGCCGTAGCAGCAGGGGGTGACTTAAAAGATATAGGTAAAGCCGCTTTCTCTGGCGCAGTTTTTGGGGCGGCTACCGCTGGTGCATCAGAGGTTGGAGATTACTTATTCCCCACAGATTATGCTACCGGTGAAGGTGCGGATACTGCTTTAGGCTTTAAGGTAGATGCAGATGCGTTTGATAGATTCAATGACTTATCTTCGTCTATAGGAAATGAGTTAACTGCATTATCTCGTGGATGGGACAAGTTACCGGATACAGTACAAGAAGTAATCAAAGATGGTGCCGCAGCTAGTGTAACATCCCTTATACGTTACGGTGAAATAAGCGAAGAAGAAGTCGCTGCTGCAGTGGCTCGTGCAGTTGTAACAACAAATATTACTGCTAATACATTACAGCAAATACCGGGTCTAAACGATAAACAAGCAAGTGTAATTAGCAAAGTCGCTTCTGACGTAATATCATCCGCATATATAGACGCAGATCCATATGAAGTATACCAAGCAAGTATATCTGGGGCTACTTTAGGAGATCTACATGCTGAGATAGATGATGTAACAGGAGGCGGACTTAATAGGATTATAGATCTTATTGATGGATCTAGCGCAGATTACACAGAGAAGTTACAACAAGCAGAATTACGATCCGAATTAGTGAACGATGCTCGTACAAAATATAACGATAAATTAGAAGAGATACAAAAAGCTGATGAAGAATATAAAATCAGGGTAAAGGATTATAACGATAGGGTAAGGCATGGAAGCAAAGCAGAGGCAGACGCATATAAAGCAGAGCACATAACTTCCTACTATAATAAGTCAGGAGATACAGTATCAGGTAAATCCCAGATACTTAGAAATGAGTTAAATGAGTTACGAACAGATTATGAAGTTAAATATGGAGGCTTTAATGCGGCTCAAGCAGAATTTACTATGGCAAAAGATAAACTCTGGACTGACCAAAAATATTTGGAAGATATTGTAGCTCCTATAAAACAAGACTTCACTAAACAGATTGTTGAACAATTTACAACTGATCCACTTACAAACGTATCTAAGTTTAATGAAGAAGAATATAGGGAGTTGTACAATTTATCTCCTTCTGATTCTCCCCACGAACATTACTTACAGCATGGTACTAGATTAGCAGTATCTAAGGATGATTTTAGAGGACAAGTAGCAGATGTAATTGCAAGGGTTGTACCTAATGACTTCTTAGACCAGATCACGAACTATGATAGTAGTCTTAGTCGTACACTTAGCGAATTAGAAACCTATGAGGGTATGATAGATTATATCATAGAAAATAAAATAGGTTCTCCCGCTGATTTTTACGCTAGACAAGCTGGATTTGGTTTTGGTGAAGAGGATGTAGCAAGTATAGACGATATAGTTTCGGAAGGTATACAAGAATGGCAGGGTTATGAACCCCTCGAAGAACTACCTGCTATTATATCTCAAGAACAACGTGATGCAGAAGCTGAAAGACTGGCAGAATCACAAGATTTAGAGCAACAACGAATAGATCGAGATATTAAGGTTCAATTAGGAGGTGATATTCGCAGACTACTTGAAGCAGAAGAGTCAGGAGCACTTACTGATATACCTAAAACACTTATAAATGAAGAAGGTAAACAAACTCCTATAATAATAGAAAATCCAAATTACATCGCTGGAGGGGAAGAACCTCGATGGATTGAAGATCGTGTATCTGTTTACGATCAAACATTAGATGAAATTAATGCGAGGTATGGTGGAGCGGCTGGGTTTGAAGATCTACTCAAAGAGTATTTCCCCGATCAAAGCCTAGTTGAAATAGTTAATACAGTAGATAATTTACCTCTTGTAGAATTAGCTGCCATAGAACCCGCAATAGGAAGAGATGAAGGTGTAACTGATAACGATATAGCAACCGGTGACGCCCGTTTGAGGTTGGAAGAGTTAACCGATTATAGGACACGTAGTGCTGAAAATATAAATCGGGCAGTAGAGGAGATAGAAACTGGTGCAGTAGATGACCCACTTTACCAGCCCCCTTCAAAACTTAAATTCTCTAAAGAGAAAGATACTTATTGGAGGCGGAATGTCTGGGTACCAGAACTAAGACGTTATGCTGCTGTAGCACTTCAGAAAGTAGGGGAGTATATACCTGAATTAACCTCTTCTGCTGAGGCAGCAGAATTATTCCCATTGTATAGAACTCCCGGTGTAGCTGACCCTAGAAACTACTATAAAGCAGTACTTTTAGACCCCGTTTCTTTCGAGCCTATAGAAGGATGGAGTAACGGGGCTATTACGTCTAGGGGTTTAGAATTTCCTAGGGGGGAGGGCGCACCTACAGTAGCAATAACTACTTTAGGACCACCAGAAGTACCTACTACGTTGTATGAACTCAAACAACGCGATCCGTATGTAGCTATGAATGTAGCAGGAGATCTAGAAGTAGACCCTGAAGTATACAAAAACGTACCTTGGGTTATGCGTAGATTTATTGATTACTCTATGCACCAACAAGAGCTGATGCGAGAACACGAAGCTAATATAGGTAAATACGGTGATGATAGATTAAATGAATACTATGATGCAGAGTGGGTAGATAACGAGAGAAAGCGTTCCGCAAATGTAATTGATGCGTATGCTGAATATATAAAAGCCTTTAACGATAGTTATTTCTATAAGAAACTTTTTGTCGATCCACGTGTAAAACCGGGTGAGACTGGTACAGCTATCGGTACGGACGTAATGGCAGATATTGCCAACGAAATACGACCTGAATCGTATAAAGAACTAATAGCAAAGGGGGGTGAGACATATTTTAAGATAGCAAAAGAGGAAGGCGCACTCCAAGCAGCGTATTGGGTTCTACAGCAAGCAGTCAAAACTCCTTGGTCAGAGGGTAAAGGAGATTTTGGTGAAGTAATAAGAAGAGAGTGGATAGCTAAAGAAGTATTGCAGGAGTTACCAAATATAGTCGCATCTCTCGGGGTAGGTAAAGCTGTATATTCAGGGGTTAAATACGGCTTAAAGGGGAGCAAATACGCTATAGATCAAGCAAAAGAACTAGCCCGTAAATGGAGTTTTGGAGGTGCTATAACTACAGAAGTAGGTCTTTCTGCACTAGAAACAGCAGGTTCTACGGCAAATGAAGCCTATAATACTATATTCCCTGAACTTATGAAGAGTGGTAGGTACACTGAAGAACAGGCAGAACTTGAAGCAACAAGGATGGCTATAGGGATATCAGCATCGGCAACGTTTGTTGAGATGTCATTAGGGAATATCCTTAACCCTTCGGCAATAGTTGTAAAAAAGATATTATCTAAAGGGATAAACCGACAAATAACAGATGAAATAGCTGAAAGGGGAGCTAAGGAAATAGCAGAGGAAGGGGCTGCTAAATGGGCGCTTAAACGTACCGCACGTATAGGTGCTATTTCGATTGCTGAAGGTACTAGTGAAGCGATAGAAGAGTCCCTTGCTCTCAACATGCAAAGAGAGGCACTACAAACGTTAGTTCCCGAATCTGATATATTTTTACCCGGGGGTTGGGCTTACGGAGAGGATTGGGATGCGTTACAAGCAGTAACCGGTATAACAGCTATGGTCACCGGTATGGGAACGGCTGGAACGATAGCTGCGGTAGATAATACAATTAATGTTATGGATGATACTGTTACACCGCGGTATACACCTATTCTTCCCGATGGTTCTCCGATTATAGACTATACATTTGATACGGGTGATCCCATAGGCAATATGATTGTAAATGGGAACGTAGATGTAAATATAGCGATGCACGAAACTCAATCCGATGATCCTGCTGTGCGGGAACAAGGAGTGCAGACTCTAAAAGATACTTTCAACTGGGATGGACTTGCCGCAGATGTTAATGCGGCTATGGGGCCGGATGCAACAGATACGTTTATACCTTACTACGATAATACCTTAACATCTTATGATACTGCTCTAAATATTTTAAATACCGCAAGTCCGGATACGTTTACTACTTACAACGAAGCAACTGGAGCGTTTAGTGAAAATCAGACCCCGTATGAGTATAGCGAATCTGAACTTTATAACTTCACCGGCCAAACTCCTACTAGCGAATTACAAGAGCAAGTAGATACTCATATAGATGAGGGATACACAGATGAAGCAGAGGTAAAAGCTACATTTGCTGAACAGGGTTATACACCAACTGAAGAAGAAATAACGGAACGTGTAGGCCAAACAGTAGAAACAGAGACATTAAGTGAGATTGCTCCTTATGTTGATCCTCGTCAGACAACGACTGATGAAATCGCTGCATATTTTGAAGAGCAGGGTTACACGCCTTCATCTGAAGATATAGCAACCTTCGTAGGCCAAGGTGGTCCAGATTTTGAGACAGAAACAGGGGAAGAGATTGCTCCTTATGTAGATCCTCGCCAGACTACACGCCCAGAAGTAGCAGAGTTTTTTAGGACAGAAGGCTACACACCTACTGAAGCTGAATTACTTGAGTATATATCCCAAGGTGGGCCAGATTTTCAGACAGAAACAGGGAGGGCTGTAACTGAGCGTTATGATCCCCTAGCTGTTCTCCCCCAAGAAGTACGGGATGTATATACAAGTATGGGGCTTGATGCCCCTATTACAGCCAAAGATGCAGAACGATTGGCAGGTCAATACCCTGAAGCTGAGTTAGAAGGTAGGGCTACAGAGTATTTAGACATAGCCACAGCCAATTCTATAGCTGAAATAGTAGGTAAACAGGGTAATGAAGTCACCCAAGCAGATGTAGATTTTGTTACCGATTTGCTAGCCCAGCGGGAAGTACTCACTGAAGCGGGTACCGCGCCACAACCCTTTACATCGCAAGAGTTGGCGTATGATGTAACAGGTGATAATGTAATAGATATTAACGACCAAAATATGCTAGAACAAGTTATGACGGGCACGGTTCCGCAGACGGAGATAGCCCTTCAGAGTCCGTTCGCAGCTACAGGGATACAAGGGCAATTACAACAGCAGATCGCAATGCAGCAACAAATGGCTCAACAAATGGCTCAACAGATAGCAGGACAACAGGAAGCACAGCGAAGAACGCAACAACAACAATACCTTACGCAATTAATGGAGACTACCCCAGTTCAAGTAAAAACACCTCCCCCTGCTGAAATCAAATATGTATATGATCCATTTGAAGAGAGCGTATTTGCTACGCCCCAACAAGAAGCTATGTTTACTGACCCATATTCTGGTACTTTAACCAACAATATGCCAACTACTATCCCCATGCAAACTGCCGCTAAAGGGGGTATTATTAAGGATAAAACAGACGAGATACTGCGGATTCTAGGAGAAAATAAATGAGTTGGCTCGATAGTATAATAAATAGTGATACTGCAAAAAGTATTGGCAACTGGCTTGGTAGTGACCAAGGAGGAAGAGTTACAGACGCCCTCTTTAATCTGGGAATAGGTTATGGGGCTGAAGCACTTGGTCTAAACGACCCTCAAATACAGAAAACGGGCTATTTAGGCGAAATACCTAGATATGATGCGGTACGAGAGCGTGTCCCCAATACCTATGATCCTACCCGTCGCCCCGGAAGTAGCGGCCAACGATACTTTACAGACACTAGATTTGTACCGAGAGGCTCTCAGCCAGCACCTCTGAGTGCAGCGGGACTAGCTGCCCTTAATCTTAATAACCCTGCTAGGCAGACACGCCCTGTGGCTCCCGTAGTGACTCCTACCCCTGTGCCTACTAATCTGATTTCCCCTCCTGCTACGCTAGCTCATGGCGGTATAGCAAGAAATAGAATGGTTAATAGGGCTAAAGGCGGTATAGCAGAACTAAGACGAGGTAGATATTTGGATGGCCCTACTAGCGGTATGGCAGATGAAGTACCTGCTACTATAGAAGGCACACAGGAAGCTCGATTGAGTGATGGTGAGTTTGTTGTTCCTGCCGATGTAGTCAGTCATCTTGGTAATGGTAACTCCGAGGCCGGTGCAGATGAACTCTACGATATGATGGATAGAGTACGAACAGCCCGTACAGGCACAACAAAACAGGCTAAAGAAATAGACCCCAAAGAATTTCTCCCGGTATAGGTGAATTATGTCTAAGATACTAAAATTTCAACCCGGTGGTACAGTCCCTACACCCACAAATGAACAAACTGCTTTTACTACTGCCGCATCTAGTGCTCCTAATGATGTAGTAGGCCAACAGACTGGCACTGAATCTGCCCTTTCTAACTGGGTCGGCCCTTATGTAACAGAGATGTTGGGGCGTGGTCAGGCTATATCCACACAGCCTTACGAAGCGTATACAGGCCCACTAACAGCAGGGGAAGCTGCGCCTCAGACAGCCGCATTTCAGGGTATTGGAAATTTGGTCGTTCCTACAGAGGATATGGGGACATTCACTCCGCAGGAATTTACATCAGATCAAGCAGCAAGGTTAATAAACCCCTTCGTGCAACAGGCATTAGACCCACAGATAGCCGAGGCCAGAAGACAGTCAGAAATACAGAGAATAGCCAATGCGGGTAGATTAACTCAGGCCGGTGCATTTGGTGGTGGCCGTCAGGCGGTAATGGAATCGGAACTGGATCGGGGATTACTAGATAGGCTTGCTGGTATACAGGGTACAGGTCTTATGAATGCCTATGATAGAGCTGCTCAACAATTCAATGTAGAGCAGCAACTAGGACTGCAAGCACAACAGGCAGCTAATACTTTTGGATTAGCCGGCTTACAAAAACAACAAGATCTTGGTGCCGCACAACGTGCCATTGAAGCAGAAGGTATAATGGCTGATAAGAAACAGTTCGAGGAAGAGCAAGCGTTCCCGTATAAACAAGTTCAATATATGCAGTCGCTCTTACAAGGATTACCTCTTGCAGCGCAGCAATACACTTATGCACAACCTAGCGCATTAGCTAATATCTTATCCGGTGCCTCTGGAGTACAAGGTATAGCTTCAGAAATATTAGGTGAAGGTGGTATAGGTGGACTTGTAAGTGGTTTATTTGGTGGTGGCGATAGTAATTACGGTAACCCAATCTTTTCTCCCGGCAGCGGTAATACGTTTATTGGGCATACATAGGCAAGGCATAAGATAATGGCAATTAATTACGATACAGCTCCCAGTGGCGGGATAGATCAGCAAGTCCAAGACAAAGCGGATACCTATAGGAAGAATCCACAAGGGTTATTCGGTAAATATAGAGCTAGTGGCAATCTAATAGAGCTTATTGCATTGCAAAGACTGAACGAAGAAAGAAAAGCAAAGCAGCAAGAAATAGCTATGCAGATGGAGCCAAATCCGCAGAGTGTAGCTGAACAGGAATACGAAGAGGCTAAAGGGCTTATAAAAAACGATATAGTAAATCAGACAGGTAAGCTGCTGGAGGAGAAACAAAAACGAGCAGCTATGAACCAACAAAGAATGATGGGTAATAAACCTCCCGCTGGTGTACCTGCCGCTGCACGACGTCGCCCACCGACTAATATGGCTGGTATTGGCGGTATACCTCCTCGTGCTCCAGTTAATCCTAGAGGGACAGGTATTGCTGCTAATCCGGTACCAAGTTCTCCTACAGCTTATGGAGCAGGTGGCGGCATCGTATCTTTCCAGAATACTGGTCTTGTGACTGGTAAACCACATCAGAATATCAGTGCTGCTGCATTAAAAAAATTAGGGTACTCCTTACCTGAGTGGTCTAAATTATCTGCTGGTGAACAACAACAAGTAATAGAAGTATATAGGGCATTTGAAGCTGGTGAATTAGGTGATATGGACCCAGCTAAAATAAGAGAAATATATTCCTATGAAGGACAACCATTTCAACGTATGGAAGGAATACAACAAGTAGATGAGCATGGTTTTCCAAATAAGAACACCCAACCAGTAGATCCTTTTGGGGGAACAACAGGAACCGGTCGTGATCCTTATCCTGATGTAGATATCCTCCCGCCTGAAGCTAAAGCTGTAGAGGAAGCACCTGAAGATGGGCAATCAACATTTGAAGCAGTAGAAAATATAGAGCGAGATCCACTTACTGCAAATATGATACCTAAAGGCACAGGACAAGTAGATACAACAGGTATTCCGGGGCAATACAACTGGACCGATTTAACACTGCCTTCACAAACAGACGAAGGAAAAAAACTAGCAGCTAATAGAGAACAACTTTTAGCACAGCAAGCTGGAGTATTAAATAACGAAGAAGACGCTAGAGCTACAGCAGCAGCTTGGGCGGATGAGCAAACCGGTAAAGCCGGTATAGCTGACGCTAATACTAGAATGCTTCAAGAACGTAAGGATATGATTGCAGCAGGAGATAGAGCAAGGGTAGGGTCCGGTCTTTACGATCTTCTTGCTCGTGCCGGTGGACGAGGTGCCTTAGCTAATATAGGCCGTGCCGCTGCAGATAAGCGTTATCAAGACTTATTACGTGATGAACGGCAACTAATGGGTACGCAGGAACTTGAGAGGTATGGACTTGAACAACTCCGAATGGCAGGAGATACCGCTGTTCAGGCTGGTATGAAAGCCGAAGAGTTATCATCTGCAGAAAAACGTACTGCCGCAACTCAGATGGCAGAGATATTAAGGCAACAAGGTGACGACCTTACTGAGGAAGCCAAATTAGTACTAAGACAAGAATCAGATAAAATGTCTGAACATGCTGCAAACCGTAGAGATACGATAACTGTAGCTACTGAAAATGCGAGTGCAGAATTAAAAGCGGCTATAAATAACCTTAACGGAGAGTTAACGATACAGACTAATGAGATTAGACGAGATGCTGTAGACTCAGATAACCTTAGAACCGTACAAATGGGTATAACCGAGGCAGCAAAGAATATCGGTTTGATAAAAGCTAAAGTTAGTGCAGATTTCGCAAAAGTAATACAAAATGATCCGACCTATATGCAGTTGAATATAGCCGATAAAGATGAGGGTACAAATAAAGCAGAAGCATACTTAAAGAAGCAGCGGATCATATGGGATACTATGGCAGATAATCTTGTCTCTGAATTAGAAGAGATACAGCGGCAGGGATATCAGAACTATAATATATTGATGGAAAAGATATCCCCTACCGGCGGTGTTCAAGTTACCGGTATTGCAGGACAGACGTAAAATATTATGCCAAAGTTTAGAGTTACAGATACTACCGGCATTACATACGAGGTAGAAGCCCCGGAAGGTGCTACACGTGCACAGATAGTTGGATCAGTACGGGCACAAGCTGCGCGAGATCGTATAGCACAACGTCGGGAAGAGTACGATGAATGGTTACGTAGTGATGCTGCTGATGTTTCTTCTGAATTAGAACTATCCCCTGAAAACGAATGGTTGTTTGGTAAAGGCGTTGGAAGAGGTATAGATCTTGTCCAGCAAATGTGGGGATCTGCCGCAGAAGGTATTGGTAGAACTGGAGGTATAGCTGCATTACAAGAATATGGTGCAAAAGTAATAGAGCGTAACGAACGTGATATAGCAGAGAAAGCTAGCTCTGCAAGAAGTCTCAAGGACATTGAAGGTATAGGTAGTTTTGCAGATTGGGCTTCTGCAACATTAGGTGAACAGGTACCGCAATTAGGTACTACACTAGCTGGTAGCGCAGCGGGTGCTGCTATAGGGTCTGCAATCCTACCCGGTCCCGGTACAGCGATTGGCGCAGTTATAGGTGGTGTAGGCGTTAATTTACCATTTTTCTATGGATCAAACCGGGAAGCGCAAAAAGAGGCTATAGACCAAGGACTCAGATATGAAATATCTGAAGGAGCCGCAGCTTTAACAGCTATACCGCAATCACTTTTAGACTCTTTTGCAGATAGGTTTCTGATTAGTGGGTTTACAGGTAAAGCTGTTAAAGGTGGTGGCATACTTACCAGAGGTGTAGTAGGTGCTGGAAAAGGTGTACTAACAGAAGTACCAACTGAAGTTGGGCAGGAAGTTCTTCAAAGAATGCAAGCGGGGCAAGAACTATTTAGTCCCGAAGCTATGGATACCTATGTGGAAGTTGCCGCTGCAGCAGCACTTGTAGGTGGTGCCGTAAAATCTACTGGAGAGATGATAGGTGGTCGTACTACAGATGATACACCTATGGACGATCAATTAGAATTACCTTTCGATGAAGATCTCGGTACACCCCCCGGACCAACACCTTATGCAGGTGGAATAGGCCCAACAATTGGTGCCGCTGAACAATTAGCTGCAGGACGTGCAGAAGAAGCTCGTAGACAAGTAACACCTGAAGAAGAGGAATATGCTAACCAAAGAACTATGCGGGAACTTGAAACTCGTAGAGATGAATTAAATAAATTAGAAAGAGAATCAAACAAGCAGGGTTTAGACGGAGCGGAAGTTGTCCAAGCTGAAGCAGCCCGTATATTTTATAGTAATGTAGACCAATACAGACGAACACAAGCTGCAGAGCAACCTGATTTATTTCCTGCAGATGAGACTGTAGAAAGAACTGATCGACGTCCGGAAGCCCCAGAAGGTGCCACACGTGAAGAGATACTCCCCGGCGCAGCAACAGCCGCTACAATAACACAAGAAGGAAGACAACCAGATTTATTTCCTACTGTAGAACCTAGCGAAAGAGTAATACAGGAAACTCTCGAAACACCCGGTCAACCTAGGGCACAATCTGCTTTCGGTTTAGCAGCTCGTAGAACACAAATAAATCGTTTAGATGACCAGACACTGCGCCAGATTGTACAGCAAGATAGAGAAAGAGATCCCGCTAACCCATCTATAGATGCTGTTGTTGCCCAAGAAACTCTAGATAAACGAACCAGACCAGAGGGCCAACAAGAACTCTTTTCTGCCGAAGATCTTGGTACACAGCCACCTCCTACCGGTCCTGTTAGTCCTCCTGCCGGTCCTGTTGATACTGTTACTGATCCTACATTAGACCCAGCACCCGGAGTAGTAACAGGACCAGTAGTAACACCAGACCAAGAACAGGAAGTACCAGAAGGAGCCGTACCAACTGCACGGCAGTTAACTACAGATGATACTATAGGCTTACTTCCGAAGACAAAAAGACTTGTAGGTAAATCTATTAACGATAAAGAAGTAACAGATGCTTTAGTAGCAGATGTTGAAAAACTAGAACAAAGAAAAAAAGAAAAAGATATAAGCCCTACACAGTTACGTAATATAAATAAAAAACTAGAACGTATAAGGACTATTCAGAAAGAAGGTCTACCGACAGAGTTAGCAGAAGAATACGCAAAGGAGCCAATAGATGAAACCGTCTCAACTGCCCCCACTGGGGA
>Ga0209992_10002226_pt1 | contig 18192 bp, 16 predicted proteins | sample 2SBtaG_2_FD_182564 | JGI IMG/M metagenome (GOLD analysis project Ga0209992, IMG submission 182564) | Deep subsurface microbial communities from Kolumbo volcano to uncover new lineages of life (NeLLi) - 2SBTROV12_ACTIVE470 metaG (SPAdes)... | ecosystem: Environmental > Aquatic > Marine >... | reverse complement strand
ATTCACATGGATGATGCGAGCCCGGTGATCAATGGCAACACCGCAACATGGGTGTCAAAGGGAGGCCAAAAAGTTCGTCTGAAATCTTTTCTTTCATCCAATTACAGCACCGCGTTTTATGACGAAAGCACTTTGGGACTACCAGGCACTATCGCACCCAGTGAGCGTGCTTATCAATTACGCTTGATTCCCAATCAAACCAGTGGCTGGCAAACCCTGCTGAATGTGGTACATACTGGGGGACCACTGAGTGCGACCCAGTTTAAGGCCAAGGCGGGCGAACAGGCTCAAGCCGTTTTGGTTAAAAACGGCACCGACAGTACATTGGCGATTTTTAATGCAAATTCTGGACCCTTACCATATAGCATCAATGAAAATCCGGTGGCCCTAAAACCCACCGGTAGTAAAAGTAACGGAAAAGCGGCTCACAACCCGAATCAGTTGCACAATTTATCGAAACTGCGCTTATTTCAATCCGGTTTTGGCATGAACGTCAACACCACAACTAAGACTAAAGTTTATTTAGCCGATCTTAACCCGGATCTGAAATGGGTCCTATCGCTAAACGAAAGCACCCAAAATCTTAAGGTTAGTCCATCAGGCCTGGCTACTTTTGTCGTCACCGGCGGTTCCCGAACAATTAAAGTCTTCAGTACAGGAAAATCAGGATTGGCCTCCAAACCAATTCAGTCGCCTGCATCTACCGGGACCAATACTGGCTCCATTTCGATCCCGATCCCAAAATCGAAATCCAAAAAGAAATCCCAATTAAATCCCAATGGAAAACCCAACCCACAAAACCAAACGAAATCCAAACCAAAAACTGAACCAAACTCTAATCTGTTTTCAGATCCCAACGTGAGAAAGGCTAAGCAAAATTTCAATAAGGATTTCAGATAATCCCTCGACAATAATTGAATTGTCAGACACTTCTCAGCAAGACATTAATTGAGAAACCGAACCCTCATTGAAAGATCAATCGCTGTAATGTTTTTGGTTAACGCACCAACAGAAATAAAATCGACCCCCGTTTCCGCGATTTCACGAAGGTTATCCAAACTTATATTTCCAGAGGCTTCTAATTCGGCTTTGCCAAGATTAACCAACACTGCTTCACGCATCATATCCAAACTAAAATTATCCAACAACACTCTATCCGCATCGGCTTCATTTGCCTGAATTAACTCATTAATCGATTCAACTTCTACTTCAACCGGCATCGTACGACTCGATAATTTAGCCAACTTTACCGCATTGACGATTGAACCCGCAGCGGTAACATGATTTTCCTTAATTAAAATTCCGTCATATAGTCCAAATCGATGATTCACGCACCCGCCACATCGTACTGCGTATTTTTGAGCATTACGTAGCCCTGGAAGAGTTTTCCTCGTATCCAATATCTTTGTCTTGCATCCCTGAATCGCATCAGCATATTTACGCGATATAGTCGCGGTGGCCGATAACGTTTGAGTTATATTTAATGCCACTCTTTCCCCAGTCAATAAGGGTCTGGCCGGTCCCTGCAGATCACACAATTTATGACCCGCTTCGACCTCTTCCCCATCGGAAACATGCCAATCAATTGTAATTGTAGAATCCAATACTGCGAATATTTGAGAAAACCAGGCTTGGCCGCAAAAGACCATTTGATCCCGCGTGATAACACTGGCGGACGCAAGAACATGTTCGGGTATTATCGACGAAGTCAAATCCCCGGAACCCACATCTTCCGCCAAAAATTGCGTTATTTGGTCAAGGTTAACCAAATTTTTTTCATTAAACTGCATGGAAATACCGAGGAAAATTGGAACGAAGCTGAATTATCGCATAGCACCCTAAGTGTCTGAAACCTACACTACACTCAAAGCTAGCCGATCGTACATTGACTTCAAATCAATACAGACCCACAAAGTACAATTAGGTAAGAATTAACAACTACCGGATAAATTACAGTAATCTCGCGTGGAACATCAAAACTTGAGAAATATAAAACCGGCAGAAATCATTTCGATATTGAACGAGGCTTAAGCAGGCAAGCCCTGGTCTTCCATTTCAGATTTATTAAAGGTTTTCATCATCGCCGATAGTGCACGGTCCATCACTGGAACCGACGGATTTTCTAGCACTACTGCAGCCCCTCTACGAAACTCAGATGCTAAATCTAGGATCGTAGTCTCCTTAGCTTTGACACCTTTCTTATTCACGAACACACATACAGAGGTCATGGGGCTTTTCCACGATAATTTCACCCGTGATAACTCGTCCTTTTCATTTGTGAACGATATCCATTGTCCAACATTCAATGCTTCGGCCCGTTCTAAAAACTCGTCCTGCAGCGCTTCTACCGGTTCCCCAATTGAACTGGATTCCAACACAATTTCATCGATTCCTTTTGTATCCGTAACAGTCGTACTTTTCTCTCCTGTTTCGAACAACGATTCGTCAAGAACAGCCAAACTGCCCGCTAACGATTCTATCTCAGCCGCCATTGCCGCATCTTTAACGATTGGCATTTCAACCTTTGCAGCAACCGCTTGCTCAGGTAACGTATCGTTGATTGAAGTGGGACTAGGCTCTTCGGTCTGTATTTTTCCCGTCGCGCTTAAAGCCGCAACATGACAGACTTCTAAATCCTTGAACAAAACAGACATTTTGTGCGGCTCAAATGAGATATTCTCCAAACCAACTCGAATATCTTTAATCAATCGGGGAATATCCTGTAAAGCCATACGGCGAGTATCGGCATCAGCGGGAACTAGGACACTCTGCACCAATCTATCAACAACCCCTAAAGAATTGTTCCAACCTTTCGATTCTTTATCCTTTCGCAGATACGCTAATAACAATACGTCTTTCCATGTATCGTCAAGAAAAGATCGAACTATAACTGGCAACTCTTTGCCTTGCATTCGAGACGCGATTTCATATGCAACCTTACTTTTTGCAACATTCAACTGTTCTTTGCTTTCTGTCACCTGCCGAGTCCGCTCTTCGATAATTCGACTGCGTTGCTCATCTTTCTCCAAAAAAGCTGTGAAATCGGTGAGTAATGCCGCGAAAAGTGACATATCCTGGTCAAATTCATTCAACACTCTATTTACAACGGATTCAATCTCGGTATACACCGGACTGTTCTCACAACCTTTGTTATCCAAACCGGCACCCGCGCGGGCTAAGCTGTTGAGTAGTTCACGTACCGGATGCTGTTTTTTTGCGAAAAAAGACTTTTCCAACACAGCGGCTTTAATCACCGGGATCTGCAATCGACTGATCAATCCCTTTACCGGATCAGGAAGATTTTTATCATCCAAGATAAAATCAAAAATCATAGCGACCATGTCAATAACATCTTCTTCCAACGTACCTATCGGTCGCGCTCCGTCGCCTGTCTGTAGATTATTTAATTCATTTGAAACAAATAATTTCAATTCATGCCCGGTTTCAAATGCGGGTGAACTGTGCATAAGCCCTACACGTTGAAGTTCTGATAGAGCACTTAAAACATCGTTGGTTTCGAAGGCTGGGCCGCTAAATCCAGCACTCTGGAATGAAGATCCGGTGCTCGTTTGCGACCGCCACCCACTCAACAAGGACTGCAACGATTGAAACATACGCAAATCGGCCGCAGTTTCAGAAACCGATTGCTGAGCCCCCAAAACTGCAGCTGCTTCTAGATTATCTGAATCAAATTGACCCGCTGTATGTCCGCTTGCGCCGCTCGACATCCCTGGCGATACCTGCCCCCCCCGCTTAGACTGCTTTGGTAATTTGGTCAAAACTCTATTTTTGACCAATACCGTGTTTAACGTGCTATACATTTCACCTAATTGGCTCAATACGACACGATCATAAAGTTTGTAAATGACTAATTTAATTTCCAGTTCGACGTCGAGCGGTTTGATTACATTTTCAAAACCGTAACATACGTTGAAAGGACTCACCGGGTTTACTTCCCTATCAATAATTTCTACACCCAAAAGAGCTCCAAATCTTCGATCCAGTGCGTATAGATCTGTATGAAATAACTTCTGGCCCTTATCGACCATCGTCGTGATAGCTAAACCTTCTTCCAGATCTTCATTCTCGACCAACGAAAAACTATCCTCATCACTCTCTTGCGGTAATTCAGTTTGAGGCGATTGCCCACGATTCTGCCAAAATCCATCATATTGTTCTAATACGTTCTTAACGTATTTGATTTGTAGTTTATCTCGCTCCTTGCGAACAAAACGCATTGCATCGAAATATACCGATTGCAAAGTACTTGATTCTGCTTTATCCGAGAGCGTGAACAACTCATCATCAACCTTATCGAAAAAGTCACGATGAATATTGGTAATATACTTAGAATATACTTCTCTACACTCTGAGATCGCGTGGTTTGATGCTGCATTTCCTTGTTGCGCAACAGCAGCGTTGCCTTTAGGACCAAAGGGAACAACTTTAGTATTTGACTGGGCCATGGTTCGATCTCCTTAAAGTGAGGAGTGGCTGTTACATCGCATTTCATGCGAAATTGCTATCGCCAACTGTTACAACATTGAATTATTATCTGGAACACCCGATATGCACATTTTATGTACGCATTTGGGAATTCGTTGTAGTTTAGAATAACTTTTTTTGTCGAAAAAAATCGTGACCACGATCGCAAAACCAAGGAAATCTGGGTTTCAACAGGAACTGCGCGTGAACAATTGACACATTCAACTGACCTGGATATCCAAATTTGGACTAATTCTATCTAACTAGCACAGTTATAATTTTAGAAAGCATAGTTCATTCAGGCGTTAATTTTCCGAATAATGAAAATATCAGATCACTATTTAGAAGAGGCACGAAGAGTCACTTCAAGCAATTGCGATGATCGACCAAAACAAACAAACATTGACTTGATCGTCATTCATTGCATTAGTCTACCCCCAGGGAAATTCGGCGGTCACTACATTGACAAGCTTTTCTTGAACCAGCTTGACCCCACCGACGACCCTTATTTTCGATCCGTATGCCAACTCAAAGTCTCGGCACACATCCTTTTAGAGAGAGGTGGTCAAATTACCCAATATGTACCCTTTAATTTACGTGCTTGGCACGCGGGAGAATCGATGTTCGAAGGCAGAAAACGCTGTAACGATTATTCTATTGGCATAGAAATGGAGGGGACAGAAGACACCCCGTACAACGATAAGCAATACACGCAGCTTGCACGACTGATTCGAGTATTAATCAAAAATTACCCTAATCTGTCTGAGCAAAGGATCGTGGGACACAGCACTATCGCTCCCGGACGGAAAACTGACCCGGGTAAGTCATTCGATTGGGATAGACTGAGGCGATTATTGGACGATGATGTTTCGTAAATCGATAGCTTTGATGATTAATTTATCAATTCGCCAACGTACAGAAACTTTTTATTTTAGAACTGCTACAGGCTCCCTTCTTTATTTTTGAAGGAATCCAAGAGCAACATGAATACACCAACTGTAATCGCCGAATCAGCTACATTGAATACCGGCCAATGCCAAGTTTGGTAATAAACATCCAAAAAATCGATTACATAGCCAAAACGTAAACGATCTATAAGATTTCCAATAGCTCCTCCCAGCACCATGGCCAAACCCAGGCTCTGTAACTTCTCAGATTTTGGTAATTTGGATAACCAAATAACTATAAAAACACTGGCGATGAGCGACAAACTGACAAAGAACCAACGTTGCCAACCACCAGCGTCGTTCAAGAAGCTAAATGCTGCGCCTTCATTTTGAACATAAGTCAATTGAAAAAATGGTATAACATTAATCGATTCATACAAAAACATAGATGTTGTAATCCAAATTTTGGACACTTGATCCAAGACCAACACAATAACCGACAGCGAAATCCACTTAATCATTCAATCTACCTAGGTGTAATGCCTTGTTTCCCCAGAATTCACGACGTTTTTTACGCAGCGGCCACACAATTCTGGATGTTCATGGTTGTCACCTACATCCCGACGTCTGTGCCAACATCTAACACATTTTTGGTGTTTAGACGGCATCACTTTTAGTCTAATACCGGTCAATTCCGTTTGGATTGCATCATTCGGGCAAAATTCATCGGAAACGGCCGATGCATACGACGTAATCAAAACAAAACGCAATTCGTCCTCAAGCAGATTAAGTATCTGGAAATAGGAATGATCACAATAAATTTCAACTTCAGCATCCAGGGCTGAACCTATTTCTCCTTGCTCGCGCAGTTTTTCCAACTCTTTGCTGATTGCTGCACGAACTTCGATAATAGCATCCCAAAAATCTCGATTCATCTGACCTTCATTATCCAGCGAAACTAGAGACGGGTACCACGATTCCAGAAATATAGAATCACTCCGTTTACCGGGTAGATGTTGCCATATTTCGTCGGCGGTAAAACTCAATATCGGAGCCAGCCATCTGGCCAACGCCTCTGCAATATGGAATATCGCTGATTGCCCTGATCGGCGCGCCATACCATCCGCTTGCGTGGTGTACTGTCGATCCTTGGTAATATCGAGATAAAAACTACCCATATCAACGGCACAAAAGTGATGAACTTTTTGATACACGTGCAAAAATTGATAGCTATCATACGCATCGATAACTTCCAGCTGCAGGCGATGAGCACAATCGACCGCCCAACGATCCAATGCCAGCATTTCATCGAATGGTACAAGGTCCGTTTCGGGGTCGAATTCATGCAAATTAGCAAGAAGGTACCGGCCGGTATTTCGCAGTCTACGATACACATCCGATGTACGTTTCAATATTTCATCCGAGACCGACATTTCACCCCGATAGTCAGTCGCCGCTACCCACAACCGCAATACATCTGCCCCCAAGTTATTCATCACCTTCTGAGGGGCCACAACGTTGCCGCGAGATTTAGACATTTTCCGACCATCCGCATCCACTGTAAAACCATGTGTTAAAACAGTTCGGTAGGGTGCTACATCGTTCATTGCAACCGATGCTAACAGAGACGACTGAAACCATCCTCTGTGCTGATCCGAACCTTCCAGGTACAAATCTGCAGGAAATCCCAAATCCAGTCTCCGGTCAAGTACACAGGCATGAGTCACACCAGAATCAAACCAGACGTCAAGAATGTCATTGATCTTAGTGTAATGGGTTCCCTCTTCTCCAAGCAACTCACAAGGGTCGAGCTTAAACCACGCCTCAATGCCATCTTGTTCAACTAACGAGGCCACTTTTTCGATCAATTCGGCGGACCTCGGATGAATTTCGCCGCTATTTTTGTGGACGAAGAGTGCAATCGGCACGCCCCAATTGCGTTGTCTGGAAACGCACCAATCCGGTCGGGCAGATACCATACTTTCAATCCGCGCCTGGCCCCAGTCTGGAATCCAACCAACTCGTTTAATCTCGCTTAGTGACTTTTCTCGTAACCCGGTCTTCTCCATTGAGATAAACCATTGCGGAGTCGCGCGAAAAATTATCGGTGTTTTGTGCCGCCAGCAATGTGGATAACTGTGCTCTATAGCCTCTTCATGTATCAACGCCTTTCGTTCTCTCAACAGGTCCACAACATGCTCATTCGCATTGAAAACATGTTCACCGGCAAAATATTCCGTATTCGGTCGAAAAGTACCGTTGTCGGCAACCGGATTATCAACCGGCAGGCCATACTTTTGACCCACGACATAGTCATCCTGGCCATGACCGGGCGCAGTATGCACAGCGCCAGTGCCTGCCTCCAACGTAACATGAGCACCTAGAATTATAGGGACTTCACGGTCATAAAACGGGTGTTGCAGCAAAACCTTTTCCAGTACCGAGCCTTTGCAATAGGCGACAACCTTGTATTGCTCGAAACCATAACGCAGCATTACATGTTTTAACAATTCTTCGGCAACGATTAAGCGCGTGGTCTCCCCATCATTTGTACACTGTACAATGGCATACTCAAATTCAGGATGAACGGCAACAGCCTGGTTTGCTGGCAATGTCCAAGGTGTAGTCGTCCAAATCACAATAGCAATGGGTCCACTGCCTTGATGATCCGGTATATGATGACAACGATTAAACAAATCTGTTTCGTCGATCACAGGAAATGCAACATCAATTGCTGGAGACCGCTTGTTCTCGTACTCGACCTCGGCCTCAGCCAATGCAGAACCACAATCGGTACACCAGTGCACCGGCTTCGCACCTTTGTCTAAATAACCATTACGACAAATCTTTCCAAATGCCCTAATGATGTCGGCTTCGAAGGTATAATCCATACTTAAGTATGGATTTTCCCAATCGCCAAATACGCCAATTCTGATAAATTCGTCGCGTTGCAGCCCCACTTGTTTAGCTGCATATTCGCGACAGGCTTTTCGGAATACATCAGGATCAACCTTTACGCCAGCCTTACCAATTTTCTTTTCAACCATAAGTTCAATTGGAAGTCCGTGGCAATCCCATCCAGGAATATAAGGCGCATTAAAACCACCCAAGGTTTTACTTTTTATAATGATATCCTTGAGTACCTTATTTACCGCATGTCCAATATGAATAGCACCATTAGCGTAGGGCGGGCCATCATGCAAAATAAATTTGGGCTTATCGGAAAATTTCTCTCGAATCTGCGCATACAAATTGATAGCATCCCAATGCTTCAATCTCTCAGGCTCGCGCTGAGCCAAATTGGCTTTCATCGGAAATGATGTCTTAGGCAAATTCAGTGTTTTCTTGTAATCCATATTTGCTACTTTATTCTGACCGCGTTACTTGGTTAATCTTGCTTCGTTTAGCAGGAATTCCCGTGCCTCACGAACATCATTTTGAATCTGCGCTTGAAGCGCACCGATTGTTGCAAACTTAACTTCGTCTCTAATTTTTTTATGGAAATGGACTTCGACGGTTTTACCATACAAGTCACCATCGAAATCAAGTAGGTGAGTTTCAACAAATACGCTTTCGTTTTGATCTACCGTTGGACGGGTACCCACATTCGCAACTCCTTTTTTATGCCACCCCTGCACATCCGTCATTGTAACGGCAAAAACACCATGTATAGGAGTATTTTTACGCAACATCCGAACATTTGCGGTTGGAAACCCCAACTTTCGACCACGCTTCTCTCCGTGTATTATTCGCCCACACACTGAATAAGGTCGACCTAACATTTCACTTGCCGTAACCAAATCCCCTCCCAACAAATGTTTCCGGATCAATGTACTACTCACGCGGCTACCGTTTACATGAACGGAACCGGTATCGTCTACCTCAAAGCCATATTGAGGCGATAAATCACAAAGCAATTTAAAATCTCCTCTCCGTTTGTTTCCGAATCTAAAATCATCTCCTAGAACAAGGTATTTGGTATTCAACTTTTCAACCAGTATGGACTCTATGAACTCTTCGGGTTCCTGCATTGCAAGCTTTCTATCGAACCGCAATACCACTACATAATCAATGGGTAATTTGCGTAAATTCTGAATTTTCTCACGTAAGCGCGTTAGCCTTTGCGGCACATTTTGGCCCTGAAAATATTCGCGTGGCTGTGGCTCAAATAGAACAATCACAACGGGTAAACTCAACAACTTACCCTTATTGGAAAGTTTTTTAATCACAGCTTGATGTCCCAAATGCACGCCATCAAAATTTCCGATGGTCACGACGCAACCGTTTACAAATCGCCTTAAATTTACCAAACCGCGAATTATCAACATCTATCCAACCACGCAGTATTTATCTTGATGACATGTAATTTCAATTAAGAATCCAGTTAGACGCCGTGTTGTATATAAAAAGAATTTGATGCCCCTCGAGGCTGGCATGAAACCGGCCGGTTCATTTACAGCAGAAAAACAAAATTCCATACAAGGCATCTTCATTTACCAACAAGACACTGACTCAATTTCGAGCGATTACAACGCGCGTCGACACAACGTGAATACAAGGTCAATTATGGAAAATCAAACTGAAGGAACCGACAAATGGGCTGTACGCATCCCTGTCGCAACTAAACAGGTAATATACACAAACGCACCCACGCCTATCCACAGAAATAGATTGAAGACCCTATCAAAGACATCCCATTCGTACCATGCGGGTATATCAACTCCAAAATACAATACCAGTGCCATAGCAAAATTGGCAATGAATATTCTCACAAAGAAAACCCGCCATCCATCAAGCGGTATGTAAACTTGTTCTTTTAGCAAACATCGCAACAACAGAGCTGCGTTCAAAAATGCCGACAACGAAGTTGCCAAAGCCAAACCAGCGTGGGCAAAATTAAAAACCAAAACGATATTGAGCACCATATTGGCCAACATGGCCACAATTCCAAAACGCACAGGGGTTCGCATATCCTCCCTGGAAGTAAAGCCGGGAACCAACACTTTAACTAGAATGAACCCGACCAAACCGGTTGAATACGCCTTCAAACTTTTCCCAGCCATAGATACATCATGGGCTGAAAATTGTTCGTATTGAAACAAAGTCGAAAGTACCGGCTCCGATAACAGCAATAAACCCAAAGCTGCAGGTACTCCGATTAATATGACCCAGCGCAATCCCCAATCTAAAGAAGTCGAAAAAGCTACAGAATCCTTGGCCGCATGATTTTTGGACAGATTAGGCAAAATAACCGTCGCCAGTGCAATTCCGAAAACTCCCAGCGGAAATTCAACAAGCCGATCTGAATAGTAAAGCCATGACACACTACCCGTTACCAAAAATGATGCCAATAAGGTATCGAGTAACAAATTTATTTGCGTCACAGAAACACCGAAAATTGCCGGAATCATTAGACGTATTATTCGATGTACGCCGTCATCACCAAATCCAAACTTCAACCGGGGTAACAGTCCTATATTAATTAGCGCGGGAAACTGGAAAGCGAGCTGCACCGCGCCGGCAATGAAGACACCCCACGCTAACGCGATAATGGGTTCGTCCATCATGGGTGCAATCCATATCGCCGCGACAATCAAACAAATATTAAGGAAAACCGGTGTAAATGCAGGAACCGCAAAACGCCCGTAGGTATTTAAAATCGCTCCGGCAAATGCGGTCGACGAGATAAAAAACAAATAGGGAAATGTAATTCGCAAAATTTCAACAGTCTGGTCGTAACGTTTACCTTCCAGATAAAATCCCGGAGCAAAAACGATAATCAAAAACGGGGCCGCGACAACCCCGATAATTGTCACCGACATTAACACAAGCGCGAGGGTTCCCGCGGTTCGGTCTATAAAACCTTTAAGCGCTTCTTTAGATCCTTTTGCTTTATAATCGGATAGAACCGGCACGAATGCTTGGGAGAATGCACCTTCTGCAAAAAGCCTGCGCAAAAAATTCGGTATTTTAAACGCTACGAAAAATGCGTCCATTCCCGCACCCGCGCCAAAATACCGGGCAAATATCATATCGCGTAGAAAACCCAGAATCCGTGATATCAAAGTCATACCGCTAACGACAGCAGTTGACTTGAATAAATGCCTACCCAGTTTACTCACCTACATTCAATGAAATTCCTAGTGAACCACTAATTACGGTTATGACAAACTAAGCCTAATCCCAACCATCAAAACCTAACCGCCGCATTGTAACCGCTATCCCATAAAAATATTGACAAAAATTCAAAGCCAATGGAAAATACAGAGTTTGATAACGCGGTTATAATTTATCCAGACACTATGGCAAACACACTTTCTGCACGAAAACGAGCACGGCAAGCCGAAAAGCGAAGAAATCACAACGCAAGCCAGCGCAGCAACCTTCGAACAGCCACAAAAAAAGTAATTGCGTTAACGGAGTCAGGAGACAAGGCCAAAGCCTCAACTGCTTACAATGCAGCCGTTCCTGTAATTGACGCCGCAGTCAATAAAGGCATTATCCACAAAAATAAAGCTGCGCGGGATAAGAGCCGCCTGAATAATCGAATTAAAGCACTCTAGTCCTACAAACTGCGGATCTTTCTGCAGCCACAACCATGTGTAGCTTTACCAATGAATCGCGACAACCTATATCAAGATCAGGTTATCGCGGTGAATTATTTCAGGCTCATCAACATAACCCAATATAGACTCAATGGCCCCACTGGGATGGCGCTTAATTTTAGCCGCATCTTGGGCACCATAGTTCGCTAAACCGCGCGCAATTTCTCGGCCATCAACATCTACGCAAGCCACCAATTCTCCGCGCGAGAAACAACCCTCAACCCCAACCACGCCCACCGGTAGCAAACTTCGACCAGAATCCTGGAGCACATTTACAGCCCCCTGATCAACGACCAATTTACCCTTAACCTGAAGTTGTCCGGCTAACCACCGCTTTCGAGCCACCAAGGGTTCCGCATCTGGCACCAAAAAAGACCCCACCTCGTCACCTGCAATAATACTAGACAGTACATTCGGTGTAGAACCAGAAGCGATTACCGTTGCTGCTCCTGACCTTGCTGACAACGCAGCTGCTGTAATCTTTGTCATCATTCCGCCGCGGCCAAATCCACTAAGGCTTCCCCCCGCCATGCCCACTAAAGACGGATCGGTAATTTCAATCTGGCTCACCAGTTTGGCGTCAGCATCAAACGACGGATCACGGTCGAAAAGACCAAGTTGGTCGGTTAAAATAATCATCAAATCAGCCTCAACCAGATTCGCCACTAAAGCCGCCAAGGTATCGTTATCACCAAAACGAATTTCGTCAGTTGCGACCGTATCATTCTCATTAATTACAGGCACCACACCAAAACCCAACAAAGTCAGTAAAGCGCTTCTAGCGTTTAAGTAGCGCCGCCGATCGGACAAGTCCTCATGCGTAAGTAAAACTTGAGCAGTTTGCAGCCCATGAGTTTTGAAGTTTGATTCGTAAGCTTCCACCAACCCCATTTGACCAACCGAAGCAGCCGCCTGAAGACGGTGCAATGCTTTAGGCCGAGATTTCCAACCCAAGCGGCACATACCCTCTGCAACTGAACCAGAAGATACCAACAACACTTCAATTCCCCGTTTACGCAGACCCGCCATTTGCTCCACCCACGTCGACATAGCGCAACGACTTAAACCGCGGCCACCGTCAGTCAGCAGAGAACTGCCGATCTTAACGACCACCCGATGCACGCTAGAAAAATCAGATCTTCGCTTCATTATCCGAGATTTCTTTATCCAAGTAGTCGCCGATTGCAAACTTTAACTCTGTTAAACCTGCACCCGTCAAAGTTGAAATCACATAAACCGGCTCATTCCATTCCAATCTACGTACAATTTCGTCACACTTAGACTGCCCACCATCCTTTGGCAGTAAATCAATTTTATTTAGCACCAACCACCTAGGTTTTTCCGCCAAGGCCCTACTCCAAGCCGCCATCTCATCAATTAAGGTTTTGGCATGGGCAACCGGATCACCAGCACAGGGAAAAACATCAACCATGTGCAATATCAATCGAGTACGAGAAAGGTGCTTCAAAAATTGAAGGCCGAGACCCATGCCTTGTGATGCACCTTCGATAACACCAGGAATATCTGCGACAACGAAGCTATGTAGCTCGCTAGCACGCACAACACCCAAATTCGGCTGTATTGTGGTAAACGGATAATCTGCAACTTTTGGCCGCGCAGAAGAAATGGCACGTATCAGACTGGATTTACCTGCATTAGGCATCCCCAGCAGACCTACATCAGCGATAACCTTAAGTTCCAATCGTAGTGATCGGCGTTCGCCGGGCGTACCTTTGGTTGCCTTACGTGGAGCTCTATTTGTACTGCTTTTGAATCTGGTGTTACCCAAACCGTGAAACCCACCCTTGGCGACCAACAAGCTATCATCACTACTCACCAAATCGCCGATAAGCTCGCCGGTATCGGAATCATATACCTCTGTACCAGTTGGTACACGGACGTAACAATCTTCGCCACTTCGTCCGGTACAATTCGCCCCCATACCCTTTTGACCCCGGTCGGCACGGTGGACCGCGTGGTATAGAAAATCAACCAAGGTATTTAGATTATCCGAAGCGACCAGATAAACGCTACCACCATCACCTCCATCGCCTCCATCGGGACCACCTAGCGGAATATATTTTTCACGGCGAAAACCAACACAACCGTTTCCACCATCCCCCGCCTCAACCGATATTTCTACTTCGTCTACAAACCTCATAATGTCCCACAAAAAACCCCGTCTAGAGACGGGGTTTTTATCACTGCTAATCGTTATGAATCATCCGATCCATTAGCGCCACCGATTGGCTCTTATCATTCGGCAACGACACTCACATATTTACGTTTTTTAGGCCCTTTAACTTGAAATTGAACCCGGCCACCAGCCGTTGCAAAAAGCGTATAATCTTTGCCACAACCGACATTATCACCCGGATGAAACCGGGTGCCACGCTGACGAACAATTATATTTCCAGCAATGACCTGCTGCCCGCCGAAGCGTTTAACCCCTAAACGCTTCGATTCTGAATCGCGCCCATTGCGCGAACTACCGCCTGCTTTCTTATGCGCCATAATTCAATCCCAATTTTATCCGGCAGAAATACCAGTAATCTGTACTTCTGTATAATATTGACGATGCCCCATCCGCTTCATATGGTGCTTCCGGCGCTTAAATTTAAGAATTTTTATTTTTTTGTGGCGACCCTGAGATTGAACTCTTGCCGTCACCCTACCACTTTCGATAAACGGTTTACCAACCGTAACACCATCGTCGGACTTAACCATTAACACCTTATCAAACTCAATGTCAGCGCCATCATCAGCCTCAAGCTTTTCTAATTTTAAGGTCTGACCCTCTTCAACACGGTACTGTTTACCACCTGTCTGAATTACCGCATACATCTGCGCAATCTCCATCGAACTATTTAAGTAATATCTAGTGAACAGAATATTTTAAATGTTAGAATAGCCAAGGTCAATACATCCAATGAAACTATAACAGACCTGTAGTAAACGTTATACTGTACTTGACAAGCGCCAAACTGCTCCCTAGGATGCACCCGGCCTCAAATGTAAGGTAATACTTGATCCTGTAGACTGCTTAAATGACTTCTTCTAATTCTTGCCCCGATCATGCGGCACTAAATTCTGGACCCCGCATAGATTTTGATATTATACGCGAACCCATCAAGGAGGAAATCACAGCAGTTAATCAATTAATAAAACAAGAACTCCATTCGGACGTCGTACTTGTAAACCAAATTGGAACCTATATTGTTAATAGCGGCGGCAAAAGGCTACGCCCGTTATTGCTATTACTGGCAACAAACGCATTAAAGTATACCGGCAAACAACACTTAAAACTGGCGACCGCGCTGGAATTTGTCCATACGGCTTCTTTGTTACACGATGACGTTGTAGACGAATCAAATCTGCGTAGAGGGCATGAAACAGTCAATTCCGCTTGGGGTAATTCGGCCAGCGTATTGGTTGGCGACTTTTTGTACTCCCGAGCCTTCGAGATCATGGTTGGCGCCGACAACTTGCGAGTCATGCAACAAATAGCCGAAACCACGACAGCGCTTTCCGAAGGGGAAGTTTTGCAGCTTCTCAACATTCATAATTCTGCCACAACAGAAGAAATTTACCTGGAAGTTATCTCCCGAAAAACCGCCATTTTGTTCCGCTCCGCCGCTCAATTGAGCGCAATATTGGCCGAAGCACCCGTAGAGATTGAAAACAGTTTGATCAAATATGGACTGCATCTAGGTATCGCATTTCAGCTAATAGACGATGTGCTGGACTATCGAGCCGACCCAGAACAAACCGGAAAAAACTTAGGCGACGATCTTGCCGAAGGAAAACCCACATTACCATTAATCTACGCGATACAACAAAGCGAGGAAAAACAAGCAAATATTATTCGTCAGGCCATAGAAAACGGAAATCGTGACGCGTTCGCCGAAGTCTACCAAATCGTTGAATCAAGCGATGCCATAGCGTACACTGAGCGCCGCGCACAGGAAGAAGCTCAAACTGCAATAGACGCGTTAGACCTTATCCCACCGTCTAAATACAAAGATGCGATGGTTGCATTGGCCGAATTTTCGGTGCAACGAAATTACTGATTCGGGGTGTAGCTCAGCTTGGTAGAGCACTGCCTTCGGGAGGCAGGGGCCGGAGGTTCAAATCCTCTCACCCCGACCAATTAAATCAATGGGTTACCGGTCTTTTCCATTTTCACCATTTCGTCAACGTGACCAAATCGTGACGCATCGTCGTCCAAAGCGTTGACAGCAGCACGTACGTTTTCCGGCGCTAAATGTGCATAGCGCATAGTGACCCGAATATCCGAGTGCCGAAGCAATTCGGCGATTTCCCTGATCGGCACACCCTTTTGGACTAACCAGGCTGCGCACGTATGGCGCAAATCGTGTGGATGAAAATCCTCGATTCCCGCCCTCCGACACGCGGTCTTAAAGCTTCGCTTGATTGCTTTAATCTGTATGCCCTCCCGGTTACAAAAGACCCATCGGGATGCCGGACAATGCGTTGCTCGAAAACTAGCTCTTGAAACCAAAGCCTTTCTTGCTTCGCGATTCAGCGGTACGCTTCCAAAACGGCCGTTTTTTTGGTGTTGGGCCTCCAGATAGATTAACCCTTGGTGGAGATCCACCCGCTGCCATTCTAAACCCAACATCTCACCACGCCGCATACCTGTATTCAATCCAAGCCGGATAAAATCTGGCAGATGCGGCGCTTTGGGTTCACGACCGGCGACATTAAGCAAGGCAACTGACTCACTTCGCGTCATCCAACGGATACGTCCTTCCGGTTCCTTCAATTTACGATTATTAAACGGGTTCGGCATTTCCCAATCCCATTCGCGGTTCGCGTAGTTTACCGCCGTTCGCAACAAACCGATCTCCTTGTTAATTGTCGCCGGTGCAATCCCCGCATTTCGCCGCTGGTTGATATACTTACGTACATCACTCGCACGGATGCTGGCCAGATCACACCCACTGAAAAATGGGTATAACTGTTTAATACTGCACCGATCGCGGTCGCTACTCTTTTTCTGTACTTCGCGCATATAGTCCAGTATCAATTCATCAAACGTTCGTGACGGCTTCTCTTCCCAAAGCCGCCCACGATGCGATTCCAGCTTCCATTTGGCTAAGAGTGCATCGGCTTCTTTCCTGTTTTCAGTCCCACAACTGCAGCGAGTTCTTTTGCCGCTTGCGTCGCTGTAACTCGCCCACCAGTAGGGCGAATCCTTGCGCTTGTAAAGTCCATCTTGATCTTGTCGTTTTGACATGTGCTCTTTCCTCCTTGCACATCCCCCGCGCAAGATAAATTATGCCCTTCTAACGTATTGTCGTCTATCCATTTCTTCACGGATGCGACCGGGATGCGGATCGCACGACCAATACGGACAAAAGGCAGCTCACCGCGCTCCGTCAGTCGGCGAATAGTACGGGTCGAAACGCGCAATTGCTCGGCACTTTCGTCTAGTGTGTATAGTAATGTTGTCATCGGCATAGTCTCCAGCGCGCCATCGACAATCCGCGAATCGTCAGGTGCTCGCCCTGGGACGACACGACGCGCGAAGTTTTTTTGAATATCCAATTTAGTACCCGCTAATGCCTGATGCGCCGTCTTGTAATCGCTTTTTTCCTCGTAATAATTTTCTTTCGTCTCGGCCGTTTAGTGTAGAAAAATTGATCGCCCGCTGAAACAAGAGATTTTGACGCAGGCTTCACAAAGTTCTTATCGAAACCGAACACCGTCTTCCTAAGAAATCCATCAACTTTGTTCAACTTCTTGTTACGGCTTTTCTGCCCTTGCAATGCACGTTTTTTCCGAGCGTTCGCAGAACGTTCAAGGCTACGATGTTTTTGCGCCCACTTTTCCTGGAGTCGCTTTAGGCGGCAGGAACGACATCTACAGTACTTTTCACGATGCTGTATCGCCATTCGGCACCTCCCATTGAACGATGTCAGGAGTTGAGTCGGTGATTTCTGCGTCTAAAGTTTCACACTCACTATTACCGTGAAAATCTTCTTCAATGATCCCACAAACAGTGCAGATCACGACATATTTACCACCACAATCTTCTAACTCTTCCATTTCTAAGTCCTCTTTTTAAAGTGGACCCCATTGTCTAGACCAAAAAGATCATAAATTAAGTAAGCTTGTTGTTGTATCAAAATAACCCGTAGTGGTTAAGCTGTGGGCGGCCAGTGGGTCAACCTGTGGTCAACCGTCTTTTT